>Ga0164313_10001496_pt1 | contig 20641 bp, 16 predicted proteins | sample GuaBasSedimGuay4_FD_113735 | JGI IMG/M metagenome (GOLD analysis project Ga0164313, IMG submission 113735) | Subseafloor sediment microbial communities from Guaymas Basin, Gulf of California, Mexico - Guay4, Core 4569-4, 0-3 cm | ecosystem: Environmental > Aquatic > Marine > Hydrothermal vents... | reverse complement strand
CTCGGCCGCTTCCTCAGGGTCAGAGAAGATCTGCTCGCCACTCGCAATACGGTTGTACACGTGGTACAAGCCACCCTCGATCTCGACCCTCAGCCTCCGAACCATCAATGCTCCCCGCTGCCAGAAACCTATCACAACTTTCTAAGTTTCTAAAGCCTGGCACCGATAGATAGATCCCGAGAAACGAACGATCACCATTCCGGGGTGAGGTCTGCGGGCAGGTCAGCGTGCTCCCAGATCCTCGAATGGACGGACCACGATCGGGTCGTCGGATGTGTTGTCGATGACGGCGGCATAGGCCAGGATCCCGGCATCGGCCGAGAACTCCACGGTCGCGTTGCCGGCGACCCTGTTCTTCTGCCCCACGAACTTGAAGACGTTGTTGATCTGTGAAAATGTACGCGGCTCGAGGTCGAGCGTGTTCTCCCCGATCAGGGCGCCGGTGTCGGCGTCATAGACCCTGACGGTAACCTCGGTCGTACTCAGGTTCGGGTTGACGAAACCGACATTGGCGCGGAAGCCGTCGTCGGCGGGATTGTTGACGACCTGGAGGAGGATTCCATGGTCAATCGCGTCCTCCGCCGGGAGTCCGGGAATGAAGCTGCCGAAGGTACCCTCACTCCCACCCACGTTGTAGGTGCGCGAGGTGGCGTAGAACGGCGCCGCCGAGCGCATCCGGATCGCGCCGGCGACCTCGGACCGGCCGAAGAAGTCGCCCACGATGTCGTTAAACGCCGCTCCCCGCCGCGGCGGGATGGTCACCGTCTGCTCGCCCACCCCCGAGTTGTCTGCGTCGCGCGCGAGGAAGGAGAGATTGACGGTGATCGATGCCGATGGGTCCGGATTGTAGAGACGGGCGTCGGTGACGAAGAAGGCGTCGCCGACCCCCGAGGCGCTGGCGGCGCCCGGGATAATTCGCGAATAGTTCAAACTGGCCTTGGACCGCGGGGTGCCTTCATCCTGGTATGGGAGGACGACGATCGGGTCGTCGGATGTGTTGTCGATGACGGCGGCATAGGCCAGGATCCCGGCATCGGCCGAGAACTCCACGGTCGCGTTGCCGGCGACCCTGTTCTTCTTCCCCACGAACTTGAAGACGTTGTTGATCTGCGAAAACGTGCGCGGCTCGAGGTCGAGCGTGTTCTCCCCGATCAGGGCGCCAGTATCGGCATCGTAGACCCTGACGGTGACCTCGGTCGTGCTCAGGCTCGGGTTGACGAAACCGACGTTGGCGCGGAATCCCTCGTCGGCGGGGTTGTTGACGACCTGGAGGAGAATTCCATGGTCAATCGCGTCCTCCTCCGGGAGCCCGGGAATGAAGCTGCCGAAGGTGCCCTCGCTCCCGCCCACGTTGTAGGTGCGCGAGGTGGCGTAGAACAGATCGTCCGAGCGCATTCGGATCGCGCCGGCGACCTCCGACAAACCGAAGAAGCCGCCCACGATGTCGTCAAACGCGGCTCCCCGCCGCGGCGGAATGGTCACCGCCTGCTCGGCGGCCCCGGAGTTGTCGGTGTCGCGGGCGAGGAAGGCGAGGTGGACGGTGATCGACTCACTCGGGTGCGGGTTGTAGAGCCGGGCGTCGGTGACGAAGAAGGCGTCGCCAACTCCCGATGCGCTGGCCGCGCCGGGGAAGATGCGGACGGTCTCGTCGTCATCCCAGAAGCCCTCCGGCATCACCGCCGGGGCGCCGGGGTCGCGGACCACCCCGTTTGCAACCAGATCGGCATCACCCAGGCGGCCGTCGATCAGACGCAGGTGGACGACCGTGTGGTTCTCCTCCCCGTCGCATATCGGAACGTCGTTCTCGACCACCGCGCCGACGACGCCGAACCACGGGTAGGTCCCCGAACGCCAGCCGTAGACGAAGTCGTAACAGCCTTCATGCACCAGCGACGGGGGGAAGTCGTCCGGCACCGGGCCGCACTTGACATAGCCGTCGACGACGGAGGCGTCGCTGGGGAGAATAATGGAGATCGGAAACGAGTTCCCCGCGTAGAGGTGTGCACGGTTCGTCGTGATGCTGAAACCGATGAAACTGACGGGATAGGAGTCGGCCACCGGCCCGCCCCCCTCATCCGGGGGTGGAATCGCGGTGACATCAAAGAGCCGCGGGATCACGCCCGCGGGGTAGAAATCGCCTGCAGCACCTATCGGATCGGTGGGCGCGACGATTGTCACGGGAGCCATACTGCCGTCTAGAAAAGAAGCGACGTTGCTCTGCTCGGCATCGGGAACCCCGTCACAATTTCCGTCACCGATAAAATCTTCTAAATAATAATGGATGCCGTCGCCGTCCGAGTCCGGAAGGGGACGGGCCAGGCCCCTGAGGTTGGCCCTGGCCGTGCCGCCGGTTGTAGCCGCAATGAGAACATTGGCCGAATCGTGGCGGGACAGACCGAGGAAGGTCACGGACATGGACGCGGATTCCCTGGGATCGAGGAGCAGTCCTTCGGCGTCCGTGACCAATTCCCAATCCGATGACGCCACATCCAAATAAACATCGGTAACCCGAATCGTTTCTCTACCGACATTGGTCAGTTGAAAAGATTGGGTGTCAGAGAACCAGGATCCGCCTTCCATGTCGGCGGTGCCGGCAATGAATTCGTGGCGCCACGGGTCGAGGACCGGGACGCCGCCGAGCTCGTCGGCGCCCATGTCCACGACCGCCCCGCCCGTTCCGTCACCGTCGATCACCCGGGGCTCGCCGTTGATGTCGGTGGCCGGCATGCCGTCGTAGGCCGTGCCCGCGTCGACCGCCGGGGAGGTCGGGGATGCAAGGTAGGCACCGGAGTAAATGAATTCCGGAAATTCTGAGATGTTGCCGCCGGCATCGAGGTTGACGACCGCGGGCAGCGAGTACCGCTTGAAGTCGTTGTTCCGCAGGGTCACCGTCTCGGTTACGAAACCGTCGTGGACCACAAAGTCGTGGCCGATCTCGTTGTTGCCCCAGAAGATGTTGTTGTAAAGATCCGCTTGAGGAGCGTCCAGGAACACGGCGCCGGGGCGGGCGTCGGAGGGCACGAGGGGGTAGTTCCGACTCCCAGAGACCGTGTTGTTGGCGAAGAGGATCCCCGTGTCCATGCTGAACAGCGAGGCACCGCTTCCTTTCGTGCGGCATCCATTGTAGCGGAACACATTGTTGACGACGATGCCCTCCGCGAAGCTTCCGTAGATGCTGACCGACAGCCCGCCTCCTCCCGTGTCCACTGCCGTGCCGCCGATGGCGTTCTCGCGGAATGTATTGCTCTCGACGCGCAGCGGGCCGTCGATGCGGGTGATGAAGGCGCCGGCGCCCGAGCCGTTGAGGTGGAAAATGTTCAGTTCGAAAGTGTTGCGCTCGACTACGGTCTGCTCGAACCCGCCCGCATGCAGGTAGAGGCCGCCGCCCTGGCAGCTCTCGACCCCGGGAGCGCTCGAGTTCCTCCGGAAGGTGTTGTCCGCGACCGTGATGGCGCCCGAGTTTCCGCTGATGTAGGCGCCGCCGCCGCTGCCCGTGTCGGAGAGGATATTGTTCGAGAAACGGTTGTCCTCGACTGAGGCCTCGGGGAAGCTCACCCAGAGCCCCGCGCCGTTGACCGCGGAGTTGTCCGAGAAGGTGTTGTTTCTGACGGTGGCCGTCCCCGATCCGAAGTCGCCGGCGGACAGCCACGCCCCGCCGCCGTTTCCCGCGCCGCCGTTGTTTCCGACAAATGAGCAGTTTTCCAGGGTCACGTCGGCGTGGCTGGCGGCGATGGTGAGCCCTGCGCCGTTGCCGCCTCCCGAGCGGCCGTAGCGGAAGGTCACGTCCGATACCGAGATCTCGACGGGGCTCGACGACGAGCCTCCCGTGGCCTGAATCGACAGGATCTGCACGCCCTTGCCGCCGTTGAACTCCGTCCGGCCCGATGCGGATCCGTTGATCACCAGATCGAAGCTCTCGGCGGCGGTGTAGTCGAAGGTCACGGTCGTCCGGAGGTAGCCGCCGCCCAGCTCGGAGGTGTCGGGCAAGTTGATGACGTCGTCCTCCCCGTTGTTCGCCGCCGCGGTGAGGGCGCTCTGGAAATCGCAGGCGCCGTCCGAACAATTGGTGTCGGTGTCCGTGGTGACCTCGAAGGTCGCCGCCGCCCCCGAGATCGGGAGGATCAGGAGGGCGATGCACAGGGTTGTCAACCTCGCCAAAAACAGATGGCTCATGACACGCTCCTTCGGTTTGATGGGTTGTGATTGATGTGCGGACGGACACCGCCATCCGCCAACCGGTGCGGCAGGATCTTCTCTGCGGCATCGACTCGTCTCATCCATAGGCCGAAACCGGTGGACCTCGAAGCGACGTCGAGTCACCGGATACTCGCGGTTCCTCGTCTTGACTGCCCAAGCTTGCAGCTACGATAGGACTCTCGCCCCCCGCTGTCAACACGAATTCTGTGGTTTCAGCCTTGAGAGAACAGAATCGAGACATCTTTTCATTTTGATACAGTTCAGATAGGGTCGTGGTGCTTCCGGGGCCCATGGGGGCGATGTTTTTTCGGTTGACCGACAACCCGTCGCCCTCACTGAAAACCTGCCGGAGAATCCGGAACGATGACCCGCCGCCAGATCGGAGGATTTGATCCGACGAGCGAGATTTTCAATTGGAGTGCGGTGTCATCCGCCATTTTACTGGCCTCCCATCGTTAGATTCTTATACATGCCAGTGGGAGCCGAAACCATTCCGACACGGCGCCGTGATTCAGCGCGTGCCGTCGATTCACCCGGACCACCCCCAGTACCACGTCGCGAACGCCAGAACCTCTCGGGCTCGCGCGCGTGATCTACGAGTGACCAGGAACCGGGCGCCACGAGATCCCAACCACCGCCTCGATCATCACCCCGAACGGTCGCCCCGGACCCCGATTCCGCAGGATCTCCCGGCACAACCAATGTGATAACGAAGGATTTCACTGGGTCGCGCAGGTAGGCAAATCCGATCCCGGATTGTGAGAGATGTGACCAGTGGCACCGATCTTTGATGCGTCAACCCGTAACGCACACCCCCGAGATAGAGTCGATCGCGGTGCCGAGCTACGAGCCGCGTGGCCCGTACGGCGCCAAGGAGGTGGGGGAGGGCTCGATGGTACCGGTGCTCGGCTCGATCGCCAACGCCATCTACGACGCGATCGGCGTCCGCATGTACGAGCTCCCGATCACGCCGCAGAAGATCCTCAAGGCGCTCGAGAAAAAGCGCGGCGGAACGGAGTAAACGGAGGCTGCCTGGGACCCCGCGGCCACCTCCGCACTTTCTGCACCACCGGGAGCTGCTCGGCGGGCTTGCGCGCGCGGCCTGGGAGACGGTTTGCGAGCTGATGGTGGTGGCCACGAGAGAGGAGGACCTGCGGTCCGTAATGGCGTCCCAACACCATGTTGCATGAAATCGAACAAAAGGAACTTCCTATCCCTCATTCGTGTGAGGGATGCGCTCTAACCAGCTGAGCTACTCGCCTATCAGGCTACTGACAGGTGGTCCCGTGGACGCTTGGAAACCTGTCTTCGTCCTTCATTTATAAAGATCAACCTCCGGAAGGCCAGAAGGACCGGGATTCTAGCAACCAGGCGGGTGGCTGTCAGCGGGGACACCCACGCCAACTCGGCCGCGGGCTGCAGGTTGCATGCTCGACACGAGCCAAGTCCTGGCAGAGGTTGTTCGGCCTGATGCAAAGCGAGCCCAAGGTCAAATCGGCAGTATGATGGCAATTGTGCAACGCTGGTGTCTTCTACTGGTTGGTCTGTGTTGTCTGTTTTTAGCGGCGTGTCAACGACCCTCGGTCAATGTCTTGCTGGTGACCTTTGACACGACACGTTGGGATCACGTCGGCTACGCCTCTGGTCGCAAAGGCTTGACCCCGACACTCGATGCGCTCGCCCAACGTGGCACATGGTTCGAATCAGCGACTGTGAGTGCCCCAATCACCCTTCCATCACACGCAACCATCCTCACTGGGATGGAACCGTATCGGCACGGAGTCCGGAACAACGGCACGTACAATCTTCCGAGAAATATCACAACCCTCGCCGAGTGTCTGACAGCTCGAGGCTATCGGACCCACGCCGTGGTTTCAGCGTTTGTTCTCGACAGCCGCTTCGGGCTCGATCAGGGGTTCGCTCACTATGACGACGACCTCACCGGAGCCCCCAAGAAAAGTGTCTTCATGTCGCGCGAGATCACGGCGGAGCGAACCGCCGCCAAGGCTCTCGGCTGGCTCCGGGAAACCGAGGGAAGGACCGAGCCGTTCTTCCTGTGGACCCACTTCTTCGACCCCCATGCCAGCTACGACCCACCCCCCGAGTATCTCGCGCGCTTTCCGGATGACCCCTATACGGCGGAGATTGCTTATGCCGACGCCATGCTCGGTCGCGTGATCGACGAGTTCGAGCGCCAGGGGATATCAGAAAACACTCTCATGGTCTTTCTCTCCGATCACGGTGAGAGTCTCGGCGAGCACGGCGAGCAAACCCATGGGATCTTCATTTACGACGCCACTATTCGAGTGCCGCTGTTGCTTGCCGGGCCGGGTATCGCGTCGGGCCTTCGTGTAAGCGCCCACGCCCGGTCGGTTGATGTGATGCCGACCATCCTCGACCTGATCGACGCGCCCATTCCTGCGGGTCTCGATGGGACGAGCCTGCGCCATTTGATGGCTGGCGACGCGGTGGCGCCGCCCTCCTACATGGAATCGTTCATGCCGCGACTGAACTATGGATGGTCCGAACTGCGTGGTCTGCGAACCGAAACAACCAAGGTGATTCTGGCACCCAACCCCGAGGCTTTCGACCTCCTTGACGACCCCAACGAACTCACCAACCTCGTCGGTTCATCCGCGGGTACGTCAGCCGAAGCCCGAGCGATGCTCGACGAGCTCAGAAGTCTGGAAACGGAAGATCCCTTTTCTCTCGGGGACCACGCCGAGGGTGTCATCGAGAAAGAGACCCGTAACGCTCTTGAGGCACTGGGTTACACCAGAGCTGAAACGGTGTCCGGCAATCCGGGAACGGCAGATCCCAAGGATCGAATCGCCGAGTTCGAGACTCTCAGCAGAGCCCGGGAGTACATCGACAATCACTCGTTGATGGAAGCAAGATCAATCCTCATGGAGCTGATCTTGAGCTCGCCCACCAACATGGACGCGATGCTGGCGCTGGCCCATGTCCACCTCAAACTCGGAGAAACAGCGGACGCACTTTCGACATACGAGCAAGCCCTGAAAATCAATCCGAATCACAATCAAGCGGTGGATGCGATGGCGCATCTCCTGGTGGACGACGGTGAGTACGACCGCGCTGAGCGCCTACTCACCGATAATCTTCTGGCTAATCCCGGTTCCCTCAATCTTCAAATCTCACTCTGCCGCCTGTATCAAGAATCCGGCAGGATGGGCCTGGCCGAATCGTGCTATCGAAAGGCCCTCGCAGCCGATCCATCGGCAGCTGCGGCAGCCCTTGGGCTCGCAGACTGTTTGGAGCACCGAGAAGCCGTGGATTCCGCCATCGAGATCTTGACACGGGCCTACGAGAACAACCGACACGATCCGGAGATCGTCGAGCGGCTTGCCGTGCTGAGCAATAACCGAGGCGAAAACGAGAGATCGATCGAGTTGTATCGGCAGCTTGTCCTCCTTGAGCCCGATAATCCATCGGCATGGAACAACCTGGCGGCTCAGCTCGCGAGTTTGAGTCGTTTTCCCGAAGCCGCCGAGTCGGCGCAGAGGGCCTACGAACTCGAGCCGGAGACGCTTGAGATTCGAGCCAACCTCGGGACGATGCTCGTATTGGCTGGCCGGCTCGAAGATGGGGTGGAACACCTTGAGGCCGTCGTGCCTCAATTGCCCGATGACACATACATTGCAAGTGTCCGAGCACAGGCACTGGAATACCTCGGTCGTACTGATCAGGCTCTTACCGCATGGAAGGAAATCGCCACCCGCGATCCAAGCGCCGGTATTCACGTAGCCCGCCTCGAACTCACGCGCCAAAACGATCAAGCTGCCCGAAGAGCCTTAATGGAGGCAATTGCCAGGGGTGGGGATTCGATCCGCACACTTGCCAGTGGCTACCCCGAATTGCAGGAACTCCTGTCGGAGATTCCCTGAGCTGGCGTCTCTCTGTTACGAGTGAAGGCTATGATAGCCGACGGGAGGGCTCATGGATCACGAACCGGTGGTGGTGGCTTCGGTACAGGGCGAGATCGAGGAGCAGCAGATCCGTACGTTTCTCGAGGCCAACGGCATTCCCACGGTGGTCCGTGGTGAGGCACTTCGAAAGACCCACGCCTTCATCCTCGACGGGCTCGGGGCGGTGGAGATCATGGTCGCCCCCGAGCACGCTGACGTGGCCCGCGACCTTATCGCCAAGGTCGAGGCTGGCGAGCTTGAGCTGGCGGGGGAGTTTCTGCCGGCGGAAAGGGACGTCTGACACGCTCCGGCTACGCCATGGGAGGGGAGCCAGGCACACGACGTTGCGTAGAACGCAACGACGCGAGGCACCGTTCCCGCGCTCTCTTGCCGACGTTGGTCGCCGACGCTGTGATCTGCCCCGGTCTCTGATCGCCTACCACGGGCGGCGGATGTACACCAACAAACCACCCTGTGGCGCGATGCGTGGCACGGAGGTCTTGGGGTATGTCGCCATCGATTCGACGGTCGGAGGTCGTTCATGTGGTGGGCTGCGGATGATGCCGGACGTGGATGAGGCGGAGATTCGCGGTCTCGCACGAACGATGACGCTTAAGTACGGCTTTCTCGGCCTGCCGCAGGGCGGAGCCAAGGCCGGGGTTCGTGGGGCTCCCGAGGCACCGCGGGACGAACGGATGAAAATCTTGCGTGAGTTTGGAACTGCGATAGCTCCCCTACTCCAGAGCCGGATCTACGTGCCGGGCACGGATATGGGAACTGGCAACGACGACATCCGCCAGCTGCTGGCAACCGCGGGTGTGAAGGCCAAGAGGCGCGAGCTCCGAGGCACCCAGTCGGGTGACTACACCGCGTTGACAGTCTTCACTGCCGCAAGAGAGGCGGCGCGGTACCTCGAAATGCAGCTGTCCGATTGCTCTATCGCCATTCAGGGCTTTGGCAACGTTGGCCGACCGCTTGCCGACCTCATGGTCGAGGCAGGTGCCAGAGTCGTAGCGATCTCTACGGCGGCTGGGGCGCTTTTCAACCCCGAGGGGCTTGATGTCGGGCGTATCGCCACCCTCGTCAGCGAGCAGGGAAGCGGGTTCGTCACGCGCTTCGAGGCGGCCGAGCGCCTCAAAAAAGAGGCCCTGTTGGAGCTTCCGGTCGACATCCTGTGTCCCTGTGCTCGCCACGGCGCGATACACAGCGAAAACGCCGCTCGCATCCAGGCTCGCGTCGTGTGTCCCGGCGCCAACAATCCGGTCGAACCCGAGGCCGAGACCCGGCTTCATGAGAGGGGGATTCTGTCGGTGCCCGATTTTGTGGCCAACTCGGGAGGGGTGTTGGGCGGTACGATGGAGTTCGCGGCGATCAGAAGACCGCGGATCGAAGACTTCGTCGATCACCACATCGGCAGCAGCGTTGCGTGGCTGCTCCAGGAGGCGGAGAGACAGTACGTTCTCCCGCGCGCAATCGCTGTGTCGATGGCCCTGCAGCGTCTTGAACAAATGCAACTGGCTGCTGCTCATCCATCGTTCAAGGGCAGGATGATGGCTGCCGGTCTCGAACTGTACCGCAGAGGGTGGGTTCCTACCTCGGTGGTAGCGGTGCTCTCGCCCCAGTATTTCGCAAGCGCTCTGGCTCGATGAGTTTTTCGCCGAATGGCGCCCAGGCACGCCATTCCGCCATAGTTGCTCGTGTTCGCCTCTCGCATGCCCCAGCAAGTCGGTGTCAGGTCAGACGATCCCGTCGACCTTCGTACGCCTTCCGGTCGTTTCAGCGGTCAGGCGGGGCCTGCGGCGGCTGAGCGGTCGATTCAGCGGTTGGGCGGTCAACTCGCATGGGTGCCAGATCTGGCGGCATCACCGATTTCAGCGGCTGCTCAAGAGCACCCTAGGCACCCTAGCCCGGACTTCTCACCGGGTGTCTACTGCGGGCGGTGAATGCCAGCCATCTATCGTGCTTTTCGCAAATTGTGCTCCTCAACGTAGTGCGACTACGCCTGCGTCGCCCAGTTCGCGAAAAACCCAACATCTGACTACCCTTCACCGCCCTCGCTACGAAACCCGGTGAGAAGTCCGGGCTAGGATCACCCCACAGAAGATCCTCGAGGCTCTCGAGAAAAAGGGCGAAGGAACGAGGTAGGTGGAGACTGCCTGGTCCGGAAAGAAACTGTCAAAAAGATCAGAATTCGGTGTTGAATACGGTTCAAATTCAGTATAGTATATGGCTGGAGGTTTTCGAATAATGGACAGCCTGAAGGTGTCGGAAGATATCGTCCCACTGAGCGAGTTCAAGGCCAGTGCATCGAAGTGGCTGAAGAGGATTTCCCTCACCGGTGCGCCGGTCGTCATCACCCAGAATGGCCGAGCGGCCGCGGTGCTCGTATCGCCAGGCGAGTTCGACGCGTTGACGGAACGGGCACGATTTCTGAGTGCGGTGGCGGACGGCATGGCCGACGCGGAAGACGGCCGGTTGATCGAACACGAAGCCATGGTGGCCGAGACAACCTCCCGATATGGTTCGACCGACGGATGATGGGGCCCAGATCCGGTGCATCGATTTGGTGGGCACGTCGAGCACGCCGAGATCTGCACCAAATCGGTGACTTCATCGCTCGCGACAAACCCAAAGCTGCGGCGCGATGGGTCAACCGGATCGTGGATGCGGTCGAGCGCGTCGCAGTATTCCCGAGCTCAGGTCGAGCCGTTCCGGAGATCGGACGCGAGGACATCCGTGAGATCATTCTTGAGGACTACCGGATTGTCTACCAAATTCGCAATGACAGGATCATTGTCCTGACATTTTTCGAGGGTCATGCGTTTATCAGAACGTGACATTCCGGTACCTCCGGCACCACCCTGATCCGGGTGTTTTCCCCACTTTTTCGCATTGACAGGTTCCTTGCGTCAGCGTAGCGTGCCGGGATGAGTACCGAACCCGTCTGGCACGACTGGGGCGGGACCGGCCCAGTTCTCCACTTCGCCCACGCCAACGGCTTTCCCCCGGGGACCTACCGCAAGCTCGTCGACGGGCTCAGAGATTCCCACCATGTTTTCTCGATGGCGGCGCGGCCCCTGTGGCGGGATTCGATCCCCCAGACGCTGCGGGACTGGTCTCCTCTGGCCGAGGATCTGCGGGCCGAGCTCGATCGCCGCGGTCTGCGCGGTATCGTCGGTGTCGGCCACAGCCTGGGGGCGGTCATCTCGCTGCTCGCCGCGGCCGCCGACCCGGGGCTCTTCTCGGCCGTGGTCGCCGTCGACCCCATCATCTTCACCGGTGCCCGCTCACTCTTCTGGGGGACGGCGAAGAAGTTGGGCTTGGGCGGACGAATTCGTCTCGTGCGCGGCGCTCTGCGGCGACGAGTGCATTGGGCCGATCGTGACGAGGCGCGAGCAACCTACTCGAAGAAGTCGGTGTTTTCGAGCTGGGACCCCGAGGTCCTCGACGATTATTTGGATGCGGGGATTGTCGATCTGCCGGAGGGTGGTGTCCGTCTGCGTTACCCGAGGGAGTGGGAGGCGAGGATCTTCGCCGCGGCGCCGCACGACCTGTGGGCACAGCTGAGGAAGGTGTCGGTGCCAACCCTCTTTGTTCAGGGTGAGCACAGCGACACTTTCCTCGACGCCGCCCGGGCCAGGGTGGAGAGGGAGGTGCCGGGTTCCCGCACCGTCGTCATTTCCGACAGCTCGCACTTCGTACCGATGGAGCGCCCCGCCGAGCTCGCCCGCGTGATCAACGAGTTTCTCGAGACCGAGGGGCTGTAGGATGGTGCATCGGACGGACGAGGAGGCTGCAAATGGATTTTGATCTCGAGGGCAAAGGGGCGATCGTCACCGGCGGCAGTCTCGGTATCGGGCGGGCGATCGCGCTCGAGCTGGCGCGCGAGGGCGCCAACGTGGCCGTCAACTACCGGCGCCACGATGACGAGGCAAAGGCCGTGGCGGCGGAGATCGAGGAGATGGGTCGCAAGGCTCTCGCGGTCAAGGCCGACGTGTCGAGCTACGCAGACGCCGAGGCCATGGTGGCAAAGGTGAGAGAGACCTTCGGCCGTTACGACATACTGGTCTGCAACGCGGGGATCACATGGGACGGCGTCATCTGGAAGATGACCGAGGAGCAGTGGGACGCGGTCATCAACGTCAACCTCAAGGGCTATTTCAACTACAACAAGACGGCGGCGCTCCACTTCAAGGATCAGAAGTACGGCAAGATCGTCAACATCTCCTCCATCAACGGGATGCGCGGCAAGTTCGCACAGGCGAACTATGCGGCGTCGAAGGGTGGCGAGATCGCGATGACGAAGTCCCTGGCCAAGGAGCTGGGCAAGTTCAATATCAACGTCAACGCGGTCGCCCCCGGGATGGTACTGACCGAGATGATGGAGAAGATCGCACCCGAGTTCAAGGACGCGGCTCTCGCCGAGACCGTGGTGGGTCGATTTGCAACGCCCGAGGATGTCGCCCACCTGGTGTGCTTTCTGTGCTCCGACCGGTCGCGGCACATCACCGGTGAGGTGATTAAGATTGACGGTGGGCAATACATATGAGTTTTTAGTTCTCAGTTTTTAGTTTTGAGTTCAGATTGGGATCTAACGTCTGGCGGTAAGGACGGGGAGGAGCGGATGTCACGAGTTGGAGTGATCGGCATTGGGCACGGGCGGTTTGGACGGCGCTCGGATGCCACCGTGCAGGAGCTCGCCTTCGAAGCGTTTCGCGCAGCGATCGAGGATGCCGGCATCGATCGTGAGGCCATCGACGCCTCGGTCATCGGCGCGGTGCCCGAGTACCACAAGCAGCGGTCGGTCGCGGGGGTGGTGCAGGAGTACCTCGATCTCAACCCCAAGCCCACGTGGCTGACCGAGGTCGCTTGCGCGTCGGGGAGCGCGGCTATCCGCACCGCGTGGATGGCGATTCAATCCGGCCTGCACAAGGTGGTGGCGGTGATCGGCTGCCAGAAGATGACTGAGCTCAGCACCGCCGAGATCCTCGCCCTCATGGGACGGGTTGGTGAGGTCCAGTGGGAGTCGGTTTTCGGGACGACCTTCCCTTCGTACTACGCGATGTTTGCCAACCGCCACATGTACGAGTTCGGCACCACCAGAGAGCAGTTGCTCGAGGTCGCGATCAAGAACCATCACTACGGCGCCATGAACCCCAACGCCCTCTTCCGCAAGGAGATCACGATGGAGAAGGCGCTCGCCTCGGACCCCGTGGCGTCGCCCCTCTGCGTCTATGATTGCTGCGCCAACGCCGACGGCGCGGCCTGCATCATCCTCGCCGACGAGGAGCGCGCCGCCGAGCACGGTGACCGGGTGGTGTGGCTCGATGGGGTCGGCTGCGCCACCGCCAGCATGTCGGTGCTCCGGCGGCCGAATCTGGTGGGTCTTCCCTCGGCCCAGGAGGCCGCCCGCCAGGCCTACGAGATGGCCGGCGTCGGCGCTGCAGACGTGGATGTGGCCGATGTCCACGACTGCTTCACCATCGCCGAGATCATGGCGTACGAGGACCTCGGTTTCTGCGCCAAGGGCGAGGGCGGCTCGTTCATCGAGGAGAAGCGCTCGTACATCGGCGGTGACGTGGCGGTGAACGTCGACGGCGGGCTCAAGGCCAAGGGCCATCCGATCGGCGCAACCGGCGTATCGATGGCCTACGAGATCGTCACCCAGCTCCGTGGTGACGCGGGCGAGCGCCAGGTCCCGGACGCCGGCGTGGGTCTGACCCACAATGTCGGCGGCATCGGTCAGTACACCTTTGTCAATCTCTTCAGGAGGGACTGAGCCATGCCGAGCTGGTTCGGAAAAGTCAACTTCGTACCCTACTCCAAGGTCTCGGACTTCGCCGTCCATCTCAAGGACGGGCGGCTGATGGGTTCGGTCTGCACCGAGTGCGGTGACTTCAGCTTTCCACCGAGAGCCGACTGCTCCGAGTGCATGAACGGGAGCTTCGAGTTCAAAGAAATAAGTGGCCGCGGCACGATCTACACCCACTCGACGGTGGCTGCCGCGCCGACCGGCTTCGACGACATCGCCCCCTATACCGTGGCGGTGGTCGACCTCGAGGAAGGCGGGCGGCTGCTGGCCTGGATCGGCGACACCATCGATGAAGTCGAAATCGGTATGCCGGTTCAGGTGGTTCCGAGGATCTTCGAGGAGTTGGAAGACATCCGGGTCTACTACACCATCGAGCTGCCGGGCACCACCTGGGGAAAGGCGCCGTAAGCCCGCTTTTTTCTCCGACAGCAGTAGAAAGTCGGTGAGATATTTGGGTTACCGGGCTGCGATTCGTCCCAGACGGTCCAGTAACTGCTCTTCGTCAGCAGCGTTGGCGACACCGATGATCCCGCCTTTGGAGCGGATCACCCCCACGAGCCCGCTATAGGGAACCTCGCGATACAGGACGGGTTCTCCGTCAAGATCGATCTTCTGCCAGCGGGAGGCGAGCTTCTGCCAGAGTTCGTCCGCCGTGACCTCGTCGGTCTGCAGCAGCACGAACACCTGGTACTCGGCACCGGCATCGTCGGTGTAGGCGGCGTGCACGCTCTCGTTGAGCTCGGCCAACCCAAAGAGTGCCTCCCGGGTGTACTGGGACGAGCCCGCCACCATGCGGTCGGCCGGCAGGGCCGTGAACTCCAGCGGCAGACCGGCCTCACCGGGGAGGGCGTCGGCGATCGCCGCCACCAGCGATTCTCCGGTGGCCTGATCGATGTCCCCCTCGTAGGCTTCCACCTTCACGTAGTACCGGTCCTTGAGCAACAGGCACTGGTAGGGCGGTGACACCACCGCCTCGGTGCCCACGGGCAGGGCGGTTTCGTCGGCCGGGGCCTCGGTGCGGTAGATCCCGAAGGCGTTGAGAGGCCGGCCCATGTCGTAGACGGCGATCGATACCGTCACATCGCCGGCACTAAATTTCTGGACGGTGACATTTTCGAAGCCGTAGCTCAGAAAGACATCGGCCCCGCCGTTGATCAGCTCCCACAGACCCGCGGTGTCGTATGTGGTCGGCTCGCCCTCGGGTGACCATCCCGTGATCGTCAGAAAGGCCTGAGGCGCCGCCTGGCAGCTCAGCAATGCGGCGAGAACCGTTACCTGAAAAACTCGTTTGATCATCTCCGCTCCATAATGAAATCCACAGGATTAGCGTGACGCGGCTACGCCAAGGTCAACAGGCCGTGGGCGGCCAGCAGATTGGCCTTGATATTGACTCCGTAAGGGCAGGCGCCGGCGCACGGCCCACTGCACGAATCACAGGGCAGAACATCGCCGTAACCGAGACCGCGGTACTTGCTCATGGCGTGCTTTTCCCGAGCCTGCTCGGTGAAGTAGTAGGCATATCGCATCGCGGTGCTCACCGGCACCGCCTGCGGGCAAGCCCCCGAGCAGTCGGTGCAGGCGTGCCGGCAGTAGAGACTCGAGGCTGCCACCCTGAAATGATCAAGCGCGAGCGCCTGAGCCCGGGCCATCTTGGTTCCGGACAACGGCAGAAATCGGTCGATGGTGTCGAAATCCCTGAATCCAATGCAGGTTGTCTGCATTTCGGGGTTCGACAGTACCCACTTCACGGCGGCCTTGCGCAGATCCTCACGATCAGTCACGCCGTGTTTTTCCATGAACGGTTTGGCCTCAGCGAAGGTCTTCTCCGAGTCGGCGATGTAGTCCTGGATTTCCTTGATCACTTCCTCACGCTTGTTGCCGGCCTTAACCTGGCGGTCGATGTACTTGGCCCACCTCTCCGAGGGGTTATCGGGGTCGAGGGGATCCATCTTCACGGAGCCCGGTGCGGTCTTCATGGCGGTGGTGCCCACGTTGTTTTTCTTGCACGCGGCCAGGACCTTGTCACCCTTGTCACGATTCATGAAGCTGTAGGCGATCAGCATCAGGTCGAAGCGTCCGTCCTCGGCCGCTGCGACCAGGACCTTGTCCATGCTCTCCTCATCCTCGGTGCGCGGCCCGTGGTTTGATACTCCGGCGAAACGAAGTCGACCATCCGCCTTGAGCAGCTTCACCGCCCCGTGAAACGCCGCATTGTCGAGAATGCCGACCGTTGGAGCGCTGTGGATGTACAACGCGTCCACGTAGTCGGTGCGCAATCGTTCCTGGCATTTACCAAAGCGATCGAGGATGGTCTGTTGTGTGTCTTCGTCCTTCAACTCCAGCTTGGTGGTGATGAAGACCTTCTTTCGATCCATGTGCTGGAGCGCCTCGCCGATCATGCGCTCGTTGCTTCCGTTGCCGTAGCTCTCGGCGGTGTCGAAGTAGTTGATGCCGTGGTCGTACGCGTAGCGGTAGAGATTCGCCTCCTTGCCGGCGCCTCCGATGGAGATGTCCGACACCTCGAACCCGGTGCGGCCGAGGGTTCTGTAGCTCTTGATTTTTGGTTTCTCCTGTTCCTCGTCCGCCCTGGCAATGCCCGGTAGTCCGCTGGCCGCAGCGGCGGCTCCTCCGGCCAATAGGAACTGGCGCCGAGAAACCGACGTTTTCGTTGAGGTTTTGCCCTTCATGCCCAGACCTCCAGGATTTTGTCGGAGTCTATCACCAAAAAGCCGCGATCCTGAGATTGCTCCGCATCCACAACGCAGTATCGCGGGTTCCGACCCAACCTAGAAGGTATGGCGTTCGTCGTAGGGTTGGTGTAATCTGAAGGCCCATCCACGCTGTCGGGAGGAATTCCATGGCAGCGTTTTTCCTACGATCACGCAGGCGGTTCCCGTCCGAGTTCAATGAAAAGGCGGTGATCGCATTGATTAACCTCGGGGTTCGAGAGCCGGGGCGCGTCTTGTATGACGACCGATCGGCGTGTGAGTTTGTGGCGGAATCGGTTCGCCTCCTGCACGGTTCCAGGTGGAGGGTGTTGGCCTACTGCCTGATGCCGGACTGCCTGCACATCGTCATCCTCACCCGCAACGGATCGCATCATGAATTTGTCAGGCTCCTGAAAGGCCGTACCGCTTCCGGTCTTCGCAAGCTCGGATATCGCCGTGTTTGGCAGAGGAGAATCTGGAATCGCCTGATCAGAGAGGAGGAGGATCTCGCGGAGGCGATCGCTGATGTTCTGGCGAGCAGAGTCCGTGCCCGAATCGCGTGGAACTGGCCGGCCTATCCCTGGTGCGGATCGGTCGAGTGGCCTGAGATTGACGAGTGGTTTCTCGGTATCCGGCAAGGCGATCAGCGGTTTCGAGACAGGCTGGTGAACGAAATCGCGTCATAGCGAATTCGTGCCAGCAGAACGCGCTTCACTTCATGCCTCCAGGATCAGTCCTCGGGCGGGGGATCGAAGGACCGGATCCCGGTCAGATAGGCCCCGATCGCCAGGGTGTGCATGTCGTGGGTGCCCTCGTAGGTGTAGACCGACTCGATGTTCATGAGGTGGCGCATGATCGGGTACTCGTTGACGATGCCGTTGGCGCCGTGGATTTCCCGCGCCAGCTTGGCGCACTCGCGGGCCACCCAGACGTTGTTGCGCTTGGCCAAAGAGACCGCCTCGTGGCTTATGGTTCCGGCGTCTTTCATCCGGCCGAGCTGGAGCACGAGGAGCTGAGATTTGACGATCTCGTTGTACATCCACACCAGCTTCTGCTGTTGGATCTGCTGCGCGGCGATCGGCCGGCCACCGAACTGGATGCGGGTCTTGGCGTAGTCCAGGGCCGCCGAGAAGGTGGCGATCGCCGATCCCACGGCGCCCCACGCGATGCCGTATCGGGCCTGGGTCAGACACATCAGCGGATTCTTCAAGCCGGTCGTGCCGGGAAGCAGGCTATCGGCCGGCAACCGGCAATCCTCGAACACAAGTTGCGAGGTAACGGACGCTCGAAGGGAGTACTTGCCCTTGTGGTCGACCGTGGAGAACCCGGGAGTGTCACGTTCGACCACGAAGCCGCGGATGCCGTCGTCGGTGCGCGCCCAGACGACCGCCACGTCAGCGATGCTGCCGTTGGTGATCCACGCCTTCTCGCCGTTGAGAATCCAGCCGTCGTCCTCGCGCACCGCGCGGGTTCGCATGGCGCCCGGGTTGGACCCGAAATCGGGCTCGGTGAGACCGAAGCAGCCGATCGCCTCGCCCTTGCCCAGCTTCGGGATCCATGCGTCCTTCTGCTCCCGGCTGCCCCACGAGAGGATGGGGTACATGACCAACGCCGACTGTACTGAGGCAAATGATCGCAGTCCGGAGTCGCCGCGTTCGAGCTCCTGGTTGATGAGACCGTAGGCGACGCTGTTGAGCCCCGGGAGGTCATACTCGTCAAAGCTCGCGCCGAGGAGATCGAGGTCGCCCATCTCCTTGACGAGGTGACGCGGAAACACGCCCTCCCAGGCCCACTCCTCGATTTCCGGCAGGATTCGGTCGCGCACCCACGCGTGAACCGAATCGCGGACCATTCGCTCCTCGTCGCTGAGGAGATGATCGATGTGGTACAGGTCGAGGTCTTCGAATCTGATCATTGCATTCCCTCCGGTGGAGCGGGCTAATTATACCCATGGCGAAGGATGAGGGTTCCCGGACTCCATATGGGTGTGTGAAAAATTCCGAAATCCGAAATCCGAAATCCGAAATCAGCCATCCGGCAGCGCAATGTCGAGCTCCTCGACCGCCGGAGTGTGGGCGTAGCGGCGAACGGCGAGGATCGCCTCCACGACCAGCCACACCGCCATGAGTGAGATGGCGCTGCCGATGACGAGCAGGGTGAGGTTGCCGGTCTTCGCGAACGAAACGAGCTTGATGCCCATCGCCACCATGGTGGTGACCATCATGAAAACCATGGGGATGAGATAGGGGAGTGACGGACGCCTCCGCTGGAGCAGGTAGAGCGAGACCGTCAGCAGGGCGAGACCCGCAAGGAGCTGGTTGGTGGAGCCGAAGAGCTGCCACAGGGCGAGGCCGGCGGAGCGCCCCTCGATGCGATAAAAGGCGAAAAAGGCGATCGCTGCGACGGCGGCGGTCGACGACACGTAGCGGTTGCCGAGGGGCCGCAGGTGAAGGGTCGTTCCGATCTCTTCGAGGTTGTAGCGCAGCAATCGGGTGGCGGAGTCGAGGGTCGTGAGAGCGAAGCTCACCACGACCACCGCGATCAGGGTGCGGGCCATCTGTTCGGGCACACCGACCGCGGTGATAAAGCGGGTGGCGCCCTCGATAAAGGCGCTCATGCTCGAGCCCAGACCCTGGATTGAGGCCCAGTCGGCGTAGTGATGGCGCCAGGCAGTGGGGGAGATGAAGCCAGCGGTGCAGGCGAGGACGGCGGCGAGGCCGAGCAACGACTCGCCGATCATCGCGCCATAACCGATCGGGCGCGCTTGCGGCTCGCGGTTAAGCTGTTTGGCGGTGGTCCCGGAGGCGACCAGCGAGTGAAAGCCCGATGCCGCGCCGCAGGCGATGACAATGAAGACGAAGGGGTACATCGGCGGCGCGCCCACCGGGTGGGTGTCGATGACCGGCGAGGCGAACTCGGGACGGAGGATGAAAAAGCCGAGGTAGGTCAGACCGAGCCCGAGGTAGAGCAGGAGCGAGTTGAGGAAGTCGCGCGGCTGCAGCAGCGACCACACCGGCAGCACCGACGCGAACCAGGCGTAGGCGAGGAGGATCACGGTCCAGCCGCCGATCGAGCTCCAGCGCACGGTAATCAGCGGTGCTGCGATCACCACCGCCAGGACGATGACGAAGGCGACCGCGATGAGGACCCACAGGTTCTGTGCGCGCCGCCGCACCAGCCATCCGATGCCGAGGGCGAGAACCAGAATCGTGCCCGAGGGCACGACCGACTCGGGATAGTTCTCGGTGGAGAAAAGGAGCGCGACCACATAGGCAAAGACACCCATCGCGAGGGAAATCGCAAAGAAGATGATGGCGTGCATCAGCGACTTGGCACGCTTGCCGATCAGGTCCTCGGCGATGGCGCCGATCGAGAGCCCTTTGGCTCGCACCGAGATCACCAGGGCGCCGAAATCGTGCACGCAGCCGACGAAGATCGAGCCGAAGACCACCCAAATCATCGCCGGCAGCCACCCCCAGACGACTGCGATGGCGGGGCCGAGCATCGGCGACAGCCCGGTGATCGAAGCGTAGTGATGGCCGAACAGGACCACCGGCTGGGTCGGTACGTAGTCCACCCCGTCTTCGAGCGAGTGCGCCGGGGTCACGAAGTCAGCCCGCAGCGCGAAGACCTCCTGCGCCAGGTACCGCGAGTAGAACAGATACCCCGCGAAGTACACCCCAAAGCAGACCAGAACCGCCAGTACCGATGTCATGGCAGTGATGGTAACCCGGCCCGAGCCCGTGCCCGTCCGCCGCCCGCGGTCTTCGACCGCGGCCACGGTCGCTCACCGGCGTGCCCTCGGAACGCGAGCGTTCCTCGGTCCCGACGGTGAGCGCCCTCGCGCGCCTGCGGCGCGCCGGCGGGCTACGGTCGAGCGACGGGACGCCCTCGACCTCCATTTTCCCGCCCCCACCCCGCCCACCCGCCCTCGGAAAGCCACGTCGGGCCGGGCCCGCCGCGACTTTCCGAGAGGTAGGAGTGATAGATGGCCTTCG
>Ga0164313_10001495_pt1 | contig 20645 bp, 12 predicted proteins | sample GuaBasSedimGuay4_FD_113735 | JGI IMG/M metagenome (GOLD analysis project Ga0164313, IMG submission 113735) | Subseafloor sediment microbial communities from Guaymas Basin, Gulf of California, Mexico - Guay4, Core 4569-4, 0-3 cm | ecosystem: Environmental > Aquatic > Marine > Hydrothermal vents... | reverse complement strand
CTATTTCAGTGATTCACAACGTCAGGCCACCAAGGAGGCAGGAGAGATTTCCGGCTTAAATGTGAAGAGGATTATCAACGAGCCCACTGCTGCCTCCCTTGCTTATGGACTGGACAAAAAGACTTTAGACCTTAAAATTGCTGTATTTGACCTGGGAGGAGGAACCTTCGACATCTCTATCCTGGAACTGGGTGATGGTGTATTCGAAGTGAAATCCACCAATGGAGATACCCACCTGGGCGGTGATGATTTCGACCAGGTTATTATCGACTGGCTGGCCGCTGAGTTCAAGAAGGACGAAGGACTGGATCTTAAAAAGGATCCCATGGCCCTTCAGCGTCTGAAGGAAGCTGCCGAGAAAGCCAAAATTGAGCTTTCCAGTGCCACCCAGACAGAGATCAATCTTCCCTATATCATGCCTGTGGACGGAGTTCCCAAGCACCTTGTAAAAAGTCTGACCAGGGCCAAATTTGAGAGTCTGGCCGACAAACTGATCCAGGCTACTGTTGAGCCCTGCAAGAAAGCTCTGAAAGATTCGGGACTAAGCAGAGACGAAATCAACGAAGTGATCCTGGTCGGAGGTTCAACACGGATTCCAGCCATCCAGAAAGTGGTACAGGACTTTTTCGGGAAAGCTCCTTCGAAAGGTGTAAATCCCGACGAGGTAGTAGCTGTAGGAGCTGCCATCCAGGGAGGTGTTCTCACAGGTGAAGTAAAAGATGTATTGCTGCTCGATGTGACTCCACTTTCACTGGGTATTGAAACCATGGGAAGCGTGAGCACCAAGCTCATTGAGTCCAACACCACCATTCCCACCAAAAAGACACAAACATTTACCACTGCAGCCGACAACCAGCCATCGGTTGAGATACATGTGTTACAGGGTGAAAGGGCCATGGCCAAGGATAATAAAACCATTGGCCGGTTCCACCTGGATGGGATTCCGCCTTCACCCAGGGGGCTTCCGCAGATCGAAGTAACTTTCGACATTGATGCCAACGGGATTCTCAATGTCTCTGCCAGGGATAAAGGAACTGGCAAAGAACAGAGCATTCGAATTGAGGCATCGTCAGGATTATCCGATTCTGAGATCGAAAAGATGAAGAAAGAGGCTCAGGAGAACGAAGAAGCTGACAAAGTGGCCAAGGAGCGGATTGATAAGCTCAACAATGCCGACAGCCTGGTCTTCCAGACTGAAAAGCAGTTGAGTGAGTTTGGCGATAAGGTTCCTGCCGAGAAGAAAGCTCCCATCGAAGAGGCTCTGACTAAGCTGAAGGAGGCACATAAAGCCGAAGACCTGGCCGCCATTGATCAGGCTACAGAGGAGCTGAATACTGCATGGCAGGCTGCTTCGCAGGATATGTATAACGCACAGCAGCAACCAGGAGATGCCGGACAGCCCGGACAACCTGAAGGTGATCCTGCCGGCGATCCTTCAGCACAGAAGGGAAATGATGACGAAGTAACCGATGTGGACTTCGAAGAAGTAAAATAGATAGATTTGACTCGCAGTGCGAGGATGATTCACCGGATTAACGGTTTAAATGGAGGCTGTCGCTCATGTGGCAGCCTCTTTCATTAAAAGGAATTCCATGACTTTCATTATCTTTGACATGCTATGACCAGAGTCCATCTTTTGCTACTATTTCTAATTGCAGCCCTTCCGGCAAAGAGCCAGAATCAGCTTGATGAAAAGGGACTAAAGACAGGCCACTGGAAAATGGAGTACCCTAACGGGAAAACGCTTTATGAAGCCACTTTTATGGAGGGAAAGCCAGTGGGTGAAATGATTCGTTATTATGAGAATGGTACGGTTCGTGCAAGAATGATGTTCGACACCACACTTGACCGGAGTTATACCCACCTCTATTATGAAAACGGGAAGTCTGCTGCCGAAGGCTGGTATCTGGAAAAAAAGAAGGATTCGGTATGGACCTACTACTCACAATTTGATGGGAGTGTAAGGATCAGGGAGCCCTATGAGAAAGGGTTGCTTCACGGGAAAGTCTCTCTTTATTACTCCAGCGGGGCTATTTCAGAAGAGGTATCCTGGGAAAACCAAATAAAAAAGGGGGACTGGACACAATACTACAACACAGGTAATGTAAGGCTGAGTGGCCAGTATATTGATGATCAGCTACATGGACCCTATAAGGTATTCTATCCCGATGGCACCCTGAAGGTCACCGGCGATTACATCCATAACAAGTCCAATGGTACCTGGAGTTTTTACGACGAATCGGGTGATGAGGTCTATACCCTGGAATACCTTTCGGGCCAACCTGTGGACCAGGAAAAATACGACCAGTGGGTTCAGGACAGTTTTGCCAATTATAAGATTATTGTGGAACCTGAATCCATTCAACAGCAATAGAAAAAAAAGTAGCATGAAATTGAAACTGTTTCTCCTTATCCTCTTAGTTACCCCCATGCTGAATGCCCAGGAAATTGCCGACAGTGTGTTCTGGGTATATTTCACTGATAAGGATGGTACCGGGTACCAGATCAGCAACCCGGAGGAGTTCCTTTCGGAGCGCTCCATAAACAGAAGGGCCTGGCAAGAAGTGGGAATCGATCACAGGGATATGCCGGTGAATAGCGACTACGTGCAGGAGTTAAAAGATATGGGAGTGGAGGTCAGGCATGTTTCCAGGTGGCTCAACGGACTGGTCATGATCAATGCCGATTCAGCCTTGTATCAACAGGTACTCGATAAATCATTCACCGATACCCTGGCCTGGTCTCCCCCAACGAATGATCTCTATATCCCGCCGAAAGCAGCCGGGGAGCGGTTCAGTCCACCCCTGGAAGCCTCTCCGGATTTTAATTATGGCATAGCCAGTGAGCAGGTCACCATGTTAAAGATGGATTATGTGCACGAAATGGGTTACACCGGGAAGGGGGTATGGATTGCCGTCCTCGATGCGGGATTTTTTAATGTGGACAGCCTTCCCTCATTTGAGTCTATGATCGCAGAAGGTCGACTGCTGGGAACCCGCAATTTTGTAAATGACAAGCATGTTTTCAGGCAAAGTTCAACCCACGGTATGAATGTTCTCTCGACCATGGCGGGTGAATGGGACGGGTACATGGTGGGAACGGCCCCTCATGCCTCCTACCTGCTCTGTATGACAGAAAATCCGGATCAGGAGACAAGGATTGAGGAGATCGCATGGATTGAGGCAGCGGAGTATGCCGATAGCCTGGGCATTGATGTGATTAATACCTCCCTGGGGTATTCCAATATGGACGGGGAGGCTTACGACTACACCTACAGCGACATGGATGGCAAAACCACCTTTATCTCCAGGGCTGCATCACTTACAGCCTCCAGGGGAATGATCGCTGTGAACAGTGCAGGAAATGAGGGGAACGATCCCTGGTACTATATCACCGCACCAGCCGATGCCACCCATATTCTTACAGTGGGTGCTGTAGACAGCACCAATAACATCGGGGCCTTCAGTTCACGGGGACCCTCGTTTGATGCCCGGGTCAAACCCGATGTAACCGCCATGGGAGTAGCAAGTGGGGTGCAATACCAGACCGGGGGACTTGCCCGGGGAAGCGGAACCTCCTTTTCATCACCCATCCTGGCAGGCTCAGTGGCCAGCCTCTGGCAGGCTTATCCCGATCTTCCGGCAAAGGAGATGATCCATTTTGTGAGACAGGGAGGCGATCGACTAAAGAATCCCGATTCTACCTATGGATTTGGACTGCCCAATTTTTTCAGAATCTATTTTGGCATTACAAATGTTCCCAAGCGATCTATCCCCGGACGCCTGGAGATCTACCCCAATCCGGCCAGGGAGATGATCATGATCAAAGTTCCAGGGCAGCATGCCGGGATGCAAACCCTTGGATTTTATGATTTTAGCGGGAGGAAAGTCCATATGATGCAGACCGAACTGCCCGGACAGGTTTACCTGCCGGGAGAGCTCGCCAGCGGGATCTATATCCTTGAAATCAATACCGGCAGCGGGGTATACCGCAGCAGGCTAATCATAGAATAATGCCGGAAGCTTCACGCTCATTATCGGAATTGCTGGGGCAGGTGAAGGGTGCCCTTCGAAAAGAGTTTGGTACATCACTCTGGATCGTAGCCGAGATTCTGGAGCTTCATGAGAACCGGAACGGACACTGCTACCTTGAACTCATTGAAAAAAGCAGTGAAAATGATTCCATCCTGGCCCGTGCAAAAGGAACCATCTGGGCTTCCAGGTACAGTATGCTGCGTCCTTTCTTCGAAGCCTCCACAGGAACTCCATTGAAAAGTGGCATTAAGCTCCTTTGCAAAGTCTCAGTTGAGTTTCACCCCCACTACGGATTAAGCCTCAACATCATTGACATCGATCCGGCTTACACCCTGGGCGACCTGGCCCGGAAGAAACAGGAGGTGATTCGGAGGCTACGGGAAGAAGGGGTGTTCCAAATGAACAAAGAGCTCCCTTTTCCGGAAGTACCTCAACGCATTGCACTGATCTCTTCGGATGGTGCTGCAGGTTACGGCGACTTTATGGAATCAATCCATAACAATGCCCACAGGTATCAATTCCAAACCACCCTCTTCCCGGCCGTCATGCAGGGAGAGCAGGTACCCGGCTCCATCTCTTCAGCCATGGATAAGATCTATGAGAACCTATCCCAATTCGATTGCGTGGTCATCATCAGGGGAGGTGGTTCCAGGGCCGATCTGGAGAGCTTTAACCACTACGACCTCGCCTACTACATCACACAATTTCCTCTGCCTGTCATCACAGGGATCGGACATGAAAGGGATGAATCGGTGGCCGATATGGTGGCTTTCCACGGACTCAAAACGCCTACTGCTGTGGCCGAATTTCTGGTAGACCAGCTACTGGCATTTGAGTTTCGATTGAGTGCGTATGATGATCAGCTGGCCTCCTCTGTCAGGCTCATTGTTCAAAAACACCTCACCGGACTGGATCACCGCCAGAACAATTTAAAACATCTGACATTTAGATTATTACAGCAGCGAATGGACCTTATTAGAACTTCAGATCACCTTCTTCGCAAGGAGATCACAAATCAGCTGGGAAGGAAAAGTGACTACCTCACCCTGCTTGAAAAGAGGACCGAACTTGTCGATCCGGAGCACATACTGAAACGAGGCTACTCCATGACCCTGCTGGAGGGAAAACCCATCTCCAATTTAATGGAGGTGCAACCCGGGAATTTACTTGAGACAAGGGTTTACAAAGGAAAAATTATCAGCAAAGTTGAACAAACTACCATTACCAATGGCAAAAGAAAAAATTAGCTACGAAGCTTCAATTAAAGAGATAGAGGAAATCCTGGAAAAGATTGAAACAGGGAACCTGGGGGTGGACGAACTGGCTGGGAAGGTAAGCCGGGTTACCGAATTGTTGAAGGCATGTCGTAATAAGCTCCACCATACGGAAGCCCAGATCCAAAAGATCCTGGATGAATCACCAACCGACGAATAACTCACCAGTCACCTTTCTGTAACCTGGCGCAGCCAGCTGTAACCCTAACCTGGCGCAGCCAGCTGTAACCCTAACCTGGCGCAGCCAGATGTAACCCGTCACCCCTCACTATATATACTTCGATATGGTATTCAGTAATTCGTTTACTTTGATGGGTTTGGAGAGGTAATCGTCACAGCCTGCTTCTTTGCTGATTTCCCGTTCACCCGACATGGCGTATGCCGTCTGCGCTATTACGGGCAGATTCTGCCGCTCCTGCTTAATCACCTTTGTGCACTCGTAACCGTTCATCAGGGGCATATTGATATCCATCAATACCAGGCTAAGGTCCTCATGTTGCCTGAAGAGTTTAATGGTTTCCTCTCCATCCTTCGACCAGATGACCTCCACTCCAGTATCCTTTATGGCCTCAAACAGAAAATAGTAATTGGAATGATCGTCCTCGGCTATCAGGATCTTCTTCCCCTCCCACGATTTCATATTGCTTGAGGGGGTCCTCAACGATGCTTCGTGTTTTAAGGGAACTTCATGTCTGGGAAGAATGAACCAGAACCTGGATCCCTCACCTGATATGGAATCCACCCCGATCTCCCCACCAAGAATCTCAGTGAGGTTCTTGGAGATTGCCAATCCCAGGCCAGTTCCACCATAGAGCTTGGTTTTGGTTTCATGTCCCTGCATAAACCGGTCAAAGATTACCTTCTGTTTCTCTTCCCTGATTCCGATACCCGAATCTTTCACATAGAAAAGAATGCCCTCCGGATGCTCCTGAAGACCAAGCTCAATTTCACCCTCCTCTGTAAACTTGACTGCATTGCTAAGCAAATTCACAAGGATTTGCTTGAGTCTGAAGGGATCTGTATAGATGGCCAGGTCATTAAAGGGCCACTCCCATTTCAGGTTTAAGGATACCTCATCCTTCCCATTTCGTTTGAGGGTCTGGATGAAAGTCAGGTGAAGCTCTTTAAAGAGATCCTTGATAAAGCACTCTGAAATATGCACATTTACCTGTCCGGCTTCAATTTTTGCTATATCGATGATATCATCGATAAGCCGCATCAGGTCGTCTGCCCCCTGGTTGATCTGGGCAATAAAGTCCCTTCGCACTTCAGGAGCCAGTTGTTCGTCCGTAAGCAGGTCTGAAAAACCCACGATGGCATTCATGGGGGTTCTGATCTCATGCGACATGTTGGAGAGAAAGGCTGTTTTAAGTTTATCCGACTCTTCAGCCTTGTATTTGGCCTCCAGCACTTTTCGCTCGGCTTCCTTTCTTTCAGCGATATTCTTCATGATAAGCACCATGGACTCGGGCTTGCCTTCTGTGGTATAGATGGCACCGCTGGAGACCTCGGCTTCGAAAGCGGTCCCATCGGGTCGAACCACCTCATACTCAAGGTTCTTAAGGTATCCTGATTTCCAGGTTTCATTAAAATCTGCTATGGCTGAGCGCCAGGAAACCGGATTAATAAATCGAAAAATCTTCTCTCCATGCACCAGCTCCGCATCCGCGGCAAATGTGGTAATGAATGCACTGTTAAAGTCTACTATCAGCGCATTGGGATCTACAACAATCATAGGATCAGGAGACGATTCGAAGACCCGTCTTTGCCGCTCCTGTGTGAACCTGAGGTGATCCTGGTGCCTCCTTCTTTCAATGGCCAGGGCAATCTGGTCGCTGGCAAATTCAAGCAGCGAGGCATCCGAGGCTGTATAGACCACATCCTCTGAATAGGATTGCACAGCAAATACACCCACGGTTTTTTCTTCATGCTTCAGGGGAACACCCAGCCAGCTTACACAGGGGGCTCCCACCGGTTCAATCTCACCCTGTCGCGTAAGCTCTCGTTCCCGCTCATTATCCACCAGCTGGGCCACTCCGGTCCGGATCACATAACTGGTAAGGGTTTTCCTGGCGGGAAATTCCGTAAAGGAGTCCTTTTCATCTTCCATAAAAGGAAGTGTGAGGGTATCTGAATCTTCATTATAGAGTGCCAGAAAACAGTTGGTGGTATCTAAAACCCAGTTGAGTGACTCCCGGATCTTCAGGTATAACTCATCCAGGCTTTGGGTGGTACTTACTGCATTGGAGATATCAAAAAGTACCTGCTTAATCAGCTCATCCTGCTTTCTTTTGTCAATATTTTCATGAATTCCGGTCAGACGGATGGTATTGCCCTCTGCATCGAAACTCACCGACCTGCCTATGGAGCGAATCCATACATAAGAACCGTTCTTGTGCCTGAGCCTGAACTCTATCTCGAAAGAATCCGCCCGGTCCTTAATACTCCCTGTTACTGCCTGCAATGTCTCCTCGAGATCATCAGGATGAAGCAGCGAGTTCCAGGTTTCGAATTCCTGGGGCAATTCATCCGCTCCGTAACCCAGCATGGCGAACCACATGGGGGAGAAGTAGACTTCATTGGTTACAATTTCCCAGTCCCACAAACCGAGACTGGAAGCATGCAGGGCCAGGTTGAGTCTCTCTTCACTTCGTTGGAGTGCATCCTGCGATTCTCTGGAACCTGTAATATCCCTGGCCACTCCAATCACAGAATCGATGACCTTCGAATTGCTGATTTCGGGATAGAGCCGCCACTCAAAAGAGACCATCTTTCCATCTTTGGGCAGATCAAATACAATGGTATTTGGTTTCCCACTCTCGAAAACCTGGTTCAGGGCGTTATCCCACAGGTTAACCAGCTCTTCAGAAAATATTCCCATCTCCTGATGGTTTTTATGCAGAAAATCCTCGATGGGGATTCCGGTCTGGCCAAGCACAGCTTCATTTACATATAGATGCCTGTGATTCCGGTCAAAGCGCATAATTATATCGGGCGAATTCTCCGCCAGAGCCCTGAAGTGCTCCTGCGACTCCCGAAGCGATTGTTCGGTTCTCTTCTGCTCATCAATATCCCTGGTAACCAGCAGAAGTTGAGGTAGATTGTTAATCTGTACAAAGGAGAAGGAGTTAAAGGTCCAGAATTTTCTCCCTTTTGCCGTGACATTCAACCACTCGAATGAGACAGGCTTCCCTTTTCGAGCCATGGCAATATACTCCCTGGCCTTATCCATGGTATACCCATCAGCCGCACTTGAGAAGGTCTCAATGGCGACGTTCCTAACTTGCGCCTCATCGGTTAATTCAAAAAGTTCGAGAATCCGGGGGTTATAGTCGGTAAGCTCAAAGCTCTCCGCATCAAAAAGCAGGAATCCATCGTTGGCTGACTTAAAAATGGAGAGGTACCGGTCCCTCGAATCGATCAGGGCATCTTCCGCAACCTGGCGCTCCTTGATCACCTTGGAGAATTTCAAAGAGGAGTAGACCGAAGGGACCAGCTTATAGAGCCCCTCTTTTCCTATGGAGTCCCAGATCCCCGAACGAAGCGTACTGGCTGCCTTCTCCTGGTTCTTCTCACCCACAAGGTAGATGAGTGGAACCTCTGCAGAGTAGGGCAGAATCTCCCGCTCAATGTCCTCCCTGATGTGATCCGGCTGATCGAAATCGGCAATAACCAGATCAGGTGGGTCCTCAATCAGAAGAGATTGAATCTTCTCCTTACTGGTACAGTGAGATGCAGTCACCGCAAACTTACCCTCTTTCAGGGCAAGAATAACATGCTCAACCAACTGTGGATCGAGGTACCAAAAACAGATGCGAATCTTCAGACCAGCCATCTAGGTTGAATCACTTAGTAAAATGATTAAGGATTGATCTCATCAAGCCAACGGTTCCTGGTGGCTGAATTACCAGGAGATTCAATCCAAATTCCATGCTTTCAGAGAGAAATTTAGGTAAAAAAAATGTAATGTTCATGAATATGATAGGCATAAGTTGTCAACCTCTCCTACGAATCCTATTCGTCAAGAGTTACACCATGCCTTGAAAATAATAGTTACCAGCCCATGAATGACACTTGGGTTGGATCAGAATTTCAAACGAATGCCAGCCATCACATGGGTCCCTGCCTGCGGAAAGAAACCATCGTAAACCCCTTCCTCTCCTTCAGAATAATAGCGATAAATCCACGCATTGGTCTCATATTGCACGTTAAACAGGTTGGAGACCTGGATATGTACAGCAATCTCCTCCATAAATTGTGGATAAAAAGCATAGGATACCCTCAGATCATTCACGAAATAGGGATTGAGAATGCGAGCTTCAGAGGAGGTGTTATCGATAAATTGTTTCCCAACGTATCGCGAAATCAGGCTCAGGTGAAGCTCTTTTAAAGGCTCCACATCCAGCTTGCTGTTAAACATTACCGAAGGTGAAAATGAAAGGTTGGAGGTTCCCAGCTCCTCGACCACCTGGTAGGGTTCATTCTCGGGATCTGACCAGTAGTCCCAGTTATCCACATATCCTTTGTAATTGAGAATCTTATTCTGACTGAAGGTGGCATTCAGGTCCCACCTGAACCAGGTGTTAGGTTTGATGCTTCCCGAAACCTCTATACCTGCCCTGTAACTATCCTTCACATTGGTCATAATGGCACTTCCCACATCATTGATTTCACCTGTTAATACAAGCTGGTCGGTATAATCCATGTAGTAAAGGTTGGCATTGAGGCTATAGATCGAGCTCTGAAGGGTATAACCAGCCTCATAGTCGAGCATCGATTCTTTAACGGGTACCGGTCCTGCCGGATCTGCATCCACAAAATTGCTTCGGTTGGGCTCCCGGTTGGCACGGGCCACAAAAAAGTAGACCCGCTGGGACTGGTTTATCTGATAATTGAAACCTGCTTTGGGATTGAAAAAGAGGTAGTTGTGTTCCTGTCCTATGTCACGCAGGTCATCATCCGATCCTTTAATTCCATAGTCAATCCCACGTAGCTGCAGGTCCACAAAAAGGGAGAGCCTGTCGCCTGCATTCCAATTGGCCTTCACGTAGGTGTTCCAATCCGTTTTTCTGCCTGCATTCTCATACCAGCGATGCCGGATCTCACTATTTCCTGGATATTGCGCCCAGATCACTGTTCCGTAGTGGTCCCCGTCATACAGGTTCCAGCCTCCTCCCAGCACGGCTCCGATCCGGTCTCCTTCATAATGCAATCCTCCCACTATCCCGTAGAAGTCATTCTCCAGCCATTTGCGACGAATCAGGTTGGTCTCTGTGATGGTATCTCCTCCTATGGTCACATCATCGAGCAGATAGTCGGAGAGAGATTCATCCTCCTTGTACTGCTCATAATAGCCGGCTCCCCGTGTGTAGTGAAGGGCGGCATTGGCGTACCATTTTTCATTGAATGATCTGGAGAGATGAAGCTGGTAATGGGTCTGCTTATAGTGATCGACCTGGTTGTCATAGAAGACCATGTTGCCTTCCTGGTCTGTATAACTGCCCAGTCCATTATAGGTGCGGTTGCTTTCCAGAAGGTAAGATGGCAAACCGTTCCAGGCCTGGTATAGCTCCTCGGTTCCTGAAAAAGTAACAAATTTCACCAGGGTATTGACATTGTGGTAAGCAGCCGATATATAATAGGACTTCAGGTTGGTCCACGACCTGTCGATGTAACCGTCGGAGTGCAGATCCGAGAGTCGCATATCCACCGAGAAATGATCTTTGATCAATCCCGATCCCGCTGAGATGGTATTTCGATAAGTGTTAAACGAACCCAGGGTTCCCTCATAGATGGCATAGGGCTCTTTCTCCAGTTTTCGGGTCTGGAAGTTCACACTGGCCCCAAAGGCAGCTGCTCCATTGGTGGAGGTTCCTACCCCACGCTGGATCTGGATGTTGTCTACCGAAGTGGCTATATCGGGCAGATCGACCCAGTAGACCGAATGCGATTCTGCATCGTTCAGGGGAATCCCATTGATGGTCACATTGATGCGGTTGGAATCGGTCCCCCTGATCCTCATGGAGGTATAACCAATGCCATGCCCCGCATCGGAGGAGGTCACCAGCGAAGGTGTTGAGGCCAGCAGGTAGGGTACATCCTGACCGAAGTTCCTGGAGGTGATCTCCTCACTGTCCAAATTCGAAAAAGCCACCGGGGTTTTTGTACCGGCCCGGGTGGCGGTTACGATCACCTCTTCGCCCAGGATGGTAGCCCTCTCCATGGCTATGGTCCCAAGGTCAAGATCCCTATCCACAACCACAGGAACCGAATGGGATTCATACCCCACAAAGGTGATCACCAGTATATAGGAGCCCCCGGGTACCCTGTTCATTACAAAGGCTCCGTTTTTTTGTGTAACCACTCCCCTACCCAATTCGGTAAGCATGATATTGGCCCCCAAAAGAGGTTGATTCTCTTCGTCTGCTACCACACCCTTAACGGAGTACTGACCAAATACTGTCACAGTCCCAAGGACCCATGCCAGCATCAACGCTGCACGTTTCATTGTCAATTATTTTAGAAAGTATAACATACGATCTTCTTTATCCCTACACCGGCATTACCCGGATCAGGTTCTAAGGGTATAATCTCAGCCTGTTATTTAAGGCACCCCCTTAGGGAAGTTCCCTGTAAAAGTAATGAAATTCGGTATTAGATTGTATTTTTGTGACAATCATTAACAAAATGAATTTAGCCGGTCACCTTAAACACAGCGTATTTCAGATTATCTCATCCATTGCTAAAGAGGAGGGCATTGAGGCCTATGTGATCGGTGGGTTTGTCAGGGACCTGCTTATCGACAAACCGGATTCCCTGCCTAAAGATATCGATATAGTGGTGATTGGCAGTGGAATTGAAATGGCCGAGAAAGTGAAGCGGGCCATCGACGAGGAGGTACCACTGGCCATATTTAAGAATTTCGGAACGGCCATGATTAAGTGGGGAGATACAGAGGTTGAGTTCGTGGGCGCACGCAGGGAGTCGTACCGAAGAGACTCACGCAAACCCATGGTGGAGAACGGCACCCTGGAAGATGACCAGAACAGGCGCGATTTTACCATCAATGCTTTGGCCCTCTCTCTGAATAAACAGAACTATGGCGATCTGCTGGATCCCTTCGACGGAGTTAAGCACCTGGAAGAGGGGCTGATTACCACTCCCCGGAACCCCGGGACCACCTTCTCCGATGACCCCCTCAGAATGCTGAGGGGAATTCGATTTGCAACCAGGCTCGAATTCACCATCGAACCCTCCACCTTCGAAGCCATCATTGCCAACCGGGAACGAATCAGGATTGTCTCTCAGGAACGCATCAGCGATGAGCTCAATAAGATCATGATGACCCTTCAACCCGGCCGGGGATTCCTATTGCTGGATCAATCGGGTCTGCTCGAGATAGTTTTTCCCGAACTCCATGCCATGAAGGGTGTGGACGAAGTAAATGGTCAGTTTCATAAGGACAATTTTCTGCACACCCTGGAGGTTCTGGATAACCTGGCATACAGGTCCGACAATTTATGGCTCCGCTGGGGAGCCTTGCTGCACGATATAGCCAAACCACGTACCAAGAGATTTGAACCGGATAACGGCTGGACCTTCCATGCCCATGAGTTTATAGGCGCGAAAATGATCCCTGGCATCTTCAGGAGATTAAAACTACCTCTGAACGAGAAGATGAAGTATGTTCAGAAACTGGTGCAGCTACACCTTCGACCCATTGTGTTGTCGCAGGAAATAGTCACCGATTCGGCAGTGAGACGACTTATTTTTGATGCCGGAGAGGACCTGGAAGACTTGATGTCACTCTGTGAGGCCGACATCACTTCAAAAAATGAACGGACCGTTAAACGGCATCTGAAGAACTTCCAGATTGTAAGGGAGAAGATCATTGAGATCGAAGAGAAAGATTCTGTTCGTAACTTTCAGCCACCCATCTCAGGCGATGACATTCAGCGCGCTTTCGGCATCCCACCCTCCAGGTCCGTGGGAATCATCAAAAACGCCATAAAGGAGGCCATACTCGACGGAGAAATCCCCAACGAATTTGAAGCAGCCTACCAACTCATGCTGAAACAGGGTGAGTCGCTTGGACTCACCGTTCAGAATGAAAAAGAGAAAGGCGACTGATATCCAGAAGGATAGGGAGGTGATCGCTGATCCCTCCCGCATACCTGTACCCCTCATAGGTCCTGAATGGCTTCTCCCCACCATATACTTCATCGCCCGTCATTAAGGGGGATAGATTCAGAATGAAGCCATCTATCCGGTACTTCTTACAGGTCCCCCCCACAAGGTATTGATCTATCTGGCTCCATCTCCCCCTGTATTTATAACTGCCCTGTCCACCGGTCAGTGAGACGAATCTGAGGGAATCTCCTCCAATCCGTCCCCTCAGCAACGGCTCCAGGCTATACCCATGGTAGGAATCGTTAAAATCCCCGGCCAGCACCTTCAGGGTACCAGCCCTCACTGCATGTACCGAATCGACCAGATGAATCAGCCATTGAGCCTGGTTTTGGCGCACATGGGCGGTAGCTCCGGCACCCCCGTATTTGGAGATCAGATGAACCAGGAACAGGTCCAGGGTATCTGCCCTGCCCCAGGTAAAGCAGAGGTTTAATATATCGCGGGTACCCTCTTGCACCACGGAGGGTCGCGGAGTGTGAACCCACCAATCCTCCAAACCCACCCGTTTCTCCCGGTAGAGACAGGCCACATCCATCCCCCGGTGGTCATGGCTCTGCATATGTACAAAGCGGTAGTCATACGCTTTCAACACCGGGTGTTGTACCAGATCCTCAAGTACTGTAGCCTCTTCAATTTCACACAATCCCACCACATCGGGTGGTTCCCACTCCCCTGCAGCCACAATTACCCTGGCCAGTGCCGTCAGCTTGGTTCTGTAGCGGGTGTAGGTCCACCGCCTCACCCCTTCGGGAGTAAAGTCGTCATCACCAGGAATGGAATCATCCCCCGGAAAGAAAAGGTTCTCCACATTGTACCACATCAGACGTAAATCGCCACGCACCACCGGCCGACTCCACAGGGGAAGATCCTGACCGGCAACTACACAGGTCTGCCCCCACATTAGAAATGTCAGCCACAATAACTGAATTACAGATAACCTCACAGGGTATTAATGGTGTCTAGCGGGAATTATCGGTCTTCTATCTGGATTCATCCGATGTGGACGGAATCCATTCATAGGCTCCCAGATCGGGAGCCTCATCATCCAGACGGCTGTTCCCATTCAGATCGAAGGGGAAATCAATGGCATAGGCCGGCAGTCCGGCATCAATGGCCGGAGAGAGTGAATCCAGCTCAAAGGTATCGGGGACCGCCACGAAGAGAGGATCCTCATTGTTGATGATGTGGGTAAAGAGGGGATCGGAGGTATAATCATGCTCCGACTCATCGATTTTCGTCAGACAATGATCAAACCTGTAGTTCAGCTGCAAATCCTCATAACTGTCGATGATCAGCTCCATGCGGTTGCTTCCGTAGATGATCGAATTCAGGATTTCGGCCCTTTCAAATTCGCCCCCCGTAAATATCTCCAGGTTCCCCTCTTCGTCATAATTCGCGAAGTAATCTGTTAAAAGCAGAGCAGGCAGCTGACGGTTGGAGTAGCCCGATGGCCAGTAATTGGCAAAGGTGCAGTGGGTAAACTGGTAGTCTCCGCCAAAATTCAGTGCGGTACAACTTCCTCCACAGTTCCCAATCACAAGGTTGCTACCGGTAATTTTTGCATTGAGCGCATAGATCCCGTTGGAGCTCATGTGGTTAATCATACTGTTTGAGATTTCCAGATCGGGCATCTTCCCCGATTCGGGAGGAGCACTGATGAGGAGCCCCATGGTTCCATTCCTGATTTCAGTATAGGTGATCCGGTTGTCGTGGCTCAGCCCCGACAGGTAGATAAACCTCCATTGTCCGGGTACATCTTCGTAAAACTTCTCCAGCCGGTCCCCTCCTACCCATACAGGTTCTTCCATGGTTCCGTTCATATGAAGCGATCCATCCACATAGAGCACGGCATCCCGGTGCAGGTGCACTTTCACTCCGGGATCGAGGGTGAGGGATGACATGGAATCCACAAAGGCATAGTTCAGAATCAGGTAGGGTTTGTCTGCAATCCAGGTGGTGTGTTCATCAAACACACTGTCCTGAATGATATGTACATCCTGTCCCCAGGCCACCAGATCGATGTCCTGCAGGTTGCCATTGGTCTGAAAAACAACAGAGTCCTGGATGCGGAGAATCTCATCGGAGCCATTGGGATCGAGCGTCGCTTCCACAAATACATACATGCTGTCGCCCGGCGCAATCTCAACGTCGGTAAAATGCAATCCGGGCGAGCCATCCACATTTATCCGGAAAACTGAAGAAGCTCCACCGGCCAATGAAATCTCATCGATCTTCAGAAACTGCTTGTGGGGATTGAATACCCTGAATGCTTCAGTGGCTGTCCCTATGGTGGTGAAGACCGTATCAAAATAGAGGGTATCCAGGTTGAATGAAAGGGATGCTTCAGGGTCCTCCTCAAAGCTTCGTTCCGGGTGACAGGCAAAGAAAAGCGAACCCACGAGCGTAAAAAGAAGAAAAATCCGGTGAAAACCCATTACCTGTTTTGTACTTAAGAACGCAAAAATGGGGAAAATAATATGAGAATGCTATTTTTGTTTCAAACCTTTAACCATGCATTTGAATATATCTATTTTCACCACCCTGCTCTTAGCAACCATGACCTGCTCCGGCGGAAAAAAACAAGCCGATTTAATCCTTACCAATGCGGTAGTTTACACGGTAGACCAGGATTTCAGCATGGCAGAGGCCATTGCCATTAAAAATAACAGGATCGTAGCCGTGGGATCCAATGAGGAGATTGAGTCGGAGTACCAATCGGATCAAAACAGAGATATGGAGGGAGCCTTTGTATATCCGGGGTGGATCGATGCACACTGTCACTTCCTTGGATATGGGATGAACCTGAATGCTGTGGACGTGGCAGGAACCTCCTCGGTGGAGGAGATTATTGAGATGCTGAAGGAGTATCAGAAGCATAATCCGGATACCTGGATCACAGGGAGAGGCTGGGATCAGAATGACTGGGAGGTGAAGGAGTTTCCCAACAAGGCCATGCTGGATGCTCATTTTCCCCATACGCCGATCCTCCTGAGACGAATCGACGGGCATGCCGGCTGGGCCAATAGTGAGGCCCTGAAGATTGCCGGAGTAAGTGCTCAGTCACAGGTGGATGGAGGCACAGTGATGCTCACCAACGGGGAACCAAGTGGGATCCTGATCGATAATGCCATTGGACTGGTGGGAAGGAAAACCCCCTCTGCCACCGAGCAGGAGTTGGTAAATGCACTTCAACAGGCCCAAACCAACTGTTTCAAAGTGGGGCTCACCTCTGTACAGGATGCGGGATTGCCCAAACATGCGGTGGAACTGATCGACTCCCTGAATAAGGCCGGTGACTTAAAAATACGGATCAACGCCTGGCTGAGCCCCTCGTCGGAGAACTTCACTCACTTTGTGGAGAAAGGGGTGTACCAGACCGACCACCTTTCGGTAAATACCATCAAGCTCTTTACCGACGGTGCACTGGGATCCAGAGGAGCACGCATGATCGAACCCTATTCCGACGATCCCCATAACCATGGATTGTTTGTCACCCCACTTGAGGAGCTGGAGGAACTCTGCAGGAAGGCTTATGCAAATGATTATGCTGTGGCCACCCACTGTATTGGGGATGCGGCCAATCGCGAAACCCTGAAGATCTACGCCAAAATCCTGGAGGGGCCCAACGACCGCCGCTGGCGCATCGAACATGCACAGATCCTACACCCCGATGATTTCCACTACTTTGGCGATTACAACATTATTCCCTCAGTTCAGCCCACCCATGCCACATCGGACATGTACTGGGCCGAAGAGCGGGTGGGCGCCGAACGGATGAAAGGAGCCTATGCATTCAGACAGCTCATGAATGAAAACGGTTGGATCCCCAATGGAAGTGATTTCCCGGTGGAACAGATCAATCCCCTGTTTGGATTCTACGCCGCAACCATACGGAAGGATCAGTCGGGGTACCCCAACGAAGGCTTCCAGATGGAGAACGCCATCAGCCGCAAAGATGCCCTGAGGGCCATGACTATCTGGGCCGCTAAATCGGGATTTGAAGAGCACCTGAAGGGGAGCATTGAGGTGGGTAAACTGGCCGACTTTTCAGTTACTTCAGAGGACCTGATGACCGCTCCCGGTGAGACTCTATATAAGATTGCAGTGAAGTCCACCTACTCGGGAGGAGAGCTGGTTTACGATGCCAACTGAACATATCCCCTCCCTCTGTTCTTAAAGAACAATATCTTTACCCATATAAAAGTCCAGTATATTGGTATAAAAGATCAGGACAAATTTGGAGGTAATCATTTCGGAAGCGGACTCATACAACTGGTTTCGGGCCTGTTGTAACTCCAATGCAGTTCCGGTTCCTACCTTAAATCGCTCATCAGCAAACCGGTAAGCCTCATCGCTATTGGCCACGGCTTCCTTTGCCGATACATAGTTATCCATAGCGGCCAATGCTTCTGTATGATATTGCTGAATAGACTGTTGCAACTCCAGTACCGCGCTGTTATAAAGGAACTCTGCATTCTGAAGGCTCAGCTTGGCCTTATTGATATCGGTTTGAGTCTGCCACCGGTTGAAGAATGGAATCTGTATCCCCACGGAGACCTGTTTATACTGGTTGTCCTTTACCTGTTGATCCAGCGGGTAGTCCATGGTTGGATTGGCGGGATCGGGATCCAGCGGGTTGGTCAGTCCTGTACTGTAGTTGGAGTAGAGCATGCCATTGGCATAGAGTGTGGGTGAACGCCTGCCCTGTTGAATGGCCAGGAAACGCTCCTGACTAACAATCCCATATTCAGCACTTTTAATCTGGGGCAGGTTGACCAGCGCATACTGGAATACCGAATCCAGCTCCGGGATCTCCACGGATGAGGGGTCGGGAAGAACCGGCATCTCAATTTCAAAGTGGGTTTGATTGCCCAGGTTCATAATATGCATCAGGTTCAGCTTGGCAATCTCCCGGGCATTTTTGGCACGGGTAAAGGCCAGTTTCTCCGAGGATAGCTGCGCATTGACCTCCAGAAGTTTGCCCTTGGGTTCATTTCCCACCTCCACCAGCCGCTCCATTCGTTCCACCTGTTGCCGGGTTACCTCCACCTTTTTCTCTGCCACATCTTCCAGTTCCTGATTTCGGAGCAGATCCAGGTATCCGGTCATCACACTCAGGATCACATTGTCCTCCATGGCATCCAGCTCCTCCTTATTCATTAAGTAGGTGGCCTTATTCATCTTCATGTTGTTGAGTTGCTGCAATCCGGCGAAAAGGGTCAGCCGGCTCTGAAGTCCCAGGTCACCCTGGCTCACATTGGTATTTTCCCATTGATAGGTACCGCGGTCCAGTACCCGCCCTGCACCCAGATCGTGCTCCAGAGAACCACTCAGGTTGGGTAGAAGATCCAGCTTACTTTGTAGATGGTCCTGATCGGTGGACTCTAACATCAGTTCCTGTCGTTTCACATCCAGGTTATAATGGATGGCATGCTCCATACATTTATCAAGGTTCCAGAGGGAGTCGGTCTGTGCCCAGGCACCCGTTGCAACAGAGGCAAGGGCTACAATTGGAATGATAATTTTCTTCATGTCTGCTGGCTTATCGGTTATGCTTCAATATCAGTTTATCGTGGTCGGCATAGTTCTGGTAGGAGGAGACAATCACCTTCTCACCCGGCTCCAGTCCGCCCAACACCTCGTAGTAACGTGGATTCTGCCGGCCAATACTGATATCGCGTTTCACAGCAAACTCCTCCGAAGGATCCAGCACAAAGACCCATTGTCCGCCTGTGGTCTGGTAAAAACCACCCTTGGTAAGTAGAACGCCCTCTTTGGACTCGCCCAGCTGCAACCTGATCCTGGAGGTCTGTCCGATGCGTATCTGTGCGGGTACCTCTTCTGTAAAGACCATGTCCACAGCAAACCTGCCATTCTGTACTTCCGGGTAGATTTTGGTGATAATCCCTGTATACGGGGTACTGGCAAAATCGCACTCCCCGTTAAGACCTTTTGTGATTCGTGCAATGTAATGCTCGTCAATATCGACCCTCAGTTTATAGGAATCGAGGATATTTATGGTACCCACCCGGAAACCATAAGAGATTACCTCCCCAATTTCGGGATTCAGGGTGGCCAGTTCTCCGTCCACGCTGGCCTTGATATTCAGATTGTCCAACCGGCGACGAATAATCTTCATGCTCTCTTCCATGCTGTTCACGGATATTTCCAGTGAATTGATTTGAATGGAGCGATAGATGGAGTCGTTGCGGTAGTTCTCTAAAAGCAGCTCAAGCAGCTCCTCAGACGTTTCAAAAGCCTCCCTCGACTGATCGAACTCCTCCCTTGAAATATGATCCTGTTGCCTGAGCACCTTGTTGTTCTCATACATCCTCTTGTTCTGGGTTACTGTGATATCCAGGTTGATGATCTGCTGTTTGTAGCTCAGTTTGGTCTGGTCCATCTGCAACCTGGCAGTACGAAGTTCATTGATGGCCCTGACTACCAGCGCCTCATTGTTGGTAATCTCAAGAAGCAGGTTGTCGTTGCTTATTCGCAGGATCACATCTCCCTCTTTTACCATATTGCCCTCTTCAATAAGGATCTCTTCCACCCTGCCGCCTTCCACAGCATCCAGGTAGATGGTGGTAATGGGCTCTACGGTGCCCTGTACCGTAATGTAATCCTGGAAGACATCCTGCTTCACCTCATCGATGGTAATGCGCGAAACATCCACATTGTATTTGGAACTTTTATCTCCGAATATGATCACTCCCAGTACGGTAATTAGTAAAGCTCCGAAAAGAAAATACCAAATGTATTTCCGGGGTATTCCCTTCTTTTCTATTTTTTTGTCCATTGCATCCATGTGGTCAGTATTAGTTGTATTTTAATGTTGCAGTTTTTAATACGCCAAAATAATGCACTTTTTGTGCCAAAAGAAATAAGGATTTGATTTCCATAAGATTAGACCTAAGGCCTCATGGACATAATATAGAAAAGTGTTCGATTATGGGATTATAATGTACGAAATCGTACACTTGTCTCGGAAATTATCCTATCTTTATATAAGAAATGTGCTGAAATTGAACCGTTTGGAATCTAAGGCACTCTTTTTGTAATAATTTGGCATCAACCGAACCTAATCATAAAACATGGAACAAAAGATTGGAAGAATACTGGCAGTGGATGACAATGAAGACATTCT
>Ga0164313_10001494_pt1 | contig 20647 bp, 13 predicted proteins | sample GuaBasSedimGuay4_FD_113735 | JGI IMG/M metagenome (GOLD analysis project Ga0164313, IMG submission 113735) | Subseafloor sediment microbial communities from Guaymas Basin, Gulf of California, Mexico - Guay4, Core 4569-4, 0-3 cm | ecosystem: Environmental > Aquatic > Marine > Hydrothermal vents... | reverse complement strand
TCGGGCACGTCGGGGTGTGACTCGGGCCGGATGTGCAGGGTGATCCAGGGCGTGATCAGCTCGTCATCGCTGGTCTGGGACAGCTCGCGGACGGCGCTCACGATGGCGTCGTGTTGGGTGCGCGCGGCCTCCAGCGTCTGCTCGCTCCACATCAGGGCCGGGGCGTCGTCGGCGGGTTCGAGCCGGGACACGAAGAGCACCGCCACGCCTTCGTGGATGACGCGGTCCACCAGGCGCCGGCCGGCGGGCGCCTGCCGCGTGTGCACCAGCTCGTGCATGAGCGCCGCGTCGACCTGCGCGGGCCCCGCGAGCGCGCTCAGGTTGAGCAGCAGCGCGGGCCGTCCGGTGACTGGGTCGGCGCCGAACGAGCGCGCGTTGGTGCCGTGGGGATGGGCAACCAGGGTGTAGACCACCGGGTGCGGTCCCTGGCGCGGGCCCAGCAGCTCGGCCAGCGTGGCCTCGCGCGCGAGGGCCGACTTGATGACGTCGTGATGGAAGCCCAGGTTGATGGCGGCGTCCACGGCCTCGCCCTGCTCTGCCAGCAGCTCGGCGGCCAGGCCCAGCAGGTCGATCTCGGGGATCGTGGCGGCCTGATAGACAAAGCGATAGCCCGCCAGCGCGCGCGACACCGCCAGGGCCCGGTCCATGAGCGAACGCTCGGGGTGGAACGCGCCGGCCGTCCACCACAGCACGTCGAGCGGCACCAGCTCGATGGAGCGGGTGTCAAAACTGGCCAGCGAGCGCGGCGAGAGCTGGCGCCCGTCGCGCACGTACAACGCGCCCGGGCGCCGCAGATCGACGTTGGTGGTGAAGCCCTGGAAGGCGGAGCTGTCGTCCACGCCGGTGAAGACCACCAGCAGGCCCGCGCCGTCGGGGTCGTCGCGCACCAGCACCAGGCCCACGCCCTGGGGCAGCGGCTGCTCGTCATAGAACAGCAGCCCGTCCCGGAGGGCGAGGCCGAGCTGCGGCATGAGCGCGGCGATGGCAGGGTGACGCGCAGGCGACCCGGCCATCAGGCGGCTGGTGGCCGGGTCGCTGTCGGCCTCCTCGGCCGGCACCTCACGCCAGCTCCAGCTGCCCAGGTAGGCCTCGCCGATGCGCTCCCAGGAGAGGGAGCCCACGCCGTCGCCGCTGCCGCGCACCAGCAGCCAGTCGTCGGCGCGCGCTGTGGCGGACGCCACAGCCGGGGCGGCGGCAGCGGCCGGCGCAGGGCCAGTTCGGGCTGCCGGCGCGGGGGCTGCCGGCGCGAGCGCTGGTGGCACGGGGCCTGCCGGCACGGGGCCTGCCGGAGCACGGCTTGCCACAGCCCCAGGGGCCTCTGCGGGAGCGCCGCTCAGCAGAGCAGCCAGCAACAGCGCGGACAGCATGGCGGCCTCAGTCAGCCTCCACCACGGCGATCAGCGCCTCGGCCCGGGCCGCGGCCTGGCTGCCGGGGTACTTCTCAGCGATGGCCGACAAGGACTTGGCGGAGACCTTGCCGGTCCCCTTGCTGTAGAGCTTCTTCTGCAGCTTCAGCAAGGCCTTCTCGGCGGAGCGCTCGGACTTGAGCTCGTCGGACTCGAGCCGGGTGCTGCGTTCGGCCACGGCGGTGGTCCATTCGTCGGCGCCCTTGAGGCCCTTGCGCAGGTCGCTCAGCTCGTCCTCGGCCACGGCATAGAAGCCGTTGTCGAGCAGCCAGTCCAGGCGCTTGAGGTCACGCTCCACGGCGGCCGTCAGCGTGTCGATGGCGGTCTGAGCGGCGGCCTGGTCCTCGCTGCTGGCGCGGCTGCCCTCGGCGGTCAGGGCGCTGAGCGCCTTGAGGGCCTTGCCCGGCTTGCCCTTGTAGAACTCGGCCACCTGCTTGGACACGGCCTTGGGCAGGTCCTTGGGGCCCTTCTTGCGCGCCTTGGCAAACTCCTCGAGGGCCTCCTCGATCTTCTTGTGATCGCGGGTGGTGACGCCCTTGAGCAGCACCTTGCCGGTGGGGTCGAGCAGCGCGTAGCTGGGGATGACGCTCTCGCCGGTTTTGAATGGGGCCTCCTTGCTCCACATGGCGGCGGTGCCCACGTCGAACCAGCCCTTGTCGATGGCGAAGGCGTGCATCTGGTCGCTGGTCACGCGGCTGCCCTCGATGAAGACGACCTGCAACGAGTCCTGGTACTCATCCTGAAGCTTGAGGGCCGCCGGCACGGACGTCCCCACGCAGGAGCCTCAGTAGGTGCCCCAGAACTCGACCCAGACCAGCTTGCCCTCCAGGTCCGCCAGCTTGGTGGTGCCACGGCCGTTGATCAGCGAGCGCGTGAAGTCGAACTTGGTCTGGAGTCCGGGGTAGACCTGAGCCGACGTGTCGCGGGCCAGCAGGCTGGTGAGCACCAGCGCCAGGGTCAGGCCGGTGAGGCGGAGTGCGGTCGAGGTGCGACGCATGGGGTGCTCCCAATAAATGAACCGACGTGATGGCCAGCGCGGCCATGGTACCCCTGCTCCGATTGCTTGAGCCACGTTTCGTAGCATTCGCCCGCCCAGGCGCGGAGCTCGACGCCGGCCGTGGTTCCGGGTCTCCCCGGGCGGTTGGAAGCCAATCCTGGCCCTCCACGCGGCGCCAGGGGCGCCCTCCCCAGACAGGAATCAACCGTATGGATCTCGATCAGGCCATCGAGCAGCGCGGCAGCGTCAAGTCCTACGACCCGGGCGTGTCTCTCGATGACGCCGAGTTGGCCGCCATCTTCGAGCGCGTGCAGCGCAGCCCGAGCTCGTTCAATCTGCAGCACTGGCGCTTCGTGTGTGTGCGCGATCACGACACGCGCCAGCGCCTGATGGCCGCCAGCTGGAACCAGACCCACGTGGGGCAGTGCAGCGTGGACGTGGTCATCTGCGGCAAGCTCGACGCCCACGACGACGCGGCGCGCTGCTGGGAGGGCGCGCCCCAGGAGGTGGCCGACAAGCTGGTGCCCATGATCGGCGGCTTCTACAGCCGGAATGCACAGCTGCAGCGCGACGAGGCCATCCGCAGCGGCTCGCTGGCGGCCATGACGCTCATGCTGGTGGCGCAGGCGCGGGGTTGGAGCACGTGCCCCATGATCGGCTTCGACCCGGTCAAGCTGACCGAGATCATCGCGCTGCCCGACAATCACATCCCGGTCATGCTGGTCACGTTGGGCAAGGGCGCCACGCCGGCTCACTACAGCCCGCGCCTGCCAATGTCCGAAACGGTCATGTTGGATCGCTTCGGCGGTCCGTCGTTGGCGCTCTGAGGTGGCACCGCTTGGCTGATCTGGAACACACGGCGACAGGCGCATGACGCGGACGACGTTTCGATGGACGTGTGTGGCCGCCCACTCCGGTGCGCTGGCGCGGAGCGCGTTGGCCTCGATCGCCGTGCTCCTGTGGGCGCTCGTGTCGCCGGCCTGCGGGGATGCGGGTGGCGACGCGCCGCCGCGGCCCGAGACGACGTCGCGCTCGCTCCTGTCGCGCTTTGATCGAGCGGTGTCCGTGCGCACGAGCTCCGCGCCAGGAACGCAGATCTCGTCCCTCTCGCGCCTGCAGCCCTGGTGCGCCGACGACCGCCTGTGGTTCGCCGCGCCAAGGGCTGGTGGGGCCATTCGCCTGCCTGACGTCCCGTTCCGCGAGGGCGCCGTGATCGAGCTGGGCGTGGGGCTGCTGCCGGGCAGCGACCCGGCGCCGGAGGGTGTCAGCGGCGGTTTTCGCTTCCGGCTGCTCCTGGATCGCGCGGCCGCCGACGACGCCGCAGCTGGCGGAGTGGAGCGCACCGTGTTGCTGGACAGGTTGCTTGCGGTGCAGGGACTGGTGCCGGGTGTGCCCGTCATCGAGCGTCTGCCGCTTCCGGTCTCTGGCGGGTCGGCGGATCTCGTCCTGCGCGTGACCCGGGAGGGGGCGTCCCCAGACCTCGCGCCGGCCTGGTTCGACCTGCGCCTGGTGCAGCCCGCCGTGCCCGTCACCGGGCAGGTGCTGTGCGTGGTGCGCCGGGATGCGCTGCTCGACATGCGCCACAGGGCTGTGGGCCCCGGCGACTCCGAGCGCGTCTCCATGCAGCCCGGTTCGCACACGATGCACCCCAGCAGCGACGGCCCCCTGCTGCGGCAGGTCGTGCCCGGCCGCGACGTCTTCCTGGTGGACCGCACCCAGCGCGCTCGCCTGAGCCTGCGCGTGATCGAGTCCGCCGAGCAGGCGCAGCCCCAGAGCGCCGTGCGCATCCGGGTGCTGGTGGACGGCGTCGAGGCGTCGTCGATCGTGCAGTCGGGCTATTCACCCATGCTCTCCGCGCCGCTGTTGGTGTCGCTCGGTCCACCGGGGCCCAAGCCGGTCCGGGTCGAGCTCGTCACGTCCTGGGTCGACCCTGAGCACGCGCCCACCGAGCCCCTCTCCGTCGTGTGGGTCCGCCCTCGCGTCGAGCGGCTGGAGCCGCGGCCGCGACAGCGCGCCGGGCAAGGCCCCAACGTGTTGCTGGTGGTGGTGGACACGTTGCGCGCCGACCACCTCGACCTGTACGGCTACGGGCGACAGACGGCGCCGAACCTCAGCGCGCGCGCCGCCGCCGGCGTGGTCTTCGAGCGCGCCATGTCGGCCTCGTCCTGGACCGTGCCGTCCATGGCGACGCTGTTCACCGGCCAGTACGCCTACACCCACGGGTTGTACGACCGCTTCCACTGGATGCTCGACCCGGACGTGCCCACTCTGGCCGAGATCTTCCGCGAGGCCGGCATGTCGACGCTGTGCGTCATGGCCAACCCGCTGCTCGACTGGAGCAACGGCTCTCTGCGCGGCTTCGAACAGGTGGAGTCAGTCCCGCTGGCCCACGCGGCCCAGGTCAATCGCAGCTTCACCGATTGGCTGGATGAGCACGACGATCAGCGCTTCTTCGCGCTGCTGCACTACTATGATCCGCACGACCCGTACGCCGCGCCGGGCGACGCGTTGCCTCGCTACTTGCCTCCTGAGTGGCACGACCGCGCGGGGCCCAAGCTCTATGAGCTGTTCAAGCAGCCCGTCTTCCGCAGCCTGCGCGACCTGCCCGAGGGCTCGGGGCTGTCCGACCTGAGCGAACAGGACCAGACCCACGTCAAGCAGCTGATCGACCTGTATGACGCCGAGATCGCGTCCTGGGACCGGCACTTCGAGCAGCTCATGTCCCAGCTCGAGGCCCGCGGCCTGGCGCATGACACGCTGGTGGTGATCACGTCCGATCACGGCGAGTCGTTTGCCGAGCACGGCATGCTGGGTCACGGGCGCACGCTGCACGACGAGCTGTTGCGGGTGCCCCTGGTGCTGCTCAACAGCGGCGCCGCGGCCGGCCGTCGCGATCAGATGGTGGGCCTGATCGATCTGGCGCCCACGCTGTTGCGCCTGGCGGATGTGGCGCCGGGCGCCCTGGCCGGCCCGCCCTTGGTGGGCATCGATCTGCTGCAGCCCGAGCGTTCGCGCGACTTCCTGTTTGCCCAGACCTCCCACGGCGAGCGGGTCATGGGCGGCGACATGCTCGAGATGCAGGCCGTGATCACCGCCGAGGGCAAGGCCGTGCGCGTGGCGGGCGTGGACGGCTTGACGCTGTTCGAGCTGGCCGGCGACCCCGGCGAGCAGCTGGGTCAGGCCGCTGCGGGCCCTCTGGCTGAGCGCCTCCATCGGGCCCTGGACGACTGGGAGTCCGCCAGCCGCGGCCTGTCCGGCTGGCAGGCGGGCACCGGCGCCCTGGACCCCGACGTCGAGGCGGCCATGCGCGCGCTGGGCTACCTGAAGTAGGGCACAGCCTACGGGGGCCTCGAGCGGGCGCCTCGGCGCGACGTGCGCGCGCTCGACGGGGGCGCCGCTTGTCAGGCGCATGACGGCGGACGGCTGGTCTGCTCCTCGCCCGCGGTTACCCTGCCGGCATGAGCGAGACGCGTGACGATTTGCCCGACCCACAGCCGTTCGAGGGCCAGCCGCTGGAGCGCAGCGTGCGCGTGTACGACTCGCCCTGGGTGAGCCTGCGGCGTGACCTGCTGCGTCTGCCGGACGGCGCGCAACAGGAGTACCACGTGGTCGAGATCAGCGACGCCGTGGTGGTGGTGCCGCGCCTGCCCGACGGGCGCGTGGTCATGATCTGGCAGCACCGGCACCCCCACGGCAAGACCCACTGGGAGGTGCCGGCGGGGCGCCTGCAGGTGGGCGAGGACCCGGCCGCCGCCGCCGAGCGTGAGCTGCTCGAAGAGACCGGCCACCGCCCCGGCCGGCTGCTGCGGCTGCCCGGCTTCTACCCCATCAACGGCATCAGCGCCCACTGGGCTCACGCGTTCCTGGCCCTGGACTGTGAGCGCGTGTCGGAGCCCGCGCTCGATGTCACCGAGCAGATCGAGACCGGCGTCTTCAGCGCGGCGCACGTGCGGGGCATGCTCGCGGCGGGGGAGCTGGACGACGGCTTCACGGCCCTGGCGCTGTTCTACGCGTTCACGGCGAGCGACGACGCGTGATGGCCCGCTCCGCCAGGGCCTGACGATGGCTGGCCGGGTCCAGGGCCGGGTCAGCCATGCGCTCGGCGGCCCGGCCTCGGCGAGAGAGATCGGGCAGCTGGCTCGCGTGTCCATGTAAGGCGGGAGTTGCGGGCGCTTCGTCGTTACAGTGTGACGTTCGTCCCCCCGGGGCAGTTTGTCTCGCTCCGGGATCCGGCCTGCCACCCGCGCGGGCCGCCCAACGCAGCCACCATCCCCACACATCGCCCGTCGCCGGACCAGGAGTCATGACCGCAACCACCGAGACCCGCAGCTTCCAGGCCGAGACCAAGCAGCTGCTCGACCTCATGATCCACTCGCTCTACTCGCACAAGGAGATCTTCTTGCGCGAGCTGATCAGCAACGCCAGTGACGCCATCGACAAGCTGCGCATCGAAGGGCTCACCGACGACGCCCTGCGCGAGGCCACGGGCGAGCCCTGCATCCGCCTGGAGCTCGATCGCGAGGCCAACACGCTGACCATCGACGACAATGGCATCGGCATGACGCGCGAGGAGCTGGTCGAGAACATCGGCACCATCGCCCGCTCGGGCACGCGTGAGTTTGCCCAGCAGATGCAGGCCGCCAAGGCCGCCGACGGCGACGCGCGGGCCGAGCTCATCGGGCAGTTCGGCGTGGGCTTCTACTCGTCGTTCATGGTGGCCGATGAGGTCGAGCTGGAGACCCTGCGCGCGGGCGGCGACGAGGCCGTGCGCTGGCGCAGCAAGGGCGACGGCGAGTACACGCTGGAGGACGGGGAGCGCAGCACGCCCGGCACGCGCGTGACCCTGCACCTGCGCACCGCGGAGTCCGACGACGAGTCAGCCGGTGACGCGGCCGGCGCCAGCGAGTTCAAGGACTTCACCGACGAGTGGACCGTGCGCCAGGTGGTCAAGCGCTACTCCGACTTCGTCGAGCACCCGATCCAGATGGACGTCGAGCGCTCCGAGAAGCCTGAGGGCGACGACGACGCCGAGCTGGTCAGCGTCACCAAGACCGAGACGCTCAACTCGCGTCGGCCGCTCTGGACGCGCTCGCCCAAGGAGGTCAAGTCCGAGGAGCACGCCGAGTTCTACCGGCACGTCTCCAACGCCTGGAGCGAGCCCCTGCACACGCTGCACTTCAAGGCCGAGGGCACCCACGAGTGGACGGCGCTGCTGTACCTGCCGACCCAGCGCGGCATGGACGCCATGGACCCCAGCGCCAAGCGCTCGCGCGTGGCGCTGCACGTCAAGCGCGTGTTCGTCATGGCCGACTGCGAGGAGCTGGTCCCGGCCTGGCTGCGCTTTGTGCACGGCGTGGTCGACAGCGCCGATTTGCCGCTCAACGTCTCGCGCGAGACGCTGCAGCACGCGCGCCAGATGGGGCAGATCCGCAAGCGCATCACCAAGAAGCTGATCGACGCCTTCCGCGAGCTGCTCGAGGGCCGCCGCGACGACTACGTGGCCTTCTGGGGCCAGTTCGGCACGGTCATCAAGGAGGGCCTGTTTGGCGACGGCGACCACCGCGACGAGCTGGCGCGGGTGGCGCTCTTTGACAGCACCCACGACGACGCGCTGACCACTCTGGGCGAGTACCTGGAGCGCATGCCGCTGAGCCAGAAGGAGATCCTCTACGTCACCGGCACGGACCGACGCGCGGCCGTGGCCAGCCCGCACATCGAGGCCGCGCGCAAGGCCGGCCACGAGGTGCTGCTGCTGACCGACCCCGTGGACGAGTGGGTCATGAGCCGCTTCACCGAGTTCGAGGGCAAGCGCTTCAAGGCCCTCGACAAGGGCGACGTCGAGGTGCAGGAGAGCGACGACGCCAAGACCCAGCGCGAGGACCAGCAGAAGCAGCTTGGCGGCCTGTTCCAGGCCATCGAGGGCGTGCTCGACGAGCACGTCAGCGAGGTGCGTCTGTCCGGCCGCCTGTCCGAGAGCCCCGCCGTGCTGGTGGGGGCCGAGGGCGGCATGTCGCAGCAGATGGAGGAGGTGCTGCGCGCCAGCGGCCAGGCCGTGCCCAAGTCCAAGCGCGTGCTCGAGCTCAACCCGAAGCACGCCGTGCTGACCCAGCTCGAGCGGCTCTTCGAGCAGACCGGCGGCGGCGGACGCTTCGACGATTTCGTGGAGCTGGTCTTCGGCCAGGCCCTGCTGGCCGAGGGCAGCGCGCCCGCAGACCCGGCGCGCTTCGCCAAGCTGCTGGCCGGCCTGTTGGCGCCGGAGGCCAGCTCGACGCCGGCCCCGGAGACGGCCCCCGAGCCTGAGACGGAGTCGGAGTCGGACGCGAGCTGACGCTGCGCTGGGTCCGCACCGGGCGAGAGTCGCGCCTGCGCGGGACCAGCGCTGAGCGCGAGCCGTCGCAGGTCTGAAGGTCCGTTGGGCCTGGGCTCTGGCGCCGGGCAGGGTCACGCCCGCTGGGCTGGCTCGTGGGCGGGTGTTCGCGCCCACGAGTTCGCTCCGCCCCCCGGCTCGCCGTGTGCGTGATAGCCTGCAGCGACCCTCTGAGCCGCCCCGAACGGGCTCTAGCGCCCCCGCAGAGGGCCCCGGCTGCGCTCCCTGAACCTCTCCCAACCTGGAGTCGCACTCCATGCGTCTCGCACTGCGTCTGGCTGTTCTTCTCGCCCTGACGGCTGCGCCCCTGACGGCTCAGCGCGCGCCTCTGCCCCAGCTGGGCGAGGCGTTGGGGCTGCCCTACTTCGACGCCCGCTTCGAGGCTGGCGAGGTGCGCCCGGAGGTGTCCGCGGCCGTCAGCGCCGCCCGCTCTCCGGCCAGCATGGCCGCCCGCGAGGCCGAGCTCTCGTCCCTGCGCGAGCAGGTGCTGGAGCTGCGCATGGACGAGGACGAGCTGTTCGGCACGCCGCACTTCCTGCGCAGCACGCGCCAGCTGCTCACGGGTCCGGCGCACGGCGCGGCGACGCCGTCCGAGGTCGTGTCCAACTTCGTGGACGCGCACCCCGCCCTGTTCGAGGTGCCCGGCAGCGAGGTGCTGGTCGGGCGCAGGGCGCGTGACTTCGTGACCAGGCACAACGGTGTGCAGCACCTCACCTTCCAGCAGCAGGTGGGGGGCCTGGACATCTGGGGCGCCGAGCTCAAGGCCAACGTGACGGCCCGCGGCGAGCTGATCAACATCTCCAGCACGTTGCTCTCGCGACCGGTCGGCGACTTTGCCCTGCCCGCCGTGCAGCTCTCGGCCCAGGACGCCATCCTGAGCGCCTTCGCCAACGCGGGCGTGGAGGCCCGCGGCCTGCCCCGCGCGCAGACGCCGCCGGTGGGGCTCGACGCCTTCCAGATCTGGGACGCGGGCGAGACCCAGCTGCGCGCCGAGCTGCCTCTGAGCACGCGCCTGGCGGTCTTCCCGCTGGACCGCGCCACGCTGCACCCCGCCTGGGAGGTGCTGGTGGCCGTGCCCGGCGTGGGCCACACCTACTGGATCATGGTGGACGCCACGGACGGCCAGGTGCTGCGCCGCTGGGACAGCCTGCACTTCCTGTTCGGTGGCAGCGAGGACGCCAGCTTCAACGTCTTCCCGCTCGACAGCCCGGCGCCCGGCAGCCCCGGCACCCCGGCGCCCAACGGCTTTCAGTTCCCGACCGTGCCGCGCACGCTGCTCACGTCGGGCGCCACAGCGGGCTCGCCCGAGGGCTGGATTCCCGACGGCGTCAACGAGACCCTGGGCAACAACGTCGACGCGCACACGGACCTCGATAACGACAACGCGCCCGACCTGCCGCGGCCCCAGGGCAGCCCCTACCGCGTCTTCGACTTTGCGATGGACCTGAACCAGGCGCCCAGCAGCTACCGCGACGCGGCGGTGACTCAGCTCTTCTACTACTGCAACCGGATCCACGACACGCTCTACGGGTTTGGCTTCGACGAGGCCTCCGCCAACTTCCAGCAGGACAACTTCGGCCTGGGCGGCGTGGGCGGGGACCGGGTCAGCGCCGACGCCCAGGACGGTGGCAGCGTCAACAACGCCAACTGGAACGGCAGCGGCGTGGACGGCAGCGTCACCTGGATCCAGATGTACGTCTTTGACGGCCCGTCGCCCGATCGCGACGGCGACTTCGACGGCGACGTCGTCTACCACGAGTATCTGCACGGCGTGTCCATCCACCTCTCGGGCGGCACCGTCTTTGGCGAGCAGTCGGGCGGCATGGGCGAGGGCTGGGGCGACTTCTACGGCGTCTGCATGAGCGCCGAGCCCGGCGACGACCCCGACGGCGTCTTTGCCATGGGCGGGTATGTCACCAAGGACCTCTTCGGTGAGCAGGACAACTACTACTTCGGCATTCGGCGCTACCCGTACAGCGGCGACCTGCTCAAGAGCCCGCTGTCCTACGCGGACATCGACCCGGCGCAGCTGTTGTTGCCCGGCGGCGTCCCGGGCAACGGGAGCTTCACCGGCAACCCGGCAGACGAGGTCCACAACGTCGGTGAGATCTGGTGTCAGGCCCTGCTCGAGGCGCGCGCCGCGCTCTGGAACGGCGGCATGGGCTCTGCGTCCAACGACCTGATGATGCAGCTGGTGTTGGATGGCATGAAGTTCATGCCCAGCAACCCCAACATGCTGGAGGCGCGTGACGGCGTGCTGCAGTCCGACCTGGTCAATCACGCCGGCGCCCACCACGGCGGGCTCTGGGCCGGCTTTGCCAAGCGCGGCATGGGCGCCAGCGCGACGTCGCCCTCGGGCAGCACCACCACCGGCATCGTTGAGGCCTTCGACCTGCCCACGCTGATCCTGTTCAGCTTCCCCAACCCCAAGCCGACGCAGCTCTCCCCGGGCGCCACGACCGCGGTGGCCGTTCAGATCTCGTCGTTGGGTGTCGACATGCCCCTGCCGGGCACGGGCCTGTTGCACACGTCCGTCAACGGCGGCGCCTTCAGCTCTACGCCCATGCTGCCCACGGGCAACGACACCTACGACGCCCTGCTGCCCGCGCTCAACTGCTTCGACGAGCTGAGCTGGTATGTGAGCGTCGACTCGACCGCGGGCGTGGTCAGCAGCCCGAGCACCGCGCCGGCCGCCTCGTTCGGTTCGCAGGTGTTCACCGGCCTGGCCACCCTGCTCGATGACCCGCTGGAGGAGGTGGGCGGTTGGACCGTGGGAGCGGGCGACGACGACGCCAGCACCGGCGTCTGGGCCCACGGCGACCCGGTGGGTACCTCCGCGCAGCCCGAGGACGACCACACCGACCGGGCCACCGACTGCTTCATGACCGGTCAGGGCCTGCTGGGCGGCGGACTGGGCGACAACGACGTGGACGGCGGCAAGACCACGCTGTTCAGCCCGATGATCGATCTGTCGTCGGGCGACGCGCTGATCGGTTACTGGCGCTGGTACAGCAACAGCAGCAGCGCGGCTCCCAACGCCGACATCTTCGAGGTCGACCTGAGCAACGACGGCGGCGCCAACTGGAGCAGCGTCGAGGTGGTGGGGCCGGGTGGCGACGACACGTCGGGTGGCTGGGTGCAGCACGAGTTCGTGGTCAGCGACGTGCTGCCGCCCACGGCCTCCATGCAGCTGCGCTTCGTGGCCAGCGACGAGGGCGCCGGCTCGCTGGTGGAGGCCGCGCTGGACGACCTGACCATCACGCGTCTGCTGTGCGACACGTCGTGCCAGACGGACATCGGCTTCGGCGGGCCCGGCAACATGAGCCTCGCGCTGTGCGGGCAGCCCCTCGCCAGCGGCAATCAGTCCCAGCTGAGCGTGGCCGGTGCGCCCGCCGGCGCCGCGGTCTATCTGCTGGTGGCCCTGAGCAGCAACCCCACGTCGTTCCGGGGGGGCACGCTGGTGCCGGTGCCCCACGACCTGCTGCTGGCCCTCAATGCCGACGGCGCGGGCGCGGGCGGGCTGGCGATCCCGGGTGGCGGCGGCCCGCTGACCGTGTTCGTGCAGGCCGCGGCGGCCGACGGCAGCCAGGCCCAGGGCTTCTCCATCAGCAACGCGCTGCAGGTCGAGTTCCTGCCCTGATCGTTGCGAGCTCGCTCGGCCCAGCCGCACGCCCTGGCCGAACAGCGACTATGCTGCCAGCCCGACGACTCGCTGAGGAGCCCCGACATGAGACCCCTGTTTGCTTCCGCGCTGCTGCTGGGCCTGCTCGCGGGTGCCTGCGCCTATGAGTCGGACGGCGGCTGGATGAACGCCAGCCTGCCCGCGCTGGGGAGCGAGCTGCCCGCGATCGCGGCCCTGACGCTCGACGGCCGCGCGATCGACAACGACAGCTTCAAGGGCAAGACCACCCTGCTCAACCTCTGGTTCTATCACTGAGGTGGCTGCCGGAAGGAGTTGCCTTCCATCCAGAGGCTGCACGAGGAGCTGGCCGGTCGTGACGACATCGCGATCTACGCCCTGAACAGCGGCGCCGATTCGCTCGACGTCATCCGGGAGTACTGGGACGACGAGGGCTTCGCGTTCCCCGCCCTGCTCGAGCGGGGCGCGCAGGTCGGCCACGCCGCGCGGGATCTGGGCGTCAAGGCCTACCCCACCAACATCGTGCTGGACCCCGACGGCAAGGTGCTCTACGCCTCCGTCGGCTGGAACGAAGCGGCGGTGCGGAGCGTGCTCGGCCTGTAGCGCGCCAGCGACGCTCGCTCGCTGGGCCCCGGGGCCAGCTCGCTGCGGCGGGTCGGCCCCGGCTGTCTTGCGAGGCCTGCCCGTGCGCCCCGCGTGGTCGGGCGGGGTAGAGTTGCGGGATCGCCCCGAGTGGCCCTGCGTCCATGCCCAAGCCCTTCTCCCGCCGCGAGGCCGTGCTGCTGCTGTTGTTGGTGGCGGTCGGTATCAGCCTGCTCTTCGCCGGGCCGCTGTTCGGTGACCGCAGCGTGCTCTCGGTGCGCACGGACGACCCGCGCTTCGACATGCGGCCCTGGGCCACGGGCGACGCGCGCTTGCAGAGTCCCATCAACCCCATCGCGCCGGACATCGACGCCTTCACGCTGCCGGGCATGATGCGTGCGCGGCAGCTCGAGCAGAGCGACGGCAGCGCCTTCTGGGACCCCAGCCAGCTGCTGGGCTACCCGCTGGCGGCCAACATCCCGTGGCCCGTGTCGGGTGTGCAGACCTGGCTGGTCCCGCGGGCGCTGGAGTCGCTGACGGGCCGGGCCTTCGACCCCGTCGACCTGATGGACGTGCAGCTGGCCCTGCACATCGGGCTGGCGCTGCTGCTGGCCTATCGCGCCTGCCGCAAGCTGCGCTGCGAGCCGGCCTTCGCGGCGGTGGGCGCCATCGGTTTCGCGTTCTGTGCCTGGACCTCCACGCGCTGGCACGCGCCGCAGATCGTGTTCACCACGGTCTGGTGGCCGGCGCAGTACACCGCCCTGATCTGGATGCGTCAGGGCTTCGTGCGCCGCGGGCTGCTGGAGGGTGCCGCCGTCACCGGGCTGATGGTGCTCTCGGGTTTCCCGCAGGTGGGGCTGATCTTGACCCTGCTGACGCTGGGCCTGGGGCTGCTCGACCCGGCCCTGCTCAAGCTCCGGCGGCTGGCCGCGCTGGCGCTCATGGCGCTGCTGGGCCTGGGGCTGGCGGCGCCGCAGCTCGCGCTCAGCTCGGGAGCCTACGAGCAGTCGCTGCGCAACGATCCAGGCGTGCAGGCCTCCAACGCCGCGCGCGGCCTGCCAGCCGAGTCACTGCTGGGCGCCTTGCTGCCCCAGGCGTTCGGCAGCCCGCCCGACTTCTCCATGCCGGACGCGCCCGCGGCCACCATGGAGGAGTGGCTGCCCCAGCGCCTGTGGTGGTCGCACGAGATCCAGAACAGCGTGGTCGAGAACGCGCTGTATCCCGGCCTGATGCTGCTGGTGCTGCTGGTGGTGGCGCTGCGCCGCGGCGTGGACGGGCGCGCGCGGGCCCTGGCGCTGGCGGGGATCGTGACCGTGGCAGGGGCCATACTGGCGCCCTACGCGGTGGAGCGCGTGCCGGCGCTCTCGCGGCTGGCGGCCGGCAACGTGAAGCGCGCGCTGGTGATCGTGGGGGCCACCCTGCCCCTGGCCGGAGCCCTGGCGTTGCAGGCCCTGAGCGGCGGTCGCCGCCGGCTGCCGTGGGTCTGGGCCGCGCTGTTGGCCGCGCTGCTGCTGGCGGCGCCCGTGGCCGCGCTGGGCATCGATGACGACGCGGCGCCACGCTGGGCGGCCATGCTGCTGCGGCAGTCGTTGCGTCAGCTGGTCGTGTTGGCCGCGGCCCTGGGCGCGCTCTGGTTGGTGGCGCGGCTGGGGCGTTGGCTGCCGGGCGGCGCGGGCGACGACGACCCGCCCTTGGACGCCGACGGCTTTCCGCCCGGCCCTCACATCAGCTCGCTGACCGCGTGGCGGCTCAAGGATCTGGTGGCGGTGGGGCGCCTCGCGCGCTGGTTGCCGGCGCTGGTGCTGGCGGCGGACCTGGTGCCGCTCAGTCTGGCCTTCAACCCCTTTCCGCGGCAGGTGCAGCCGTTTGCCTCGACGCCGTCGCTGCAGGCCCTGGCGGCGCGGCCCGGGCGCGTGGTGCTGTACGGCGAGAACCCCTCCTTGCTGCTGCCTACCGCGGCGGCGCTGCACGGGGTGAGCTCCTTGGCGGGCATCGCGCCCATGGTGCCGGCTCGCAGCGCCGAGCTGATGGCGTGCATCGAGGGCTCGCTGTTCGACCTGCGGGACCCGCGCGTGGGCGCGCCGCTGAAGCGTCGCGAGAGCCTGACCCATCCGCTGCTCGACCTGCTGGCCGTACACACGGTGGTGCACGCCGACCCCGAGCTGCCAGGCGCCACGGGCTGGGAGACGGTCTTTGCCAACGAGCACGAGAACCTGGGGGCCCTGGCGCGACCGGCCGCCGGCCCGCGGGCCTTCTGGAGCGGCGGCGCGCGTCTGGTGCCGGACCCCGCCGAGCGCCTGGCGCTGCTGGCCGCGCGTGACTTCGACGGGCACGCCACCGTGCTCGTGGAGCAGCCCCTCACGGCCAGCCTGCCCGAGCGCTCGCCCACGCCCGCGCTGCCCGTGTCGGTCGAGGGCGGCGCCACGGCGCTCCGCCTGGAAGTGCAGGCGCCCGGACCCGGCCTGGTGGTGCTCACGGACAGCTGGGACCCGGGCTGGTCGGCCACGCTGGACGGCGCGCCCGTGCCCGTGCTGCGCGCCCACCACGCGCTGCGGGCCGTGGAGGTCACGGCGGGTGCGCACCTGATCGAGTTCAGCTACGCGCCGCCAGGTTACGCGCTCGCGCTGGGCGTGGCCTGGGGCTGCCTCGGGCTGCTGGGCGTGCTGGCGCTGAGCGTGCTACGCGATGTGCTGGCCAAGCGCGGTGCGGCGGCGACCGGCGGCGCGGACCCGAGCGCTGCCGGCGGAGGTGAGGGCAGCGGCGGCGACCCCGGCAGCGGCGACGGAAGCGGCGGCTCAGGCGGCTCAGGCCCTGCCGGCGGCGCGAGCACGCGCGCCCGGCGCGATCGCTGGGCGCACCTGCCCGAGGGCTTCGAGCCGCCGGCCATGCCCCGCGTGGTGGCCGAGCTGGGGGCCTTCCAGCACGAGTCGGTCACGGTCATCATCCCGGCCTACGACGATACGCCTCAGCTGCGCCGCGCCATCTGGTCCATCCGCAGCACGGCCGACATGCCCTTCCAGCTCGTGGTGGCCTGCGCCCGGCAGAGCGTGGCCAAGAACCGCAACCTGGGCCTGTCCCGCGCCCGCTGCGATCTGATCTTCTTCATGGATGACGACGTGCTGCTGCCGCCGGGTTGGACCAGCCGCATGCTGTCGTTGCTGGCCGCGCGCGACGATCTGGGCGCGGTCTCGGCGCACCTGACCTTCTCGGACGGCAGCCCCCAGACGCGCCGCTCCGATCTGGCCCCGGGTGAGTTCTGGCAGATCACCATCCCCGGCACCTGCTTCTGCTTCTCGCGCCAGCGCATCACCGGCGCTTTCTTCGACGAGAACTACCTCGGGTCGCAGTGGGAGGACACCGACTTCATGTGGCAGCTGCACAAGCAGGGGCTGGTCACGGGGGTCACCGGCGACGTGTGCGTGGTGCACGATCACAATGACGCCGAGAACAAGTGGCTGCAGCAGAACGGCGAGTACTTCCACGGCAAGTGGGGCAGCTGGCCCAGCGAGGACGACACCTTCAGCATCTCGCCGGAGGGCTACGCCGCCTATCGTCCGACGTCGTTGCCGGGCGCCGAGGTGGCGGCTGACGAGGGCGCCGCCGCCGACGGCCCTCGCGAGTGGGACGAGCGCGCCAGCGACCAGGATGCAGGCGAGCACGGAACAGGCGCCGGCTGAGCCGCGTTGCGGCCAAGTGGGCGAGGCCTGCGCGCGCTCGTCGAGCGCGCTGGACGCAGGGCGCCGGCTCGATCCGCTGCCGGCGCCCGAGCGTGCTCAGCGGCTGCGGAGCAGGGCCTCCACCGGGGCATACGCGAACGCCGGCGCGTCGTCGCGCGTGAGGCGCGCGGTGAACGGCTGGGGTGACGACTCCGCCAGCCGACCCAGGGCCGCGCAGGCGGCGGCGCGGTCGCCGTCGCTCTGGCGCTTGTCGGCGCAGGTGGCCAGCAGGGCCTCGAGCCCGTCGGCGTGGCGCAGGCTGGCCAGGGCCGCGGCCAGGCCGGAGCGCTCGTCGCGGTTGCCGGCCTTTGCGTAGGCGGCGCGGGTGGTCTCCACGGCGTCCTCGTCACCCAGCAGGCGCAGGGCCGTGGCCAGGTTCTCACGCAGCTCCTGCGGCTGTCCGGCCTCGACCAGGGCGGCGCGCAGCGCCGGCGCGGCCTCCTGATCACCCAGCAGGCCCAGGGCCACGGCCAGGTGACCGCTGAGCGCGTCGTCATGGGTGTCGCCCAGATCGCGGCGCAGCGACCTGCTGGCGTCCGTCACCCGCCCCAGCCCCAGTGCCAGCGCAAAGGCTCCGCGCTGGGCCGGGTCACCGGTGTTGTCGTAGGCATCCAGCAGCGCCGCGTCGAGTTTGCCATGCAGGTCGGCGCGCTGGCGCAGGGCCAGGCCCGCCGCCAGGGCCGCGAAGGGCCGGTCCATGGCGTGGGAGGCGTGCCGCAGCTCACTGCGCAGCAGGCCGTCGATGGCCCCGCGACGCTTGGCGAGCAGCGGCGTGCCGGCCTCACCTGTAGACAAGCGCCCCAGCGACAGCAGGGCCAGCTGACGGGTGCCCGCGTCGCGGCTCTCCTCGACGCGCTCGATCAGGGCGTCGATAGCGGGCTGGTCGGCGAGCGTGGCCGCGCGACCGAGGGCAGCCACGGCGGCCTGGCGCGTGGGCGGGTCGCTGTCGCGGTCCTCGAGCACCTGCAGCAGGTGCTGCACGGCGTCGCCCGAGCCCGTGCGGCCCAGCGAGGTGGCCAGGGACACCTGCAGCGCCAGCGGCAGGCGCCGGTCGTCGCTGCGATCTTGCAACCAGGGCGCCGCCTCTGCGGTGGCCTCGGGCTCGAGCAGGCCCAGGGCCAGGATGGCGCCGGCGCGCAGCTGATCGTCGGCGTCGGAGCCGCCCTCGGCGAGGTCCATCAGCAGCTGGGTCGAGCGCGGTGAACCGGCCAGCCCCACCGCCAGGGCGGCGAAGGCGCGCAGGTCATCGGGCACCGAGTTCTCGCCCACCAGCCTGTGGCCCAGCTGCGTGCAGGCGGCCAGCTCCAGCAGCGGGTCGAGCCCGGCGTCCGTGTCCATCAAGCCCAGGGCGATGGCGCCGGCGCGGGCCACGTTCTGATCGTCGTGGGCCAGCAGCGGCACGATGGCCTCGACGGCGGGGCCGTCAAAGGGCGCTCGCACCACGCGACCCAGGGCCAGGGCGGCCTCGGCCAGCACCTCGGCGTCCTGGCTCTGGGCCAGCTGGTCGAGCAGGGCCGGAACCACGCGGGTGTAGACGTCGGCGCGGCTGGGCCCGACCCCTGCTGTGGTCCGGGGCCGCGCGATCGAGAGCTCAGACCCGGCGGAGGTCACGGGGCCGCGGGGGGCGGGCGCGCTCGGCAGGTCCCAGAGGAACGCGTCGCGGTTGTGCTGCCACCAGGTGTTCCAGGTGTCGCGGCCAGGGCCCAGGTTGAGCCCCTGGGAGGTGCTGGCTCCGCCGCGGCCAGAGGCGCCGCGGCCGCTGCGGCCCCGGACGCCGTCGCTGCGTGAGCCGTAGCTGACGCCCGCAGTGCTCGACCCCGCTCTGGGGCGCGCCGCACGGATGGAGCGTGGCGCGCGGCGGGAGCCTGAGCCGGATCCCACCGAGCCTGAACCGGGAAAGAAAGATGGGGCCGAACTCGGCACCGGGACTGTGGGAATTCAGAGCGGGTTGGGGTTCTGGGCCCTTCCGCGGGAAGCCACGACCAGTATGAGCGCGGCGGAATAGAGGGCCAAGGTGGTCATGCGTGTCATCTTCTCTTCTCCGAAAAAACCGGACTGCCGAGGGACCAGGGCCGGCAGCCTGCCTTCTGTAGTACGACCGGTAACGACGTTGCAGCGCCGTGACACCGGGCCGCTCGCGAGGGGACGCGGCGGCCTCGATGCCACGCGGCCGGAAGACGGGCGCGGAGCGCACGATCTGACGGGGCGTGCGTGCTGGCCGCCAGAGCCGGCGAGCTTGCGTTGGCGCCGCGCAACGACGTGACCGCCTGGGTCGTTGGGATCGGGCTGGTGTCGCGGAGTGAAGCGCCGGCCCGGCGAGCGTCCCCGTCGCGTCGAGCGGCTCGCCGCGCCGCTGCGCTTGCTACACTTCGCGCCTTTCCCGGGGCCTGAGGTACGTGTCCGACGTCGAATTCCTGATCATCGGAGGGGGGCCGTGTGGTCTGGGCGCCGCCCGCCGTCTGGTCCAGGCCGGCACAACGGACCTGCGGGTGCTCGAACGCAGCCAGGTCTTCGGCGGTCTGGCTGGCAGCGCCTACGTGAACGGCTGGACCTGGGACTACGGCTGCCACGTCCAGCACAGCCACTACGGCGAGTTCGACCGCGCCATGATGGAGGCCCTGGGCGAGGACGGCTGGTACCACCATGAGCGCGCCAGCTGGGTCTGGATGCAGCAGCGCTGGGTGCCGTACCCCTTTCAGAACAACATCCACCGACTGGACCCGGCCGACTGCGCGCGCTGCCTCGATGGCCTGCGCGAGGCCTCCGCCAAGCAGGGCAGCTACGATTTGCCGCCGGCCGACTTCGACCAGTGGGCCCAGCGCACGTTCGGCGCCGGCATCCACGAGCTGTTCTTCGTGCCCTACAACGAGAAGGTCTGGGCCTATCCGCTGGCGAGCATGAACGCCCACTGGATCGGCGACCGCGTGGCCGTGCCCGACGTGGCGCGCGTCGAGCGCAACGTGGCGGAGCGCAGGGACGACGTGGCCTGGGGCCCCAACTCCACCTTCCGCTACCCCAAGCGGGGCGGCACCGGCGCGGCCTGGAAGGGCCTGGCCGATCTTCTGCCCGACGCCATCACGGCTCCGGGCTCCACGGTGGTGGCGGTGGACCTGCCCGGCCACCGCGTCAGGCTGCAGGGCGGCGAGAGCATCGGCTACAAGCAGCTGCTCTCGACCATGCCGCTCGACCTGCTGGCGCGCGCCACGGGCGACGCCGCGCTGATCGGCCACGCCGAGGGCCTGGTCTCCAGCAGCACCCACGTCATCGGTCTCGGGCTGAAGGGCCAGATGCCCGAGGTGCTCCAGGGCATGGCCTGGATCTACTACCCCGAGCCCGACCTGCCCTTCCACCGTGTCACGCTCTACAGCAACTACAGCCCGGCCAACGTGCCCGACGCGTCCCGACACTGGTCGATCATGCTGGAGGTCAGCCAGAGCCCCTGGCGTGTGGTCGACGAAGAACGCCTGATCGAGGACGTGCTGGAGGGCGCCGTGCGCTGCGGCCTGGTGCCCGCGCGCGACGACGTGATCGAGGTCTGGCACAAGAAGCTCGTGCGCGGCTACCCCACGCCCAGCCTCACGCGCGACGCGGCGCTCGCCGCCTTGATCCCCGCGCTCGAGGCCCACGACGTCGCCAGCCGCGGCCGCTTCGGCATGTGGCGCTACGAGATCTCCAACCAGGACCACACCTTCATGCAGGGCAGCGAGTGGGCCGACCGCGTGCTGGGTCGCGTCGACCAGGAGGCCGGCCCCGAGCCCACCGTCAACCGATCCAACTGGGTCAACGCGCGGCACCGGGAGTGAGCGGGTGAGCACGCTTGAGGTCAGCGCCACGCGCGTGTTCCTCGGTTGGGATCGCCCGCTGCTGCACGCGGCCGTTGATCACCTGGTGCAGCGTTATGGCGCGGGGGGTGACGCGCAGCCCGCGCTGGCCGAGCTG
>Ga0164313_10001493_pt1 | contig 20651 bp, 14 predicted proteins | sample GuaBasSedimGuay4_FD_113735 | JGI IMG/M metagenome (GOLD analysis project Ga0164313, IMG submission 113735) | Subseafloor sediment microbial communities from Guaymas Basin, Gulf of California, Mexico - Guay4, Core 4569-4, 0-3 cm | ecosystem: Environmental > Aquatic > Marine > Hydrothermal vents... | reverse complement strand
AACACTTAACACTTAACACTTAACACTTAACACTTAACACTTAACACTTAACACTTAACACTTAACACTTAACACTTAACACTTAACACTTAACACTTAACACTTAACACTTAACACTTAACAGCTAACTCCTTCGAGTTAACAATAACTTTTTTACCATTCACAACAATTTCAACTGGCGTTTCCGATTCATTAGAAAATTTACAACCTTCATGGTTTTTGAATACTTTAATAGTATTTCCCCTATAATTAATTTTAAATGAATAGGATTTCCATTCTTTTGGAATTTGAGGATTGAAAGCCAATTGCCCGTCAAAATTTCTCATGCCACCAAACCCTTGAACAATAGCCAGCCAGGTGCCCGCCATGCTCGTTATATGTAATCCTTCATGAACCTCATGATTATAGTCATCTAAATCCAAGCGAGCCGTTCTTAAATACATTTCGTATGCTTTATCAATTCTATTTATTTTGGAAGCCAGAATAGAATGAACACAAGGCGATAAGGAAGATTCATGTATGGTAAGTGGCTCATAAAAATCAAAGTGATTTTTAATGATCTCCTCGTCAAAATGATTTTCGAAAAAATAAATTCCTTGTAAAACATCTGCTTGTTTGATATAGGGAGATCTCAGGATTCTGTCCCAGGACCATTTTTGGTTAATAGGTCGCTGAGAAGGATCAAGTTCAGATACAGGGATCAGTTGCTTGTCTAAAAACCCGTCTTGTTGCAAAAACAATTTATTCTTTTTGTCAGAAGGAAAATACATACCAGAGGCAACCCTTCTCATTTCTCCAATTTCTTTCTCAGTTAGATTTGTTTTTGATATTATTCTATGATAATCGTCTTTATAATTAGCTTTAAGATTGTTTAGATTTTCTAATGTATAGTCGATACACCATTTGGCCAAATAGTTTGTATACCAATTATTGTTAACATTGTTTTCATATTCATTCGGTCCGGTGACTCCTAATATTACATACTTATTTTTATCCATTGAAAATGTAGCCCGTTGCTGCCAGAACTTAGCAATAGCGATCATCACTTCCATACCGTATTGAGGAATATAATTGTAATCTCCGGAATAATTAACATAATTATATATTGCATAGACCATGGCCCCGTTACGATGTATTTCCTCAAAAGTAATTTCCCATTCATTATGGCATTCTTCGCCATTCATGGTCACCATAGGATATAGTGCAGCGCCATTTTTAAAACCTAATTTATCAGCATTTTCAATTGCTTTACCCAAATGATTATAGCGGTATAGCAGTAGGTTCTTGGCAACATCCTTATCCTTCGTACTCATATAAAAAGGAATACAATATGCCTCAGTATCCCAATAGGTACTTCCTCCATATTTTTCTCCGGTAAATCCCTTAGGACCAATGTTTAGCTTAGAATCTTTTCCTAAATAAGTTTGATTCAACTGAAAGATATTAAAGCGTATTGCCTGTTGTGCCTTGAGATCACCTTCAATGACAATATCTGCTGTTTCCCAGATATTAGCCCAGGAATTTTTCTGCTTTTCAATTAAGTTTTCAAAGCCAATGATAGCTGCTTTTTGAAGATTCTTTTGAGAAGTAAAGATCAATTCCTCCTTTGGGCGATTCATGGACTGCGTGTAACCGCCATATTTATAGATGGTAAAAGTATCTCCTTTTTTTACGTTTGTTTTGTACTTAAAAGAAACACTTTTTTCCTTAACATCTTCCTCATAGGGAAGTTGTATCTCAAAATCATTTAACGCAAACTCAAGTTTCATTCCGGTACTGACATGGAATTCTGTTTTCTTAGTTTTAGACAGAATATAGGCTTCATTTTTTCCTGGTTCGATCTGAAGAATTTCCCAGAAAAACTCATTATAATTCGTATCTTCATTAATTATTCCAGCATCCAAATAGGGATTAAATTCAATTTCTCCAGAGAAATTAAGAGGTGTAACGCTGTATTCTATCGCTCCAATTTCATCAATATCTAAACTTAAAAAACGGGTGGAATGTACTCTAATTTGATCTTTATTTGGAAACTCGGCTATAAAGGAACGTGTCAAAACACCTTCTTTCATATTCAATTTTCTTTCAAATTCCATGACCTTGCATTTGTTTAGGTCCAGAGCTTTGCCATTGATGCTAATATTAATTCCTATCCAATTTGGAGCATTCAATACTTTTGCAAAATATTCCGGATATCCGTTTTTCCACCAACCAACTCTTGTTTTATCAGGATAATAGATTCCTCCAATATAACTTCCCTGAAAACTTTCTCCACTATACATTTCTTCAAAATTGGCCCGTTGCCCTATGGCTCCATTTCCAATACTAAAGATACTTTCGGAAGTGCGAATATTTTCTTTATGAAATCCCCTTTCAATAATGGACCATTCATCAGGGATAATATAATCTTGATTCATAACTTTTTTGTTTATACCATTAATTTTTTTACAAAATCAATAGTTAATTCACCAGTGTTGTTTAGCACAAAACCGGCTTCATTTAATACTTTTTTGTCACCGATCCCAATACTGATCATCTGCGCATTATTTGCAGCTTGTATTCCAGCCCGTGCATCTTCTATGACTATACAATCATTGGGGTCTTTGTTTAATTTTTTGGCAGCTATAAGAAAAACTTCAGGGTCTGGTTTAGCAGAACTGACATCGTTCCCATCTACGATAGCATCAAAAAGATCATATAGATCTAATATTTTTAATATTAATCTGGCATTTTTACTCGCCGAACCCAAACAAAATGGTATTTGGTTTTCCTTTAAGTATGCCAATAGTTTTTTTATCCCGGGGAGAATTTCATCCTGTCCCATTTTTGAAATATACCCCAGATATTGCTCATTTTTTTCCTTTAACAGGATCTCTTTACGCTCATTGCTAAGCTGAATTTTGCCAATATTGAGTAATATTTCTAATGAAGCAACCCTACTGACTCCCTTTAACTGTTCGTTCTGTTCTTCAGTAAAATCAAAGCCCAGCTCATTGGCTAATTCTTTCCAGGCTAAATAGTGGAATTTTGCCGTATCCACGATCACCCCGTCTAAATCAAATATAAAGGCCTTTCTAGTCATTATTCATTAGTTTATTTGTGCATCATCCACATCTTTAACTTTTGACACTAACGCCGCCGCAATTAAAAACGAAACACCACTTGTTACCAAGGCATAAATCGGATCGCCGCCATAAAGGTATTTTACTACCGGTCCTCCAATTAAAGCGTTAATTATTTGAGGTATTACAATGAAAAAATTAAAGATCCCCATATAAACTCCCATTTTCATCGGTGGAATTGAACCGGCCAGTATAGCATAAGGCATGGCCAAAATACTTGCCCAGGCAATACCAATGCCGAACATGGAAAGGATCAACCAATTTTCATTCGGTGCAAAATAAATGGATATTAAACCTAATCCACCAATGACCAGAGAAAAGGCATGCGTTCTTTTACGTCCCAATTTCTTCGCAATGGCAGGTAAGAAAAATGCATAAATTGCAGATATGGCATTATAAACTCCAAATAGGATCCCAACCCAATCTCCGGCATTTTGATATTCACTACTCTGCGAATCTTCTAAAGATAATCCGTATACATGATGAGCAATTGCCGGCGTTGTAAATACCCACATACCAAAAAGACCAAACCAGGAGAAAAATTGTACCCAACTTAATTGCTTCATGGTTGTTGGCATATTTTTAAAGTCGGTAAAAATATTCCAAAGACTCGATTCTTCTACATTTTCTTCAAGTTCAAAATTATTTATTAATGCCATTTCCTCCGGCGAGTATTCTTTTGTTGTAAATACTGTAATCAGGATACTGATGATCAGAACAATAGCACCAATAATGAATGAAAGCATCAAACTAAGTGGTACCTTTCCAGCTTCTGCAGTATTTGCAATTCCAAACCAATTCGTTAATACGTAGGGTAACCAGGAACCAATAACAGCTCCTATTCCAATTAGAATTGTTTGTACGCTAAAGCCTAATGTTCTTTGATCACTGGGTAAAACATCTGCAACCAATGCTCTAAACGGTTCCATAGCAATATTAAATGAGGCATCCATTATCATCAACATACCGGCACCTACCCAAAGAGCAGGCATAAAAGCTGTAAACATATCTGCATTTGGCATAAATACCAATCCAATGGAAGCCAAAAGTGCTCCTGTTAAAAAGAACGGTCTTCTTCGTCCAAGTTTCGTCCAGGTTTTATCACTGTAATGACCTACGATGGGTTGGACGATCAACCCCGTTAGAGGGGCAACGATCCAAAACCATGATAATTCATGAATATCAGCACCAAAAATTTGTAATACCCTGCTGGCATTAGCATTTTGGAGAGCAAAACCCATTTGAATTCCTAGAAATCCAAAACTGAGATTCCAAATTTCCCAGAAACTAAGACGTCTTTTTTCCATGATGTTAAAATAATTTTATTCACCTCCATAAACGGAAGTAAAAATTGAAAATAAATACATTTTAGAATGAAAGAATAACCCTACATTCTGTATAAAAAAATAAAAATAATTTGATGGATAAGAAGAAAATATCTTATCACAATTTTTGTGAAGTATAAAAAATTAGCAAGTGTGAAATAATTACTAAATCAAGGACAAATATATATATTTTATTTAAAAATACTATTAATTTGTTTTTTTCGTTGATTCTCTAATTACGATATCCGTGCTAATTATATTTGTTTTGTATTGATAATCAGCATCTTGATGATTAAGTTCATCTAATAAAATTTCCATAGATTTTTCACCCATCGTGAAACCATGCTGGGCGACAGTGGTCAATTGTGGAGAAGAAAACTCGGAGATAAGACCATCGGTGAATCCCATAATAGCTACATCATCAGGAACATTTAGCCCTCTGTTCTTTGCAATTTTTACTGCCGTAGCGGCATAAATCTCATTGACACCAAATATGCCATCCGGAAGATCAGAATGCTCAAAAATTTCTTTGATCTGCTCGGCTATACTGTGTTCTTCGTTTACCTTGATAATAAAATTTTCATCTACATCGATATCATTATCTTCCAAAGCCTTGATATATCCTTCTTTTCTAATATTGCCAACTGTGACATGATTGGGTGTAGTTACAATTGCTATTTTTTTACAACCAATATCGATCAGATGCTGTGCGGCCATATACCCTCCTCCAAAATCATCCACCAATACTTTATTACATTTAATTTCATCTATTTTTCTGTCAAACAGAACCAAAGGTATTCCATTATTTATCAGCTCTTTAAAATGAGTATAGTCTGCCTTTTCTTCTGTCTGTTTTGCCACCGAAACTATAATTCCATCCACAACTCCATTCGCCAGCATTTCCATATTAAGCACTTCTTTTTCATAAGATTCGTTGGATAAACAGATCATCACATTATACCCTTTTTCATTTGCAATATGTTCTATACCACTGATAACTTTAGAAAAAAAGTGATGTACAATTTGAGGAATTATTACGCCAATTGTTTTTGTTTTTTGATTGCGTAAGTTAAGCGCCAGACTATTTGGCTTATAATGATAATATTTGGCGAAGGCTTTAATTTTTTCTTTAACCTCCTCGCTTATTTCATGACTGTCTTTTAGTGCCTTTGAAACCGTAGAAATCGATACATCAAATTCCTTTGCTATTTTTTTTAATGTAATCTTAGATTTCATCGGGATTAATTATTTTCAAAACATGAAAAATTAAAGTCATAAAGATAGGATTTTTTCCATGACCTAAAATTGAGGATTTAAATAAAATAACCCTTGAAATTTGTTAATTCTCAATGGAAAGTTAAAAAAATACATTTTACGCAAACGTTTTCGTTTAAAAAGTTATTAACACGAAAACGTTTTCGTGCTTTTTTAGTTGATTATTTATAGTGTTAAGCTTATGTTAATTAATACATTCGTTTCGTGAAATACTAAAAAACAGCAAGTTTTTATCAAAAATTAATCTTAAAATTAAATTTATTTTATGAAACAAATAAGACAATTAGTCCTTGGGATTTTATTTCTTATTCCTCTTTTAATGTCATCACAAGAGATTATTAAGGGTAAGGTAATAGATGCCACTGGAATGGAACTACCTGGAGTTAGTGTTGTAGTCAAAGGCACTAATAAAGGAACGGCCACAGATTTTGATGGCAATTTTGAATTGAGCATCGATGATGCTGATGCAATCATTACATTTTCATTTATTGGTTATGAGAACCAAGAAGCTCCTGCTTCGGCAGAAATGAACATTGTAATGGAAGAATCATCCGAAAGTCTGGATGAAGTTATTATAATTGGATATGGGCAGACCACCAAAAAAGATGCCACCGGATCTGTTGAGAAGGTAGGCGTTGAACAATTCAATGGTGGAGCAGTTCTCTCTCCCGAACAATTAATTGCAGGTAAAACTGCTGGTGTGAATGTAATTCCACCAAGTGGGCAACCCGGAGCAACGGGTACCATTAAAATTAGGGGTGGAAACTCTTCTTTGAGTGCCAATAATAATCCTCTGATTGTAATTGATGGTGTGCCGATGGATCAGGAGGCTGATAATGCGCCCGGATTAAGTTCGGTTAATCCAAATGATATTGAAAGTTTTGTTATTTTGAAAGATGCATCAGCAACGGCAATTTATGGATCTCGGGCTTCAGCGGGGGTAATTTTAATTACGACAAAAACCGGACATAGAAATGCACCGCTCAGAGCTGATTTCAGTACTTGGGTTTCGGTTGGGACTCGTGAGAATCAAGTAAGCGTTCTGGACGCCGATCAATTCACAGCGGCTATCCAAAGTCAGGGAATAGAGAACTCAATTGCTTTATTGGGTGAAAATGATACGGATTGGCAGGATGAAATATACAGAACAGCAATTGGAACTGATAATAATTTAACAGTTACTCAGGGCTTTGATAATTCATCTTTTCGGGCCTCTGTGGGATATACCTATCAGGAGGGAATTGTAAAAACGGATGATTTCACAAGAAAAAGTGGTTCCTTAAACTATAGACACAATCTATTTAACGACACATTTAAAATTAATTTTAATATTAGAGGTACAGTGTCCGATAAGAATAATGCAGATGAAGGCGCAAGAGGAAATTCACTGACTATGGATCCTACACAACCAGTATATAGTGGAACTACACAATATGGTGGATTTTGGGAATGGTTGGATGCAGATGGAACACCAAACGCTCAATCTCCGAAAAACCCACTTGGACTACTGGAACAAAATAACAGTGTTGAATCGATTCAAAGATATATAGGAAATGTAAAGTTAGACTATGATTTTCCGGTGGAAGGATTAAAAGCTAATTTAAATCTGGGATTTGATTATGGTCAGACAGATGGTTACTGGGATGTACCTGCCACATCGGCAAGTGGATTTGATGATCTTGGTACTACCGGCACATGGAATAATTTAAGAAGAAGTACCTTGGCTGATTTTTACGTGAATTATCTTCACGAATTTGAAAAACCTCATAAAATTGATATTATGGTAGGTTATTCTTATCAGGATTTTTACAGAGAAAATGCAACTTATCAGATCTCTGGACAAGGTGCTATTAGAGAGACTGAATTTGCAACAACAAATTCTTTACTTTCTTATTTTACAAGGCTGAATTATGCATATGATAACAGATATTTAGTAACTTTTACCTATAGACGGGATGGATCTTCAAGATTTTCTCCCGATAACCGATGGGGTAATTTCTTCTCCGGTGCCGTTGCCTGGTCTATAGCAGATGAGGCATTTTTAAGAGATTCTGAAACGATTTCTACTTTGAAGTTAAGAATTGGTTATGGGGAAACAGGTCAACAGGAAATAGGTAGTGACTTTGGTTACCTGCCCGTTTATACACCTGGTCAAAATAATGTTCGCTATCAATTCGGAAATCGATTTATTAATACTTTGAGACCTGAAGGTTATGATTCTGAAATAAAATGGGAAGAGTCAGCAACTTCTAATATTGGTATAGATTATGGATTTCTCAATGACAGAATTACAGGTTCTTTGGAATATTACATACGAAAAACCACAGATGTGCTGAGTACGGTTTCACCACCTGCAGGCTCTAATCTTTCTAATAGCCTATTTACAAATATTGGTGATCTGGAAAATAGTGGGTTTGAGTTTTCTGTAAATGCAGACATATTTCAAACGGATAATTTTGTTTGGAATGTAAATTTTAATGCAACTTATCTGCAAAATGAGATCACTAGATTAAATGCTGTTGAAGATCCGGAATCACCTGGTCTTGCTGTAGGAGGAATTCGTGGAGGTGTAGGAAATACTATTCAAACACAACAAGTTGGGCAGGCTCAATTTTCTTATTTAGTGTACAAACAAGTTTATGACAGCGATGGTAATCCGTTACAAGGCGTGTACGAAGATCTTAACGGCGATGGACAATGGACCGATCTGGATAAACGTATTTACAAAAATCCGAATCCTGATTATTTGTTGGGATTATCTTCTTATATGAATTATAAAAATTGGGATTTTAATTTTGTATTTCGAGCAAGCTTAGGAAATTATACGTATAATAATATAGCGTCCTCAGAGGGGAATTCGACTTCTCTATTTTTTAATGGTACGAACAGGAATATTCATGATTCTTATTTGGACACCGGCTTTGGCGAGGTACAATTATGGTCTGATTATTATATTCAGGATGCTTCATTCCTGAAAATGGATAATGCAGTGTTAGGATATAATTTTAATAATCTCAAAGAAGGAGAGGTTATTTTTAGAATATATGGTTCCGTACAAAATGCATTTGTAATTACGGATTATGACGGATTGGATCCTGAAATAAGCGGTGGTATAGATAATAATTTTTATCCAAGACCAAGAACTTTCTTGTTAGGATTTAACGTTAACTTTTAAAAAACAACAGACAGATGAAAATGTTAAATAAAAAAATAAAATTTAGTTTAGGCATTATCACATTAATGCTTACTCTTTTGCTTGGTTCATGCGAAGATGTATTGGATAAAGAACCGATTACTGAACTAACTTCGGAGCAGGCTTTTGAAAACGAGGAGTCCTACGAACAATTTATGGCTAAGATCTACGGAGGTCTGGCTATTAACGGGCAGGATCTAGATGATGCTGATATTCAGGGAATTGATGGTCATTTCTCAAATTACGTACGATTGTATTATAATTTACAAGAGCTATCTACAGAAGAAGCAATAATTGCCTGGAATGATGGAACGATCCATGATCTGCACAATCAGGTTTGGACTCCGGCAAATGAGTTCATTGCTGCAATGTACTATAGGATCTATTTTCAAATAGGATTGGTAAATCAATTCTTAAGAGAAACAACAGAGGATAAATTAGATGGCAGAGGAGTTGATGACGCACTAAAGGCTAAAATCGCGGAATTTAGGGCTGAAGCAAGATTTATGAGAGCGCTGAGCTATTGGCACGGTATTGATTTCTTTGGAGCTATTCCTTTTGTAACAGAAGATGATGTTGTTGGAAACTTCTTTCCGGAACAAAAATCAAGAACAGAGGTGTTTACTTTTATAGAATCTGAACTTAAGGATATCGAGCCTCTGTTAATGGCACCACGTTCAAACGAATTAGGTAGGGCGGATAAAGGAGCGGCTTGGATGTTGCTTGCTAAAATCTACATTAACGCCGAAGTTTATACCGGAACAGCGAGATATGCTGATGCCATGACCTATATCAATAATGTAATTAGCGGAGGATATGCTCTTGGACCTAAATACAATTATTTGTTCCTGGCGGATAACGAAAGTAACGGATCTCAAAACGAATCTATTTTTTCTGTTCGTTTTGACGGGATCAATATTACCGGATGGGGCGGAACTACTTATATTACACATGCTGCAGTTGGCGGAACTATGGATCCAAATATTTTTGGAATCGATGGTGGCTGGGGTGGTTTAAGAACCACAAGCACCTTTGTTGAAAAATTTGAAGCTGACCTAACCGGTCTGAATGATGGTTTAGGTGCTTTATCTGATTGGGGATTAGTTGGAAGCGCAACTACCAATGGTTGGGATGGACCCGATATGGAGATGTACGAAACTTCTACTGATAATTATGCGCTATATGCCACCTTGGTAGCTGGTGAGATTAAATTTAGATTTGATGAGGACTGGGGGAACAATTATGGTTCTGACAATAATGATGGAAATTTACAACCCGGAGGTGCTAATATACCGATCCCTGCGGATGGTGTATATTTTATTACTATGAACTTAGGTAATTTAACTTATACACTTTCTCCGTTCTCAGGAGATACAAGAGAGATGTTCCATATAGACGGACAAAGCCTGGAAATTGAGAATCCTTTTGATTTTTCTAATGGATATGCAATTACTAAATGGCGTAATGTGGATGTAAATGGCAATAGAGGAGTTGATGGTTCAGGAACATTTTGTGATATTGATTTTCCTGTATTCAGATTGGCAGATGCTTATCTAATGTATGCTGAAGTATTCTTAAGAGGTGGCGGCGGAGATGCCGGCACGGCAACAGGCTATATCAATATGATAAGAGAAAGAGCTTATGGTAATGCCGGAGGAAATATTAATCCGGGCGCCTTATCTTTAGAATTTATCATGGCGGAACGTTCCAGAGAATTGTACTGGGAGAGTCATAGAAGAACAGATCTAATTCGATTTAATCAGTTTTCAGAGAATGGTGTTTGGCCATGGAAAGGTGGTGTGATTCAAGGAACAACCACGGCAAAGACCAGAGATCTTTATCCAATTCCTTCTGCTGATATAATTGCGAATCCGAACTTGACGCAAAACCCTGGATATTAATATTAAAATGACAAGAATTATGAAAATATTTATAAATAAAATATTGACCTTACTTGCAATTTCCCTCCTTTTGGGTTCTTGTCAGGAAGTAGAGGATCAGGCTGTTTTGAATCCGGCTGCGTCTACGGTTATAGAACAAATTTTACCGGAAGACGTAGTTCTTGAAGAATCTGCAGTAGGGAGTCCGGCAATGAGAATTTCGTGGACTGAGCCTGAATTTGGATTTGCTGCGTCATATAATTACCAATTATTGATCGATTTTGCCGGAGGCGACTTTAGTACTCCACAAATCGTTTCAGTAGGGACGGATATTGAAAAAGTTTTTGAAACTGAAGAGTTGAACAAATTGCTTTTAAATTTGGGTGTTGAACCGGATAATCCAACGCAATTGATTGCACAGGTCAGAGCGATCTTGTCATCAACGGTAAGTATTGATTCTCAGTCCAGCCCTTTTACGGCAACCGCCTATTCTGCAGTTCTTGACCTGTCTTCTCCTTGGGGATTGGTTGGAAGTGCTGCTCCTAACGGATGGGACGGACCGGATGTACCTTTCTATAAATCTACTACACAAGCAAATACATTCATTGCTTATACAGTGCTTTCGGATGGTGAGTGGAAAATTAGAAAAGACAATGCATGGGATGTAAACTTTGGTTCAGATGCCAATGATGGTACTTTACAACCCGGTGGGGCTAATATTCCTGTTGATGCGGGGATATATAAAGTTACCTTTAATGAGGCGGCACTAACCTATGCTATTGAGCCATATGCATGGGGCTTAGTGGGAAATGCAACTACCAATGGTTGGGATGGTCCTGATATGCCGTTGACCTATGATCCATTTACAGATACCTGGAGAGCTGATGTACAATTGGTTGAAGGAGAAATGAAAGTCCGTAAGGATAATTCATGGACTCTTAATTACGGTGATACTGGTCTTGACGGAACTTTGGATCAGGATGGAGACAATATTCCTGTAACGGCTGGTTATTATCATATACAAGTTGATTTTAACGATCTTACTTATACTCTTGAGCCAACAGAAGTTTATGGTGTAGTTGGATCCGGCTATAATGATTGGGGAGCCACACCGGATTTCCCTTTTACTCCGGATTATGGTAAGGAAGGATTTTATCATGCTAAGAATGTACCTCTTTTAGATGGTGAAATTAAATTCAGAGTGAACAATGACTGGGGCATAAATTATGGCGATACCGGTCTTGATGGAACCTTGGAACTGGAAGGAGACAATATTCCCAGCGTTGCCGGGAATTATGATATCGAATTAGATTTTACTAATCCCGATGCTCCTAAATATACAATTACTGCTAAGTAATTAATTTAATTAATAAAAAGGCTGTTTTTTACAACAGCCTTTTTTCCCCTAAACAAGTCTCATATGAATAAAAAACTACTTTATTTTCTTTTTTTCTTACCTTTTTTTATACAAGCACAGGTAACAACCAGTCCTGCCGTTCCAACAGCTAATGATGAGATTACAGTTACCTTAATCACCACAGGTACCGGTTTAGATGGATATACCGGTGATATATATGCACACACAGGAGTCACCGTAGATGGTGAACAATGGCAAAATGTTTTTGGAGATTGGGGTGACAATTCGACCAGCCCTAAACTAACCAAAATTAGTAGTACAACCTATCAGCTTGTTATCGCTCCTGATGTATTTACTTATTATGGTGTTTCTGCGGGCAAGACAATTTCTGAACTGGATTTTGTTTTTCGTTCATCAGATTCTTCTAAACAAACTAGCCCTGATATATTTATAGAACTTTTTGAAGATGGCTTAAATGTAGTGCTCACCAATCCTTCTAAAAACAATGAAGTATATACTTTAAATCAAAGTATTACACTATCAGCTGAGTCTTCCTTGAGTGCTGATCTCGAGTTATTTGTGGATAATGTTTCTCAGAAGACAGTTTTTGGAAGTACAACAATTAGCTCCGCTTATACTTTTACTACAACGGGAAGTCATGTTGTTAAAGTGGATGCCGAGTCAGGATCGGATACAGCAACAGATGAAAAAACGGTTTATGTAAAGACATCAACACAAAATTTGCCTTTGCCGAGTGGTGTTAAAAACGGTTTTAACAACAATGGTGATGGCACTGTAACCTTTGTTCTCACAGTACCTGGTAAAACGAATGTTTTTCTTTTAGGGGAGTTCAATAATTTTGATTTGAATGAAAATTATCAAATGAACAAGGATGGGGATCAATTTTGGGTAACCATTTCGGGCTTGAACCCAAATGTAGAATATGCTTACCAATATTATGTGGATTATAAGCTTACCGTAGCCGATCCGTATGGAACAAAAATTTTGGATCCAAACAGCGATCAATATATTCCATCTGAGACCTATCCAAATTTAAAACCATATCCCGCTGGTACAACCGGTATTGTATCTACCTTTCAAATGAATGAACCGGTTTTTAATTGGACGGTTAATAATTTTATACCTCCCGATCAGAACAACCTAATAGTCTATGAATTGTTAATACGTGATTTTTCGGTAGTAAATACAAATGACATTGGCGACTTAAAAAGAGCCATGGTACATCTTGATTATCTGGAAGATCTGGGTGTTAATGCCATAGAGTTAATGCCTATGAGCGAGTTTGAAAATAATGACAGCTGGGGTTATAATCCTTCTTTTCACGGCGCCATGGATAAGGCGTATGGTACCAAGAATGACTTAAAAACTTTTATTGACGAATGTCATAAGCGGGGCATTGCTATTATATTGGATGTTGTTTATAATCAGGCCTTTGGGCAAAGTCCTCTGGCTGAATTGTATTGGGATTCTGTGAATAACAGACCGGCATCCGACAATCCCTGGTTAAACCCAATTCCAAAACATGATTTTAATGTAGGAAATGATTTCAATCATGAAAGTGCCTATACAAAAGATTATGTAAAACAAACTTTGCAATATTGGTTGGAAGAATTCAGGGTAGATGGTTTTCGTTTTGACCTGTCCAAAGGGTTTACACAAAAAAACACCTTGGGAAATGTTAGTGCCTGGGGACAATATGATGCATCACGAATTGCTATTATAAAGGATTATGGTGATTTTGTATGGTCAATTAATCCTGATACCTATAATATTTTAGAGCATTTTGCTGTTAATACGGAAGAAGAAGAATTTTCTGATTATGGTTTTATGCTTTGGGGTAATTTGAATCACAACTATAACGAAAATACGATGGGCTGGGGCAATGGATCTAAAGAAGATATTTCCTGGATCTCCTATCAAAAAAGAGGATGGAATGATCCTCATGTTGTGGGTTATATGGAGAGTCATGACGAGCAAAGACTGATGTATAAAAATCTAAATTCCGGAAACAGCAGCAATGCGAGTTATGATGTAAAAGATCTAACAATAGCCTTGTCAAGAGAAGAGACCGCAGCTAACTTTTTATTTACCATTCCAGGCCCTAAAATGATTTGGATGTTTGGTGAATTGGGTTATGACTACGATATAAATTTGAACGGTAGAACAGGTAGAAAACCTGTTCGATGGGATTATTTTGATGATCCTGACAGAAGAAAAATTTACGATGTTTGGGCTACGCTAATTGCCTTCAAAAAAGAACTACCAGCGTTTAATACAACTAATTTTACATTGGATGTGAATACCTTGGTTAAAAGCGTTGTTTTACGACATAGTTCGATGGATGTTGTTGTATTAGGAAATTTTGATGTTACAACTAAACCTATTGACCCAACGTTTACCAAGACGGGTATTTGGTATGAATATTATACAGGTACAGAATTAAATGTGACCAATACAAATGCTCCAATTTCTTTGCAAGCAGGGGAATACCGCTTGTACACTACTAAACAGTTACAAGACCCGTTGCCGGTGGAAGAAATAGATGAAATTCAAAGCGGACTGCTTATCTATCCAAATCCTGCTCGTGGCTTCTTTAAAACAAACAAGTCTGTTAAAAAAGTCGAGATCTATGATGTTTTAGGAAGAAAGATCAGAAGTTTCTCGGGGTCTTTGAATACCGGTAAAGAATATGATATTTCAACCTTAAAACCGTCTATATACATTGTTAAAATTAGTACTGAATATGGCAGTACCAGTCAAAGGTTAATTTTAGAGTAATTTTGATTAATTCAATTTTAAGTCCTAAATTTAATTATTTAGGGCTTTTTTTATGATATATATGTACATATAATCATTGTACAAAATTCCTTCCCTTGGCAAGGGAAGGTGGATTCGCCAGCACTGAAATTGATCAGTATGGATAATTATTTTGCGGATACGGAAGGGTGAAATTCTGATAGGCAGCAGATTGTTTCACTTTATTTCTCACACTAAAAAGCAACAAGAAAACCACCCCGAATCCATTTACCAATGGATCCACCCCTCCTTGTAAAAAAGGAGGGGACTTTCTTTCAATGATCAAACATAAAAACTATGAACTAATTCTCCTCCTTTTTTTCAAGGAGCCTGCCCGTCCGGATCAGGCGGGGAGTACTCGACGAAGGAGAGGGAGGTGGTTGCCCATTTATTTCTTGAGTTACAAATTAATCTATTTGAATAATTCAAACCTACAGGTTGTCATTTTGCAAAATGGAGACGGGGTGGTTGACTCATTTCAATAATAATTCACACAAAGGAAGGAGAATTTCACAATACAATTCAACCATATTTTATTCACTTCCAGAACCTAATTCTACAACTCAATAGAATTTCTAAAATGGCGACCTAGAAATAATATAGTTTTGTCTAAAATTTAGAACAATGCAATTATTTAAAACAATTTTGACGCTCTCTATAATACTTATTTTTAATAATATGCTTATTGGACAAGAGGTGTTAACAAACTGGAAAACGGCAAAAAAATCAAAAGATATAAAGATAAGTTATCGATTTGTTGAAGTGGGGGATACACTTAAAACACGTCAGATGCGGATAACCTTTCTTGTCGATGCGGAACCTGAAAGGATCATTGAGTTATTAAAGGAACCCAAAAATGGAGAAAAATGGTTTTCCGGGACCGAAAAATTTCAATTATTGGAAGACAATGAAAATACTTGGACTACGTATAATTTATACAAGAATATCTGGCCTTTCGAACAGAATGATATTATTACTGATTACAGTTTGATAAGATCGGATTCGTCAATAACATTATTGATGAGCGGTAATCCGGATTTTTCACCTCATTTAGAGAATATTAAAAGACTGGAAAATTATGAAGGAAGATGGATTTTTAAACGTCTTGAAAACGGTCAAACCAGGGTAGAATTCTACACGATAGCTTTTACAAAACCGATTATGCCCCGATTCATTCAGGATCCAATAATCCAGAAAATATTTATCGATTCGATCAATAAACTTAGAAACTTGGCAACATAACAAACATGAAAATTAAAGGAACTAAAGTAAAAGGTTTTAAGGACCTGTTTAAATTAAAGGGAGATCCAAAATATGTTGCAAAGGGATTTGCACTTGGATCATTTATTGGAATGATGCCAATACCCGGATTTCAAATGTTAGTTTCTTTCACAATAGCTTCCCTTCTTAAGGTACATAGGACAGCTGCAATAATTGGAGTTTTCAACACAAATATAGCAACCGGTCTTTTTATTTTTGCATTTAATTATTGGCTGGGAAAAACTTTACTAGGGCTCTCTCCTGACTTTAATTTTCCGGATAAAATAGGCTTGAGTTTTATTAATACTATAATTTCTGCAGGGTTTGATGTCTTTATTTCCATGATAGCAGGAGGATTGGTAACAGGAATATTTTCTTGGTTAATAGGCTATCATTTGGTGCTATACATAATAAATAAGAAACAACTAAAAGAAATCCCATGTGTAAAAGAGAACTATATACGGTAATTACCGGAGCAAGTCGTGGCCTAGGCAGAAGTATGGCTATTGAATGTGCCGCGAACGGAAGAAACCTCATTCTTGTTTCTTTATCAAACGAGTCAATTTCGCAAACAGCCAAAGCACTTTCAAAAAAGTACAAAATAGAAGCCGTTTATTACGAAACGGATCTAACGAGTGAGAATAACGTTATTTCCTTAGCAGGATGGATCAAATCAAATTATCAAATTGATATGCTTATCAATAACGCAGGCATTGGAGGTACAAAACATTTTGAAGAAGCAGAATTTGATTATATAGATTTGATTATAAATTTGAATATGAGAGCATTAACTCTTTTAACACATCAATTATTACCCAATTTAAAATTACAACCAAATGCGTACATTTTAAATATTGCAAGTTTGGCAGCCCTTGGCCCCATGCCCTACAAAACAATTTATCCGGCCTCAAAAGCCTTTGTTTCTTCTTTCTCCAGGGGATTGAACGCCGAACTCAAAAAAACAAATGTATCGGTGAGTGTGGCATATCCTGGTGGAATGGCGACAAATCCTGAAATAACAAAAAGGATGGAGAAATACAATGCCCTGATCAGAAGCACATTTCTATCCCCTGAAAAAACTGCAAAAATTTGTATTGATCAAACACTTTCTAAAAAAACAGTGATTGTACCCGGACTTGCCAATAAGATCAGTCACCTTTTTATCAAGTTGGTTCCGGAGGGAATAAGGTTAAATCTCTTTAGGAAAAATTTACAAAATGAAATGATTTTAGAATCAATTTAATATGGAAAAGGTATTGGTTACAGGTGCTAACGGACTCTTGGGTGCTAACATCGTCAGACAATTAAATGAACAAGGATATATGCCGAAGGCCATGACAAGAAGATCAAGTAATAAATTATCTCTCAGAGGTGCCAGATATGAGTTATTTGAGGGAGAAATAACGAATGAAAAGGATGTTTTTCAAGCTGTTTCGAATTGCGATTATGTTATCCACAGTGCCGCACGTACAACACCGTCACCTTCCAATTTGGAGGCATATAGAGCGTCTAATATAACCGCAACAAAAAACCTTATTAAAGCATGCAGATATTATCAAATTAAGAGATTCATTTTTGTAAGTACCGCAAATTGCTTTACAAACGGATCACTAGAAGAACCGGGAAACGAAACAAGAGGTTTTATGCCCTGGCTGAAGGCCTCAGGATATGCCTATAGTAAATTCTTAGCCCAGGAGGAAGTGTTGATGAATGTTAAAAAACATGCCTTTCCGGCAATCGTAGTGAATCCAACTTTTATGATTGGGGCCAATGACTCAAAACCAAGTAGCGGTAAATTATTGCTCTATGTTTATAACAAGAGAATTATTTTTTATCCAACCGGTGGAAAAATTTTTGTTAACGTTGAATACGCAGCTGCTGCAATTTGCCGGGCATTGACAAATGGAGAACTTGGAGAGGCTTATTTACTGGCAGGAAGAAATATGAGTTATAAGGACTTTTTTATGCAAGTTGCCAGGCAAACGGGGAAACGGAAAATTCTTATTCCAATTCCGTCTGCATTTCTGATGGCATTAGGACGATTTTCCGATATACTCGAAAATCTCTTTTCACTATCTTTACCCTTAAGTTCGGTTAATGCCAAGTTACTTAATCTCGATAATTATTTCACTAATAAAAAAGCAGTTCATGATCTTAATATGAAGAACACAGAGATTGAAATAGCAGTTACAGATGCACTGGATTGGTTTAAAAAAAATGGGTACTTAAATTATGAATAAATTTTTCACAAGGATTTCATTTGTTTTTTTATTTCATCTTATCTTTAAAATTGGGGATGATTCCTTTAATGTTTTTGGAGACTTTACTTTAAGAGGTCTGGTATTTTCATTTTACTTTATGAGTTTTTGGTTGGTGGTATGGTACGTAGCGGATTTTTTTGGACAAAAAATCGTTGCATGGCAAAAGAGGACCTCTAAATATACACATATTCATACCATTTTACTTTTCACATTTCATTTCTTCTTTGGATTTATTTTTGCCTTTCTGTCGAATTATTTGTACAGATTAGGAGATATTTATCTTTTCCACATGGAAGAAGCGTGGAGAGATGTAACTGTTTTCAACCCTGAACTCACAATGAGTCTTTTATTGATCTATATGATGGTGTTTTCCTTTGATACTTATTACAGTTCAAGTATTCGAATTAATGAAGATAAATTACAACTGGAAAAATTAAAAAGAGAGAATACACTTGCTCAATATTTAAATTTGAAGTCACAAATAGAACCTCATTTTTTATTTAACAGTTTGAGCGTATTATCATCAGTTATTCATTCAGATGCAAATTTAGCTTCTGAATTTACGATTCGTCTCTCGCGAATCTTAAGATATATGATTGAAAAAAACGAGCATATATTAGTTCCTCTAAAAGATGAGATTTCCTTTGTTGACAATTACCTTTTTTTGATTCAAACCCGATTTCAAGAGGGCATAAATTTTAAGAACAGCCTGGATAAAAGAATTATAAGTTCCAGTTATATTCCTCCGGCTTCCCTACAAATGTTAATTGAAAATGCCGTAAAACACAATAAATTCACGAAAAAAAATCCGTTGGAAATTATTCTTATGAATGATAAAGAAAGCCTGATAGTCATGAATAATTTAAACATTCGGGAGGATATTGAAAATTCCACAAAACTTGGGTTGGACAATTTAATAGAGCGATTTAATCAATTTACCCCCAATCGAGTCGTAATAAAAAAAACGAAATCTCAGTTTACAGTATCCTTACCTATCTTAACAAAAAAACATTATGAACGTTTTAATATTTGAAGATGAAAAGCATACTGCAATTCACTTGTCCGATCTTTTAAAGAAGTCTGATCCCAATATTGAAATACTCGATATTATCGGATCTGTTAAGGAAGGAATTCAATGGTTCGAAGAGAATGAAAACCCGGACCTAATATTTCAGGATATTATTTTAAGTGATGGTAATTGTTTTGAAATTTTTGAAGCGGTTGAACTGAATTCTGTTCCAATTATTTTCACCACAGCTTTTAGTGAATATGCACTTCGTTCTTTTCAGGTAAACAGTATAGATTATCTCCTTAAACCTTATGATATCAAAGACGTTAAGAGATCATTAGATAAGCTTAAAAAATTTAAAGGTATTTTTCAGCTTCCGGATAAGAAACTGCTTGATGAAATATTGAATAGGAAAGCATTGGCTCCAAAACAACGTTTTCTTATTAAAAGAGGGGATAACTACCAAACAATCAACAGTCTTGAAATCGCATTTTTTGAATCGGAAGATGGTATTACCTTTGCTACACGCTTCAATAAGCAAAAGAATATAGTTGACGTCTCTATCTCCGACCTGTCTAAACAGATCGATGCGAACAAATTTTTTCAAATAAACAGAAAGGTTATCGTTAATATTGAAAGTCTGGATAAAATATCTAACTGGTTCAATAGCAGATTAAAGATCAAGATCATACTACCTATGGATAACGATTTTATTGTGAGTAGGGAGCGCGTTAAAAATTTTAAACAATGGTTGGATAATTAATTGAAATCTTCTTTGAAAATTCATGATAACCACCCCGAATCCATTTACCAATGGATCCACCCCTCCTTGAAAAAAAGGAGGGGAGTTTAGCACATCACTTTTAACTTAAATACTGCACAAAAATCCTTCTTTAATTTTGGGAAGAGCCGGTGTTATATTCAATACCATTTGCGTAGGTCAAAGATGAGAACAGAAGAATAAGCTGATTTCAAATTAGGAAGTAACCACCTCCCTCTCCTTCGTCGAGTGCTCTCTGCATCTAATAGAAAAAACCACCTCGACTTCCTTCGGAAGTCACTCCTCCTAAAAAAAGGAGGAGAATTTTGCAGAACCATTTTAAATTAAAAACTGAACAAAATTCCTTTCCTTTTTTAAGGGAAGGTGGATTT
>Ga0164313_10001492_pt1 | contig 20652 bp, 18 predicted proteins | sample GuaBasSedimGuay4_FD_113735 | JGI IMG/M metagenome (GOLD analysis project Ga0164313, IMG submission 113735) | Subseafloor sediment microbial communities from Guaymas Basin, Gulf of California, Mexico - Guay4, Core 4569-4, 0-3 cm | ecosystem: Environmental > Aquatic > Marine > Hydrothermal vents... | reverse complement strand
GCAGTTACTGAATCAGAGGAGTTCAATGAGATCTACAACCTGGACCCCATTGCCATCCCGACCAACCTGGATTATGTTGCCAGCCTGGAAGATACTTCCCTGGTCACACTCGTTGGCAAAGAACCTGATAGTGGTTTTGAATTTACATATTACGCTGATAAGAACGACCCGGATAAGACCCCCCTTTACTGGAAGCGGAAGGATTATTCAGATCTGATCTATCTCAGCGAGGAAGCAAAACTCAGAGCTATTACCGAAGAGATCCTTAAATTTCACGTTATTGGCCGCCCTCTGCTGGTTGGTACAACCTCTGTTGAGAACTCTGAGCAGCTGTCCAACCGGCTGGCCGGTCCCTCTATCCGGACCTTGCTGTACACTTTGATGATCCGGGAGAGCTGGATGAGGAAAAACAATCGCTTCCCCGATGGACGGCGTATTCCAGAATTACAGCCATTAAACGTTCCCCTCAGCGAGCTAAAGGTAGGAAACCTCCGCAACCTGGTCAAGGAGCTGGAACTGGATTTGACCCTTAATGTCAACGATCCGGAAAACATCCAGCTGCTGCTGGATATCCTGGAACTGAATGACTCCCATCAAGACCGGTTGATCCAGGTGCTGAAAAGAGGGGTAGAGCACAATGTGCTCAACGCTCGCAAACATACTGAAGAGAGCCAGATCATTGCTGGTGCCGGGGCTTTTGGTGCGGTGATGATTGCTACCAGCATGGCAGGCCGCGGGGTGGACATTAAACTGGGGGGAGAATTGGCCGAGGAGATCACTGCCGATGTGGTTAGGGTGTTGACTCGGGCTGGTTATAAGGATCCCTTTGAGCTCTCACTTGCTGAACAGGAAAAACTGATCCGCCAGCTGGATAAAGAGGATTACGGGATTTACGATACAGAGATCAACTTCTTCTTGCAGCACATGCAAGACAAGGAACGGGTGAAAGCCCTGGGCGGGCTGCATGTGATCGGTTCTGAGCGCCATGAAGCCAGGCGCATCGATAACCAGCTCCGGGGCCGTGCGGCACGCCAGGGAGACCCCGGATCATCCCGGTTTTACCTTTCCATGGAGGATGAACTGATGGCCCGCTTTGGCGGCCAGCAGATGGAAGTTTTGATGAACCGCCTGCAGGTGGACGAGTCCATGCCAATCACCAATCCCCTGGTGGACCGTGTTGTGGAGCAATCCCAGAACAGGGTTGAGGGAGCCAATTTTGATGTTCGTAAACATCTGCTGGAATATGATGATGTCCTGAATACCCAACGTTCTAAGATCTACGAGCAGCGCGACCGTGTGTTTCTGAAAAGCGATCTCTCCGGGGATATTCTGGAGATGCTGCGCGATGAGGTCCATATGCGTGTTGAAAACACGCTTTGGGAAGGGAGTGATGTCGCCGATCAAGGCAGTCCCTGGCGTTTATTAGCCTGGGTGACCCAGCTCCAGCCTACATTGACATTCCAGAACCGCCAGGTGCCTTCTTTCACCACTCGACTGCTCTTGAATGAAATCCTGGAGAAGGTTCCAGAGATGGAGGCAGCAAGAGTAAAGTCGATTTTATTAGACCTGGGGAAACACGCCCTGGCTGCAGAAGAGGCTTATGCCCTCGAAGCGGTAGATCGTATTGTCGAAGACCGCCAGTTCCGCTACCGGGATCAACTCGATATGCGCCTGGATACCCTGGATACCTATCTTGATGGGTTATCTTTTGGAAGTGAGGAGCCTTTGAACCCTCAGGCAGTATTCACCGAGCTCTGCGAGTTGACCAGAACACGATTCGAGCTTACTCCTGCCCAGATCAAAGAGTTAGCGGGGGGCCCGAGCCCGGCGCTTGATGAGGAGTTGAGGGCGCAGATCGAGTCCCAGCTTGAGGGCATAGAGATCAAAAGGCTGATAGGTGCAGTAGAACGATTGCTGGGATCATCCCTGGAAGTAGACGAAGTCCAAGTGGGCACGTTGGCTTGGGAGAATGCGTCAGGCTGGATTGCTGAGCGGGTTAAAGAGTACTTCCAGGACCGGCGGAAGGCTTATTTTGATGACCCGGATGATGCTCGAGTAGTTAAGAGCATTGAAGCTGGTTTGAAGGAGATTTCCGGAGAGAGATTGTCAGAATCGGATTTGATCAGACTTCTGGGCCTGATGGCTGAGGGGCGTCAAGCGGCTTTTGATAAGAAAAGCCACAGGCGTATCTGGCTGAGAACCCAACGTTTACGCTATCATTTTTTCGCTGCAGAGCTGCTGATTATGAAGTCACCTGAAGAGATGGAAATTGAAATCCTCGATCACCTCGGAAATGCCCGACAGGTCGTACAGGAAGCCTGGGGGGAGATTGAGCTGACCCGGTTGAAAGACCTCAAACTACCTGACCTGGAAAGTGACTTGCGCGACCAGCTCCGAGAGGAGTTGGGCGAGGACACTTACCTGCAGGCTGCGGAAACAGAAATCGAAAACCTGGCGGAAGACATCCGGGGCAGAGTTCGAAAACTCCTGGGCAGATCTGTGATGAGTAAGATTTATCGAGATTTATTCCTGAGAGTGATCTCAGAGCTGTGGGTAGAGTATCTGACTGAGATGGAAGCGCTTCGGGTAGCGATCGGCCTGGAGGCCTATGCCCAGCGGGACCCGTTGGTACAGTATAAATCGCGCGGATTTGAGATGTTCCAGAGGTTGATGGATGATATGCGTGTGGGCGTGGTAAACCGCATGTTCACTTTCCAACCCCGAAATCTTGAGCGAATCCAGGCGGCGGTCGATAATGGATAGATTGAAATCCTAATATTCTGGATTCTGTGAAAGAACCAGGTCTATAATAAGCTTCTGCCCCGGTTATAGTTCTAACCGGGGTATGAGTTGCAAATACAGACCTAGCAGTAGAAAATAGGGGAGGTATAGTCGAGTTCTGTGAAACTTGGATCTTGAGAGTGAGCCCGGTTATTCATAGAAAGACTCACACTGCCGTATGATTTTTTTATTTCTTGTTTGCTTCTGATATTCCAGACCGCCCAATATTAGAAATTCAGTGAGGCAGCATGGAATTTTTTCATTAACAGAATCCAAATAGGTAGGGAGAGTTTATGCTCAAGGTGGAGCCTCCGTCCGGGATTTTTGTTAGATCTGCTTTTTCAGGTACAATAAATACTATTATTTCTGAACTTATGGAAAGAACAGCCATGACGGAAATCATCCCCCCGGAAGTTTCAGATTTCTATAAGGTTCTTCCCAAGATAGAACTTCATCGACACCTGGAAGGGTCTTTGCGCGTCCCCACCATGATGGAGATCGTCCGGGCTCACGAGATGGATGTCAAGAACACTGGATACCTCCGGCCCCTGGTTCAGGTGGACCACGATGAACCCTATACTTTCGAGAATTTTCTTTCAAAATTCGGTACGCTAAGGCTGTTTTACAAATCTCCCGATATTATTAAACGTGTGAGTTGGGAAGCTGTTGAGGATGCGGCCCTGGATAATGTCCGCTATATGGAGCTGCGTTTTACCCCTGCCGCTCTCAGCCGGGCCCAGGGTTTCCCAATGGCCCAGGTTGTGGACTGGGTGATTGAAAGTGTGCACCAGGCTGCAGACCATTTCCAGGTGATGGTGCGTTTGATCATCAGCATCAACCGGCATGAAAGCCTCGACATTGCCGGGGAAGGACTAGAAATTGCCATGGCGAGGAAAAAAGATGGCATTGTTGGGGTGGATCTGGCTGGGAATGAGGCAGAATTTTCAGCGGAGCCTTTCCGGGATTTATTTGAAGAAGCCAGACAGGGGGGATTGCGTGTTACGATACATGCCGGAGAATGGAGTGGGGCAGAAAACGTTCGCCAGGCAATTGAAGATCTGGGTGCTGACCGGATAGGACATGGGATCAGGGTCCTGGAAGATCCCCGGGTGGTTGCCCTGGCTCGGGAACGTGGTACGGTATTTGAGGTATGTGTTACCAGTAACCTCCATTCCGGAGTTGTGGACAAAGTATCAGATCACCCTATCGTGAAAATGATAGAAAGTGGATTGAATGTCACCATTAATACTGATGATCCCAGTATCTCCCGGATCAACCTTTCCAGCGAATATCAAACGGTACACAAGGACCTGGGAATCTCTATGGATATGATTGGAACCCGGGTAAAGGCGGCAGCCCAGGGGGCCTTCCTGCCCGCTGAGCTGCGTAGTAAATTGGCAAATGCGATTGAAAAGGAATTTATGCGCAGGCTGATCCTGCCGGATTAGGTTTTATTCCCTGTTTTGTTCCCATTCCCTGACAGCATCATTTATTAGTTTGCGGATCTCAGGATCTGGAATTTCTGACACATCATTATAGGAATCCAATCCCACCCAGAAGCGAATCTCCTTATTATGATTTTCCATTAAGTGGATGCCTTTACCTGCCGCGGGCAATCCATGCAGCTTCCGCTGCAGGATATCATTTACCTCATCGACAACGCTGAGCATCTTAATCTCGCCTTCATTGTCGTCTTCTGGTTCCAGGATCGCGCCCAGTACCGGTTCTTCCACTAAGAGTTGTGGGGCAGGTTCGGGTTTTAGGGGCAATTGCTCATGGACAGTGACAATGTTCAAGATCTCTTTTGGAAGGGCTTCTTTATCAAGATATTTTCCGTTGACTTCATAGACAGGCGCAGACCCTTCTTCCTTCCAAACCTTGAGTAGTAGTTGTGAGTTCGGGGTGGGTTTTTTTATTTCTGGCTCTCCCTCCATGCCGGGAGTGGCTGGTCCGGTTCCCGCGTGGTCAGAAGGTTCATCAACCTCTTCCTTTTGGAAGAGTCTCTTCAGGAAAGGAGCATCCAGCGAAATCAAAAAGAGCCCCAGGAAAAATCCAATCGCTAGGGCAAAGACAACGATGAAGATTATTAATGCGGTTTGCATTTCCATAAGTACTCCTCCTTATTCAGGAAGCGGCTGGCAGTTTGGGCAGTAGTATGTACTGCGCTGGGCAATTTTGATGCGTTTTATTGGCGTTTTACAACGCTGGCATGGAAGTCCTTCTGAATTATACACCGAGAGATATTTCTGGTAATCCCCACCCTGGTACATCCAGTCGATACTGGATCCCTGGTTTTGGATGCCTTCGCGGAGGATTTCCCTGATACTTTCCCAGAGCTGCTGGGATTCTGTCACTGATAAGGAATCGGATTTCCGGGCAGGATTCAATTTGGCCCTGTAAAGGCTTTCATCCGTATAGATATTGCCCAACCCGGCAATTAATTTCTGGTCTAATAAGAAATATTTGAGCTGCCGGCTGTGCGATTGAAGGCTTTGGTGGAAAGATTCCGGCGTAAAATCGTCTCCAAGAGGTTCCGGCCCGAGTTGACCGATCACGCTTGAGGGGTCCTCCGTGAGCCAGACTCGCCCGAATTTTCTCACGTTGATAAATGCCAGGCGGAAGCCGTCGTTGAAATTGAGGATCAATCGGTAATGTTTACCCAACGGATTCGTTTGTTCCTCCACAACCAGCTCGCCGCTCATCCGTAAATGGATGATAAGGCAGTCCCTGGAGAGGTTAACCAATAAATTCTTTCCCCGCCTGCCGATTCCGGTCACGAACTGTCCCTGGATGCGGGATAAAAATTCATCCGGCTCTGGTTCTGCCAGGGTGCCATCCCAAAGCAGTTCAGCGTTATCGATCTTTTTCCCGAGGATAGACGGCGCGCCGGATTCTCCCTGGAGCAAGTATTTACGGAAGGTTTCGACTTCAGGAAGTTCAGGCATGGGATTTATTCGTCAAACAGTTCCCCAACGCTGCGGCCTTCATGCGCTCGGCGGATAACTTCTCCCAGCAGGGGAGAGATGTCCAGGATTTCCACCTTGCGGCCTTTTTGGAGCTTTTTGATCTCTCCCGGGGAAACAGGAATTGTATTGGTGGTGATGAGATGAGTGATGGGGGATGCTGCCAGCCTTTCCACGGCAGGATCAGAAAATACGGGGTGAACAAACACTGCGCAGATATCCCGGGCCCCATTTTTCTGGGCCAGGAAAGCAGCTTCGGCCATGGAACCGCCGGTATCCACTTCATCATCAATAATGATTACGTCCCGATCTCCTATTTCACCAATCAGTGACAAGGCTTCAGCTGAATTTGTTTTCTTCTTCCTTCGTTTTTCGATAAAGGCAATCGGCACGCCCAGTTCGACTGCCAGGTTTCGCCCCTTCTTGGCGAATCCCAGGTCAACTGTTAATACGACTGGGTCTTTCATCTTGGGCAGAAGAGCGTTGATCCTGTCTTTCAGGATGTGGTAAGCGGTCAGCACATCTCCTGGAATGGAGAAAAATCCCTGGATCTGGCCGGCATGCATATCCATGGTCATATAACGGTCAGCTCCGGCGATTTCGATCATGTCTGCTACCAGGCGGGCTGTGATTGGCACCCTGGGTTTGTCTTTTTTATCTGATCGCGTGTAGCTGAGATAGGGGATCACTGCGGTTACTCTGCCGGCAGAATCCAGGCGCAGGGTTTGCAGGGTGATCAGCAGCTCCATCAGGTTGCGGTGAACGGGCCGCGAGGTATTCTGGATCAGGTAGACATCCTGCCCCCGGACACTATTATGGAGGCGGACCCAAAGGTTTTCGTTGGGAAATTCAATGATATCCATGCCGCTGCAGGATATGTTCAGGTAATTGGCAATCCCCTGGGCGACTTCGGGGATTGCGGTGCCTGCAAATATTTTAATTTCACCATACATGCCGTGATTTTCAGTTATATGGTTCGTCATGATGCCTTCCTTTCAGTCTCCAGCTGCCATTCATGCTGCAGAATACTCATGAATAAAACATCTACATACCTGCCGTTGAGATATTGTGCCTCCCGCATTTTTCCTTCCAGTGTAAAACCAGCTTTTTGGTAGGAACGTATCGCGCGCTGATTGGTTTCGAAAACGCGTAAATAAATTCTGTGAAAATTCAAACTGTCAAATCCATGTTTCAGTATCAAACGCATTGCCTTGGTTCCGAATCCCTGATCCCAGTATCTTTTTTCTCCAATGTGGACGCCAATTTCTGCATTGCGATTTTCCCAGTTGGTATTGATGAAGCCGCAGTTCCCAACAAACACCCAGACATCTTTGTGGGAATCCGGTTGAATTTCAATTGCCAGCGGTCGTTCCTGGGGAGGCCTTTTGATCATCGCAGCAAACCATTCTTCTTCCTCCGCAAGGGAGAGGGGGTAGCGCAGGGACAGCCCCTGGCGGACCTCCGGGTCATTCAGCCAGCGAACAAAATGCGGCAGATCCTCTTTTTCGATTCCACGAAAGCGGATTTGGTCACCTATGATCATAATCCAGCTCCTTCCAATAATACTTGGACTGCTTTCCAGGGAGTGAGCTTTCTGGTCACCACCCGGTCAAGCGTGTATTGATATTTCGTGGCGGAAATTTTATTTTCCCAACGAGTCCGCAGCGTGTCTCTGAGCAGCATCTCCAGTTCGTTTTTAAGGCGCTTTTCCTCCCGCCTTTGCCATTCGCCGCTGGTTTTTAAATAGTCCAAGTGGTTAGCCAGTTCGGCGATCAGCTCTGGAAACCCTTCTCCAATAGTGGAAATGGTGGGCAAAACAGGTGTGCTCCAGAGGGAGGAAGGCAGATCGTCTGTTGGTTGGGTGGCTTGTTGGGCGGGGCCGTGGTGGGCAATATCTTCTGGACGAGGTTGGGAAAGCGTCAGCATGGAACGCAAAGCCCGGAGCGTGTGATCAGCTCCGGGCTTGTCTGATTTGTTCACCACCAATATGTCAGCTATTTCCAGGATACCAGCTTTAATGGTTTGGATTTCATCTCCCAATCCAGGGGCTTCGACCACGATTGTGCTGTGGGCCAGACTGGCGATATCCACCTCCGCCTGGCCTGCGCCAACTGTCTCAATGATTATGATCTCATATCCTGCGGCATCAAAAACCTGGACAAGGTTTGCGGTAGCTGCTGCCAGTCCACCCAATGAACCCCGGGAAGCCATGGAGCGGACAAAAACGCCGGGATCTCCAGCCAGGTCCTGCATGCGAACCCGGTCCCCCAGCAGAGCTCCTCCGCTGAATGGGCTGGTTGGGTCCACGGCGATGACTGCTAGCCTGGGAGCTTTCTCTCCACCTTCAGTGCGGCGGTAGTGATAGGCCAGTTGATTGACCAGGGTGGATTTTCCTGTACCGGGCGCACCGGTCACGCCGATCAAGTGGGCTTTTCCTGTATGTGGGAAAAGCTCCTCCAGCAATTGATAGCCCTCCTGGGTGCTGTTTTCGATTTGGGTCAGGGCCCGCGAAATTGCCAGCCGTTCCCCTTTTAGGATTTCTTTTGGGTCGGTTACTGGCATGCGTTTTGAATGTCTTCTATGATCACTTGGGTGGACGTGCCCGGGCCGTAAATGCCTGCCACGCCCAGCTTCTCCAGTTCGCGTTTGTCTTCATCCGGGATAATTCCTCCTAAAAAGAGCTTGACGTTCTCAAGCCCTTGTTCCTTAAGCATTTTCTTAACTTTGGGAACCAGCGTCATATGTGCTCCGGAGAGGATAGATAACCCTACAACCTGGACATCTTCCTGGAGGGCTGCTTCCGTGATCATTTCTGGCGTTTGCCGTAATCCAGTATAGATCACTTCCATCCCGGCGTCACGCAGGGCTCGGGCAACCACTTTTGCCCCCCTGTCGTGGCCGTCAAGACCGGCTTTTGCGATTAATACCCTGATCTTCTCCTGCGCATCTCCCATACTTCCTCCAGAGTATTGATGTCCTAAAAAAATTATACACCAAAGGCCCAGAGTGCTGGATACAACCCCCGCTCTCAGGACTCAGGTCAGTTCGATCAGTAAGCTGACCGGACAATGGTCGGAACCCATCACTTGATCATGAATGATGACGTCTTCCACCTGATCTGCCAGCTCCTTGCTGATTAGAAAATAATCCAGCCGCCAACCCACATTCCTCTCCCGGGCGTTCCCCCGGTAAGTCCACCAGGTATACTGCTCTTTCTCTGGATAGAGTTCCCGGAAAATGTCCACAAAATTATGCTCCAGATAAATATCTATCCAGGCCCGTTCTTCGGGAAGAAAGCCGGTGTTGCCTTCATTGGCTTTAGGGTTGCGCAGGTCAATGGGTCGATGGCTGGTATTGAAATCTCCCGTGATAATGATCTTCTCTCCCTGGCTGTGTAGTTCGTCGCAGATTTCCAGCAGCTCCTGATAGAATTCCAGCTTGAAATCAACCCGGCTCAGATCCCTGCCCCCGTTGGGGAAATAGATATTAAAGACCCTGGCTTTCTCCAGCAGGGTCTGGATGACGCGCCCTTCCCTGTCGAATTTTGGAATACCCAATCCGATTTCTGTAGCCGGTGGTTGCCGCTTGGCGAAGGTCGCTACGCCGCTGTAGCCCGGCTTCTCGGCGGGATTCCAAACAGGATTTCTGCGTTCAAGAACTTCACGCTGAGCCGCAGCCAACTGATCCGGCTGGGCTCTGACTTCCTGAAGGCACAACAAATCGGGATCATATTCCTCCCACCAGGTGTCCGCCCCTTTTTTTAGAGCGGCTCTCAGGCCATTTACATTCCAGCTAGTGATTGTGAACATTTTATGATTGTAACAGAAGAAGACCTGGGAAGTGCTTTCCTGACCGTAAGATTTGGTCATGATATGGCATCTACTAGTTGTGATGAGGAGCACCCAAATTTGTCAGTTTCTCTCCTCCTTGCCAGCGGCGTGTGGGCAGCAGTGCTCACGCGCCGCTGTGTTACTACCCTTCCGACGAGCCTGATTGGCTTTGAGCCCATGAATAAATCCCTGATATCTTGATCCATCCCCGGATTCCTGGCTGTAATGGCTGCCCAATCGGCATGATACAATTGATTGTTCTCCAGCATCCAATCCTGAATTTTCACTATGGACTCTTCTGCACACCATTTGGTCAAGATCTCGCTCCCTGAAGCCAGGCGGGTGATGCTTGCCTGCCAGGGCCTCTATCCACCCCGGAGCTGGAAAGGAAAGAGAGGGGTGAAGTCCTTTTATGAACGCGTCCGTGCGATCCAGTTTGACCCCATTAATGTGGTGGGAAGAAACCCGGATCTGGTGCTGCAATCCAGGGTTGTCGACTATAAACCCTCCCTGCTTAATGAACTGCTTTACAAGGACAGATACCTGGTTGACAATTGGGATAAAATGGCCAGCCTAAGCCTGGCGGAGGATTGGCCTTACTTCTCTCGCCACCGGGCCCGGATGGAAGAAATCTTCGGTGTGCCCTCTGAAGTGGTGATGAGCCTGGCTCCCGCTGTTCTGGATCAGATCCGGCGAGAAGGCCCCCAATCTTCCCTGGATTACGATTTTGAACAAAAGACGGACTGGGCCTGGGGGCCAACCCGGGTAACCCGGGCCAGCCTGGAAGGCTTGTATAAGATGGGCCGGCTGGGTGTGCACCATCGGGTGAACAACCGGCGCTATTTCGATCTGATCGAGAACCTGCTTCCGGTTGAGCTGCTGAGCGCACCGGACCCCAACCAGAGCCTGGAAGACTACCAGCGCTGGCACGTCCTGAGACGAATTGGCGCTATGGGAGTAGCTCATCCCAACGCGGGTGAACAATGGGGAGGGATGATCGGCGTTAAATCTCCCCGTCGGCGGGAAATCCTGACGGAGCTGATCGCCAGAGGTGATGTGGTGGTCATTGAAATTGAGGGATTAGAGGGGGAGGTTTTTTACATGCGCCAGGATGATGTGAAGTTGGCTCGCAAATCAATGAGAACCCAGCAGGTAAAAAAGGCAGCTTTCATTGCGCCGCTGGACAACCTGCTCTGGGACCGCAAGAACATCCGGCGTCTGTTTGATTTCAGCTATATGTGGGAGGTCTATAAGCCAGAAAAGCAGCGGGAATACGGCTATTATGTGCTGCCAGTACTTTACGGGGATCGATTTGTGGGACGTTTTGACCCTGCTTTCGATAAAAAGACCGGCCGGCTGACACTAAAGAACTGGTGGTGGGAGGAAGGTGTTGAGGTTGACCAGGATCTGGCCAATGCGCTGCGGGATTGTATGGCTGATTTCCTGGTTTACCTGGAGGCGGGGGAAATGGATTTTCCGGATAGTTTGCTTCACAAAGAGGGGTTGGACTGGTTGGGGGAGATCTAAGGTTTGTTATACTGTTAAGGAGAAAAAAAGGAAAAACATGATCACCAAAGAAAGAGCTCTGGAACTCCTGCATGAGAACATCAAAAACACCAATCTCCGCAAACACCATTATGGCGTGGCCGCGGCCATGAAAAAGCTGGCGGAGGAGTTGGAAGGGAATCCCGAGATCTGGGAGATCGTAGGCCTGCTGCACGATGCGGATTACGAAAAGACCAAAGATCAGATGGAGCAGCACACCCTCCTGCTGGCAGAAATTCTGGAAGAGGAGGATATCAGCGGGGAGATCATCCGCTCGATCCAATCTCATGCCTCGGAGTACAGTGGGATAAACCCCTCCACCTTGATGGATTACGCCTTATTGAGCTGTGACGATCTGACCGGTTTGATCGTTGCGGTGGCCCTGGTCCACCCTGGAAAGATCGCTGCCGTGACAGTGGATTCCGTTCTCAAGAAATTTAGCGCGAAGTCTTTTGCCGCCAGCGTTAACCGGGAAAAAATCCTTAAATGTGAAAGCAATCTGGATATTCCGCTCGATAAATTCGTGGGATTGGTGCTGGAAGCTATGCAGGGCGAGGCTGAGCTGCTGGGACTATGACCTTATTGTTTCCCCTGCCGTCGTCGACCACCACCTTCACCGTGGCTGTTTATTTGGGATTCCAACTCGTTGTTACTTTCTAAACATTCTCCCAGGTCATCAGGAAACCAGTAAACAGGACCGCGTCCACGATCCGGTTCGTTTTCTGTTTTGGCATACCAGGTAAATTCCTGGGATCATTTTGAGCAATAATCTGGGCGAATTCTATCCTGAAAGGATTAAGAATTTGATAAGAGATTACGAAGGGTTGATGGTGATTCCAGGCCGTTATTTGGGTAGATAAATTGAAGCTGCTTATCTTCTTTAAGCAGGAAAAGGGAGTCTGTCAATATCGTCAACAAGCTTGAGGATAGAACACCGGGTAGGCGCTGGCGGAGTTCCAACGGGATCGAATTAGATAGTCGGTATCTAAAAGAAAATAATCTGGGAAGGGAGGCTTCAGCGTGAGAAGGTTTCCGTGAACCACATGCGGATCGAAAAGATCACATTGCGCGCCATCTGATTGATAGCCCGGTTTAGCTGCAAGACTTTTTCGGCCAGTTTGACAGCTGACTGCTCTGGTTTGCGGACGTCGACCCCTGTCAGGGCAAAGAAGGCAACGATGAGGAACAACAGGAGGATTAGCAGTAAAGCGGCTTTTGCGGGATTGTTCATAATTTATTCCAACTTGTTCCAGTTATTATAAAGTACTTCTTGATAAATGTAAAAAGGAAATTGGGAACCGAGCGAGCAGGTAAATAGATATAGAACGAGGAGGAATAGGATGGCAGAATCCGGACAGATCAACCACCTGCTGATCACGATATTAATTGATAACACTGCCGGTATGCGGGGGACCGTAGGTGAAAAGGGTTTCTCTGCTCTGGCTGAGGTGGGTTATTCGAATGGCGATGCCAGAAAGATCCTGTTTGATACCGGGCCAACCGGCACCAGCCTGTTGAACAATCTCAAGATCCTCAAGAAAGACCTACAGGGACTGGACTGCATCGTTTTCAGCCACGGCCACTGGGATCATGTCTGGGGAATCCCGGCACTTCTCCCTCCAGAAAACCCCGCTACATTCCTGTTCTGCCACCCGGCGGCGCTGGACAGGAAATGGGCTCGGGATGATGCCGGCGGACTTGAGATTAAGAGCATTCACGCTGAACTTTCTCCAGAGAAGCTGGGCCAACTGATTCCTATCAAAACCAGCTCTGAACCAGAGGAGCTTTTCCCGGGGGTGTTTGCTACCGGAGAGATCCCCCGCCGGAATCCCAACGAAGTGCTTTCCGAGGGACTTTCCCGGATCCGGGTGGACGGACCCTCAGGCCCGGAAGTGGACCAGATACCCGAGGATCTGTCGCTGCTTTTTAAGCTGGCAGATGGATCGATCGTGATCCTGACCGGCTGCTGCCATGCTGGCGTGGTCAATACGATCGACTCTGCCCGAGAAATCACGACATTTTCAGAAATTGCCGGATTGATCGGCGGCCTGCATTTACTGGATGCCCCCCAGCCCCGGCTGGATTTTACGGTGGAAGAATTAAGGAAATTCACTATCAGGGAGATCGGCGCCTGCCACTGCACGGGCCCAAAAGGGATTCATCATTTAAAGAACGCCTTTCCGGCCCAATTCCGGGATGTGGAGGTTGGGACCCAGTTTGAGTATGCAGTTCCCTAGCAGGTTTGCCGTGTCTCCGGGAGAAGCATAATACCTCCCCTACGCGCCCTGTTTATTCGTTCTTATGGATGACATGGGCGGCGCAAAACCACCACTTCCCTCCCCTGAGAGAGACAGAACAACCTGCAGCTTAACCAGGGCTGGATTGAATGTATAATGGGTCTATCCAGATCCAGGTAGGAACAAGCAGGAACGAATGGTAGACATAAAAGACTTAATCGCTCAAATGACTCTGGAGGAGAAAGCCTCTTTCTGTTCCGGGAAGGATTTCTGGCACTTGAAAGGCCTGGAGCGCCTGGGAATTCCCAGCATCATGGTCACAGATGGCCCCCACGGCCTGCGGGTACAGGAAGGTGACCCAACCCGGATCGGGTTGACCGAAACCGTCTCCGCCACTTGCTTCCCCACCGCATCCGCCCTGGCTGCTACCTGGAACAGAGAGCTGGTTTTTGAGGTCGGCCAGGCGCTGGCAGAAGAATGCCAAGAGGAAGGGGTTAGCGTGATCCTGGGACCTGGGGCAAATATCAAGCGTTCCCCCCTCTGCGGCCGGAATTTCGAATATTTTTCAGAGGATCCCTATTTGTCGGGTGAGATCGCGAAGAGCCATATCAATGGGGTCCAGAGCCTGGGTATCGGCACATCACTGAAGCACTATGCGGTCAACAACCAGGAGTTCCGGCGCATGACCATCAACGCTGTGGTGGATCAGCGGGCCCTGCGGGAGATCTACCTGGCTGGATTCGAGATCGCTGTCACCGGCGCCCAGCCCTGGACCGTGATGGGCGCTTACAACCAGGTCAATGGAACCTATGCCTGTGAACACCCGGATCTGCTGGAGAATCTTCTCCAGGAGGAGTGGGGCTACCAGGGATTAGCGATCAGCGATTGGGGGGCGATGAACCAGCGCGTAGAAGCCCTGAAAGCCGGCCTGACGATTGAGATGCCCGGCCCCAGCCCTGCGAATGATGCCAAGATCATTGCTGCCATCCGCAATGGGCGCCTGGAGGAAGCTGTCCTGGACCAGGCCGTGGAAAAGACCCTGGGGCTGATTTACAAGGCCCAGGAGGTTATTGAAGCGGGATACACCTATGACCGCGAGGCGCACCACGCCCTGGCCCGGAAGGCCGCTGGTGAGGGAGCTGTGCTGCTAAAGAATCAGGACCAGATCCTGCCCCTGGATGAAAAGTTCCGGATAGCGCTGATTGGCGAGATGGCCCGTGTGCCCCGCTATCAGGGTGCCGGAAGCTCGCTGGTCAACCCTTCCCGGCTAGACAGCATCCATGAGGAGCTGCTGAAGTTTGTTGGAGAGGAACAGATTAGTTACACGCCGGGCTACCCACTGAAAGGGCTGGATGTTGATCCAGATTTGATCGAGGGCGCAGTTGCCGCAGCCAGGGAAGCCGATGTGGCAGTGATCTGTGCCGGCCTGCCGGAAACCTACGAGGTGGAAGGGCTGGACCGTGATCACATGCGTTTACCCGAAAGCCATAATCAGCTCATCGCAGCCGTTGCCGCAGAACACAATCAGGTCGTGGTGGTGTTGAGCAACGGTTCCCCGCTGGAAATGCCCTGGGTCGACCAGGTCCAGGCGGTCCTGGAGGGCTACCTGGGCGGGCAGGCCGGGGGCGGGGCTGTGGCGGATATCCTCTACGGAGTGACCAATCCCAGCGGAAAACTTGCGGAGACCTTCCCGCTGCGCCTGGAAGACACACCTTGTCATGATTTTTTCCCCGGCGGTCCCAGGACAGTAGAGTATCGGGAGAGCCTTTACGTCGGGTACCGTTTTTACGACACGGTTGAAAAAGAAGTGCTCTTCCCCTTCGGTCACGGGTTGAGCTATACCACATTCCAATATACGGACCTGTCGACCAGTGCGCCCCGGATCTCCGAATCCGAAATCCTGAACGTCAAGTTGAAAGTCAAGAATACCGGGAGTGTTGCTGGCAAAGAGATCGTCCAACTTTACATCCACCCCACAAACCCTGGTGTTTTTCGGCCCGAAAAGGAACTGAAAGGATTTACTAAAGTCGCCCTGCAGGCGGGAGAGGAGAAAGAAGTCAGCTTTGAATTGGATCGGCGGGCTTTTGCCTATTTCAGCACTGCCCTCAATGATTGGCAGGTAGAGACGGGGGAGTATCAGGTGCTGGTGGGGGCCTCCTCGCGGGATATCCGCTGCCAGACAGTGGTCCAGGTCGAGTCCCGCCAACCGGATGCAGCCTCAGCTGAGAGGGACCGGATCCCGTCCTATCTCAATTTCTCATCCCCTGCGGAGATCAGCCAGGAGGATTTTGAATTCCTGCTAGGAAGCACACTGCCTGAGAACCTGCCGGAAAAGAAGGGGAGGTACACTATCAACACGCCATTAAGCGATTTAGGGGGATCTTTGGCCGGCAGCCGCTTGATAAACCTCCTAGAGAAGCAGGTGGGGGATATGGTCCGGGATGAGCCGGATGGCCCAATCGCCCTGATGATGCGAGCGTCAGTCAAGGGACTCCCCTTAAGGGCCGTTGCTGTGATGGGTGGGGAGAGGATTAGCGGCGGGATGGTGGAGGGCTTGCTGGCCATGGTCAACGGTCGATTTATCAAGGGATTGATAGCTATCCTGCGAGCCAGGAAAGATGATGGTCATTCGTTAAACAAGGTGGATAGTTAATGAATGCTGTTGCTGAAGCACAAGTTTTACCATCAGGACGGTCTGATAAGCAAGAGGCAGCGGTGATTCAAACAGCAGTGGGGCTGATTGAATACAAGAAAATCGGGGAGGCTCCCTATTTGCTGGTATTTCATGGCACACCGGGGGGATATAACCAGAGCATCGATGCCGCTCCTTTCCTTGAGGCAGGAATCGGGATCATCATCCCTTCCCGGCCGGGTTACCTGGGTACGCCGTTAACCAGCGGAGGGTCGCTGGAAGAGCAGGCCGATGCCTTTGCAGCCCTGCTGGATGCCTTGAGCATTGGCAGGGTAGGAATTCACGGCCTTTCCGGCGGCGGGCCGCCCGCGATCCATTTCGCAGCCCGCTATCCGGAGCGTGCCAGGGCTTTGTTATTGACGAGTGCCCTGATCAAAAGGCACACAGTGGAAATGCCCGGCTGGAGCAGCCTTCTCTTAACTTCACCCGCGCTGAACCGTTGGCTGGCCTGGGCCTTTAAACACTTTCCGAAACCAATCATCCAGGCGGCTTTGCAGGTGGAGAGCACGTATGGCGCTGAAGACAGGATCCGCGAGGCGGAGAGGATCGTAAATTCTCCGGACAAGCTGGCTCTGTTGCAGGAATTAATGGCCAGCAGCGCTTTGAGAAAAGATCATTTACCGGGCTTTGAGAATGATTTAAGGATCTGGGCGGACATGGAACGCTTGCCCCTGGAAGCGGTGAAATGTCCGACCTTGATCACCCACGGTGCCGCAGATGCTGATGTCCCTTTTGAGCATGCGGAAGAGGCTTATGAAGGTATCACCGGCGCGGAGCTGTACCGGATGGAGAATGCCTGGCATCTGGTCTGGATGGATGAGGAAGCGGATGAAATGAAAAAAAAGCAGGTGGCGTTTTTGAAGGCCCAGTTTGAAAATAAATGAACCTGTTTGTCGTTCATAGGGTTATACAAATAATCGGAGAAAGACCAAAAAGGAGTCATCGTGACCGAAAAATTCAAGCTCTATGGTTACCGCTGGGTTGTGCTGGGGGCCTTCATGTTCATCAACTTGGCCATGCAGATGCTGTGGATCACCTACGCGCCGATCACCGGCCTGGCAGCGGAATTCTACGGCGTGACAGATCTCCAGATTGGTCTGTTATCAATGATCTTTATGATTGCCTTCATTCCCTTCTCCATTCCGGCTTCCTGGGTCATCGATACCTATGGATTCCGAAAAGCGGTTGGGATTGGTGCCCTGTTGATGGGGGTTTTTGGTCTAACCCGCGGCATCGGCGGGCCTAATTATATTATTGCATTATTGAGCACGATCGGCATCGCTATCGCTCAGCCTTTTTTGCTCAATGCCTGGACTACGATCCCGGCCAAATGGTTTCCTGTGGAGAGTCGAGCCACGATCGTCGGTTTGATCACCCTGGCAAACCTGGTTGGCACAGCCCTGGGCATGATTTTGTCACCCGTATTGGTCGAATCAATGTCTATCTCAACAGTGCAGTTGATCTTTGGCGGAATTGGGGCTTTTTCATCTGTTTTATTCCTGGTCCTGGCCCGTGAAACACCACCAAGCCCACCCTTCGCCCCGGGAGAGGAAACGCGCGCGTTGATGTTGGATGGTTTAAAACATGCCCTGAAGGTCAAACCATTCTGGCTCTACCTGATCGTGTCGTTTATCGGCCTGGGAATCTTCAACGGCTTGACCACCTGGATCGAAGCCATCATCCGGCCGCGCGGTTTTTCTCCAGCTGATGCTGGGACTTTAGGCGCTTTGCTGATCGCTGGAGGTCTGGTAGGCGCCGTGATCCTGCCCGCTTTGTCAGATAAACAGAGAAGACGGCAGCCGTACCTGATGCTGGCTTTTCTGGGAGCAATTCCCGGCCTGGCTGGGCTGACATTCGCAAAATCAGGCATCCTGTTATTTGGTTCAGCTTTCGTGCTGGGGTTTTTCCTGGTCAGTGCCATGCCGATCGGCATGCAGTATGCGGCTGAGGTCACTTATCCCACCCCGGAAGGAACATCGAACGGTTTGATCCAGCTCTTCGGACAGGGCGCGGTTGTTTATGTCTACATCATGGAAGCCATGAAAACCAGGGACGGCTCTTTTACTCCCTCGTTGATTCTGGCTCTCCTGCTGCTGGCAGTCAGTGCTGGATTGGTAACGGGGATGAAAGACCCACAGCCAGTTCCAAATGAATAATCGTGGTTGGACTTTTCAAATGAAAAACCGCACTTTAGTGAGCTGAACCCCGAAAACAGGACCCAATAAAAAAGACACCTCTCTAACAATTTCAGTAAGGGAGGTGTCTTGGTAGGGGCAGGAAAAAGGGCAGAAGCTATTCTTCAGGATCGGTAGCCTTGCCGATAATTCCTATTTGCCCGGTTTCCATCCGGTACTCGTAGATCTCCCTCGCGCGGTAGAGTTTCTGCTGCATCGTAAAGAACCCGTGCCAATGAGCCCAGTCTGGAGCACCCATCATGGCGCCCTGGCGGGCCCGGCGGCCGTCATGATGCCAGATATAGTAGTGCAGGATCATGAACTCGTCTTCCCAGGGATTTTCCTTCAGCAGCCCGGCTGCTTCCAGCTCGACCCGCATGGCTTCCACTGGCTCCCAATAGGATTCGTTGTACAATTTCACCGCTTTGTCACCGCTTTCAAAATAGGCGGTTGTGTGTAAACTGCTGTGGCAGGCGCTGCAGACCTCCATCATCTCCTCCCGCCCGGCTTCCCCATCACCCAGCCAGGGAGACAGGACATCATTCCCGCTGCGGACCCTGGATTCCTTGGCCCACAGGTTCCAGTACAGCCGCTGGGTGACATTATGGGTTGGTTCCAGATCGCCGATCCCGCTCATATGGCAGGCGGCGCAGGTTGGGGCCCGGAAGTCACCCGGTTCCCATTCGCCGGAAGGTCTGTCCCAGACCCATTCCTCGCCTTCAGCAGCAAAGACCTGGCCGTGTTTGGTGTTCTCATAGATCTCGATGTCCGGGTGGTCCGGACCAAGATGGCAGCCGCCGCAGGCATCAGGTTTGCGGGCTTCTGCGATATCAAAACTGTGCCGGCTGTGGCACACGGTGCAGTTGCCAATCTCTCCATTGGGAAAGACATTTCCTATGCCGGCGCTGGGGTAGGTAGCCGGGGTGGGATGGCCGGTTTCATCCACTTCGTATTCTGTCCCGTGGCACTGCATACATCCTGTTTCATCCGAGGCGGTCTTGAACTCGGGGTGGTTCTGGCCTTCGTGAACCTCAACCAGTGCGGTCAGGCTGTCTTTGGGGATGCGCTGGATATGGGCCCGGTAATGGCCGCTGTCGTTGAATTGTGCCACCTGATTTTCATGACATTCGCCGCAGACTGAAGGTGGAACCAGCATGGAAACTGAAAGGGCCAGATCCTCGTGGCCTTCCACTCCTGTGAGGGCCAGGGGCGAATCTGGATCAACTTCGTGGCAGTCTATACAGGAGATGCCCTGTAACGCATGGCCGCTGCTGTCCCAATCGGCCACGATGCCATGTGTTTCGGTTGCGTGGCATTCAATGCATTCACGGGCTTCATCGGTCAGGGCGGCAGTTTCTTCCTCTCCGCTGGGAGTGGAATCCCCGGCGCAGGAGACCAGGGCGATGCTGATCAAGAGGATGCCAAATAAAATCATTACGTATTTCACGTTTCTCATCATTCACCTCTTTCTTTTCGGCTGCTGGTTTTACTCATCAAAATGATATTTGTATTTGGTTTCAAGCAAGTACTTGTTCAGGTTGGCGTGTCCCACCGATTCGTGACAGCTGGCGCATTTTGAGGTTATGACCCCGTTGAAATAATTGGTATGGAAACCATTGTCCGCTGTAGCGGCCTGCAGTTTCTGGTGGCAGGTCAGGCACCCGGAATCATAAACGTATTCCTCGCGGCTGAGGCGCTTTTCCTGCCAGTCCAGCGTGCTTTCATCCCTCACCAGAGTGACCCAGGCATCGTGGGTCCCAGAACGGGCCTTGCCGAGGAAGTGCTTGAAAACGTTTTCATGGGAGACATGGCAATCTGTGCAGGCGGCGGTGATGCCGCGCGGGTTGTTCCCGCCATGAATGGAGTCGTGATAGGAGTTGACCATAGGTTTCATGGCATGACAGGTGCCGCAGAAATTGGGCCGTGAAGTGACCTCGATCCCGGTTTCGATCACAACCCAGGAAATTAAGCCCAGAATGAATAAGGACGCAATGCCAACAAGCCAGTAGAGCGTTTTTTTCCCTTTTTTCATATTATTCTCTTTGATTGCAGATGTGTGAACAGGAATCTTGCCAGAAATATGTAATCAATATCATGCCAATTGCTTACATTACTATTCTAAACCATATTTTTGGAATTCCAAGCATTCTCAAATAATTCGCCAGGCCTTGTTGTTTTTCTCTGCTCCCGGCCCTGGCATCCTGGCAAATGGTGGGAATTATATCCTGCCCGGTCTTCAGGATGATAGCCGGACAGCCTCTTGGTCAAACATTACCCATTCAGGTCAGGGTTGGATTGAATTCTCAGGGGAAGATAAATCCAAATCGACCCCGGTTACAGCTGCCAGGGCGCTGTGGGCTGAGCTGATGGCGCCGGTCCTGGTAACCATTGGTCGTTATATCCGCCTGGAATTCCGAATTTGTTTTAGGG
>Ga0164313_10001491_pt1 | contig 20655 bp, 37 predicted proteins | sample GuaBasSedimGuay4_FD_113735 | JGI IMG/M metagenome (GOLD analysis project Ga0164313, IMG submission 113735) | Subseafloor sediment microbial communities from Guaymas Basin, Gulf of California, Mexico - Guay4, Core 4569-4, 0-3 cm | ecosystem: Environmental > Aquatic > Marine > Hydrothermal vents... | reverse complement strand
CCTCTTGCTATCTCGTGATTAAATGAGTTTGATATATTTTAAAGTGTTTGTTTCACTTTCTCACTTAATCACTAACCTATAAAATAAAGGTTAAAAAAATAAATTATTATCCAATTATACTTATTTCTCTTTCATAAATATACTGAAAGTTATCAATCATTTTAATAAATATTTGATAAAATTCCCTGTTTAATTAATAAATTGTTATCTTCATAATTTAAAACCTTTTTTCCTTTAATATCTTCATAATAAATATTATCTTTATTACAATCAACTAAATCAATTTTTTTAATGTTTTTATTTTCTTTACAATATTTAAATGCCTTTTCAATATTCTCAAAAAGTTCAAATGTTTCTTCTGTTTCTATTAATATTAATATCATTTTTTAAAACCTCCTTACAATTAATTAATTTATTTAACTCCTTTTTCTCTTTTATAATTTCTTCTTGCAATTTTATTATTTTATTTTTCTTGCTTTCTATTCTTAATTTATGATAATAGGGTTTTTTAGATATTCTTGTTTTTTCTGTTGCTCTTGTTTTTTTATTATATAGTTTTATCATTTTTATTCTTTTAAATTATATAATTTAGTTATAAACTTTGAAATTTCTTTTAAACATCCATTAGTAAAAAAACAATCATTTTCAGGACAAAAACACCAATGCATAAATTTACCAACTCTTAACTTTTCAATCTTTCCTATAAATTCGTTTCTAATCTGATTATAAACTTCGATAGTTCCATCTGTTTTTTTAGCATACCAAACCTTTTTATCTTCTTCTGTAACTATTAGTTTTTTTATAGAATATCCTTTTTGTTTCATTTTTTACTTATATTCCTATCGGAGTTTAATTTATTTAAATTTTCCTGTTCTTTTATAATTTCTTGTTTTAATTTTTCTATTTTATTTTTCTTGCTTTCTATTCTTAATTTATGATAATAGGGTTTTTTAGATATTCTTGTTTTTTCTGTTGCTCTTGTTTTTTTATTATATTCTTTATATAGATAGTTTTTAAAAAAAGTATTTGGATAATCTTTAAACCATAAATTCCCATAAATATCTTTTAATAATTTTCTAAAAATTTTATCAATATCCCTTTTTAATCCTAAATAAATATACTTGTTATTATACTTTAAAAAATATCTATAACTAAAACCCAATAAATTTTTAATCTTTGGTTTAAAAATTATCTTTTCAATTTTAAATTTATTTTTTGGGTTTTCTATTATTTTTTTTAATTCCATTTTTTTTAATATCACAAGAAATATAAAAACAAGAGGATTTAAAACCCTCTTGCTATCTCGTGATTAAATGAGTATAACTATATTTTAAAGTGTTTATTTCACTTTCTCACTTAATCACTAACCTATAAAATAAAGGTTAAAAAAATAAATTATTTTGCAATTCTAAAAACATTAGTATTTTTAGTATTTACTATACACTCCCATTTTAAACCCAATCCTTTTATAATATTCTCATGGCTTGAAACACCAACACCACCCTCAAAAATAGGTAAAATACTATAACCAGACCCATAACCTAAATATTCTCTTTTTATATCTTCAGTAAATTTTTTATTTGGGTTATCTTTAAACCATTTTTCTTTTTTTGCATATAAAAGTTTTAATATTGGTTTAAAATTATTTAATGCTTGTCCTGTTGCCGTGCTTGTTTTACAATAACCACAACCACCTATACTCTCACCCTCAAAACCATAATTAGTATATGCTCTTGGGTTACTCCCCCACATTCTGCTTTTAGTCCATTCTAAAGTTATTATAAGGGGATTTTTTAAAGTGTCTGCTTCTTCAATAGATTTAATAAAATCTAATTTATCTAAACATTGTTTATTAAGTTTTCTTTGAACAGCAATTAAAGTTTTTTTCTGTTGTTCTTCTAATGTTCCCTTATATTGTTCTTTTTTATTTAAAGTATATTCAACAACTTTTTTTAACCCTTCTTTTGTTTTTATTGCTTTTTCTTTTTCTTTTAATCTGTTTTTAAATTCTTTTAAAATGAGTTCCCTTAGTTTTTTAAATTTCATTTATTTTTTTAACCTCCTTACAATCATTTTTAAAATAAATTTCATTACCATTTTTTATATTAATATTTGGGTTTTCTTTCATTAATCTTTTTAAATTTCTATCGGTTATTTTTATATTTAATTTCATTTTTTTTGTCATTTTATTTTAAAATCTTTATATCCTAATATTTTATTTTATTTAAATCTCCCTTATATTTATTATGATTCTTATTTATTTTAAAATCTTTAGTAACCATTTTCTTTAATAATCTCCATAGTAATTATTTAAAATTTGGTTTTGTTGTTTAAGGTCTTGTTCAATATCTAAACAAAAAGCTGTTTTAAAAGATTCTTCTTTTTTAATCTGCTCTAAATTTTCTTGTCTTAAAATAGGATGCTCACTTATTTGTTGTTTTTGTTTTATCATTTTTTAAATAGTATTACTATAATTTAATGTTATTCCTTCTGGAAGATTTTTTATAAATCCTCTTTTAATGGGTATTTTCCAACCATTAACAATTTTATAAACACAAAATAAATAGTTTTTATGTTTTGGTTTATACCTATATTTTATTATTGTCTTTTCTTCTGTTTTGTTTTTCATTTTAAAACCTTTTTAATCTCTTTTTTAATTTCTTCTAAACTATAAGCAAAAACTTTAAAATGCTTTCCTTCAAAAATAGTATAATTTTTTGAATAAAGGTTTAAACTATATATTCCATATTTAAATTTAATATAATCACATTTAAAGTTTAAACTTAAAACCAAATCATAAACTTTTTTATATTCTTTATTTGTCATTTCATAACCTCTTATATACCCTGTTTTTAATTCTTCTTTTATAATCTTCTAAATCTTTTAAACTAACCCCTATAATAAATAAACCTAAAGGTATTAAAAAGATATTAGTGCAAGGGGTTAATAAACTTATTGTTATGATCCCACAACCTAAACAGATTCTAAACCAATCCTTTTTATATATAGGTTTAAAACCTTGATTCCTCATAAGGTTTATTTTATCTATTTGTTTATTGTATTGTTTAAATGTTATTGTTTTGTTTTTCATTTTTCTTTATAAGTGTTATCTTCCCACTTAAATTTATTGTTACATTTAGGGCAAACTAAATTTTTTAATCCTTTTAAAACTACCCAATCCTTATCGTATCCATAGTTACAATTAACACAGATAAGTTTTAGTTCTTCTTGTTTTGTTTGTGTTTTCATTTTGTTTTATAGTAAGGGGTTAAGGTCTTAAACCCTAACCCTCTTTTTTTATAGCTTAAATCAAAACTGGCTTAGTAATGATTATTGTTTATAATTATTAATACCAAAAAGGCTTTATAAGGATTTTGTAATTTTCAATATAACCTTTATAGTATCATAATCTTTATAAACCAATTCCTTAAGAAGTAGTAACACTTTAAACCTATTCTTAAATACTTGTTGTGAGCAATACAAGAAACACCACAGGCTTAAAATTTGATTTAGGTATAAACCTACATAAACCTTAAAAGCCTATTTTGATGATCTTAATTATTTGAATAAAAAAGGGTTATTTGATATACACTTTAAAGGTTAAAAATAATTAAAATAATTCAAATTAATTATTTTACATATAAAAAAATTCAGGATCTTTTTTTACTCATATAAAAAATAGGGTTTAAAGATTTTAACTTAAAAAAAATTCAATAGGGAAATATAATAATTAAGTAACCCTTTAAAATATTAGAATGGAAAGATTAAATAATTATTTTATTGTTTTAAGGCATATAAAAAATTAGTTTAGGTAATTAATTAATTATTTTTTAATAGAACCAGCAAAACCTAGCAAATTTTTTAATTTTTTTATGGATCCTGGCAAAAATTAATTCTTTTGGCCCTAAAATCAAAAAAAAGATAAAAAAAATAGACCTTTTTGATTTTGCAGAAGTTCAAAACCTTTAAATAAGTAAATAAAAATTAATTGTTGCACCCATATACTACACACTAGGGAGATGGTGGGTACTTTTTGGGTACTTTTTGGGTACTTTTTGGGTACTTTTTGTACCCAAAGATATATTAATATCTACTTTAACATATTAAACTTAATATTGATAAAAGAATTTAACAAATATCTCTCTTTCTTAATCAATACTAAAAAAATTAACCTATTTCCTCAAAAGACTTATGGGTAATTGATGCTATGGCCCTTTTAACAACATCAGAAGTCAGTCTAGAGTTAGACATAGCAGATAATTCGGCTGCAAGCTCTTCATGTGTTCTTTCTGAGTAGTTTTTAGCAAGATATATTGCTGCATCTCTTTGTTTCTTAAACTTTATTTGTAAGTTTGATACTTTTTTCTTTCTTAGTGCTTGTAATTTTTTATTTTCATAATCTTTTTTTGAAAAAGGAAGCCAAGAAGTAAATCTTCCAAAGAAATTATCATAAGCTGCTCCATATTTTGCTCTTATTCCTATTTTCTTTTTACCAAAGTAATAAAGTTGTTCTTTTTTTAGTTCATTATAAAATTTAAAGTAACCTCTATTGAATTCTTTATCAGCATAAGCATCAAGTAAGAAAAAAGATCTTGCAACTGCATAATCTTCATGAAGTCTAAAGAAATTTGGTAGAACAATAAGGATCACATGATTATAAATTCCACACTCTTGAAAAAAGTCTTCAAGAGTTTTATTAATTGCTTCCATTGCCCTTTTAGAATCTAGGCCGGCCCTACCTTCATCATAAACAATAACTGATTGTGGTGGAAGTTTCTGTGCAGCCTTCATTAATTCATCTGGAGAGAAGACAACATTATCTAAATCAAATTTAAGAGGTTTAGTTGGAGAAATAATTTTTACAACTTTTCTTTCATCATTAACTTCAACAACTCCTCCTGCAAGAATCCAAGCTAAATAATGTGCAACTTGTAATGCTAAGGTACTTTTACCAATTCTAACTTTTCCATGTCCAGAAACAATTCCAACAACATCCCAAGCCTTACTTAATAATATTGGAATGGTATCTAAATTTTCTTTTAGATAACCATCCATATAATATCCTCCAGAAGTTTTCATTACATTACCTTCTCTAGTAGTTTTATATCCTACAGCATCTGTAACTATCATTTATCCTCCACCCATCATCGCACTTGAAGGATCTCTCTCAACAACTTTTAAATAAAGTTTTAACTCTTGCATAAATTTTCTAATCCAAATATCTTTCATCATTAATGCTTGATAATATTCTTTTTTATAATTTTCAATACTCTTACCCTCATATATTTTTTTCTCAGATTTCATTGCTTTTATTTTACCATTAATTGCAGTCTCTATTTTATCTGTTAAAAATTCATATACTATTTTATCTTCTTCTGAAAGTTCAATAGAATTTATTCTTATTACTTTTATCTCAGATTTGATCCCCTTACTTTTCCTACATTTAGGACACTCTTTTCTTTTTTTAAATGAAGAAAATATATGACCATATTCACATTTATAAACTTTTTTAATAATCATTTCTTTATCATAAAGAAGATTACAATAAATTCTATCTAGAACAAAATTCCATCCTTCATAATCTCCTCCTGTTGCTTTTGGATCTACTTGAGCCCATAAATTATTCAATCTATAAATTAACCCCCACCCTGCATCTTTGTCTGGAGAACTAAATTTCTTTTTTATCATCTATCTTTTAATTTTTTTATTATTTTTAATCGTCTAAATCCAAATTTTATTTGATTAGCAAAATATAAAGTTACTAATAAAATTATAAATCCTCCTGCACATAAAATTGGAAACATAAATAATCCAAAGGCAGTAGGGAACTTTATTAATTTAATTAATATATTAAATAATTTAAATGAAACTCCAAAAAATAAAATCCAAGAATATAAAAATCCTATAATTGATAATGACAATGGAAGTGGTTTATTTTTTTTATTTTTTTTATTTTTTACCATCTTTTACAACTAATAAGTAAGAACTTAGAGTTTATAAACCTTTCGGTTTGCGAATTCTATTATGCCCCCCTCTCTTATACTTATTGTAACGAGCCTTAGCTTTTTTATCGTTCTTTGATTTTCTATTCTCAGAAATTACAACTTCTGTTTCCTCTGACATTTTTTAACCATATAAAATTTGGTTTGAACTCTTTGGCATAGTAAGAATTAAATTAGGATCCATAGGGGGATTCTCAATCCAAGAATAAATATTTGGTGTAACTTGGGAACTCTTAAATTCCATTTGTGGTAAATTCATATCTAATCCTTTTGAATTAGCAACAAACCCAACACCCCCAAAAAATATCAAGACTATTGCTAACGCTATAAATCCTTTTTTCATCTTATTAGATTTATGTTGTTCTAAAATTCTTACAGGTTTTACTATTTCATATAATTTATTATTTTTGTTTTCCATTTTTACCTCCTTACATTTATTAATTTATTTTAAGATTTGTTCTCACTTTATTACATCCAAAACAAACCTGTGTTAAAGCATCGTGATATGAACTATAAGCTACTTGTTGAATATGTTTACCTTCACAATTTTTTATATGTTTCTTTACATCTTCTTGTTTTTTATATTTTTCAATTTCCATTATCCATTGAGCATCTTTTTTGCAGCCCACCCAAAAGTTAATACCCCAAAGATAGATAAACAATAAATAAATTTATGTTTCTTTTTTTCTTTTTTTGTTCTTACTGGTTTAATTATATTATATAATTTTTTCATTTAGTTCAACCTATCTATCCCTGGAATTTGTTCAAACATATCACTCCTTAAGATATTATTTTCTTGTTTCTTTAAACAATCATACCAATCTTTACTTATCTGAACATACTCATGATAAATTCTTGGTGTATTAACATCAAGGTCCTGGAATTCAGGATTCCAGAACAGGGTTGTAAATTGACAATCACACATCCCAGGACCTCCCGATTCACAATCGGTAAGTATGCTAGTAAATGTTTTCAATTCAGCACAATAAGGACATATAAAATATTTTTCTTTCCTCTTTCTACGAATGACTTCTTTTTTCTTTTCCTTTCCTTGTTTCTTTTCCTTTCCTTGTTTCTTTTCCTTTCCTATTCTTTTGTCTAATTTTTTATTTTTTTTCATTTTCTATTTCCCAAGTATCACTTAGTTCTGGAGTTTTATTTATTATTGGAATTAACCATTGTTTATTATAATCTATCTCTTTAAACCCAAGCAGATTATTAGTCTCCTGATATTCTTTTATAAGACTATCCTTTAATGCTTCTAATCCATTTATACTTATATTCAAGGCTTGTCTTTTCATTTTATATAAAAATTAAATAATAAAATAATAATTAATCAAACTATTTTTCTTTAGCAACTTCTTCCTCAACTGTTTCCTCTTGTTTTACAATTTCCTTATAATCATTAATAGTTATGTTGAAAACTCTTTTCTTAATCGCTTTTTTCTTACCACAATTAATACATTTAATTGGTTCTGGTAAGGGGTTTGCTACATCATCCTCTAAATTACAATAGGATTTAAAGTTACATCCTCCACATTCAAATTGAAGTAAATTCATCTCAATTTTCTCTTGTTTAGGTTTTTCTGATTCAGTTTCCTCTGTTTTCTCAGGAACAACAATAGTATCTAATTCTTTCTTAGCAGCTTCTTCTGTTAAATCAACATATCCCTCAGTTTCTTCCTTTACTTCTTCTTCTGATCCTTCAATTACTTTATTTACTTCTTCAATTGGAACATTTTGGTTATTTTCTTCATTCATATTTATACCTCCTTACAATTATAATTTAATAACAATTTCTCCATCCTTATGGTCATGTCTTAATAATTTATTTAATTGTTTTATCTCTTCCTCAATTTCTTCAAATTTTGTTTTAAAATAATAACTAAAAGGGTATCTACTTATAAGTTCTTCACCTAATTCCTCAAATTTATCATAAGTATTATCTTTATTCATCTCATCTATTATTTCAGAAGTTTTCATATCTTCTGGGCTAATTTTTTTATTTTTTGTCATTTTATTTTAATTTTATCATAATTCCTATTCATATAATTATTTATACAATCATTACATAATATTAAATCACTTCCATCTTTTTTTACTATTACAGCATCTTTTAAAATATTTCTCCAATTTCCTTTTTTTCCACAAAAATCACATACTTTTTTATTTTTTTGTTTTACCATTTTTTTAGATAGTTATTGCATTCATTGAACAAATCTCTTTAGCCTCTTTAATACAAGGTTTTGTTATATCTGCTCCAACTTTAATCTGAATTTTTCCATCTTTTCTTTCAAAAACATCTGGACAAATAGATTCACAACTCCCACAATTAATACATTTTTCTTCATCTATTTTTACCATTTATTTTTTATCATACTAATTACTTGTTTAAAATTATTATCATAACTCATTGAAAATAAAAATTTATTATCTAAATAAAAATAAACCATATCATCTTCATAATCAATAGATAATTCTTTTTCATCCTCATCTACTATCACATTTGTTTTTATTGCTTGTATCATTTTATCCAATATACCTTTTGTTATTTACTTTATTATTCTCACCAGACATTACTAATATATTTTTTATTATTTTAAGTCTATGGATTTGTTCTAAAAAGGTTGGACCAATTTGTATCTTATCATTCTCTATCTCAGAGAATAATTCATTCCTTTCTTTTTCATAATTTTTTATTAATTCCTTATTTTCTGATTTTAATTCCCTAATAACTTTTGTAATTGCTTTTATTCTATGAAGTTGGTTAATAAGAATTTCAGTCATAACAAATTTATATTCAGATAAATCTTTTAATAAAAATTTCTTCTCGTCTTCAAAGCTCTGTAAAATTTCTTTGTTTTCCATAGTTTTTATAAGATAAAGGAGTTTATAAACCTTTCTCACCATTATTTAATAGTAACATTAAAAAGTAAATCTAATTCCTCTAACTTATTTGCTATTACTTTTCCCTTATCTGTTAAGTAAATATATTTTCTTCTTTTATCTTTTATCCTATAAATAAGTTTTCTTTCTAATAAATATCTAAAAACTGCCCATCCTGTTCTGTGGGTTATATTAATCTTTTTACAAAGTTTAGTTGCATAACAATTTTTATTGTTTTTTAAATAAATTAAAGTAATAAAAATTGAAGGTCTTTTAGTCCATTCCTTAAAAAAGAAATTTGATCTCATTTTATAAATTGATACTCCTCAGAAATTTTAACATATTCTTTATAACACTTCCTACAACCATATCTCCATAACTTTCCAAATCTTAATCTAACATAAATCTTTCTTTTATTACAACAAAGTTCACATCTTTTTCTAGTTGGTTTTCTAAACTTATTTATTTGTTGTTTCATCATCAAAATTTAATCATTTACCTAACTTTTTACCCATTTTTAATTTTATGTTCAATTTTATGTTTTTATGACTTTTTTTAATTATTCTTGTTTTTTATGTGTTAATCTCCTAATTTTTTATAATTCCTCACAGGCAACACAACGTTATTCCAAAAACCATAGAAAAAAAAATTTCTATATGACTTTCAGAAAAACCTTGTGAACTTTGTGAGGTTTATTTCATTAATTTAACCCCCTCCCAATATCTTTCCCTATTTTTTGACCAATTTTGAACTTCAATAGCCCCATATCTATCTTCTAATGTAGCTTTTATTGCTTTATCACTACAACCTCTTAATTTATGCCTTTTACAATAAAAGTTATATTCTTTTCTTAATTCTTTCTTACTAACACTCCCATTATAATCACTAATTAAAGTATCCATACAAAAAGCAGTAAAACTATCACTTTGTCTAATCCAAAGTTCTTTTATTTCATTAGTCCCTTTAGAATAACTAAAATCTTTATTTTTTGTTAAGGTTTCTAATTTATCTAAAGCAACATTTAATAAACCAGACATTTCAATAGGAGTTGATATCTTTTTTATAATATCTGGGTCTAAAATCTTTTTATTTTTTTGTTCTCCAGAAGATAATTGATTATATTCTTTTTGAGGAATAAATTTATAAGGAAATTCTAGTAACACCCACTTAGTCCAAAAACCATCTGATAAATCATAAACTCTAGGAAGTTCATTACAGGCAAAGATATGTTTAGCATAATTAACAAACGTTAAATCTCTAAGGTATTTTCTTTTTGCTGCAATGACATCTCTTCCAACAGTTTGTTTAAACATCCCTGTTCTTTTTAAACTATCATTACTTAAATCTCCTGCAAGATTAACCATTTTACCAAATAATTCAATTACAGAGGTGCTATCTGCTGATAACATAGAAAGTGGGACTGAACAACAATTTTCTATCCCTACAAACTTTTTTAATAACTCAAGTGTTTTACTTTTTCCATTTCTTCCAGATCCAACAAACATAAACGCTTTTTCAAATTTATATTCTTTTAATAAACTAAAGGCAAAAATTTCTAACATAACTTCTATGTCCCCTTTTTCTTTAAGAATATCTGAAAAAAAAGTTTCAATTTCTGGGCAAGTTGCAGAAGAATCATATTTTAATGGGAGTTTATTAAAAAAGATTTTTTTTGGATCAAAAGGGATTAATTTTCTAGTAAATATATTAAGAATCCCATTTTCTAAAGGAACCTCTTCTAAATAATTGGTTTGAAAAAAAGAATCGTGTTCAATATAAGTGTCGGCTTCTATTTTATTAATTATTTCATTATAAAGTTGAGAGGTATATAATTTACCTAAAATTTTTCTAACTTGTTCTTTAATATTACTTTTTCCATCAGGTTTATAGATTCCATTTTTATAAATCCACATCTCAGACTTTATATCATCTTTAGTAGTATAAATATAATTTTCTTTTTCAATTTCTTGAACTATTAGTTCTGTTGCATTATTCCTTTCTCTAAGTGCTAGTTGTGTTAAGACTTCTTTTTGTAATTTTGAATAATCTTTTTCACTTTGTATTTTATTAATCTTCTGTAATCTTTCTTCTACTTTTTTCTCTTTTTTAAATTGTTTGTATTTAGGACATCCAGTACACTTCAAAGGGATTTTATATTTCTTTTGAAAATTAATTAATTGACCACAACTAAAAGGATATTTTTCTTTACCATGTGAGTCAATATTTTTTAACCATTGGTTTAATTCTACTTCACTCCCTTTTTGTATCTTAAAGTATTGTTCTTTCAATAACTCCCTATCTGGGTTATCACAAATATATAAACTCATATTTCTACTAATAACTCTATGTCTTTCTCCTAAAGGAATCTCATGGGTTAAGCAATAATCTAAGAAAGCACAAGCATCTTTTGGTTTTTTACCTGTTGAAATTTGAGAATAAGTTTTAATTTCAATATCTAAAATAGAATTAGTTAATTTTAAATCTTCAGTTAATCGAGGGTTATTAATAATAAATGCTTTTACTGGATTTTCTTTATCACTAATATTTTCTGTTCCAGGGATTCTAGCAATTCTTGAAGGGTTGTAAACAGAACTATCAAGTTCCATTCCTTCAACTTCATATTTTTTTTTAATTCTATCCCCAAACTCTTTTATTTTTTTTCTATTCTCTTTAGTATTCTCAATAGGAACTATATGGTGAATTACCCAAAATCCTCTCCCAGAACAAATTACTAATGGTTCTTCATAACCTAATTCAATACAATCCTCTTTTAATTTTAAAGCAACTTCTTGTGCTTTCATAAAACTCTCAGGTTTACCATCATGGGCATCTATATCATGACCAATATTTGTAATATATTTAATATCTTCATCTTTGTCTCCATTTTTCTTTCTTTCATTAATTCCAACATAAAGATTATATTTCCCATTACCTTCTTCTATTGTTTTTAAAAATTCTTCTTTATTTCTTACCCACTTTTGAATTAATTTTGGAGGATCATTTTTCCATCTAGGTTCAATGAATCTTAATTCAGATTGATTCTCATGATTAAGAAATTCATAAAATCTTAATATGTCTTCTTTGTTTATAGTTTTATTATCTTTTGTTGCCATTGATATTTACCCCAAGTTTTATACCCCATAGTAGAAATTATTGGCCTCCCAATCATTCCACTTTGAATTTTAAGTTCTTTTGAACTAAATTTCATTAAAATATCTGATTCAATAATTCCAAGACTTGGTGCAAATTTTAACTTACTTTTCTCTCTATATTTTCTAAAATCTACCCAAATATGTCTAAGAAAATCTCTGGTTCTTTGGTATTCACATCTTGGTAAGGTTTTATTTTGAGCAGACATTTTTCTCCAAACATCATTTTCTGAACTATCTGCATTATTAATAATTTGAGAGTCTTTTTCTATTAGTTTCCCAAATTTTGAAAATTGGGTTGCAACAACAAAATCAGAAATTTTTATTTCTTCGTCTTCAATAAAATAATTAGTTTTCCCTTCCAAATAATTTTTATAATAAACTGAAAAAATTTTAGATGAATTAAAAACATTTTTTGCAATAGTTCCATCTTTAACTTCAACACAACAATAAGTCAATTCCTTGAAGAAGTTAATATATTTAATAATCATATCTGGTTTTTTGTAATAACCTTTATTTGCTTTTATTTTAAATATTGGAGCACCAATTTTATTTTTTCTATTAAAATAGATATTAACAAAATTTAATCCATAGTTTTTAATCCAATTATTTAATTCAATTTCAACTTTCTCTTCTGGTTTCATCCTTCAACCTCCCTAAAAGGTTCTACTTTATTTATCTCTTGAATTGGAATAGGAATTTCTCCTAATTTACAATCTTTAAATACAACCAATTGTTCTTCAGAATCAAATTTAGAAATAGTCCCATTAAAAAATCTATTACCAATACAACTAATATGTATGTTTGTTTTATTAATTAGATAGAAATTAATCTTCCTAATCATAATCATATCCTGTTGATTCATTTTACTTTTTTTTAAATTTAAACTTAATTTTAAAACATCAAGACTATTTAAACCTTTCGGTTTCAAAATATTAAGATTAAATTTTTAAGAAGTTCGTACAATCTTTTAATCAAATTCCACAGAACCAATATTGTCTTCAGCAATTTTAACTAACTTACCAAATTTATCAATTATATGTATAAACTTATTTTTAGAAACTCTTTTAATTTTACCCTCGTACTTTCTTCCTATCTTTAAGAAAAACTTAGCTTTTTTTTCAACATCATCTTCAAATTCACTCATTCTTTTTTTCTAAAACTCCTAAATTAAAAACAATATAATTGTTTTTACATAATCAGAAATTTTTAATTTCTGAAATTAAATGGTGTCAGTGTTGCCAGGTTTTAGACTGGATCTTCTAGACACATAAGAAGTAATATTTCTATATATATAAATGTTTCTATATCCCCTATCTTTAAATTTTTTTATTAATTTTATTTAAATCCTTAAAAACATTTTTAATTTCATCTTCAGGGATTCTTATACTAACTAGAGGATAAAAATCTATTGTATAAAATCCAGGATCTTTATACATCTTAACAGATTTACCGTCATAGATTATGTGTTGGGTTATGTCTTCCATTTTTAAATTTCTCCTTTTAATTTTTTTGAGTAGCATTTTTCATATTAATTTAAATTAATTAATCTTTATAAACCTTTCTATTTTTTCCTAAATCTAATAACCCCTAAATAGTAGTAAAGACATAAACATTTATATATAGTATTAATCTATATTTAAGATAGGAGGTTTTGCTGATATATATCAATTTTGTAAATGATTGCAAATTTAATAGGAGGATTCGTAGCTATTTTAATAGGAGTTAGTTTAATAGGACCAATCTCAACTGAAGTTAATACTGCTGCTGTAACAGATGGTGCACTTGATAATAGTACATCGTGGGGAGCAACTGTTCTTAAGATGGTTCCTGGGTTTTTTGCTCTAGGAATATTAGGAATAGGTATTGCTGTAACTTATAGTAGTTTGAGACAAGCAGGAATTGTATAATTAGACACTTAACATGATAGCAAATTTAATCGGAGGATTCGTAGCTATTCTAGTTGGAGTTAGTTTAGTTGGACCAGTTTCTGTTGAAGTTAATAAAGTGGGAGCAACTACAAACGCAAGTGGTTATCCTTGTTTATCTACTGAAACTACAGGTTCAGAATACTGTCAATTATATCTGTCTTCGAGTTGGGGAGCATCGGTTCTTAGAATGGTTCCAGGGTTTTTCGCTCTAGGAATATTAGGAATAGGAATCGCAGTTACGTATTCATCTCTACGTCAAGCAGGAATAGTTTAAATTTTTAAGCTAAATTTTTAAAGTGGTTGGAAAGATTCAAGATAAGAGAATAAAAATATCTTATGGTGTTAGTAAAACTTATTTAGATGTTCCATCTACTTTACTTTTTTTATTTTTTAAATTAAATTTAGGAGAGTATTAGTATAAACTTTTCTAAAAGGCTTAAACCTTGTGGATAAATATTGAAAATGAATAAACAAATTATATTTTTAATATTAATTTTTTTTTTAGTTATACCTTTAATATCAGCAGAAACAGAAACCTACCAAGTTAATCAGAATGTTGATTTAAGATTTACATGTACTTCAAATAATGCAATTCCTTCTTCTTCAGCAACCTTTAATATAACTGTGAATTATCCTAATGGTTCTTCTTTTATAGATAATAAACAAACAACCGCATTAGGTAATGGGGCTTTTAATTATACTGTTCTTTTTAAAGAAACAGGATTATATAAAGTTCAGATGTTTTGTTATGATGGTTCTAGTAGTTATTCAAATGAGGGATATTATGATATAACTCCTACTGGAAAAATACAAACTTCTATTTCTAATAATCCTATTTTAATAATTTTAGGAATATTGGGGATTGGAATTATAATCTTTGGGGTAATAAAAGGATTATCGTGGCTTGGATTTATAGGATCTGTAATGTTAATATTGTTAGGAGTTTATACAATGATTTATGGATTTAATAATGCTATTGATATATACACTAGAGGAACTGCTTTAGTAATTATTGGATTAGGAGTTATATTTATGTTTGCTTCAGCATATGATTGGGCATTTGGAGGAGGAGATGAATAAATTATTATTTTCTTTATTAATTTGTTTATTAGTCATTCCTTTTGTTTTTGGACTTTCAGTTAATATTCCTGGTTCAACAACTAATTTTACAATTTCTTATACTTATACAAATATAAGCACTACAAACTATAGTAATTCTACAGATTTCTGGATAACTACTGAAGGACATTTAGATGATGTTTCAGATATTTTAGGAAGTGAAATTACAAATGATCTTGGGTGGATAACTTCAGCAGGAACTTTTGATGGTAATGCTTCAAGTATTTGTAGTGGTGGAGAAGTTCTTTTAGGTAATGGAACCTGTTGGGATGCTACCGACTTTCCAACTGATACAGGATCAGATACATGGAGTACAAATTACACAGATTATTGGAACTCTACCCAAATTAATGATATTTTATCTGGAAATAATACTGATTGGAGTTCTACCTTTAATCAAACTTACCATGATAATATTAATACTGATAGTTGGTCTGGTAATTATACTGATTATTATAATGCCACCATAATTAATTTAATTGTTAGTGGAAATGCAACAGGAACGAATATTTCAAACTTAACTTATAATTGGAGAACTGAAAATAATGGCACCCTTGATTCATTAAACTTAACCTGGTTTGATAATGTTTTAGGATATTTAAGTTTTAAAACAACCCAATTAGAAAGTTGGTTAACTGGACAATTAACTGATTATTATAATAAAACTCAAATTGATAATAATTTATCCAATTATGCAAAATATGAATTTTTAAATAATAATTTTAATGGTTCAGGTAATTTTACTACAACAGGGATTGGAACCTTTGGGGGGTTAAACATAACAGATTCTGGAGCTCATTTTTCAGGAGGGATGGAAAATGAAAGGGGGACATTTGGTTTTCCTAATGTGGAAATTGGAGAGGATACATACCCAACCATAATCTTTGATGATGGTTCAGATACTTGGATGATTGATTTTCTTACTGGTTCAGGATTGAGATTTTATCAATCTGGGAATGTTCATATGATAGTAAATACAGATGGGATATTGACTGATGAAAATATAACTGCTTCACGTTATTGTAATTCTACTAATTGTTATACAATAGATGATTTTTTAACTAGTGTTGGTTCTTCTTATAATTTAACTTACCACAATTATATATCAAATAATATTTCAAATATGTCTTATTATTGGAATAATTTAAGTTCACCATCAAATATTTTAATTAGTTCGCTTACCCCCGGTGATTTAAATTTAACAGATTATTCATTAACATTAGCTTATTTAAATGGTACATATGGGTCATTAAATATAAACACTTACCCTTGGATTTTAGAAGGAGCTACTTTAGAATTAAGAGAAGATTTAATTGTTGGGGGAGGTATTTTTCCTAATGCTACTTTAAAAAGAGATATTGGTTCAGGACCTTTAAGATGGAATGTTTTATGGGTAAGTAATATTTCAAGCGAGAATATAGATAATTCTGGTTATATAACATCAAATAGTTATTGTAATGCTTCTGGTACTTGTAGGGATTTAAGTGGTTGGGGGAGTGGGGTTGATATGAGTTTATATTATCTTAGAACTGTTATAGATAATAATTTTAGTTTATATATGTCAATAGATTCTTGGAATAGTAATTTAACAAACATTTATAATCAAATAAATCTTAATAATACAAATGCTAAAATTTATGCTAATTCTATTGTGGTATCTAATGATACTTGGAGAACTAATTATACACATTATTATAATGGAACAATTGTTAATCAAATTGTTACTGGAAATATTTCTACTGATACTTGGGGATTAAATCACACTTTCTATTATAACAAAACTCAAGTTGATAATAATTTTAGTTTATATTATTTACAGACAACAATTATTGATATGTTAACTGGAAATAGCACGGCATGGTTATCAACTTTTAATCAAACTTATCATGATAATGTTAACACAGATAGTTGGAGTTTAAACTACACAGATTATTACAATGGAACCAAAGTAAACGAAATCGTTCAAGGAAACATAACTGCTGCTGAAATTTATGCTAACACAATCTTGAGTGCTAATATTTCAGCTAATTACTCAAACTGGATTACAACTTTTAATCAAACTTATCATGATAATGTTAACACAGATAGTTGGAGTTTAAACTACACAGATTATTACAATGGAACCAAAGTAAACGAAATCGTTCAAGGAAACATAACAGATGTTTATGTTGCATTAAACTTAAACATAACTGCTTCAAATATTTATGCTAACACTATTTTAGCTAATAATATTTCAGCTAATTATTCTAATTGGATTTCAACTTTTAATCAAACATATCATGATAATGTTAACACTGATTCTTGGAGTTTAAACTATACAGATTATTACAATAAAACTTTAATAGATAATAACTTTTCTAATTACTTAACTAAAACTCAAATAGATTCTTATAATTATAATTCAACTTTTAATCAAACATATTCAAATTTATTAAATCAAGATTGTCCTACAGGAGAAGTAGTAAATGGGACTTATCCAAATGGGACTTTGAGATGTTATTCATTGAGTTCTACTTATTACAATGCTACAAGTTCTCAGATAGTTAAGGGTAATTTAGATGGTGGGAGTTTAGTAGATACTCAACATCCAGATGGAAATTATGATAGTATAACTTTTAATTTTTCAGAAACTGCAGGAAGTCCGGGATTAGATTTAAGAGTTAATTTTTCAGGAGTATCTAGTTTTAATAGAGGAGTTATGAGATATAAAACCAGTTCTTTGTCAGGAGATTATCCTGTTAGGCAGTTATATAATTATGATACAAGTTCTTGGGATAGCTATCCAACTCTTGCTCAGAGTGAGGATTTTTCTATTGTAACACAACCGATTTTTGTGGGTTCTAAGTATATTCAAAATAATGTGATTCAGATGAGGCTTTATAAAACCTCTAATGGAAATACAAATAATCATTATTATATTGATTGGGTTGCTATGGTTAAAGGTTTTGGTACTCCTTCAGGTCAAGAAGTAGACCCTTTTTGGAATGCTGATAAGGGATATTATTGGAATGCTACACAAATAAATTCAATTCTTTCTGCAAATAATACTGCATGGTTAAGTACCTTTAATCAAACATATCATGATTATGTTGATACTGATACTTGGAGTTTAAATTATACTTTTTATCCAACAAAAGAAAATATGTATTCTAATTTATCAACAACTTTATTAGCAAATGGAACTAGAGCTATGACAGGGGATTTAAATATGAATAACAACAATATTACAAATGTAAAAAATATAAGTTTTGGTGGAAGTAATAATATTTATGGAAATGGGACCTGCATTAAAATACAAGGGAGTACAAGTTTATTAGAAATTTGTTAAAAATATGAAATGGAAAAGAAAAGTCAAGTTAGATTATTGAATTATTTAATGGTTGGTGTAATTTTAATTATAGGTTTTAGTTTATATCTTGTTGGGGCTGAGATTCCTCCATCACAATTAGGAGATTTAAATGTTGTTTCTCAAAATAAGTCTTGGAATGTATTAAAATCAACAGGAGAAGAAAGTGGATTGATTTTTTGGACAGCTAATGAAAAAGACAAAAAAACAGAATTAGGATGGATTCCTATTGGAGGAAATTGTAGTGGTTGGGTTGATAAGTATTTATATGATGAAAATAATATTAAAATAAAAGATAATAAAAATAAAGATATAAAATTAAAATGTGAGAGTTCTAAATGTGATGGACAAAATTGTTATTATATTTCTTTAACAACTTCACAAGCAATTAATATAGATGAATATGTTAAATTAGGAAATAATTCTATTGTAGTAGAATATCAAGACATTAATTTATTAGAATATCAATTATATTGGGCTAATGTTTCTATAACTCTTTATAAGAATATTTCAAATACTTGGAATAATACTGTTAATGATATATGGGTTTTCACACAAGGAGATAGTAAAAAGTTTGGTGCAAATGATAGTATGAATGAAGGATTAGAAAGATATAAATATAAAGTAGTTTCTTCAAATCCAATTATCTTAAATGGAAATAAACCTTATATAAAAAATCCGGAAGTAAAATATAAAGGAGGACAATGGGGGTATTATTATACAGAAAATCATGTATTTGATTTCTCAGATATTTGTGATAGGGGTTTTGAACCATATAATGTTTCTGATGAAGAAGGAAATTATACTCTTTATAATAAAACAGCAGAATGTGAATTTAATTATTATAATCTTGAAAATAATTCATATTTAGAAGTAATATTTACAAGTGATAAAAATATTGACCCAACAATAACAATAGATGAAGCAGATGTTGTTTCTAATTCTCTTTTAACAAATGTAACAGCTGAAACAGGAGATGCTAATTTTACTCACTTAGAGATTTCAGATAATGCACCTTATGATAGTTTGATGGGGTATTATCCTTTTGATGGGGATAATGTGAATTTGCTTTTGAATATTTCTTATGATTGGACTAAAAGTGGGAATGATGGGGTGATGGCTGGGGGTGCTGTTGTTAATTCTAGTGATTGTATTGATGGTTATGGAAATTGTTTGCAGTTGGATGGGGATGGGGACCATCTTGACTTAGGAGTAGATGAGTTTGGGATGGATGATTCAAATGAATTTACAATATCTTTTTGGCTTTATACTAAAAAAGCTGGCGGCTTCTCGTTGCCCAAAGTTATAACAAGGGGGCAATATGGATATCCATATGCCATAGACCTCTATGCTTATGGTCAATTACGGTTTATGACAAGAGTGGATGGTGATGGTACATATGAAGTTAGTAATGGTGGTGTAATGAAGGTAGGAGTTTGGCAACATGTTGCAGTTACATATAAAAATGGTACTAATGGAAGAAAGATATATGTTGATAATGTATTAGAAGGAGAAGGAACTCATAATGGAGAGGTACTTACAATGTTTGGGAAGCAGAGTACTTGGATTGGGCAAGTTCCAAATGGAGCAAATGAATTTAATGGAACAATTGACGAAGTCATGATATTCAACAGGTCTTTAACAGTTGAAGAAATTTCAAATATTTATAACAACCAATCTGCAAGGTTTAAGCCACATGGAACACAAGATTTTAATGACCAAACACAATTAAATCTTACTGGAAATAGGATGAATATTACAACAAGATTTCAAAACTCTTCTGGAAGTTTAATAAATTTAAGTATTGATTATTATGATGGAAGTTGGAGTTCTACAACTCCTCAAACAATAAGAAATGGAACAGTTGAAGTTTTCACAACATCAGATACAACAACAAATATTACTTTAAATTATACATTTATTGCTGGGAATTCAACAAATCCTTTTTATTCTCCAATTATTTACGGGAATATTGTTGTTACTAATTGGACAGCTGGAGTTGCAGATACTTGTACTTATTCTGGTTCAGGAGATTGGAATATAGATTGTAGTGATTATTGTAATATAACAAGTAATGTAATTGGTGATGGGAGTAACTTTTATGCAAGTGGAAATGGATGGTTTAAAATATCAGCAAATATATCAGGATTTACAAATTATAGGTTTAGTAATAGTTGTAAAGCAACTTGTTATGGGGGAGGATGTATAAGATTATGAAATTT
>Ga0164313_10001490_pt1 | contig 20658 bp, 19 predicted proteins | sample GuaBasSedimGuay4_FD_113735 | JGI IMG/M metagenome (GOLD analysis project Ga0164313, IMG submission 113735) | Subseafloor sediment microbial communities from Guaymas Basin, Gulf of California, Mexico - Guay4, Core 4569-4, 0-3 cm | ecosystem: Environmental > Aquatic > Marine > Hydrothermal vents... | reverse complement strand
GTCCAGGTGCGTGCGATGCAGGATCCAGCTGAAGAGTCTTCGACGTGGTAGTGAGGTTCTTCTGTGCACCGAGGGGCCATCGCTGGGAAACCAGACCGATGACTGGAGGGGCGCTGCTCGTGTCGTACTACCTGGTACGTACTTCGTACTACTGCTTGGCGCAACCCCACCCCGCTGAAATCCGAAGTGCCGCTTATCGATGTTTGAGCTCCTCGACTGCCTGTTGAGCGAACACCGCACGACGATTGAGCTGATCGTTGGGACGGGTTGGGTTCGCCCGCTCGTCCCAACTCGTAGGGGCTCTTCGGAAATGAGCGGGGTTGTGACACGACGGTTCAGCACTGCAGGTCCTTGGGTTGGAACGTCGCCTCGCCGATCTCAGTCCGAAGACGATTCGCGGGTCCAACTTCCACGCCAGTGGCTGTGACAGACATTGACGGCGTATGCGTGTATGTGTTCGATACGGGTTTTCAGCGTCTCCGTCCCCCTTTCAAGGGGGACTGCTGAGGAGCGTTAGCGACGAAGCAGGGGGATAACGCGGAGCCAACGATTCTTCTTGAAAGCCTTGGGGCGACTGGGGGAGAGTGGGTGTTGGCTTTGCGTTATCCCCCTGGCTCGAGGACTCGCCAGTCCCCCTTGAAAGGGGGACGGCGCTTGTGGATTGAGGTTGAAACGCGGGAACTTTGCTACCCACCGACCCCGCTCATTTCCGCCGAGCGGCAAACCTGTGCGGTTTCCGTACTGCATGGTTGTGAGATTCGAGAATGGTGTCGTCGTTGAGATCGATGAGTACTGCGACCAGTTGGATCTCCTGACCCAGATAGGCGTCATCTCCTGAGGACTCGTTGCGGGTCGCTCCCGACACTCCGCAACTCTGGTGTCCAGAATAGCGAAATACGGCGGTTCGGGACACCAAACGCCTAGGGGAGGACGACGGGGAGGCCTTCGCTGTACCAGGCTGTGATACCGCCATCGATCTCTGTGACATCCGTGAACCCGAGGTCCTCGAAGATGCTGTTCGCCTGGCCAGATCTGTTCCCAGAGTTGCAGTACACGACGTAGTGGGCGTCCTTGTCGAGTGCGTCGAGTTGGACGGCGAAGTCGTCGTCGTAGAAGTCGATGTTGACGGCACCTTCGATGATGCCCTGGTCGTATTCTTCTGGCGTGCGGATGTCGAGGACGACCTCGTTGGACTCCGTCGTGATGATCTCTGCAGCAGTTGCAGGCGCTACGGTATCGACCGCAGCGCTCGTCGACGAGGACGAACAGCCAGCGATGACGACGGCACCAAGGGCGGCCGTTGCCAGAAGTAGTTTCATTCGGTTCTTCATGGGCTATTTGCCTTTCCTGATGGGTAGACCAGCGCGTTCCCACGCGATCATGCCGCCTTTGACGTTGAGTGCCTCGATGCCGTTCTGCTCAAGGAACTTGGCCGCGGTCCCCGAGCGGTTTCCGCTGCGACAGATCGCAAGGACCTTCTTCCCCTGCAGTGCAGGGAGGCGTTGGTTCAGCGAGTCGAGACTGTAGTGGACCGACCCGGTTGCGCCGCCCTCTTTGCGTTCAGGTTTTGTGCGGACATCGACGATGACCCAACCGTCGTTGATCGCCATCTCGTAAGCGGTCTGTACGTCGACAGCGTGCTTGCTGCGGCCGAACATCAGGGATACCCCAGTGCCGCGACGCCACCGGCCATCGAAGCCACCTTCTCGAACCCCATCGAAGCGAGCCATGCTGCTGCGGTGACGCTGCGGACACCTGTGGCACACACGAGGAGTACGGGGGTCTCCCTGTCCATCGTCGATGCCTCGGCTGGAAGTGATGTGAGCGAGATCGTGAGTGAGTCGGGAAGCGTTCCGGTTGCCCATTCCATTGGCTCGCGTACATCGATGACAACCGCGTTGTTGTCATCTTTCCACGTCTCCCAGTTGTATGCAGGGACGTATTCGATCGTTTTGGTTTGCGTGTTGAGCACGTTGTTCTTCCTGATTATGAGAAATACCCAGGGGGGTATAGTACTCTGACGTTGACCGTATCGAAAGGGTTCCCATGATCATCGATCTCTCGACTCCCGACACCAACGCATTCGCTAAACAGATCAGCACCGCAAGCCTTGGTGACCACTCCTACATCGTCGTCGTCGAAGATGAGGCAGTCGCCATCGACATCCAGCGCGACCTTGACCGGTTCGAGGCGGTTCTCGAGGGGATCGACGCCGACCTCAAGGCAGTCTTCGAGACCCACATTCACAACGACTATGTCAGCGGGGGAAGAGATCTCGCATCCCTCCACGATGCAGTGTATGTCCTGCCAGCGAACACAGGGGCAACGTACGACCACACGCCGATGTCCGATGGTGATGCCATGGGTGTTGGTGACTGGGTTCTTCGAGCGATGCACACACCCGGCCATACGCACACTCACACGTCATACGTTCTTGAATCTCCCGCGGGACCGGTTGCGGTGTTCTCTGGTGGGTCGATGCTTGTTGGCGCTGTCGGACGTTCGGATCTCCTCGGTCCCGATGACACCGAGATCTTGCTCAAAAGCCAGTACGAATCGGTGAACCGGATAGCGGACACGCTGGCGGACCCGTCCATCGTTGCTCCGACACACGGCACCGGATCGTTCTGCTCAGCATCTGATGTCGCAGACACCACGAGCACCGTTGGCCTCGAGAAACTCAGGAACCCTGCATTGATCGCTCCATCCCTCGAGGCGTTCGCCCTGAGCCAGGTGATGGGCTACAAGCAGTTCCCTGTGTACTACAAGCACATGGGGCCATCGAACCTTCTCCCCCTTGGTCAGCCATCCACAGCCGAACTTCCAGTTCTCACATCGCTCGATCTGGTTGGCGATGTACCGATCATCGATGTTCGGCCCTTTGGCGAGTACGCCGCTGGCCACCTGCCTGGTTCACTGTCATTCCCCGTATCAACCGATGATGCCGTCTACATGGGGTGGACGCTCCCATGGGATTCACCAGTTGTACTCGTTGGGACGAGGCCCGAGGTCGAGGAGATCCGAATACATCTGTTGCGAATCGGTTGGGACGCGATCGTTGGCCGTATCGAGCCAGAGACCCTCGATCTTCTGACGGATGACGACCTGTTGACGATGGATGTTGTGAGTTTTGCCGATCTGCCCGACAACCTTGACGGCATCGTGGACGTTCGCGATCCCGTGGAACACCTCGCAGGGGTGATTCCCGGTTCGAGGCCTGGCCATCTCGTAGACATCGCCACTGATCCAGGAGCGTTCGGCGGGGATGACGTACTCGTTCATTGTCAGAGCGGATACAGGGCCGCTGTGGCGTCGGGATTCATAGAGGCCACTGGCGCAAGAGTGACCGTGGTCTACGACGAACTGCTCAACTACACGGGACAGCTCGTTGGCCCAACGGGATAGATCTCAGATATCAGATGCCAGAGACTAGAAGCCAGACGCCGAATTCGGGCATCTGAAAGTGAGCCTGCGAACGGTCTGGCATCTGGATTCCGACTAGCGAGCGATCTGATGTCAGCTGAGGCGAAGGAACATCTTCTCCAGCTTCTCTGGTGTGTAGCCAGACCTGGTCGCCTCGTCGGGGTGTAGTCGGCACTGCACCATGGTTGCGGAGAGGAACTTGAACCCGGCACGTGAAAGAGCTCGGTCGGCTGCAGCGAACTGTGTCAGAGTGTCGTTGCAATCGCGGCCCTCATCGACCATCTTCTGAAGCCCACGAACCTGACCCTCGATACGACGGAGTCGCTTGATTATGTCTTTGCGTGTGTCGCCGGGGATGTCCATCCTGTCATGATACCCCCTGGGGGTATAACTAACACGCGGCCGGTTGGATTGTGACGCGGTTCATCACGGTAGCGTGTAGTGGGCGAGGCACGGGAGTGATGAGAATGAAACGTACGATCTTCGAATCAGACCATGACCTGTTCAAGGACTCGGTCAGACAGTTCGTCGAAACAGAGATGGTGCCACACCACCCAACATGGAGTTCAGACGGCCAAGTTGACAGGGGGATGTTCACCAAGGCGGGCCGTGCCGGTCTGCTTGGGATGTCCATAGCGCAGGAGTATGGCGGCGGTGGCGTCGATGACTTCCGCTTCAACGTTGTGATCGACGAGGTCGTTAGCGGGTCAGGCGCGTCGGCCTCAGGAATGTGTATCACCTTGCATAACGATGTATGCATCCCCTACTTCACCAGGTACGCAACACTGGAGCAGAGTCGACGGTGGATGCCGGGCCTGGCGAACGGAGACCTGATGACCGCCATCGCGATGACGGAACCAGGAACAGGCTCGGATCTTGCAGGAATCGCAACGACCGCAAGGCTCGAAGGTGGCTCGTACACCCTGAACGGTTCGAAGACCTTCATCACGAACGGCATAAACGCGGATCTTGTCATTGTGGTGGCGAGGACGTCCGATGACCCCCACGCCGGTCTGACATTGCTGGTGGTCGAGGCAGGGATGGCCGGGTTCGAACGCGGGCGCAACCTCGAAAAGATGGGGCTTCATGCACAGGACACTGCCGAGCTCTTCTTCACAGATGTCGAGGTACCTGTCGAGAACCGCCTCGGAGGGGAAGGCGCAGGATTCATGCAATTGGTGGCGAATCTGCCCCAGGAACGGCTGTCGATCGCTGTTGGTGCAGTGGCGGGTGCTGAGGCTGCCCTTGATATGACGGTTGCGTACGCCATGGAACGGTCAGCCTTCGGTCGCCCGATCGGGAGGTTCCAACACAACCGATTCCAACTCGCCGAGGCGAAGACTGAGGTGGACATCGGGCGTGTGTTCGTGGACCGTCTGATCGAGGATCATGTCAACGGAGAGCTCACCATCGAACAAGCTGCAGAGGCGAAATGGTGGACCACCGAGATGCTGCGCAGGGTCGTTGATATGGGTGTCCAGATGCACGGTGGATATGGCTACATGACCGAATACCCGATCGCCCAGGCGTTTCTCGATGCCCGCGTCCAGACGATATACGGTGGGACCACCGAGATCATGAAGGAGATCATCGGTCGCGGCATGGGGCTCTGAAGAAGACCGCTTCGCTTCCAGATACCAGACCGCTCGGCTGACGCCTCGCTCCCAGACTTTAGAGCGTCCGTTTCTGGCGTCTGAAATCTGGCATCTGGCATCCGACCAATCAATACACCGTCATGCCGCCGATCACTGCGACGACGATGAGCGCGGCGAGTGCGATTGCAGTCCGCTTGACCCAGAGCGGGAAACGATCTGAGTCCTCGTTCACCACCTGGGCGGACTCACGAAGCGGATGCACAACGGATACCGGTACATCTCACCGTTGGACGCCCGGATCGCTCCGACGATGTTCGTGACGAACCCAAGGATGGCAAGGCCGAAAAAGACCGGTATCCAGACGAAGAACCAGATCGGAATCCAGAAGATGAGGACAAACGTGATCATCCACACGAAGAAGTAGAGCATCAGGGAGAGTTGGAAGTTGAGGGACTCGCGAGCGTGCTCCTCAACGAAGGGATCCTCCTTCTTTGCCAGCCAGATGATGAGCGGTCCAAGAAATCCCGCGATCCACGGTGTGAGGTGTGCAGCAACCGCCCAGCCGCGCGAGTCAGAACTGGCTTCCGGCGGGATGGACGATTCGAATTGAGACGTCGGCTCGATCATGAGATCTCCTCGTGGACGGCTTCCAAATACTAGATGAGTGTCGACTGAACTGAGCGCATGGGGGACCGGCTGGTGTGTCGCGAACGTTGGGGCAGGGTGGCCCGTTACCAAAGGGGATCGTGCTACCCGCGGGTTGAGGTTGTCAGAGAGGGGCTACGTCTGGTGCTTTTCCTGGACCGTGAAGGTGTTCAACTCGTCGGCGTTATTGCCGGCAACGCTGATCGGTTGGAGTTCCCACTCGTCACTGATCTCGTCTGCCACTGTCTGGTCAACGATCACCTTGTACGGGGGCGCAATAGCTACCAAGCTCAGAGCCTGTCTGACTGGCTGTCCCCATATTCCGAATGACAGCTCGGTACCACGCAACACGCCCGATGCGACCCGGCCAGCGCTAAGCCCGATACGGTATTCGCCCTTCAGGCTCGTGTCCTCCTGCAGCTCTATGAGCAGCTTCTTGAGACCCTCAACGAATCGTATGGCATCGTCAGTCGCGAATCCTTCCGCACGCAGGCCTGCGGTGAAAACGTACTCGTCTGGCGTGGAGCGGACGCGTTCGATCCCGGTGTCCTTAGCCAGACGTTCGACCGAACCAGCGAACAGCGAGCTCACATCCACGACGGACTCCATGTCCGCGTTGGTGAGGTCGAAGTAGCCTGAGACCGACACGGCGATCATCGTGCACGTATCTGTGAGATCCCCGAAATCGGGTGCCGTGGCAATCGTGCCTTCGTCGATAGCTGCTCGGGCGTCGTCGACCAGCCGAGGCGGCAAGGCAGCCAACAGCACCTGCATGATCTCCGTGTTTCTCTCTTCCCTCTGGGCATCGCTTGCTCGAATCTCGGCGCTGACCGCGTTGATACGATTCCCAAGATCTCCGAACTCGTTCCTCCCAAGGTCAGGGACCTGCTCATCAACATTGCCTTCTGCAATAGCCTCCGATACCGTTGTGAGGGGATCCACCGGCTTCGTCAAACGGCGAGCCATCACGTATGCGGCGATTGCCGCGACAGGGATCGTGATCAAAGCGAGGAGGAGCAGCGACCATCCGTAGTCAATCAGGAAAGATTGCGCCTGTGCTGCTGAGATTTCGGCGACGACAACCCAGTCGAGACCGGACACGTGGAGTGGTTCAGCGTAAGTAAAGGATTTGTCGTTGAGGTAGTTGACGTTTTGTCCCAGGAAGGTCCCACCCTCAAGAGCGGCTGCGACTGCGTCTGTATCGATCGGCTGGGCGAGTACGGTCGACTCATACGTGATGATCTGTTCCCCGACATCGGGGCTGTAGCCAGCCGACGCCAGGCTTTCCAGGTAGGCCGTTGGATCCTCGATCCAATACCTGGACATGGTCCTCATCAACGAATCTGAACCGACGAGGTACACCTCGCCTGTTTCACCCGACAACACATCTGACCATCGACCATCGAACGTTGTCACGGAATCAAGCAGGCTTCGAGGCAACGCCGCAACAACCGAACCAACGATTCCGGTCTGATCCGAGATCGACGCGGCGACGAACATCGTTGGTTGGCCTCCGTGCGGTGCATAGGGCTCGAAATCAACGACGATCGCTTCGCCGGCAGGCACAGACGAAAGCTGGTCCGTGACCGCTGCAGCGAGAGCCGTGTCACTGTATGGACCCGCCAGTAGCGATGTCCCGTAGTCGACCTGCTTCTGGACCGAGTACACGATGCCGTCGTTTGTATCTCTGCCGATCAGCAGGAGGTCTGCGGCACCCATCAGCTGAGCCCGCTCCAGGAGCATGGGGTGATGCGTGCTATGCGCTGCGCTGTACGAAGAACCGTCCTGTGCGTCGATGAGGTCGTACCGCTGATCGGCTCCGAAAGGATTGTTGACGATGTAGTGGTACTGGAGATATCTGGCAGCGTTCGAGCGTGGTACCAGCGCAGCATCCGCAGATGCGCCACTTTCAGCGGAGAAGGATGTGTAGAACTGATCGAGTGCATCTTCCTCGCTTGGATCAAGAGCACCGCTATCGAGCTCCAGGAACGTCTCAGTCAAGTCCCTTGTCGCTAGTGCAATGCTGGCATCTCGTGCGACCGTCGCCACGTCTGCTTTTGCCCGGGCCAGTTCGCTGCTGACAGCCGCAGCTCGGTCTGAGGCGATGCTCGCAAGTTGTGCGTCGATCGTCTCCGCGAAGACAGCGCGCGCTCCGAGGAAACTGACGACACCCACGACAAGAACGGCGAGGACGGCCACGAGGACGAACATGCGCGTGAGCACTGCCCGAGACGTCCAGCGGCGACCCCGCTTCCCATCCGAGCGGGTGGGCGTTTCTGATTTCCGACCGGCGTCGGTTCGTTCCGTTGATGTCACGGTGTATCCGCCTCATCTTCAGGAGCGATCAACGCCGATGGTGTGGTCTCAAGTGCTGCGACATCCAACCGATCAGACACCAGGCGCTCGATTCTCCGTATACGCGTGGACGCTATCTGGTTCAGAGCCTCTACGAGGGCCGGGTTCCTAGCGATCAGGGGCCCTGCCTGAGAGAGATCGATCCCGACGACTTCGCAATCCGTGTCGGCCACGACCCGCGGTACGAATGCACCGTCGTCTGCAGGCTGGACGAGCCCAAACACATCGCCAGGTGTGAGCTTCAGTACCGTGTGGCTGGAACCGTCAGGTCTCACAGCCTCGAGATGGGCGGTTCCCATCCAGAGCGTGTAAAGCACAGACTCGCCCGCGTCGATGCTTGCCACGGACTCGTCAGCTTCGAAGCGGTTTGGCTTCGACATGGCAGATAGCCTGTCGAGTTCGGTGTCGTCGAGGGCATCGAAAAGGCTCGAGGTCTGAAGCCTCCTACGGATCTCAGCTCTATCAGGTAGACCAGCAACAGACGCTTCAACTCCGTCGTAGTTGTACAGGTCATACGCAGGGCTGGGGAGAGGGACATCATGACGGTGGGACATGTACCACACGAGGGATCGGAAGTCGGACTCGACCCTTGGGGCGATTCCATAGTCATCAACCCACATACGAACCTGGTAGCCCATGAGCGGGTCATCCACCTGCGTCACGTGCACGGTGGGTTGTGGTTCGACGAGTACTCCTGGCACGGATCGTGCCGCGTCGAGGATCATGTCCTTAGCGAGGGTCGGTGGGTTCACGAAGGCGACCTGCAGATCTACAACTACACGATGAAGCCGAGCGGGTTCATCAAAGTTCGTGATCGTTGCTCCCGCCAGTGCCCCGTTGGGGACGATGACGATGTCGAGGTTCCTGTTCTGAATCCGGGTGCTTCGCCAGTTGACGTCGACGACCGATCCCTCGATGCCGTCAGCGTGTATCCAGTCTCCCGGCTGGAAGGGACGGTCGAGCATCAGGAGGAATCCAGACGCGATGCCGCTCAACGTATCCTGAAGGGCGACAGAGATGATCAGTGTCGTCACACCAAGAGCTTGCATCGCTGAGCTCAGATCGACGTCCCACACACCAGCCACCAGGATCCAGGCAACAGCCAGTATCACCAGTAGGCGCGGTACCGCGAGCAGCAGATTCGGTATCTGCCTACGCGCTCCGCTTGCTGCTCGGGACCGAAGGCCAGCGACAAAAACTCGGACGAGAGCAACAAGATCCGCACCGGCTGCGATCAGCGCCGCGGAGGCTACCACGCGCACCAGTATCGAATCGAACCCCAAGACCGCCCCAGCAACCATCCAGGTCGCTACCAGCGGCAGCACCCAGAGGCGCAGGATCGCGACCACAGGAACAAGCGGTGAATCGCGGTATCGCAACCGACCCTCCAGCTCGCCTGATCCGATCACGACAAGTGGTGTCACAACGATGAACACGATCGCCCAGATCATCGTCACATCCAGCTCTGTGAGAGTCATGGGCGTGCTCCGGCGTTGGTCTTGTCCACGTCAATGCTCCACACTGATTGTGATGTACCTTCATCGGTTCGTGCGGTGACTGAGATGCCCGTCGGCAGCTGTTGCTTGACTGCATCGGATACGAGGATCGTGTCCGGGAGGGCCATACGGGCAAGGCGGCCTGCTTGGGCGACCGTCGGCCCCCATGCGTCGTACATCAGATGATCGCTGCCTGCGAGGCCCGCACTGATGGGGCCCGTTGCAACACCCACAGACGATCCGAGTGTTTCTTCACTCTGATCGGCGCGAAGATCAGCCGCGACAGCATCAATAGCAACGTTGATCGAACGGGCGATATGGTCCACGCGCGGCGTGTCGAGCCCACACACCGCGACCCAGGCATCGCCCACGACCTTGACGCGTCGAAGACCGTGAAGTTCCGCCGCTGAGTCCAGGGCCTCGACCACATGTTCAACGTTGTCCCTTGCCACTTCCTCTGCATCGGCGCCGACGAGGTGGCTGATGCCGCCGATGACCACAGATACGACGGTTGCGTGTTCGATATGCTCGATGGAGCGGTCACCGGACTCGATCCGGCTCGCGACATCCCCGGGAAGGAACTGCCGTACGATGTCGCGACGTTGGTTCTCGAGAAGCTCCGCCGATTCCTCCCGATCCTTCAGGCTCACCAGCATGTCGTTGACGGTGTCTGTGAGCTCTGTGAACTCCCTGGTCGTCCTGGTCCGTTCCTTGTCAAGTTCGACGTTCGGTGCGGAGTTGCGGGTACCGCCGGCGAGGGAGTGCAGTCGCAAGCTGAGCACTCGCACCGGCCGCATGAATGACTCGGCCCATGTCGTCGCGATGAACGTCAGCAGGAGAACGAAGAGGGAAACGGTAATCGCTGATGCGCTCCGAGCGGCGCTGTTGGTTTCGAAGGCTTCGTCCGTCCCGACCTGGAACACGACCATCCAGTCACCGAACGGGTTCTCTATCGACTGGACCGCAGTCAGGGTGTCCTTGTCCAGGTAGCTCTTCGCATCGACCATCTCGCCGCCGGAGTCGTTGAGCGCATCGAGTGTCGCCGCGCCCATCCGCTGGAACAGGACCGTGGTTCCTGCGGACTTGACACCATTCACATCCTGAGACTTCAGAGTTCCTGCTTCTGTGGCCACGGCGAAGTAGTCCTCTGGCTGTTCGATGAACAGCCGTGAGTCAGATCGCATGAGTCCGTCGGTTCCAACAACGAAGATCTCGCCGGTTTCACCGAGTTGCATCGCTGACCAGTCTGCATCCTGGGTCGTGATACCGCTGATCCCATCGGGTGAGATCTTTGCCACCATCACTCCGATCAGTCGGTCTCCGTCGAGTATCGGGCTGCCAGCGAACGCCATGGGTGCTGCCAGGTCCGGGTCGTACCTCGAGAAGTCAGCGAACGTGACGGTATCTGCAACCGGATTTCGTACGATCGTCTCGACGATCGAGGACACCGCCGTTCCACCGACAGGCCCTAATTCAAGACTTGTCCCGAAATCGGTCTTCTTGGCAGCCGAATACACGATGGCGTTGTTCTGTGGGTCGATGATCAGCACGTCGTTGAAGCCGAGCGCGACTGCGCTGTCCCTCAAGATGGGGTGAAACTCCCTATGCACCTCCGACCAGGAGCTTCCGTCACGGGCGTCGTCGATCAATGTCGGATCCAGTTCCTGGGCAACCGCGGCGCTTGCATAGACGGTCTGAAGGTAGAGCGCCGAATCAGTGGCAGGAACCAACGTTCCCGGCGATGCTGGTCGCCCTCGGGCGGCCTCGACACCAGGCACGAAGGTATCCCTGTATTGGGACAGCAGCACCTCTCTTTGCTCCTCATCCACGGTTTCGAGATCCGGGAGTTCCTCGTACGTGGACGCGAATCTTTGCGCTGCATCGATCGTCATCTCACTTGATGCGAGCTGCAGAACCGAGGACTCGATCGATGAGAGATAACGCTGTAGCTCGTCGGTCTTTGCCACACTCGAAGACACAGCGCGACCTTCGATGGCCTGCCGCGTGAGGTCGTCCCTCACAACGGCTCCGTACATCAGCGTGACAACGAGAGCGCCAACGGCCACCAGCATGATCGCAACGGCGATCTTGGTTGCAACCGAAATGTTCTTCACCGACTCAGTTCCTCTCGGATTCCGGAGCGGGTGAGGGGAATCGAACCCCCGTATTCAGCTTGGGAAGCTGATGTTCTACCATTGAACTACACCCGCGCGCACACGAGTCTACCGCGCACCGTCCTTCAGGGGTTTGGGAACATGACCGGGAATGAGTTCGTGGACCATGATTGGACCGAGTTTCTGGAGGCGACGACCAGTCGCGGGCCGCTTGAGTACTTCCACTCGGCGATGACGTTCGTTGATGGCCATCGGGGTGCGGGACGCCAGGCGATCGACCTGGGTTGTGGCGGAGGTGCCGACACGCGGCTGTTGTTGGCAAGAGGTTGGAGGGTTTTGGCGGTCGATGCCGAACCCCACGCTGGAGTCCTTCTCGAAGAGGCAACACCGGAGAGCTATCGGGACCGCCTTGTTGTCGCCATCGGTCAGTTCGATGGGGTCGACCTTCCCCAGGCTGATCTCGTTTACGCTCAGTTTTCCCTGCCATTCGCTGGCGAGCGGCTGGAGTCAGCTGTCGATAATGCCATCTCTGCAGTTGTGCCCGGAGGAGCATTCGTTGGGCAGTTCTTCGGAGCGAACGACGACTGGGCCAACGACCGGGGAGTTGCGTGGGTTGACCGATCGTGGGTCGAGCGGACGTTCTCCGATTTCACGGAACTCGACATAGATGAGCGAGATCACCGTGGACCGTATGGCCAGCAAGGCGCCACCAAGCGATGGCACTTCTTTCACGTTCGCGCCCGCCGCTAGATGGTGACCGTTGTGAGATCGTTGGCGACAATGACTTCGCCAGCGAATGCACCGGCGACCTGGGTCCTCATGAGGCTGACAGCATCATCGGTCTTCTCGCGGATGTGAGTCAGGATGAGGATGGCAACGCCAGACTCTGAGGCGATGGCCGCCGCCTGGGGTGCGCCCGCAAGCACCTTGCTGACGAGGAATTCCTCGTCACTGGTCCGTATCTCGTCCTGGGCGAGGTAGGCACACATGACGAGCGCGTCGGCATCCTTGGCTAGACGAAGCAGTCCGGCACTCGCGATTGCGTCCCCTGAGATCGTTGCGGCACGTCCATGCGCATTCACCCGGTATCCGACCGTGCTCCATTGGGACAGATCGAGGTCGAGGGCGGTACCCCCGTGTTCGACCTGGTCCACGACAACAGACACGCCGTTGTCGAGATCGATCGTGGTACTGAGGACCTCGCGGACGGTGAGAAAGGACCGCGGGTGATCGAGGGGTCTGCCAAGTGCCCACTCTTCGGCGATACGGAACTCGATGTCCCTGGCGTACACCTGGTCGAGTAGCGCGTCGACGATCTCCCCGGTGCCGGGTGGGCCGAAGATCGCGAGTGTGTTGGTGCGGCCGTTGTTCCATGCGGCCATGATCAGGTCGCCCAGTCCTCCGATATGGTCGAAGTGATGGTGGGTGATGAACACTGCATCGAGGTCCGTCACCGCAACGCCAGCCTTCACAAGTTGGGTGGCGACACCTCTTCCTGCGTCGAAGAGGAGGGTCAAACCGGATGCGGTCACCAACGTTGCGGGGCCCTGACGTATGGGATCCGGGCGTGGCCCTCCAGTGCCCAACAGTGTGATGTCCATCCGGTCACCCTACGGTGCTTGGCGTCCAGAACCGCAACATGTTGCGGCTGGGGACGCCAAAGCCCTATTTCTTGGATTGTTCGTAATAGGGGTTGTCGCCTGTGTTGTGGTCGGTGACGTCGATTACCTGGAGGATCTCTGGCACCATTGCGAGGATCGTGGCCTCGATGCCCTGAGACAACGTGACCCCGGCGAGTCCGCAACCCTGGCACGCTCCGCCGAGGCGAACGTATGCGGTGCTTTCTTCGATGGCGACGAGCTCGGTCGTTCCTCCGTGGGCAGCAATGGCAGGGTTTATCTGTTCCCTTATGACCTGTTCGACGCGCTCAGGGATCGGTCCGGACAGATCCGCAGGTGTACCCGTGCCGAGGATCTCTGGAGACGGCGAGTTCGGGTTATCGATACTCAAGCCCGGATTCACCAGGCTCTTGGACAGACCGAGCGTCGCCCCCGTGAGGTTCGTGATACTCGCCTCGGGAATTGCCACAGGCAGGTCACCGTGGTGTTCGACGACATCGTCTGTGTCTACCAGATCGGTCGGTGTCATGTGCATGGCGTACGTGAATTCCGTGCCTTTGGCTCCGGTAATGGCAAGGACCAGAGCAAGGTCTCTCCCATCCTGCTCACTTGCCCTGATCGCGAGGAGTTTCTCGAGGGCTTGGTCTGTGATCGTGATGATGCGAGAATCAGGGGTCATGACAGTGAACCTAATCGGAGACGAGTACGAACTATTCGAGGATGATACGGATGCTACGCCTCGACGAACACGGAATCCGCTTGTGGTCCTGGTTGTGCCATCAGGAAGCTATCGAGCCACCGATTTCGTTGCAGCTGCACAGGCGCTGCGTGTGGACCTCGTTGTTGCCTCAGATGGTGACGTGCCGATGGGTGACATCGGACGATCACGCTCCTTGATGATCGACTTTCGCCGGAGAGAGTGGTCGGCTTCCAAAATCGCCAAGGTCAGCCCTCGACCTGATGCGGTGATCGCCGCAGACGACCAGGGTGTGCCCATTGCTGCCCAGGCTTGTGTCATCCTGGGAATAGTGTCAAACCCGATCGTGGCGGCAACAGCCACGAGAGACAAGGCCCAGATGCGCGGATTACTCGCGAGCGCTGGAGTACCTCAGCCAGATTTCCGCCTGGCATCGCCTGGATCGGTCGCGAGACACGCCAGAGGCCTGGCCTACCCCTGTGTTGTGAAGCCGCTGGGCCTATCGGCAAGCCGTGGGGTTATCAGGGTCAACACCGACGCCGAGGCAGTGGCCGCCGAGGAGCGTATTCGTCGGATAGTTGGAGATGCGGGGGGTGATCGGGACGCGCAACTCCTCGTTGAGAAGTTCGTTCCCGGACTTGAGGTGGCGGTGGAGGGAATCCTGGACAATGGTGAACTCAAGGTGCTTGCGCTTCTGGACAAGCCGGATCCGCTCGACGGGCCCTACTTCGAGGAGACGATGTTCGTAACGCCATCGCGCCACGCGCGTCATCTACAGGAAGAGATAGCGGACGTCGTGGTTGCCGCGACCCGCGGCCTCGGCCTCGTTACAGGACCAGTGCACGCAGAGCTTCGAATCGGTCCCGACGGTGTCGTTCTGATCGAAGTCGCGGCGCGTCCGATCGGCGGGCTGTGTGGTCGAGCACTGACCTTTGGGCTGCTCGGTGAATCGCTCGAGTCCGTGATCATCCGCAGGGCACTGGGATTGCCAGGTGCGGGGCTTGACGGTGCCTCCGCCGCCACTGGTGTGTTGATGATTCCTATCCCTTCCACAGGGAAGCTCGTCACGATCGATGGTGTTGATGAGGCACTTGCCGTTGACGGTGTCACGGGGTTCGACCAGACGATCGCGAACGGGAAGATGGCGCAGCCACTTCCCGAAGGATCCAGGTATCTCGGTTTCGTGTTCGCAACGGGTACGTCACCCGATGATGTCGAGCGCTCATTGCGCATCGCTCATGACGCGCTCACCATCGTGATCGAGCCGACCCATGAGGTGGGGAACTCGCCAGAAGTTTGCTAGCGGGGAAGGTTTCCGCTTTCCGGTATCCGGTATCCGGTATCGGCTATCGGCTATCCGCAAGAAGTAGCGTTGGTACGATCTTCAGGCTTCGAGCCGTGAACTTGCTTGACGGCATCTCTCTCAGCCTGTTCTTAGGTCAGCAGGCTGGCTGCTCCCCAGGTACCGACCAGCAGACCAACAGCGAAGAGCCAGTACGCCCGCACAGCGCGAAACTCCCCTGTCTCACCCTTGGGAGCCTTCCCACGCTTGTTCTGGATGATCGCAAAGCCGTTGCCGAGCACCATTGCTGCACCGAACGCGAGGGCCATTTGCTTGACGAGAAGGTCGAGATCGACGAGTTGTTCCACTGGCCGGACGCTAGCGATAGTTCGGGTAAATCAGTGGTCAGATACGCTCAACGGCGATGAGAAACACACAGAAGCCACACAGACAGCAGGACTTTCGGCGCCCGAGACCTCGATCCGTTGCGCTTGTGGTGGTCTTATGGACATTCGGGTTAGCAACCTCGTTGTTCCTTCTCGGCATGTGGGGCAGGACCGTATTGGTCGATAGCCCTACGCTCGAAGGCTCCGCCCGGACGATCATAGATGCCGACCTCGCAGCAGGGCGGATCAACACGTGGTTCGAGGAGGGCCTTGCAACGGCGGCAGATCTCGATTCGGAGACCGCTCGCTCCGTTGTCTCCTCCATCGAATCTCGACCGGAGTATCAAGAGGCCGTAGACGCCATCATCGGGGCTTTCGTCGACACACTATTCGCCGCCGATGGAACCCTTGCCCGCGTAGACCTCGACGCGGCGCTTTCGCCGCTTGTGCCCGTTGTGGCTGCCGAGCTTGTGCGACGCGATGTGCCCGTCGAAGTGGAACGAATCGAAGACGCACTTGATGATGCTGGTGTTGTCGAACTCGGCACCGGTTCCGCGGCGTCCTTCGCAGCTGTTGTCACGGATGCCAAGGTGTTCCTCACTCAGGTCGTAGTTATGTCCCTCCTTGGGATGTTCGTCACAGCGCTAATCGCCGTGTCCCTTGCCGCGGAGCGTTTGGCCATGGTCAGACAGCTCTCGACGCGGGTGACGGTGGCTGCGGCATCCTATGCGGTGATCTTGCGACTTGCAGGGTGGGCCCTCGATCCGCGACGAGGTCGGTCTCCAATCGCAGGTGGTACCGCGATGATCTTCTCCTCTAACTCCCAGGTGTTCCTGATCTTCGGCGGTGTCGCTGCTGGTATCGCTGCAGTTGGGTATTGGATCGCTGTCCGGGATCGGAATTCAGCCGTCGCCCAATCACCGGAAACCGTCGACGACGACACAAGAGAACTCGTTTCGGTCTGATTGGGACTGACGCGGCCCTGCATGGGTTTGGCGGCTCTTCGGAAACGAGCGGGGTCGGTGGGTAGCAACGTTCCCGCGTTTCAACCTCAATCCGCAAGCTCCGCGTTATCCCCCTGCTTCGTCGCTAACGCTCCTCAGCAGTCCCCCTTGAAAGGGGGACGGAGACGTTGACAACCCGTATCGAACACATACACGCGTACGCCGTTGATGTCTGTCACAGCCACTGGCCTGGAAGTTGGACCCGCGAATCGTCTTCGGACTGAGATCGGCGAGGCGACGTTCCAACCGAAGGACCTGCAGTGCTGAACCGCCGTGTCACAAACCCGCTCATTTTCGAGGAGCCGGTTTGACTCAGATCAGGTACTTGGTCAGACGTTCATACAGCGGCTGGCACGCACCCCACGCGGTCGATGCCATTGGCTTCAGCGTCCATGAGCACACCTCCCCTCTGATCGGGTGGTTGAGACCTGTGACAGTCAGGATGCGCCCATAGATGGGTTCGCCGAGAACGGTCACTGCGTCATCGGATTCAGTGTTGATCCTCGCCAGATCCTGAGCATGCCCCACGTCAACTCCTGTATCGCGTTGGGAAGCTGCACCGTGGCTCGCCGTGTGTGACCCTCTCATCGCCCGTCGAAGGCTGGTTCTGAGTGGAGGCGCGCGAGTCCCTACTATCGGTGTACAACCAAGGAGAGCACGATGAAGACCTACACATCACCTGGGGGAGTCACGGTACCGCCGAGCGTCAATGCTGTTCAACAGCTGATGGTGCGAGCAGACAACCAACCTGACTACCCGGCTCTCATGTATCGCAACGGCGACGAGTTCACAACGGTAACGACGAAGGAGTTCTGGGAGACCGTGGTCAACCTCGCCGCAGGGCTCATCGCCGCCGGCATCAGTAAGGGCGACCGTGTTGCACTCCACTGTGGGACTCGAATCGAGTTCACCTACTTCGACTACGCGATCTGGGCCGCAGGTGCCGCCGTCACGACAATCTACGAGACATCTTCCCCCGAGCAGATCAAGTGGATACTCAACGATTCAGGTTCAAAGGCTCTTGTGTCCGAGAACGCTGCGACGCTGGCAGCCTATGACGAAGTTTCCAAGGACATTCCCGAGTGCAGGGGCGTCTTCGTGATCGAAGATGGCGCCGTTGCAGCACTCATTGCGATGGCAACCGACGAGACACGTGCCGAAGCGAGGCACAGGATCGCCGATATCAGCCACGACGATCTCGCAACGCTGGTGTACACGTCAGGCACGACCGGCATGCCCAAGGGCTGCATTCTCACACACAAGAACTTCGTGTGGGAGGTCGTCAACCTGCAAGGGTCGCTCTCAGAACTCCTCTCTGAGGGCAACAAGACGCTGATGTTCCTGCCGCTCGCCCATATCTTTGCCCGAGCGGTGCAATCAGCCAGTGTCTCGTTCGGAGTGACGATCGCGTACAGCTCCGCAATGGTGAATCTGCTCGAAGAGCTCGCCATGGTCAAACCGACGTGGGTGTTCTCCGTGCCGCGGGTCTTCGAGAAGATCTACAACGGCGCCAAAGCCAAGGCCGACGCTGGTGGCCAGGGTGGGATTTTCGACAAGGCGACAGACACAGCCATCGCGTACTCCCAGGGCATAGAACGTGGCAAGGTCACCGTTGGCACGAAGATCGCTCACACGGCTTTTGACAAAATCGTGTACACCAAGATCCGTGCTCTGTTCGGTGGAGACTGTACGTACGCCATCTCTGGAGGAGCACCGCTCGGCGCCAGACTTGGACACTTCTTCCGCGGCGTGGGTGTCGTCGCGCTGGAGGGGTACGGCCTGACGGAAACCACGGCAGGGGCAACAGTGAACCGCCCCGATGCGGTCCGCGTTGGAACGGTCGGCTTGCCAGTTCAGGGTGGATCGATTCGCATCGCGGACGACGGCGAGGTCCTGATCAAGGGTGGCCACGTGTTCTCTGGCTACTGGAACAACGACAAGGCAACCAGCGAAGCGTTCGTGGATGATTGGTTTCGCAGTGGCGACATTGGTGTCCTCGACAACGAGGGCTTCCTTTCGATCACGGGTCGCAAGAAGGAGATCATCGTCACCGCGACAGGAAAGAACGTTGCTCCCGCCGTCCTCGAGGATCGCATGAGGAGCCATTCGCTCGTGTCCCAGGTGATGGTGATCGGCGATGCGGAGCCGTTCATCGCTGCGCTTGTCACCGTTGATGAGGACGCCCTCCCCCTATGGGCAGAAAAGCAAGGAAAGGAAGGGCTCTCGACAGAGGAACTCCACAACGACGGGGACCTTGTCGCAGAGATCCAGAAGGCTGTTGACGATGCCAATAAGGCTGTGTCCCACGCCGAGGCGATCAAGACCTTTCGCATCCTCCCTGCCGACCTGTCTATCGGTGGTGGCGAGTTGACACCGACACTGAAGGTGAAACGATCCGTGGTTGCGTCGAAATACGCAGGCCTCATCGAGGAGATATACGGGTAGGAAGAGCACAGAGCACAGAGCACAGACAAGAGAAGCCGTCAGCCGTCAGCTTTCAGCCGTCAGGAAGAACGCGGAGAGCTCGGCGCTTTCGGATGATCAGGGGGATTCATTCTGTGTTCTGTGTTCTATGTTCCGTGTCTGGTCTCTGGTCTCTGGCGATCTGGAATCTGACGAGGGGGAACCTTCGCGGGCCTCTCTTCGTCCTATCAGTAACTCCCTTGACCGGTAGGTTCTGTCACGATGTTCAAACGATCTCTCATTCTCGCTGCTGGAGGTGCACTCGCGATGCTGGTGGCTGCCCCTGTGATGGGAGCGGTCATGCCGGCACGAGACCTTCTCCCTGATGGCGATACGAGGCCCATTGTCGTGTCCGCCACACTCAAGGCTCCCCAAGCCCACAACAAACTGCTCGAGGCTGACCTCGTGGTGGATGCGCATGACAATGACGGTATTGCGCGGTACGAGTATCGATGGAGCGGCCCGACGGTCGGCGCCGTCACAGTCGTACCCGTGTTATCGCCGACCGTGAGTTATGACACAGTGAAGCCAGGATCAAGGTATGGGCTTGAGGTCAGGGCGATCGACATGAACAATCATCCGTCGGATTGGTACCCGGTATGGCAGGGCACGACTCCAGACGCGCCCAATGTGATCGTGGCCGGAGACTCGATCGCTTCTGGGTACACGAAACGGTGGTTCACCGGAGATGCGACCTGTACGGATGTGGCGTACTCGTATGGCGGCCCGCTTGTCGCTGAGATAGCTGCCAGTCTTCCCCCTCAATGGACGCCGACCTATGCGAATATTGCGTGGGCGGGCGCAGGAGTCGGGAACATGGTCGACGGCGGATCCGACTCGTGCGGAGTGTCGCACGCGTCCCAGGTCGACCAGATTCGGGCTCTTGCTTCCCCCGATACCTGGAACATCGTCGCGATAACTGCGGGTATCAACTCGACGAACTGGACCGACGTGATCGTGGAATTGACAGCAGACGCAACGTTCTCGTTCACCGCGGGGGGCGACAAGGACATATGTGGGTCGGCGGTGAGGAACACGTGGAATATCGAAACGAATCGTGCTGCGGTTACCCAGACGACGGCGGCCGTGAGCGCAGCGATCAGTGAAGGCACAAATGCCCAGGTACTGTGGACTGGCTACTACGACATCACCGACACTGAACTCGCCCCCTTGTACCGACCGATCACGGGTGCATGCTCGGCTGAGATGGTCTATGCCCTTGACACCCTTCACGGCGCACTGCGCGCAGGGCTTGCTGACGCGGTCACCTGGGTTGATATCGATACAGGGATAGCCACTCAGATGTGGGCAGGCTGGCCACACCCGAGCGCCCATGGCCAGGCCACTATCGCGCACCGGATCGCCCTCGCCCTGAATTCTTAGGACTTTGGCGCCCTACGGCGTCATCTGTTGCAGTTCTGGAGGCCAAAGCCGATCTTCGGAAATGAGCGGGGTCGGCGGATGCTGGTGAGGTGTCGGGTGTGGGAACGTAGCACGTAGTAAGAAGTATGAAGTACGACTCAGCACCCGCCGAGGGATGCGTGTCAGCGTCAGCGTCACCGTCGCCCCGGTACACGCT
>Ga0164313_10001489_pt1 | contig 20673 bp, 19 predicted proteins | sample GuaBasSedimGuay4_FD_113735 | JGI IMG/M metagenome (GOLD analysis project Ga0164313, IMG submission 113735) | Subseafloor sediment microbial communities from Guaymas Basin, Gulf of California, Mexico - Guay4, Core 4569-4, 0-3 cm | ecosystem: Environmental > Aquatic > Marine > Hydrothermal vents... | reverse complement strand
CGGCCCGCTTGCGGCTATCCGCTGGGCGAGTGACCGCTCACTGCGCTCGCGCAAATGGATGCTGTTGGGTGTGCTGGCCTGTATTACCGGGCTGTTGATACTTTCCTATTATGTGGTGGTCGCCGGCTGGAGTATGGCCTACGCCCGGTACATGCAGTCCGGCCTGTTCTCCTCGGCCAGTGCGGTGGTGGTGGGGGAGCAGTTCGAGGGCTTGTTGGGTGATCCGGCGCGGCAGGTGTACTGGCAGAGCCTGTTTCTGTTGTTGGTTGTGGCAATCGTAGGCCTTGGGGTGCGGCGTGGCCTGGGCCTGCTGGTCTGGCTTGCGGTTCCTGCACTGGTGACCATGCTGGCGATTTTGATCAAGTTTGGTTTTGACCACGGCGACCTCGAGGCCACTCGTGATTTCCTGTTTTCGGTAAAGCTGGTGGATTTTTCCGCGCACTCGGCGCTGGTGGCGTTGGGGCAGGCCTTTTATTCCCTGGGCGTGGGTGTGGCGACGGGCATTAGTTACGGCGCCTATGCCCCGCGGCGTATCCCTATCGGCCGCTCTGTGATGGCCGTAGCCGTGTTTGATACCATGATTGCCCTGCTGGCCGGTTTGGCTATTTTCCCGATTGTGTTCGCCAACAATCTAGAGCCGACCATGGGGCCTGGCCTGATGTTTGTGAGCCTGCCCTATGCTTTCGGCAATATCATGCAGGGGGAATTGTTCGGCACCGTGTTTTTCGCGCTGGTGGTGCTGGTCGCCCTTGGGTCCGCAGTGGCGATCATGGAGCCAATCGTTGCCACGATAATGCAGCAAGCGAGGTTGAGACGCTTCACTGCGGTGCTGTTGGTGGGTGCGTTGGTATGGGTGCTGGGTCTGGTGGTGGTCGTGTCCCTGGCGCCGGGCGAGGCTTCGACGTGGTTTGGATATCGCAACCTGTTCGGTTTTTTGAACGGCATCACTGCGGGTTTATTGCTGCCTGTGGTAGCGTTGTCCACGGCCCTGTTTGTCGGATGGCGTCTGCGGCCGGAGATTTTGCGCCTGGAACTCTATCGGGAATCCGACCTGTTTTTCTCCCTGTGGCGCTTCTTGTTGCGGTATATTGCCCCGCCGGCCATTACACTGATTATGCTGGCGGCATTTTTATAGGGTGAGCGCATGAACGAAAACAAGACAATCGGTGTAGAAGTGGCCTATGCCCTGCCGCACAGGCAGGCCATTGTTGAGGTCCGGGTAGTTGTGGGCACCACCGCGTTGGAGGCCGCGCAACAATCCGGTATCGCTGACGGGTTTGGTGGTATAGATCTGGATAACGCCAAACTCGGCATATTCGGCAAAGTGGTTGCTCCCGGACAGGCGCTGCGGGATGGGGACAGGGTCGAGATCTATCGCCCTCTTATAGCCGACCCCAAGGAAGTACGCAAAGCCAGGGCGGCGCGCGCCAAAGAGCGCAGGGCACAGGAAAAGGCTGGTTAGCCCGCTGGTTCCCCGGTCGGTTCGTCGGGTTCTTCCAGGGCGGGCTCTTCTTCAACGGTGCTCGCGTCGCTCCAGGCTGGAGGTAGATAGTCTCCCTCGACGCTCAGCAGTGAGTCGCCTTCAAAGATTACCGTTATCCGGGATTCGCTCAGCACATTGCGGCCATTGCGCATGACGTAGGCGTAGTCCCAGCGGTCCTGGTTGAAAGTGTCTTCGATCATGGGAGTGCCCATGATGAATCTCACCTGTCGACGACTCATTCCCGGCTTGAGCTGGTCGGCTATCTCCTGGTCGATAATATTGCCTTGCTCGACATTAATCTTGTACACGCCGGGGAAGCCCACGAAGCCGCAGGCACTGAGACAGGTAATCGCCAGGGAGATTAACAGGATCCGCATGGGGTAAAACTTCCACTTCCGTTACTGGGGTGGCATCATACATCTACTGGACAGCACAGAGAACCCCCTGCACCATGGCTGAAGAAAATCGGGAACTGCGTAAGGCGGGTTTGAAAGTCACTCTGCCGCGCGTCAAGATCCTGCAAATCCTGGAATCTTCCGAACAGGGACATCAGCACCTGGGTGCTGAGGATGTTTATCGCGCGTTGCGTGATGCGGGGGAAGATGTCGGTCTGGCTACGGTCTACCGGGTGCTCACCCAGTTCGAGGCCGCCGGTCTGGTGACCCGGCACCATTTCGAAACCGGCCATTCGGTATTCGAATTGGCCAAGGGCGAGCATCACGACCATATGGTTTGTATGGCCACTGGCGCCGTCGTGGAATTCACTGACCCGGTAATCGAGCAGCGCCAGCGCGAAATCGCAGCCGAGCACGGCTACGAATTAGTGGATCATTCCCTGGTTCTGTACGTGCACAAAAAGGAAGATTAGCTTTCCAGCATCTCCCGGGCATGGGCCAGGGTCTGCTCGGTAATCTTGACCCCCCCCAACATGCGGGCGATTTCCTGGACCTTACCCTCGTCCTGTAGCTTGCTCAGGCTGATTTCTACTGATGTTTCATCGCTGACTTTGGTAACCTGCAAGTGTTGGTGGCCCTGGGCGGCTACCTGTGGCAAATGGGTCACGCACACGACCTGGGCCCGCTTCGACAGTGTGCGCAGGAGTTTGCCCACCACTTCGGCCACGGCGCCGCCGATGCCTACATCCACCTCGTCAAACACCATGCTGGGCACAGTGCCAGTGCTGGCTGTAACCACCTGAATGGCCAGGCTGATGCGGGACAGCTCGCCGCCGGAGGCGATTTTGCCCAGGGCCTGGGAGGGTGTGCCAGGGTTGGTGCTGACCAAAAATTCGACGTTTTCACCGCCGTGAGGGTGCGGGTCACCGGATTCCCGGGGGGAGAGGGCGACCTCCAGTTGGCACTGTTCCATGGCCAGGGTAGCGAGAATTTCAGAGGCATTTTTTACCAGCCTGGTGGCGGCGCTGTGGCGCTGTTTGCCCAGCCGGGCTGCCGCCGCGGTATAGTCCCCGGCCAGGTTGGACATGTCTTGTTCAAGTTGTGCGATCCGCTGGCCGCCGTCTGCCAGGCCCTGTAGTTCACCTTTCAGCCCCTGGTGCAGTGCCCCTATTTCCTCGGGTAACACCCGGTGCTTGCGGGCCACGTCATAGATGTTTTCCAGGCGGTGTTGCACTTCATCCAGGCGCGGTGGGTCGATCTCCACATGGTCGATGTAGTGCTGTATCTCTCCTCGTGCCTCGCACAGCTGTATAGCGGCACAATCCAGCAGGTCCCGGGCGTTGGCGGCGGCCTCGGTGATATGGGCATCTCCGCTAATGAGCTGCAGCGCCTGGCGGGTGCCGCTTTCCTGAGTTTCGCACAGCTCCAGCGCCGTGTGAGCCCCCTGCAGGATATGTTCGGCGTTGGCCAGCAGCTTCTGTTCCTGTTCCAGAGCGGCCAATTCGTCCTGCTGCAGATCCAGTTCATCGAGTTCCTGCACTTGATAGGCAAGCAGTTGGCCGCGGGCGGTCTGCTCATCCCTGGTGCTGGTCAGCAGCTCCAGTTCGCGCTTGCAGCGCAGCCAGTCCGAGGCGCTCTGTTCTAACTGCCGGGCCAGAGGCAGGTGATCGGCGTAGGCATCAAGTAGTTGGCGTTGTATGGTTTTGCGCAGCAGCGATTGGTGGGCGTGCTGGCTGTGGATGTCGATCAGCATCTCACCCAGCTCCGCGCAGTCCTGCAGTGTGGATGCGCTGCCGTTGATATAGGCCCGGCTGCGCCCCTCGGTGGTAATCACCCGGCGCAGCAGGCACTCATCGCCGGTGTAAAGGTCACGGCTCTGTAGCCAGGCCAGCGCCGGGGGAATGGCGCTAACGTCGAAGCTGGCGACAATTTCGGCCCGATCGCAGCCGTGACGTACCGCTTTGGGGTCTGCCCGGTCCCCCAGGCAGAGCCCCAGGCCGTCCAGCATGATGGATTTTCCCGCACCGGTTTCACCGGTGATCACCGTCATACCCCCGGTGAACTCCATTTCCAGGGTAGAGACGATGGTGTAGTTACTGATGCTGATATGAGTGAGCATTATGCGCCATCTCGATGTTTCCTTATTTATACCTCAGATGGCCTACCGCATAAACATCTCCTTCCAACGGTTTTCAGGATTATGTTTCTTCTCCCGCTTTGTAAATCGCGGCGGCTGTGATAAAACCATATAAAACATGGTAATGGCTGGTATCTATGGCAACAGAGGAAATTTCGGAGCGCGCCAGGGTCTTGTTAAAGGCACTGGTGCAACGTCATATCAGAGATGGTCAACCCGTGGGCTCCGGTACATTGCTGAAAGAGGCGGGATTGCTGGTCAGCGCAGCTACCATCCGTAATGTGATGTCTGACCTGGAGGAGCAGGGTTATCTCCGTTCGCCTCATACCTCGGCCGGCCGGGTACCCACGGCTATGGGTTATCGCCTCTTCGTGGACTCGATGTTGCAGATCAGGCCCCTGGAAGACGAGGCTGTATTGGCAGTGCGTGCCGAACTGAACCCGGACAAGTCCTCCACGGAGTTGGTGAAGTCGGCTTCCCACCTGTTGTCGAATATCACCGCTCAGGCCGGGCTGGTTACTGTGCTCCGCCAGGAGGCCAATCAGTTGCGTCAGGTGGAATTCCTGCCCCTGTCCGGTGACAGGGTACTGGTGATTCTGGTGATCAATGAGCGAGAGGTGCAAAACAGGATTATCCACACCCAGCGAGTCTTTACCGAAGCGCAGTTGCGTGACGCCGCGGCCATGGTTAACCAGCGGTTTGCGGGGCACCCTCTGCACCTGGTGCAAGAGCGAATTCTCCGCGAGATGCAGGAGGCGCGCAGCCAGATCGACAACTACCTGCAAGCCGCCCTGGATCTTGCCAGCCAGGCACTGAACCAGCACGATGGCGCGGATGATTATGTGATGGCGGGCGAGTCACGCTTGTTGGGTAACGCCACTGCCGAAGAAATGCTCAAATTGCGGGAATTGTTTGACTCGTTCGAGCAGAAAAAGGACCTGTTGCATCTACTGGAACGCTGTGCCCGGGCCGAGGGTATCCAGATATTCATCGGAGAGGAGGCCGGCTATGAGGTTTTCGACGACTACAGCGTGGTTACAGCGCCTTATTACGATGGCTCCCGGCCCCTTGGTGTACTGGGGGTGATAGGCCCTACCCGTATGGCTTATGAGCGGGTAATTCCCATTGTTGATGTCACTGCCAGAATGCTCAGCTCCGCCCTTGCCGGCTGACCTGACCCAACACCCCCCCCCAGGCCAGTAATGACAAGGGTTTCAAACCTGCCCAATTTCTGCTGAGCTGGACTTGAAATAGCTGTCGGCGGCCCCAACTACTCATGAAAGCTATTAAATGGAGTGTTGGCGTGGCCGAACAAGACCAGAAGCAGCCTGAGCCTGAAGTGCAGGATGAGCAAGTACAATCCCGAGTGGAAGCTGCTGAAACGGTAGTAGAGCCCGGCGTGAGTGAAGGAAGCGGCGAGGTAGAGAGCCCTCCCCAGGAATTGTCTCTGGAGGAGATGGTGGCGCAGCTGCAGGAAGATGTGGCAGCGGCTAAGGACGCGGCCATGCGAGCCCAGGCCGACGCCCAGAATGTACAGCGTCGGGCGGAGCAGGATGTGGAAAAGGCCCGTAAATTTGCCCTGGAGCGCTTCTGTAGTGAGTTGTTGCCAGTGGCGGATAACCTGGAGCGCGCCCTGGAGGCGGCAGCGATAGCAGCGATAGATGACGAGATCGTCAAGCCCATCGCCGAGGGGGTGGAATTGACCCTCAAAAGTTTCCAGGATGCCATGAAGAAATTCAACATCGAGATGGTGGACCCCCAGGGTGAGCCTTTCGACCCGCAACTACACCAGGCCATGAGCATGGTGGAGAACCTCGAGGTGGAGCCTAATACCGTGATAGCGGTAATGCAGAAGGGTTATACCCTCAATGGCCGCCTGGTGCGCCCCGCCATGGTGATAGTCAGCAAAACGGTTGGTTAGGGATTTTTGGGCGCAGAGCCCTCTTTATCGGGCCGGGACCACAAAAGCCTGGCTGACCTCACGATAAAAAGGACTCTGACTCCGTTCATGGCACTTGAATTCGGTCCATTAGGGCCAATATACAGAACATCGCATGATGATGGTGGGTTGGTTCCGCCAGACAAACAGACAAACAGACTGGAGATAAACAATGGGCAAGATTATTGGAATTGACCTGGGTACTACCAACTCCTGTGTATCGGTATTGGACGGCGGCAAGCCGCGGGTAATCGAAAATGCGGAAGGTGACCGCACCACGCCTTCCATCGTCGGCTATACCGATGAGGGCGAGATCCTGGTGGGCCAGAGCGCCAAGCGCCAGGCGGTAACCAACCCGACAAATACGATTTACGCGGTGAAGCGCCTGGTTGGGCGTAAGTTCAAGGATGCCGTGGTGCAGAAGGACATTAAAATGGTCCCCTACACCATCGTCGAGGCCGACAACGGCGATGCCTGGGTACAGGCCAAGGACGAGAAGATGGCGCCGCCCCAGGTGTCCGCTGAAATCCTGCGCAAGATGAAAAAGACCGCCGAGGAGTTCCTGGGTGAGCCGGTTACTGAAGCGGTTATTACCGTACCGGCCTACTTCAACGATTCCCAGCGCCAGGCGACCAAGGACGCGGGCAAGATAGCCGGCCTGGACGTCAAGCGGATTATCAACGAGCCCACCGCGGCAGCGTTGGCCTATGGCATGGACAAGGCCAAGGGCGACCACACCATAGCCGTATACGACCTCGGTGGTGGCACTTTCGATATTTCCATTATCGAGATCGCTGAGGTAGATGGCGAGCACCAGTTTGAAGTGTTGTCCACCAATGGCGACACCTTCCTGGGCGGTGAGGATTTCGACATGCGCCTGATCGAATACCTCGCGGAGGAATTCAAGAAAGAAAGCGGCATAGACCTGCATAACGATCCGTTGGCCCTGCAGCGCCTGAAGGAAGCCGCCGAGAAGGCCAAGATCGAGCTGTCCAGCGCACAGCAAACCGAGGTGAACCTGCCTTACATCACTGCAGACGCCTCCGGGCCCAAGCACCTGGTGGTGAAGCTGTCTCGCGCCAAACTGGAGTCCCTGGTGGAAGACCTGGTAACCCAGTCCATGGGGCCGGTGAAGACCGCTCTGAAGGATGCGGGCCTGAGCCCCAGTGAAATCGACGATGTGATTCTGGTGGGTGGTCGGACTCGTATGCCGATGGTGCAAAAGATTGTGGCTGATCATTTCGGCAAAGAGCCACGCAAGGATGTCAACCCGGACGAAGCGGTGGCCATAGGCGCCTCTATCCAGGGTGGTGTACTGGCCGGCGACGTGAAAGACGTCCTGTTGCTGGACGTGACCCCGCTGACCCTGGGTATTGAGACCATGGGTGGTGTGGCTACTTCATTGATCGAGAAGAACACGACGATTCCCACCAAGAAGTCGCAAATTTTCTCCACTGCGGATGACAACCAGAGCGCCGTGACCATTCATGTGGTGCAGGGTGAGCGCAAGCAGGCTACCGGGAACAAATCACTGGGTCGCTTCGACCTGGCCGATATTCCGCCGGCGCCGCGCGGCATGCCCCAGATCGAGGTAACTTTCGACCTGGACGCCAACGGTATCCTGCACGTGTCTGCCAAAGACAAGGCTACTGGCAAGGAGCAATCGATTCGCATCACCGCTTCGGGTGGTTTGAGCGATGAAGACATCGAAGGCATGGTAGCCGATGCCGAGGCTAACGCTGAGACTGATGCCAGGTTCGAGGAACTGGTCGCCTCGCGCAACACCTGCGATGGCCTGGTTCACGCGGCGAAGAAGACCATCGAAGAAGCCGCTGAGCACGCCACCGACGAAGAAAAGACAGCTATCGAAGCGGCCATCTCCGAGGCGGAAGACGCGCTCAAGGCCGACGATAAGGATGCCATCGACGCGGCGGCCACCAAACTGACCGAAGCAACCGGTCCTGTGGCGCAGAAAATGTATGCGGCGCAGGCAGCTGCAGCCGAAGGTGAGGCGGCTGACGCCGGCGCTGAACAGGCTGAACCTGCCGGTGACGATGTGGTCGATGCGGAATTCGAGGAAGTGAAGGACGACAAGGAGTAGGTGGGAGGCGCACCTCGGGGAGGCCATTCTCCGGGGGGCGTTTCGATAACGGGACGGACTTGAAGTGCGTCCCGCCAAATGACCAAGACAACGCGGGACATGAGTGCCCGCGCAGTCGTTTCAGAATGAGCGGGAGGCTGGCCTCCCCATAAGAAGCTGCAAGAGTTTATGTCAAAACGCGATTATTATGACGTTCTCGGTGTCGACAAGACTGCCGCCGAAAAGGAAGTCAAGAAGGCTTACCGCCGGGTGGCAATGAAATATCACCCGGATCGCAATCCGGATGATCCCGATGCGGATGAGAAGTTCAAGGAAGCCACTGAGGCCTACGATGTCCTGATGGACAGTCAAAAGCGCGCGGCCTATGACCAGTATGGCCATGCTGGGGTTGACCCCAGCATGGGCGGTGGCGGGTTCGGCGGCGGCAATTTCAGCGACATTTTTGGCGATGTTTTTGGCGACATATTCGGTGGGGGTGGCGGCCGCGGTGGAGCACAGCGGGGCGCTGATCTGCGCTATACCCTGGATATTTCCCTGGAAGATGCGGTCAGGGGCGCCACGGTTGAGATTCGAGTCCCCAGCCTGAGCACCTGCGAGCCCTGCGGTGGCTCTGGTGCCAAAAGGGGCAGCTCGCCCACCACCTGTGGCACCTGTGGCGGTGCGGGCCAGGTGCGTATGCAGCAGGGCGTATTTCAGGTGCAACAAACCTGCCCTGCCTGCCGTGGTCGCGGCAAGACCATTACCGACCCTTGTACCGTGTGCCGTGGTCAGGGTCGGGTAGAGAAGACCAAGACACTCTCGATCAAAGTGCCGCCGGGTGTTGATACGGGCGATCGCATTCGCTTGTCCGGTGAAGGCGAGGCGGGGCCGGAAGGTGGTCCGTCCGGTGATTTATTCGTGCAGATGTCGGTCAAGCAGCATGCTATTTTTGAACGCGATGGCAAGAATTTGTATTGTGAGGTGCCTATTACGTTTGTGGATGCCGCCCTTGGTGGTGAGTTGGAGGTGCCGACCCTGGGCGGTCGCGTTAAGCTTAAGATTCCTCCCGAGACACAGACCGGTAAGTTATTTCGCCTGCGTGGCAAGGGTGTTAAGCCGGTGCGCGGCGGCAGTGTTGGTGACTTGTTGTGCCGGGCAGTGCTGGAGACGCCGGTCAAGCTGAACAAAGCACAGAAAGCGCTGCTGGAGCAGTTTCAGGAGAGCCTGGGAGCGGCTGGACATACCCAGTCTCCTCGCCAGACCAGTTGGTTAGACGGGGTAAAAAGTTTTTTTGATGATATGAAAATATGACAACGCGAATCGCTATTACCGGCGCTGCCGGACGTATGGGACGCATGCTGATCGAGGCAATTGACCTGGTGGCTGAATTGCAGCTCACTGGCGCCATCGAACGACCGGATAGCAGCTTGCTGGGCGCAGATTCCGGCGAACTTGCCGGGCAGGGTAAAAGCGGTGTGCCGATAGTGGGGTCCCTGGCGCAAGTGATGGATGATGTTGATGTGTTGATCGACTTCACTATACCTGCCGCAACCATGGCCAATGTGGCTCTATGTGCCGAGCACGGTGTGGCAACGGTGATCGGTACCACCGGGTTTACTCCGCAGCAGCAGAGCGCAATCGAACAGGCCGCGGGTCACGTGCCCATATGCAAAGCCACCAATTTCAGTACTGGTGTCAATGTGTGCTTCCAATTGCTGGATATGGCTGCCCGGGCGCTGGGTGATGATGTGGATGTCGAGATATACGAGGCACATCATCGCCACAAAATTGATGCGCCTTCCGGGACCGCCCTTAGCATGGGGGAGGTGGTGGCCAATGCACTGGGCCGCGATCTGCACAAAGTCGCCGTCTATGGACGGCAAGGACAGACCGGTGCGCGTGAACGCGAGACCATTGGCTTTGCCACAGTACGGGGCGGCGATATCGTCGGAGACCACACCGTGACTTTTGCCGCAGAAGGGGAGCGTGTGGAGATTACCCATAAGGCTTCCAGTCGGATGTCTTTTGCCCGTGGTGCGGTGCGCGCGGCGGGTTGGCTGGTCGGGCAGAATGCGGGCCTGTATGACATGCGCGATGTGCTCGGCTTTACTGGGCCGACTAGCTTAGCTTAAGGAGAGCGCGCGGTGAGCGATTTTATCGTCAATATCGATGAGAGCAATGCGGCCCGGCTGCTGATTGAGGAGTCGCATAACAGGCCCGTGGTAGTCGATTTTTGGGCGCACTGGTGCGAACCCTGCAAGGTGCTGATGCCGCTGCTGGAAAAGATCGCCAACGAATACCAGGGCGCCTTCCTGTTGGCCAAAGTCAACGCCGATGAGCAGCAGATGATCGCCCAGCAGTTTGGTGTGCGCAGCCTGCCAACGGTAATGGTAATCCAGAATGGTCAGCCGGTAGATGGCTTCAGCGGCGCCCAGCCCGAAGCCCAGGTGCGGGAAATGCTGGAAAAATATCTACCCAAACCCTGGGACGGGTTGTTGCAGTTGGCCCAGGAAGCGATAGAGCAGGAGAACTTCGCTCAGGCCCTGACGCCCCTACGACAGGCCTGGGAGGAATCCGGTAAGCTCTATGAGATTACGGTAGTCTATGTACACGCCTTGATCGAGTGCCTGCGCCTGGATGAAGCCGAAGCAATTCTGAATGACATTCGCATGGCAGACCAGGATACCACCTATGAACAGCTTTGCGCCCAGTTGGAGATCAAGCTTGAGGCGGCCAAGTCTCCGGAGATCGAGGCTCTTGAACGGCAGCTGGTGGCGAATCCAGACGATCTGGATGTGCAGTACCAGTTGGCGGTACAGTACACCGATGCCGGGCAGTTCAAGAACGCGATGGAGAACTTCGTCGCCATCCTGTGCAGGGATCTGGAGCACGGCGACGGCGCCACCAAAAAATTGCTGTTAGATACCATTGCCAGCCTTGGCAAAGGAGACCCTCTGGCGGCCCTGTACCAGCGTAGGCTGTATAGCCTGCTGCATTAATTCTTAACTCTTTCTCCCCGGCGCGTATGGCTCCGGCTGTAGTGCGGGAGGCTCACTGCCGAATTTTCCTGTTCCGCGATGTCCTGTAGGGTCAACAATTCTGTGCGCCACAATCCTTGTTAGCCAGGCCCGCCGGGCTTATATGTATGGTCGGGCGTCCACTATTTATGGCGGCTCCAACGAAGTACAGAAGAATATTATTGCCAAGGCCGTGCTGGGCCTGTAATCCCGCTGGGTGTCAGTTGAGAGAAGTTACAGAGAGGTAAGCGAGATGAATTTTGATTTTACCGAAGAGCAGGTCATGCTGCGCGATAGTGTGGCGCGCTTCATTGCGGACAACTACGACTTCGACACGCGCCAGAACATTGCCGGGTCAGATGAGGGCATGAGCCGTGACAACTGGCAGACCTTCGCTGAACTGGGTTGGCTGTCGATTCCCTTCGCAGAGGAGCACGGCGGCTTCGGCGGTAGTGCGGTGGATATCATGCTGATGATGGAACAACTGGGCAAGGGTCTGGTGCTGGAGCCTTACCTGGCCACAGTATTGCTGTTTGGCGGGCTGTTGCAACAAGGTGGCAGTGTCGAGCAGCAGGCAGACTATATCCCCAAAATCGTCGACGGTAGTTGCCTGGGGGCTTTCGCCTATCTGGAGCGGCAGAGCCGTTTTGAGTTGGCGGATGTGAAAACCAGCGCTCTGGCTCACGGTGACGGTTATAGCCTGAATGGCGAAAAAGTAGTTGTTTTTAACGGCGCCAATGCCGATCATGTCATCGTCTGCGCCCGTACCAGTGGTAAGGCGGCGGACGAACAGGGCATCAGTCTGTTTCTGCTGGCGACGGATGCTCCCGGAGTGGAAAAACTCAGCTACCGCATGATGGATGGACAGGTGGTCGCCAATCTGGTGTTTACCGATGTGCAGGTGCCCGCGGCCAACCTGGTGGGCGAGTTGGATGGGGGTTACCACCTGCTGGAATCAGTGGTTATGGACGCCAGCCTGGCCGTGGCGGCCGAAGCGGTCGGTATAATGGAGCAGCTCAATGCCAAGACCCTGGAATATACCAAGACACGGGAACAGTTTGGTGTAGCGATTGGCAGTTTTCAGGCGTTGCAGCACCGTATGGTTGATACTTTTATGGCTTACGAGCAGACCAGGTCACTGTTGTATCGTGCAGTATGTGTCATGACCGATGAGCGGGAAGATGCCGCTACTGCCATCCACGCCCTAAAGGTTATGGTGGATCGCGCTGGCAAGCAGGTGCTCGGAGAGGCCATCCAGTTGCATGGCGGTATGGGAATCACTGATGAACTGGATATCGGCCATTACGCCAAGCGACTGATGATGATCAACACAAGTTTTGGCAATGGCGATCATCATCAGGCAAAATTCAGCGCCTTGCGTTATAACTAGTGGAGCGCTATAAATCAGGCCATCAATGTTTGGCCACTACTGGAGCACAACTATGAAATTAGGCTTTCTGCTGAGTTATTCCGGCAAGCAAATTCATATACCTATGGACCTGATAAAACAGGCTGAATCCATGGGTTACGATTCCGTGTGGACCGCCGAGGCCTATGGCAGCGATGCCGTGACCCCGGCTGCCTGGGTGTTGGCCCAGACCGAGAAAATCAAGGTGGGTACCGCCATCATGCAAATGCCGGCACGCACGCCAGCGATGTGTGCCATGACGTCGATGTCCTTGCAGCAATTATCCGGTGGGCGGTTTATCGCCGGCCTGGGCGCCTCGGGTCCGCAAGTAGTTGAAGGCTGGCACGGTGTGCCCTACGGCAAGCCGGTAACTCGAACCAGGGAATATATCCAGATCATGCGCAAGATTATGGAGCGCGAAGCCCCGGTGGAGTTTGATGGCCAGATGTATCAGCTGCCCAATACGGGCGAGGGAACCACTGGTTTCGGTAAGCCGCTGAAATCGATTCTGGGTGCCTGCCCCGATCTTCCCATCTATACCGCGTCCATTACCCCGGCGGGTTTACGCTGTGCCGGCGAAGTGGCGGATGGAGTATTCCCGGTGTGGATGGACCCCAATAAATACGATATTCTGGGTGAGCATCTGGAAGCGGGTTTTGCCAGGGCAGGCAATGGCAAGAGCCTGGAGAACTTCGAAGTGGCCCCTTTTGTCATGGTCGCCGCGAACGATGATCTGGATGCGGCCTTTGATTCACTAAGGCCCTGGTTGGCTCTGTACATCGGTGGAATGGGGGCCAAGGACAAAAATTTCTATCACAATTACGCTACCCGCCTGGGTTATGGCGATGTGGCGGATCGCATTCAAGACCTATACCTCTCCGGCCAGAAAGTAGAGGCAGCAGCGTTGGTACCAAACGAGTTGCTGGATGAGGTGGCACTGATAGGCTCACACGACAGGATTAAAGAGCGACTGGCTCCCTGGAAAGAGGCGGGCAAACGCGGTGAGGTTGGCTCTATGTTGCTGAGTGTCCACGATCCAGTCATATTGGAGTTGTTCGCCAGAGAATTGCTTTAGTGCAGGTAGCCGACAAGGTCGTAATCGTTACCGGTGGTGCCAACGGTATTGGCAAGGCGCTGTGCGAACGATTTCACCAGGAGGGTGCTCGCAAAGTCGTTGTCGCCGATCTGGAGCAGGCCAATGCGCTAGCGGTGGCAGCCGTTGTCGATGGTGATGCCCATGGCGTTGATGTGCGCGATGAAGAGCAGATCAAGGCCATGGTGGCTGACGTTGAAGCTCGCTACGGAAGGGTAGATCTTTTTTGCAGTAACGCCGGTATTATCGCGTTTGACGGTGAACCCTGGTGGGCAACATCGGCACCCAACGCAACCTGGCAGGCCATGTGGGACATTCATGTGATGTCGCACGTGTATGGCGCCAGAGCCTGCCTACCTGGCATGCTGGAACGTGGCGAAGGTTACATGCTCAATACCGCTTCAGCGGCGGGATTGCTGAACCAGATCGGCGACGCCGCCTATTCCACCACCAAGCATGCGGCCATCGGTTTTGCCGAGGCCCTGGCAATTACCCACGGCGACGATGGCATCAAGGTTTCCGTATTGTGTCCGCAAGCCGTCGCCACCCGTATGATCGCTGATGTCGGCGAAGGCGATGGCGGAACCGCTGGAGTCGACGGTGTATTGACAGCCCAACAAGTGGCGGATGAAGTTGTGCGGGGACTCGCGGCTGAAACATTCCTGATTCTTCCTCACCAGCAGGTCGAGGAATACAGGCAACGAAAGGCCGCGGATTATGATCGCTGGCTGGGCGGTATGCGCAAGTTGCGTTTTAATCATAGCCCGGCTGCGGTTACCGAGATTACTTAATGGCGACTATCTATCTCATAAGGCATGGTCAGGCGTCCTTTGGGGCGGCCGATTACGATAAGCTCTCCGAGCTGGGCTGCAGGCAGGCCCGGGTGGTGGGCGAATATCTGAGTGAATGCGCTATCAATTTTGATGCGGTGTACAGCGGGGATCTGTTGCGACAACGGGAGACGGCCCGGCTGGCCATCGCCAGCCAACCGGGAGAAGTGACCCACCATATAGATCCCCGTTTCAATGAGATCCGGAACGACGAGCAACTGAAGCACCTTATGCCGGAGGTGGTGAAAACCAATCCGGCGATGCGGGCTCTGGTTGAGCGCGGCCTCAGTGCAAGCAAGGATTACCAAAAGGCGATCGACGCGGTATTCAACTACTGGGTGTCGCCCCGGTGCGACGACTCGCGTATCCAGAGCTGGGCTGATTATTCCGGTGGTACCCGCCAGGCCATGCAGGAAGTGATGCAGAGCCAGGGTGGTGGCAAGACAGTGGGAATTTTTGCCTCTGGCGGTACTATAGCGACCATTGTCGCCCAGGTGCTGGGGCTTGGGGGTGAGGCCACCTATCAGTTCTATGAGCCTATGTTTAACTGCTCGGTGAGCCAGCTATTTTACAGCGGCACCAGGGTCTCCCTGTCCTACTTCAATGACTGTTCCTTTCTACAGGTACTGGGTGCGCAGAAGAGCGAGAACCTGGTTTCCTACCGCTGAGTGACTGGCATGGCTATGGATATCTTTCTGGTAAGGCATGGAGAAGCGGCGGCGAGTTGGGGGGAGTCCAGCGACCCTGGTCTCAGCGAACTTGGCATGTTGCAAGCTGAACGGGCAGCGCAAAGCCTGCGTGAACTGGTTCCTGGCGATATCCAACTGCTGAGCAGTCCGCTGGCCCGCGCCCGCGAGACCGCTGCTCCGCTGGCGAAGAAGTTAGAGTTGCCTGTGCGGCTTTGCAATGTCTTTCGTGAAATTCCCGCTGCGGTCCCCCTGGCGCAGCGCCAGAGCTGGTTGCGGCAATTCATGCAGCAACATTGGGGCGAACAACCGGAGCACTTATGTGAATGGCGCGCCGCCGCATCGCAGCAATTATTGGATTTACGCCAACCCGCGGTCGTCTTTAGTCATTTTCTGGTTATCAATGCAATCGTCGGTCAGGTGCTGGGGCGCACTGAAACGCTCTGTTTCCGGCCTGACAACGGCTCTATTACCCGGCTGCGCCATACCGGGACGAGCCTGGAACTGGTTGCCCTGGGTGAAGAAAAGGAGACCGTGGTCTACTAAGGATCAAGCGGGTGGAGCCCAGTGCTCCGCCGGCACTCGGGCTGTCCATGGGGCGGGCGCCGTGCGCTATTGGCGGGGTAACAACCCGTTGAAGAATACATCGAAATAGTCGATAGCTGCAGCGTCGATGCCATCCACTTTACGCCACAAGTTGATATCCATGGCGGCATTTGTCGCCCCGGCAATTAAATTCTGGGCTACGAAAGTACTGACGGGACGTATGCTGCCATCCTTGATTCCTTCGCGTATAAAGTCCCCAAAACATGCGTTGGCTTTGTCGGTGCGCTTCAGTATTTGTAGCCTGCGCTCTATGGGGAGTGCGGTAATTGTATTGTATCGTATGAGCGGGCCTTCTTTGGAATTCTGGATGTAAAAGATACGCCGGCAGGTCATCTCGACTTTCTCCAGTCCCCGACTCTCGCAGAGGATGGCCTGTTCGTGTATACGGTCTATGATGTCCTGGGAGCGGCGGTAGCAATTGAGCAGCAGGTCTTCCTTGTTCTTGATGTGATAATAGAATGCGCCCTTGGATACATTCAGGTGTTCGGCGATTTCATCCAGGGAGGTGCCATTAAAGCCCTGTCTGTTGAAAAACCGGGTGCCGGTCTTGAAGAACGCCTCCTGTTTGAGGCGGTTCTGCTCCTGGCGGTTAAAGCCTTGTAGCGCGTTAGCTCCTGCACCGTCGTAGTTGATATCGGTAGGCTGATATTCTCCGGGCCCCGCAAATATTCCGTGTGCCAGTATATCGAGCGCTTCTTTGGCGGTGTCGCGTACTTGCTCCAGAGGCATGTTGTGTAGCCAGGAGAAAGTCCAGTCTACTGAGCCCAGTATCGCACGGGTTATTGAGGTGGACTCACCCTGACGCAGGGAGCCGTCTGCAATACCCTGACGGATATATCGACGGATACGCCTGAACATGGCGATATATCGCGCTTCCACTTCCTCGCGGTGGGGACCCTTCAGAGTGGCGATTTCCAATAGAGCTGCGATGTGTGGCCCGCGACCCTCCTGGGCTGCCAGCCAGTTATCGAAATGCTGTAGAAAGAATGCGGAGGTACGATCGATGGCCGCAGAGTGTTTTTTTCTCGATCGCATCGAGGTTGTTGTGATGATGCTCCAGCGCCGCCATATAGCACTGGTAAATGAGCTCTTCCTTGCTTTTAACATAATAATAGAGACTGGTTTTGGTTAAGCCCAGACTTGCGGCTATATCACGCAGCGTAGTGGCGCGCGAGCCCTTGTAGTTAAACAGCTTGGCCGCCTGCGACAGGATGGCCATGCGCTTGGCATCATGCTGAGCCGTGCGATTGAATGGCGATGATTGGCTGCTTTGGCCGGAAGACGTGTCTGCTGTCATGGAGCTGGTGTCTGGCGGTCGGGTTGACCCAACCCCAGTGTAGCTACCTACCAATAATTCTAATATTCCAACTTTAAGTATTTTTTTTGTCGTTGTCTATAGTGCTGTGGATCAGGCCAGCTTTGTACACTCCCGGTGGCGAAAACAGTCCACGGTATGATCATTTAGCATACCGGTAGCCTGCATATGTGCGTACATGATGGTTGATCCGACGAAGGTAAACCCTCGTTTTTTCATGTCTTTACTGAGGGCATCGGAAATAGCACTGGTGGCGGGCAACTCGCCCACGGATTTCCATTTGTTCTGTATCGGCTGACCGTCGACAAAGTCCCATATATAGTCAGAAAAGCTACCTCGTTCCCGCTGCACCTGCAGGAAGGCGTGGGCATTTTTCCTGGCGCCGTAAACTTTGAGGCGATTGCGGATGATGCGAGGGTCCTGCAGCAACTTGTCCAGCTTGTTGTCACTGTAGCGGGAAAGTTTTTTCGCATTGAAGTTATCGAACAAAGCACGGTAGCCCTCTCGTTTACGCAATACCGTAATCCACGCCAGCCCCGCCTGGGCACCCTCCAGTATCAGAAATTCGAATAGGGTTTGGTCGTCGCGTACAGGCACGCCCCACTCTTCGTCGTGATATTTGATGTATAGCGGGTCGTCCCCGCACCACTCGCAGCGTGTCGGCATTGGTTTGGCTCCGTTGGCTGTTCAGTATGATGCGCCCGTTCTGCAGAGTCCACAGTTTGGGCGCGGTAGTGGTAGTCGGTGTGTAGCTGTGTCACACTTGATGGACAATTCCGGATGGTAATAAGATGACAGATTCGATCCTTTACAGCCGTGCCGGCCATGTAGGTCGGTTGGTTTTAAATAATCCCAAGCGACACAATTCGCTGGGTCAGGAACAATTGGAAGGAATCCGGGCGAGCCTGGCTGAAGTGACTGCCGATGAACAGGTGCGTGTGCTGATTGTTACCGGAGCGGGGGAAAAGACCTTCTGTGCCGGCGCGTCCTTGCAGGAGTTGGGTGCCGGGCAGATAAGCAGCGAATTCTTCCAGTCGACGACCGATCTACTGGCCAATCTGGCCATCCCCACCGTCTGCGCCCTGAATGGCAATGTGTTCGGGGGTGGGGTAGAGCTCGCGCTTTGTTGCGATTTTCGTATAGGCATTGAGGGCAGTCGTATGCGTGTGCCCGCTGCTGCCATCGGGTTGTGCTACCCGCCGCCTGGCATCCAACGGTATGTTGAACGCCTGGGTGTAAACCTCGCCAAGCGAATATTGATGGCATCTGAGGCCTTCGATGCAGAGGCGATGCTGGATATCGGTTTTCTGGACCATTTGGTGTTGCCCGGACAGCTGGAGGAGGCGACTAATGATCTTGCGCTACATATAGCGAGCCTGGCCCCGTTGGCTGTTCGCGCTATGAAGGAGATTCTGCATCAGGCTGCCTCTGGAGGTATAGACAATGAGCAGGCACAGAGGCTAGACCAACTCTGTGCTGATTCGGAAGATCTCCAGGAAGGTTTTAGCGCCCAGCGGGAAAAGCGCAAGCCCCGCTTCAAAGGCAAGTAACACCATCAGGTTGTTGGGGAAAGTGGGCCGTGGCAGTTCAGTTGCCTATCGACTGCCATCCAGGGAAATCCGAGCTTTGCCAACCAATTTAATCCTGCTAATTCCGTTTTCAGGCGCGCCACACTGGCCGCGCTGCACGCAGTGAGGCAATTGTCCGCGATAACGGCGACACTGAGTAAACCGAGAACAGGCTGGCCATCCACTGGGCTTAAAGCACGGCCGAAGCGCTCTCCACCCTGACTGACTGCGCGTTCAAAGTCACCGCGCATGGCATAGCCTTTGTGATTCAGTTTCAGCCGGGTAATCGCGGTACGGCTTCCTCTGGGGAAACGTACACCAACCAGCCAGTTTGCGCCATCGGGCTGCTTGCCAATCGTCGCGATGTCTTTATCCATCTCGATAAGTGCGTTACTCACCCCACTTTGCAGCAAAATCTTGCATACCGAGTCTATGGTGTAAGGGCGAATGCAGTTGTTGAGATCTATCAACATGCCTTTTCCGCTGAGACGCGCACCGTCTTCGCCGATTTCCAGGTGGCGCCAGCCCACCAGATTCAGCATCCCTCGGAGTTGCTCCGCGCTGGCGAGCAAGCGGCCTTTATCGTCATAGCAATTTTGTAACAGCCGGGTAGTGGGGTCAAACATGTGTTTGCTCTCATCCCACAGGGCTGCTACATACTGAAAAAGGCTGCGCACCTCCGCATCGAGAGGGGTAAATACGCCCGTTCCAGCTTCCCGATTAATGCGGCTAATAACACTTTCTGGCTCATAAGAGCTAAATTTGATCTCCAGCCGGCGGATCTCTTCCTGAGCCAGTGCTAGCAGTTGTGCGCCGCGCCCAGCACTGTTATTGACAAGCAGGTGACAGGAGCCGCCAAATGCCTGTATTCGACTTGCAGATTTCTCCGCGATCACCAGCGAGGTTTCGTTTGATTTAGTTTAGTGGGGTAAAGCATGCCGATACCATTAGTGTCTTTGGTTGTGCCCGGTGATCATCACACATAATGTAACATCGACACAGGTTAACTGACCAGACAGGACAGGACTGATGTGTGAAGTAGCATTCTATTCTGGTACTGTTTGGTTGAACATAAGCGTCACTGCCGTGCCATTGTCGGAAGAAGTATGCAGGCTCCCCGACAGCTTTTCCGCAATAGCGTGCACAGTCGCCAAGCCGGAAGTGTCAGGTTCATCCAGGTGAATGTTGCCGGGGCATCCAACTCCGTTGTCGCGGACCACCAGCCTGTAACAGCGTTCATTCGGAGAGTCTGCAGGCTCAATATCCAGTGAAATATGGATATAATTTGCCGGGGACTCCAACTCAAAGGCGTGTTGAAAGCAATTTTCCAACAGTTCGTATAAAACAATCGAAAGTGGAGATGCTATTTCGGCCGCTATCAATTTAGTAGAAATCTCGTTGATAGAGATAATAGTGTCCGGGCGCACGGAGGCGTCACTGACCAGTTTTGATATCAGAATATCGGTATATTTGTGCAGGTCGGCCAGTAGACCGTCATTCTGGTAATACAGACAACCCTCCAGAACAGATAGCGCAGCCACCCGCTTGACGCTGCCCTGAGCCGCCTCCCGGGCAAGATCGTCACTCACATAATCACTCTGGCGAGATATGTAATCGCTAATCAGCGCCAACGTGGCCACATTGTGTCTGTAGACTGATTTGACGAGGTCGTCCTGTAGTTCCAGCTGCTCCTGCATATCGTCATCGGCCCTGTTCTCATTTTCGTGCATCTCAATAGCCATTTGAATAGCGTGTTTCTTGATTACATAGCCGTCATAAACGCGCTTGAATATCCACAGGAAGAATAAGAATACAACACCATAAATACAGTACGCCCACCAGCTTTTCCAGGGAGGGGGTAGCACCCGGACATTCAATGAAATCCCCTCTCTGTTCCACACACCTGCGGAATTGGCCCCCTGGACGCGAAGGACGTAATCGCCAGCCGGCAAGTTCGTATAAGTCGCGGTATTCCTCGTCCCATTGTCGATCCAATCAGGGTCGAAATTCTCCAGCATATACCGGAATTGATTTTTCTCGGGATCCAGGAAGTCCAAAACGCTGAATGTGAATACTACGAAATAGTCTTTGTGGGTTAGTTGGAGGGTTTGGAGTT
>Ga0164313_10001487_pt1 | contig 20676 bp, 19 predicted proteins | sample GuaBasSedimGuay4_FD_113735 | JGI IMG/M metagenome (GOLD analysis project Ga0164313, IMG submission 113735) | Subseafloor sediment microbial communities from Guaymas Basin, Gulf of California, Mexico - Guay4, Core 4569-4, 0-3 cm | ecosystem: Environmental > Aquatic > Marine > Hydrothermal vents... | reverse complement strand
TTGCACGGCCAACAACCCCCGCAAGTTCCTCCACACCGGCTTCACGGATTTTTTTTACTGAACGAAATTTCTTCAGCAGTTTCCAGGCGGTTTTTTCACCGACTCCTTTTATCCCGGTCAGACTGGATTTCAATGCTCCCTTGCTCCGCTGATCCCTGTGAAAAGTAATAGCAAAGCGGTGGGCCTCATCGCGTAATTGCTGCAATAATTTCAAGGACTCTGACTTCTTGTTTATATGAACAGGAAACTGATCGCCCGGATAATAGATCTCCTCAAGCCTTTTGGCTATACCAATAATGGGAATGGTGCCGTATAAACCCAGTGATCTCAGCGCCTCAATAGCTGAGGACAACTGTCCCTTTCCACCGTCAACCACCACCAGATCGGGCATGGGAAGGTTTTCATCTTTTAACCTCCCATACCGCCTGGTAATGATCTCGCGCATGGAAGCAAAATCATCCGCTCCTGTCACGGTTTTGATATGATATTTACGGTATTCCCTTTTTGCAGGTCGTCCCTTTAAAAAACAAACCATAGATGCTACCGGATAGCTTCCCTGTAGATTTGAATTATCAAAACATTCAATATGAGCTGGTAAATTCTTCAACTTCAAATCTTCCTGCAGGATTTTTAGTACACGCATTTCCCTGTAAGCAGGTGCCTTTTGTTGCTGCTTTTCCCTTTTGAAATACAAAGAATTTTTAATAGCAAGATCTACCAACTTTTTCTTATCCCCTATTTTAGGAATTTTATGTTGTACATCTTCAAAATAGGTGAGCGATACATTAGTGAGTATCTCTGTAGAAATACTTTGGTATTTAGTCCGTAGTTCGAAGGCCACTGGCCCCAATACTTCTTCGTCACTTTCAGCAAGTTTTTTCCTTACCTCTACAGTTTTGCTCAACACTATACTGCCATTAACAATACGCAGATAATTGATATAAGCCCGCTTTTCATCAGAAACCAACCCAAATACATCCACGTCAGATATATCAGGATTGACGATCACTGTTTTACTCTGAAACATATCCAGTATTTGCAGCTTCTCTTTCATTCGCTGAGCTTCTTCAAAGGCCATTTCATCAGATGCCTTTGCCATTTTATTCTTAAAATAACTTTTAACCGTCATCATGTGGCCTTTCAATATATATCTGGCCTGGTCTACTTCACGCATATAGTCTTCCTCATCCTGCAATCCAATACAAGGAGCCTTACATTTTCCTATGTGGTATTCAAGACAAACTTTGTACTTCCCGGATGCAATATGCTTCTCTGAAAGGTTCAGTTTGCATGTGCGCAGTGTATAGATATTTCTGAACAATTCCAGTATGGTTTTCATAGCCCGCACGCTGGTATATGGACCATAATATTTTCCCTTTCCGGGAATGGGATTCCTGACGGAATAAATTCGCGGAAAGCGCTCGTTTACAACACAGATAAATGGAAAGCTTTTATCATCCTTGAGAAGAATATTGTATTTAGGCTGGTTTTTCTTGATCAGGTTATTTTCCAGCAACAGAGCATCAAATTCGGAATTGACAATAGTAAATTCGATAGTTTGGATTTGGGAAACCATATGTTTCGTCTTCCGGTTCTGTCCCGATAAACTTTGAAAATAGCTGGATACCCTCGACCTTAAATCCTTGGCTTTACCCACGTAAATGAGCTTGCTTTCCCTATTATAGAAGCGGTACACGCCCGGCTTGCGTGGGAATTTTTTTATATCTGCCGAGTTATATTTCGGCTCCTTCATCAATAAATATCCTCTTGATCAAGTCTTTCGACAGGTTGGGTTTCAATATCCAGCGAATCCGCTTCCTGAAATTCCGGATTGTTGTACTTCCGGCAATCGATTTCCACGGATAAAGGCCGTATTGGTCTTTGGAACGGGCCTTTTTCATAACCCAACTCTTCATCGGCATATACTTTCAACATAAACTTTTCCCATATTGGCATAGCTGTACGAGCTCCCTGCCCAAGTGCTGAAGTTTTAAAGTGAATACTCCGGGCATCACCACCAACCCATACACCAGCAATAAGGTCTTTGGTGAGGCCGATAAACCAACCATCAGACGCACGCTGTGTTGTGCCTGTCTTGGCCCCGATTTCATTGCCAATACGCAGCTCATAATCAAGTCCCTGACCCGTGCCACCTTTCTCTTCAGTAGCGCCACGCAACATATACACCATCAAATAGGCAGTTTCTTCGCTAAGCACTTCCCGTGTGCGAGGCGGAAAATCCTGAATCACATTACCATGTTTATCTTCAATTCGTGTGATAAAATATGGCACAGTGTATACACCCCTATTAATAAAAGTACTATAGGCCCCAACCAACTCATAAACCGACACATCACTTACACCAAGTGCAAGTGAAGGTACAGCATCGAGAGGGCTTTCCACGCCCATTTCCCTGGCATATTTTACAACAGTTTGAGGCGTGACCAATTTCATTACAAAAGCCGTTATGGCATTTTTTGAACGCGCCATTCCCTGTCTTATGGTCATTCGCTCACCAGTAAACTCCCTGTTATAATTTTTTGGGGTATAAGTCGGCGGATCCTGACCGGGCATCTCAAAAGTTGTGGGTGCATCCACCACTTCAAAACAAGGGGAATAGCCCTGATCGATAGCAGCGGTATAGACGAATGGTTTGAAGGTAGATCCCGGTTGACGACGGCCCTGCCTTACGTGGTCATATTTAAAATATTTAAAATTGTTGCCCCCTACCCAGGCCTTTACGTGCCCCGACTTTGGATCCTCCACCATAAAACCGGTTTGAAGGAACTTTTTATAATAAATAAGTGAATCATAGGGACTCATAAGGGTATCAATTTCACCCCCCCAAGAAAAAATTCGCATGGGATATTTTGTGTTTAAAACAATATCGACCGAATCCGAAGATCTGCCATACTTTTTAACGAGATTCCGGTAATGGTCTGTACGCTTCATTGAGTTTTCAATAAAATCGGGCATTATCCGTCCTTTCTCATCCCTCCATGGACTTTGGCCATTCCAATGTGCTTCAAATAGTTTCTGCAGATAAGTCATATGCTCCCTCACGGCTTCTTCTGCATATTTCTGAAGCCGGGTATCAATAGTAGTATAAATCCTCAAACCCGATTCATACAAGTCATAGCCATTATCCCTGGCCCAGTAGAGTAAATGCGGCTTGATAACTGCCCTAAAATAAGGCGCAATACCTTCAGTATGACCCTCAGGATTATAATCTAAACCCAGAGGCAGAGTTTTTAATGAATCATATTCTTCTTCTGTTATGAAATCGTATTTATGCAGGTTGTATATCACCTCCGTCCTCTTTACCATGGCATTGTCAGGATGTGAGATCGGGCTGTAGCGTGTCGGTTTATTGAGCATGCCCACCAGCAGAGCAGACTGCTGATAATTCAGGCTGTCAGGAGAGGTGTTAAAAAAGGTCTTAGCCGCTACTTCTATCCCATAAGCATTATGCCCAAATAAAATTGTATTCAGGTACATTGCCATAATTTCTTCTTTGGTAAAGGATTTTTCAAGCTGAATAGCCACCATCCATTCCTTGGTTTTGCTAATCCCCAAATTCAGTTTTCTAATACCCAGCTTATACAAGCTACCCTGCAATTCATCCTCCCATGTTCTGAATAAATTTTTGGCCAATTGCTGGGTGATTGTGCTTCCTCCTCCCGAAGATTTTTGTCCCATAATCAGGTTTTTAACAAAAACGCGCATAATACCGCGCAAATCTATCCCCGAATGGTCATAAAACCGGATATCTTCGGTTGACAAAAGGGTATTTACCAACTCTTGAGAAAGATCATCAAAGGTTGACTGGGTCCGGTTATAGCGAAAATATTTTCCCAGTATCTCACCATCCATCGAATAGAGTATAGAGGACAGATCATTCTGAGCTTCCGGATTTTCCAATGATTTATAACTTGGCATTTCTCCGAAAAGGTTAAATAAATTCACTCTAACGGAAACCAAATATAGTATTAGTAGTAAAAATCCGGACACAAACACGATCCATATACCTCTGATTATCCTTTTGAAAATATTTTTCTTCTTCTGTTTTCCCATATGTTTTTCTCAACCTTATTTTCTATAATATTGTTCGAAGAACTCAAGATAATCCTCAAGTCTTTTTGTTTTGTAGAAGATCTCAAAATTATCTTCAGTAATCACAAATGTTTTATACTCAGAGCCCTTCAACAAGTTTGATAATGCCCCTTCTTCTTTAAATTTTTTATGAAATGCCATAGCATCCTTTTTGTCATCGAGTTTATTGATCAGCAAAATGGACTGATTATCTTTAAATGTCAGATTTCCTATGTTCAATCCTTTTTGTGGATAATTTTTTTCGAGGTATTGCTCCATCACACCGGACAACTCGTCGGCAATTTTAAGGTCATTCTGATAAACGATTATAAAAAAATGTGGTTGTGCAAAATATGCAAAATATTTGGCGCCATGTTTTTGAGCTTCCTTAACTTCAAAATTCCTTTTAGCATCCAGCAATGTTTGAGCATATTCAGTCATTGAACTTTCAGGATATGTCTCAATAAACTGTTGCAATTCATATTGATATTTCGTTTCACCTTCCAATTTCCCATCAATCATAATACCGAGAATTCTCAACTTATCGGTAAAAGGGTTATCGGGATACAACTCGATACCCCTTGCAACCAGTGGCCTGGCCTGATCGTAATTGCGCTCTTTATAATACTTGTAGGCGATTTCATACATTCGTTCCAAACGACGGCTTGCTTCATCACTCTCTTTCTTATAATTTGGGTTTATGGCAAGTTTTGCAAACATAGTTTCAGGATATTCGATCGTCAGCTTTTCTTTATACGTAGCAGCGAGTGCCTCATCCTTGTTTTTATAAATCAGGTACAGGGTATAATATGTTTCAGGTTCATATTCCGAACCCGGAAACCGCTGTAATAATTTGATATATGTTTCGATAGCATTATCCTCTTCTAATAGTTTAAAATGATAAATGTTGCCCAAACTAAAATATGCGTCTTCAATTTTTTTCAAGGACATGGCTTTTTCTTCATCACTAAAAGGAATAGTGGCCATCAACTTCTCTTTTTCTGCTTCGGGATCAGATGTGTCCACAAAGACTTCTTCCGCCAGAGTATCAGATTCTACCGGTGTCTGATCTTCTACAAACGAAATATTAGCTCGTTTTTTGGACCTGCGCCAGTCGTCTTCAAGCGGGCGATTACCCCATCTCCTTAAAAACTCACTCTGGCCTGTACTGACCACAGCCATATTATAAAAATACCAGGTTGACTGTGAGCCGCCGCCTTGTGCCTGTTCATCCGATTCTCCAAAAGGATTGTTCTGCCCGGTAAATACTCTATTGTCGTCAAAAGCATTAGCATTTGACGTCATTTGCCGTTCCTGTCGCTTAAGCTCTTTCTCAGCTTCCTTCCTGGTTTCTTCCCGCACCAACAAAACAGTATCGAGTACATTGCTCAATTGTTGTGGATCCATTGAGGCTAACGTCAGCAAACTATCCTGTAATTGTATAGTTCTCAGTTGCACCACAAACTCATTTAGTATGTCATTCCTCTTTTTTATAGCTTCATACCGTTCATCGTCCTGAGGCATTACGCGTACAGTGCTGTCATAATATGCCTGAGCCAACTCAAAATTCTTAAAATGATCGTAATATAACTCACCAAGTTTTAAGTAGGAATATGCCTTTTGAACCGGATGATTTAAAGGTTCCTGCAAAGAAGAACGAAGGTGTTGAACTGCCAGATCGGTATTATCATGATTCAGCTCAAACTTGCCCATTTCATAATATATCTTATCCCGGAATTCCTTATTTTTTTCATCTTTAAGTAATTTTTTAAAATACTTTCTGATTTTTTTTAAATCAACTTTCAAATCAGGTTCCGTAACCTGCGCCATATACAATTTTGCATAAAAGGATAATTCATAATCAGGATTGCTTTTCAAACATTTTTTAAACGAAGCAAATGCAGCTGAATCGACATTTAGGTGTTGGTAAACCTGCCCAAGCACAAAGTAGTGCCTCGCTACATTATTTTTTTTGTTTTCAAGTTTAACCGCTTCATTCAGATTTTTGATCATATTCACATAATCTTCAGCAAGCTGATACATATAGGCATTGGTAAGAAAAAACTCAATCAAATTGTCACGATTCAGCTTTTCCTTTCTAAGGTAATCGGCTACTGCAACAGCGTTATTAAATTCATTGTAGTGAATGAAAGTCCGCATCAGAGATACGAGTGCTCTCTGTCGCGTATTATCCTCCTGGCTCCTGGTATTTACATATTTAAATGTTTCTATCGCCTCTACAAACTGACCACCGTAAAAACGGGATTTGCCAATCAGATAATAGCTATCATCTACCCATTGGCTATTTTCATGTAACTGAATTACCAGTGAACCCTTTTTCATTACATCCGTCAATTTTGATCGGAGAGGGTTTATGGTAGCAGAATCTATATCGGAAAAAACCCCAAGTATTTTATTAAAATTGCGCGGGCTGTTTTTTTCAATGTCGGCTTCAATCTCCTTCATCTCTTCCCTGGCAATAAAATAAGCATTGTAATGCGCTGTAGTGTTATGATAAGCTTTGCTAAACGGATTTTTTTTAGAGGATGCACAGGTCCAGAAGACCCATGTTGTAAGTGCCATCGCCATCCAAAAAATAATGCCTATAATCGCTTTTTTCAATGTATTATGTATAAAACAATAATAATAACGGGAAAAATATGATAAATAATACAATAATTATAAATCAAATCCCTTTTAATATATACTTTTGTGCTTAAAACAAGGAATAGCAAATTTGAAACCCAGAAAAACATTTTCCAACTGGCTGACCAATAAATATTTATTAATTATACGAAATGAAGAAAATTTTGCAGAAAAAACTACGATCAATTATACAAATGCAAGATTAATCTTTTTTTTGTTTCTGATATTCATTGTAATGATGACCAGCAGTTTATTCCTCACCAGGACCTTAATGGCCAAGTGGTTCGATCCGGGTCATGAATTGATTATTATGGACCGATATCTTGTTGATTTAGTTGATAAGGTGGATTCGCTGGAAAACCAGGTTCGGGTCAAAGACCAGTTCATCAAAAACATTCAGCAGATTTTAATGGGGAAAACCATAGACGATGACTCTATTACCATTTCAGAGAACAAACCTCAGGTCGATCAAAGTGTTGAGGATCTGACACCAATTGATTCTCTATTTAGAAACGAATTTGAAAATACTGAAATCGCGTTATTATCAGTAACATCCCGCAATCCGGCAGAACTTGAACAATTTTTCTTCCCACCAATCGATGGGATCGTTACACGCAAATTTAATCTTAAAATCGACCATTATGGTGTGGATATCGTATCAAAGAGTAATGAGCCTGTAAAAGCTGCTGCGGATGGCACAGTGATTTTTGCCGACTGGTCACAAGAGTCAGGCAATGTCATCGCCATTCAACACCGTGGAGATTTAATCAGTGTTTACAAGCATAATTCGGCATTGTTGAAAAAAGTTGGTACTTTTGCACATGCCGGAGACGTAATCGCGATCATCGGAAACTCTGGTGAACTTACAACCGGACCACATTTACATTTTGAATTGTGGTTTAAAGGCAACCCTGTAAATCCGGAAGAATTTATTTCATTTAATTAAATAATTCAACATTAACATGTTCTCTAATAAGTCAGAAAAAATGGCAACACAAGACATAAGCAATTCAAGTAATATCATTGGCAAGGGCACCATATTGAATGGAAATATTGAGTCACTTGGCAATATCAGAATCGAAGGTAAAGTAAAGGGCAGTGTAAAAAGCAAGTCGAAAGTGGCGCTTGGCACTTCTTCTTATGTAGAAGGAAATATAATTGCGCAAAACGCTGAGATAGCCGGAGATGTAAAAGGAGTGGTAGAAGTTACCGAGCAATTGATCCTTAGACCTTCTGCTACAATTGATGGAGATATTATCACCAACAAATTAATTGTGGAAACCGGAGCAAAATTTAATGGCGGATGCAAAATGGGTGTACCACAAAAGGAAATTAAAATAGGTGAAAACGGACGATTACAAGACCAAAAAGCAAAAGGATCACCATCCGAAATTAAAACCAGTTAAAGATTACGTACAATTTACTGGTTTTGCTTTTCAAATGGCTGCTTTATTATTTATTGGTTACTGGGCAGGTAGTAAAATAGATGGCTGGCTTGAGTTAAAATTTCCAGCTTTTACCATTTTGTTGATCCTGACTTTTTTAGCCCTGTCATTCTATTCTCTCATCAGAAAATTGCCAAAAGATTAAAGAACTACGCTTTTGAAGATAAATCTCTGATCTAAAAAATACGCGATGAATATGAATGCAATCTTAAGGCAATTATTCACATTTTCCGGAATCCTGATTGCCGGCTTGTTGATATTTCAATTTGCATGGCCACAGACACTTTATGACAAAGTCTGGTGGCTTTTTCTTTTTTTCTTTTTCCTCACATTTTCTTCATTGCTGGTAATAGGATATGCTACCGGCAAATCTCCAAAAAACTTTATGCTTTTTTATTTCGTTGCCATGATCGTGCGGTTATTCATCAGCATTATCCTCGCCGCAGTGATTATCCTTACCGACAAATCCCAAGTATTGATTTTTGCGATTAATTTTACATTTCTTTATTTATTATTTCTCGGGTTTGAAATATATAGCATATTAACTAACTTGCGTCAACATTTTGGAACAGGATCAGAATAATACAACTTACAATATATGATAAGATGCCAAAAGCACTAATTATTACTTTCTTCGCATATATTACCTTCTTTTTCTCTGTGCTTCCAGTCTATAGTTCGGAAGATAGTGAGACGAAAGAGGGACCGACGGATTTTATCATGCATCATGTACAAGATAGTCATGAATGGCATTTCGCAACCATCGGCCATACACATGTTACCCTGCCTCTGCCAGTGATTATATACGAAATAGGAAGTGGCCTTAAGTTTTATATGTCTTCTGATTTTGTCGATGAACATCATAACAAAGTAGAAGTTGATGGTTATTTTATCGATGAACACGATCATATTGCATCAAGTGACCCGTCACGAAGTTTTTTCGACATATCCATAACAAAAAATGTTTTAACACTTTTTATAAGTGTAATCCTGTTGTTTGTGGTTTTCCTCTCCACAGCATCAAAATACAAAAAAGACCCTCTTAAAGCACCGACAGGTATTCAGTCTTTCATGGAACCGATCATTTTATTCGTCCGTGACGAAATTGCCCGACCTACAATAGGTGAAAAAAAGTATGAAAAATTTATGCCATATCTGCTCTCCGTGTTTTTTTTTATATGGTTCAATAATCTCATGGGATTGTTGCCCGGAGCTGCAAACCTGACAGGAAATATCGCAGTGACAATGACTCTCGCTTTGTTTACCTTTATTATTACGACTTTCAGCGGGACAAAAAGTTACTGGAAACACATATTCAATACACCGGGCGTACCCTGGTGGCTCAAACTACCCGTGCCTTTGATGCCCTTTGTGGAATTCATAGGTGTACTGACCAAGCCATTTTCCCTGATGGTTCGTCTTTTTGCAAATATTACAGCGGGACATATTATCATTATGAGTTTGATTGCCCTTGTGTTTATTTTCCAATCATGGACAGTAGGAATAGTCAGTGTGTTGTTTGGATTGTTTATGATGATGATTGAGCTTTTGGTAGCTTTTATCCAGGCATTTGTTTTCACTCTGTTGTCTGCAATTTATTTTGGTTTGGCTACTGAAGATCACGAACATGAGCCAGAGGTAAGCCAACAGAAAGAATTAGAAGAAATTTCAGCGTAAAATTATTTTTCTTAACTATAAATATGTGAGTTATGTTATTAAATGTTCTCTTATTAGCAGTTGAAGGTTTGGCACAAATGGGTGCCGGTATCGGAGCCGGAATAGTCGCATTAGGCGCAGGTGTTGGTATCGGACGCATCGGTGGGTCAGCAATGGAAGCCATTGCAAGACAACCCGAAGCGGGAGGAAAAATCCAAACCGCAATGATTATCTCTGCAGCACTTATTGAAGGTGTAGCACTGTTTGGGGTTATCATTACCCTGATCATTGCAACTGCAGGTTAACCTTTTATAAAGGAGGGGCCGGCAAGTGTGCATTAGGCAGCTTTCCGGTCCCATTTGTCAACATTAAAAAAAGAAGTCATGGATTTAATAACTCCGGCATTTGGCCTTATATTCTGGCAAACACTTATTTTCCTCGTCGTTATTTATGTATTGGGAAAATTTGCCTGGAAACCTATTTTAGGCGCAGTTAAAACAAGGGATGAATCTATTGCCAAAGCTCTGAAATCAGCTGAAAAAGCCCAGCAAGAGATGGAAAACCTGAAGGTTGGAAATGAAAAAATTATAGCAGAAGCACGAAAAGAGCGAAGCAAAATTTTGAAGGAAGCTGCACGAATTGCGGAAGAAATGCGAAGTAAAGCCAAAGATGACGCATCCGGTATAGGAGATAAAATGATTGAAGAAGCGCGGGCGAGCATTAATAGTGAAAAAGAGAATGCATTACGCGAAATTCGTGATCAGGTAGCAGAACTCTCTTTAAAGATTACTGAAAAATTATTGAAGAAAAATCTTAAGGATGACAAATCACAACGCGATTTGATCAAAAGTTATATGGATGACCTTAATCTCAACTAATTATTATGTCTGATTTCAGGGTAGCATCCAGATACGCCAAATCTTTCATGGAACTTTCCATCGAATTAAAACAGTTGGAGCAATCGCATACCAGCATGCAGCTAATAAGGGAGGTATGCAAAAAAAATTCGAATTTTGTACGACTGCTCAACAATCCGGTTATCCGATATGATTATAAACTCAAAATCATTAATAGAATATTTAAGGATAAAGTAAATGAATTGAGCTCCAGGTTTATGCATTTGCTTTGTAAAAAGGGCAGAGAAAGCATTTTGCCGGAAATCACAAAGGTTTTTTTGGATCAATACAATCAATATAAAGGTATTGTAATTGCAGAAGTAGAAAGTGCAGTACCTCTTACCGATGATATAAAAGTTGCTTTAAAAAGCATGGTAGGAAAAAACAAAAATGAAGTCATTCTTGAAGAAGAGGTAAATGAGGATATCATTGGCGGGTTTATATTGAAAATTGGCGACCGGCAACTTGACAACTCACTTAGTACTAAGCTGAAAAAGCTTAAAAGAGAATTTACACGATAAAAATAACCGATTAAAAACTATAACATTTGCAATAAATTATGGCAGATATTAGACCAGATGAAGTTTCTGCAATCTTAAGAGAAGAACTCTCCAATTTTAAAACCGAAGCAGAATTAGAAGAGGTAGGTACTGTATTGCAAGTAGGTGATGGCGTAGCCAGAATCTACGGCCTTTCAAAAGCCCAGGCAGGTGAATTGCTTGAATTTGAAAACGGCGACAATGCTCTTGTCCTAAACCTTGAAGAAGACAATGTAGGTGCAGTCCTTTTTTCCGATACGGAAGAAATCAGTGAAGGTGATACCGTAAAGAGAACCGGTAAAATTGCTTCGATACAAGTTGGCGAGTCGCTGACAGGCAGGGTGATTGACACTCTTGGAAGACCAATAGATGGCAAAGGCCCACTGGAAGGCAAACTATATGAAATGCCTCTCGAACGGAAAGCTCCTGGTGTAATATTCAGAGAACCGGTTAACGAACCCCTGCAAACAGGTATTAAAGCCATCGATTCCATGATTCCTATTGGCAGAGGCCAACGCGAGCTGATCATTGGTGACCGGCAAACCGGAAAAAGTGCCATTGCAATTGATACGATTCTTAACCAAAAAGAATTCTATGATAAAGGTGAGCCCGTTTATTGCATTTATGTGGCTATCGGGCAAAAAGAATCTACGGTAAAACAGGTAGCTGCTGTTCTTGAAAAAGGTGGCGCAATGGATTACACAATCATCGTTTCGGCTGCAGCCTCAACGCCTGCCCCAATGCAGTATTTTGCGCCGTTTACGGGTGCGGCAATTGGTGAGTTTTTCCGCGACACAGGACGACCTGCCCTCGTTATTTATGATGACTTATCAAAACAAGCCGTCGCCTATCGTGAAGTATCCCTCCTGCTCAGACGACCTCCGGGCCGCGAAGCATATCCGGGAGACGTTTTCTATCTGCATTCCAGATTGCTCGAACGTGCATCGAAAGTAAATTCATCTGATGCTATTGCAAAAAACATGAACGATCTGCCTGATTCAATCAAAGATTTAGTAAAGGGAGGAGGCTCTCTTACTGCTCTTCCTATTATTGAAACACAAGCCGGTGATGTATCAGCATATATACCTACCAATGTAATATCTATTACTGATGGACAGATCTTTCTTGAAACAACACTGTTCAACTCCGGTATTCGCCCTGCTATCAATGTTGGTATTTCTGTTTCAAGGGTTGGTGGCTCAGCCCAAATAAAATCGATGAAAAAAGTAGCCGGAACACTTAAACTCGACCAGGCACAATTCCGGGAACTGGAAGCTTTTTCAAAATTTGGATCTGATTTGGATGCAGCCACTCAACAAACTATTAACAGGGGTCAGCACAATCAGGAAATGTTAAAACAACCTCTATTTTCACCGGTAAAAGTTGAAGAACAAATTGCCATTATTTATGCTACCACCAAAGGATATACTGACAATGTGCCCGGTAATAAAATGAAGGAATTTGAGTCGGAATACCTCGCTGAAATGCGTCGGCATAAAGATGTGCTTTCCGATCTCGAATCCGGCAAACTAACTGAAGAGGCAGAAAAATTAATGAAAAAACTGGCCCTGGAAGTGGCCAATAACATAGGATAAAATAAATTGCTTTAAGATATGGCCAACTTAAAGGAGATCAGAATAAGGATCAAGTCTGTAACATCTACACAGCAAATCACCAAAGCAATGAAAATGGTGGCTGCTTCAAGATTGCGAAGAGCTCAGGATAGCATTTTGCAAATGCGGCCATATGCCAAAAAGCTGTATTTTATTCTGGAAAATATAACCACCTGGCTCGACGCTGATACACAAAGTATATATTCTGTAGATAAAGACCCGAAAAAAGTATTACTAGTGGTTGTTACATCTGACAGGGGCCTTTGCGGTGCATTCAATAGTAACGCAATAAAACTGGCCCTGGAGCAGATTAAGGAACAATACACCGAACAAAAAAATGACAACCGGCTTTGGATCATGCCCATTGGCCTGAAATCAGAGGAATATTTTAAAAAGAGGAAATATCAGGTGGTAGAAGATTATGCCGGTTTGTTTTCCGATTTGAGTTTCGAACAGGCAAAAATAGCTGCTGAGTATATAATGGAAGCTTTTAAAACGGATAGATACGACCGGATAGAATTAGTATATAATGAGTTTAAAAATGTAGCCACACAAATTTTGCGTGCTGAGCAGTTTCTTCCAATTCCTAAAAAAGACGAAGACGACAACGATGACCAACAACCTGTCGATTACATTTTTGAACCATCACTGAAATATATACTGGAAGATCTAATCCCGCAGACTTTAAAAATTCAATTTTACAAAGCTTTGCTCGAATCCAATGCTTCCGAACATGGGGCGAGAATGACGGCTATGGAACAGGCTACTGAAAATGCTGGTGATTTGTTGCAAGATCTCAAGCTCAAATATAACCAGTCAAGACAGTCTGCCATAACCAACGAAATTCTCGAAATCGTAAGTGGTGCTGAAGCCCTTAAGGGCGGATAATTTCTTTTCAAACGAAGGGAAAATTTATTCCAAATCCCTATGAAAAGGAAAGCACTAATTCTGGCTTTGGAGCATTATCAAACTGATTATCCCGAAGAGGGCATTTTCATTTCCAGATTCAGGTCACTGCTTTGCAATTTCCACAATTGTTATAAACGTGATCTGGTTACGGGTCACATGACTGCTTCTGCCTTTATCATCGACCAGAAAATCACATCCATCCTCCTGACTCATCACAAGAAACTCAACCGATGGTTGCAACCGGGAGGACATGCTGACGGAATGGAAGACATTCGTGCGGTTGCATTTAAAGAAGGGAGTGAAGAAACCGGACTGTCATCACTTACTTTTCATCACAATAGTATCTTCGATATTGATATCCATCAAATTCCTGCTCATGCAGGTGTTCAGGCACATTTTCATTACGACATCCGGTTCTTACTCATGGCTGATAAAAATGAACCTCTTCAAATATCAGATGAATCGCATGATCTGGCCTGGGTCCCAATCGACGAAATAACAGAAATGACCAGAGGTAATCATTCCATATTAAGGATGACCGCAAAATTACGTTGTCTATTCCCAGATATTATCTCTAAAAAATCTAAATAAGGTTGTTATTAAACTTTTTTATAAACTTCTGTTTTCCCTTCCCTGGCAAGATCAATTACTTTCCCAATCAACACATCTCTTTGTTGAGGGGTCATTTTATTGAAATTTTTAGCGAGATCAATCTTTTCTCTCATCATCACAGCATTTTCAGCACCAGTTACCAGTACGCTTACCGGAAGAGACCATACAAAATACAACGCTTCTTTCACACTGATCCGATCGGGAATTACGGGATTTTTAGTTGTCCATTCTGTTTTCCCATTCATTATTTTTTTAGGAAAAAACCGTCCGTCTGACATCGTTTTCATGGCAATAAGTCCCATATTGTGATCCAGCGCCACCGGTATAACCCTTTTAATAAAATGATCTAATCCTGCATCAAGTACATTGATGGGCATTTGCACTGTTTCAAAAATCTTTGTCGTTTTTGTTTGATCCAATACTCTTAAGTTTGCTGCCGGACTTTGGTGACCCGTAAAACCAATGTGCTTTACCTTCCCCGATTCCTTAGCTTTCATCATTATTTCAAAAACACCATTTTCTATTCGCTCATCTACATCAGCAGGATCACCCACCGAATGTACCTGCCAAAGATCCAGATAATCAGTTTTCATTCTTTTTAAAGACCCCTCAAGGTGCTTTTCAGCAGTAGCCGCATCCTTTGAATATGTCTTTGTCATCAAAAATATCAGATCCCGGTATTTTGGCGTAAGGTATTTGCCATACCGATTTTCGCCCGTATGCGGTCCGTATGATTCGGCTGTATCAAAAAAACGAACTCCACCCTCCAGCGCTGCTTCTATCGTTTCTTGTGCGTCCTTTTCGGTGGTCCAGCCAATATGGTATCCGCCTACTCCAAGCATGGTCACGTCTACACCTGTCTTACCCAACTTCCGTTTTGGCAATAAAGGGCCAAGCCTATCACGGGCCTCACTAAAGGGATTGGAAAATGTGGAAGAGGGGAGCATGATGCCTGCCGTGATACCACTTAAATACTTCAGAAAATCGCGTCTGCCTTTCATGATATATATATTATTATTTGATTGTGTATCACAAACAATAACCAATTTATGATAAAAATGTTCAGTACAGCCTGAAATACAGAAATTTTTACTAAACCAATATTTCTAACGGTTAGGACATGAAATTAGTGCTTAATGTTTTGATGCGATAATCGGATTATAATAAAACTGTATTGGAGGATTATAGATTAATTTCAGCCAGTACTGTTTCACCGGCTGTAACTTTATCTCCAATATTCACTATGATGTCAGCATCCAGGGGTACCATTATATCCAACCTGGAACCAAATTTGATAAATCCAAATTCATCACCCTGCACCACTTTAGATCTTTCCCGGATATAAAATATAATCCGGCGGGCCATAGTGCCGGCAATTTGCCGTACTGGCAAAAGTAGTCCGTTGGCCAATTCATATATCACGGTTGTGCGCTCATTTTCATCACTTGACTTCGGATGCCAGGCTACCATATACCTGCCGGCATGATACCTAAAATACTTCACGATGCCTGATACGGGATTGCGGTTGACATGGACATTGAAAAGAGACATAAAGATAGATATCTGAATCCTGTCCTCATCAATTAACTCATCAAAATGAACTTTTTCGATCACCACAACCTTGCCATCGGCAGGAGATAATATATGCTGTTCATTTGATTGAATATCTACCGAGGGACTTCTAAAAAACTGTATAATAATTAAAAAGAGCGCAGAAGTAACGATTATACCTAAATATAAAGATATACCAGACCCATATAAGTGGTACAAACCTGAATTAATTCCTACTATTAAAAGCAAAAAATACAGCAGAAATAATCTTCCTTCCTTATGAATAATCATAGAGTCCGAAATAAGTGAAAAATCAAAATCCTCCGCGATATTTGTAAGCTTTCGCTACTTTATCGATAGCAGCAATATAGGCGGCAATCCGCATCGTTACATTGTATTTCAACTTAACTTTATATATTTTGTTAAAAGATATTTTCATAATCCGGTCAGATCGTCTGTTAACACGCTCTTTGGTCCATTTATAACCTAACCTGTTTTGCACCCATTCAAAATAAGAAACAGTTACACCCCCTGCATTGGCTAATATATCAGGTACTACCGTAATACCCTTATCAGCAATAATAGCGTCTGCTTTTGCAGAAGTAGGACCATTGGCTCCTTCAACGATCAATTTAGCCTGAACTCTATCTGCATTACTTCTGGTTATTACATCTTCCATAGCTGCGGGGATCAATACATCTACATCGAGATATAAAAGTTCATCCCCCTCCAACTGATCTCCCCCTTTAAAACCTTCCAGGGTACCATTACCCTTGGCTTTAAACTCAATGGCTTCCGCAATATTAATTCCACTCTTATTGTAATAAGCACCTGAAATATCACTGATGGCCACCACTTTTGCTCCACGTTCCTCCAGTAAAATAGCAGCATATGAGCCGACATTTCCAAAACCCTGGACAGCAATACTGCATCCAAAAGGATTGATTTGAAGTTGTTCCAAAGCAGCTAAAGTTGAAACCATTACACCCCTGCCTGTTGCTTCCACACGGCCATTCGAACCGCCCAATACATTGGGTTTTCCCGTTACCATGCCGTTTACCGTCATACCGCTATTTCTGGAGTACTGGTCCATCATCCATGCCATTTCGCGCCCGCTGGTTCCCATGTCAGGGGCAGGGATATCCGTATCAGGGCCAAACACATCAAACAACGATGTGGTATATGCTCTAGTTAGCCTTTCAATTTCTCCTGATGACATTTCCCGTGGGTTGCACCTGATACCTCCTTTTGCACCCCCAAACGGAATATCAACAACAGCACATTTCCAGGTCATCCAGGCAGCCAGGGCTTTCACCTCATCAAGATTTACATTCTTATCGTACCGAACCCCTCCCTTTGATGGCCCTAGTACATTATTGTGAATGACCCGGTACCCTTCAAATACCCTTATCGAACCATCATCCATTGTAACAGGCATATTGACGATAACCTGTTTGTCAGGTGATTTCAAAACATCGTAAACTTCATTGTTCAACCCAAGATGTTCTGCGGCAATTTGAAAGCGCGACATCATAGACTCAAATGGATTTTCCCGGTCTTTTATTGGGGCAGGTTCTACATATCCCATAGTAATTATATTTTTAGCTTAGTAAATTTGTGTTAAAATTATAAAATTTTCAATAAGATGTGTCTATTATTTTTTCTTTAATTTTAAAAGAGTAAAATAAATGGAGCCATAAACGGAACAGATAGAAGAAGTGCATCAAATCGGTCCAGAAAACCACCATGACCAGGGAGTATTTTCCCCGAATCCTTGATATGGATTCCCCTTTTAAACAATGACTCAACCAGATCCCCATATGTGCCGGAAATGACAGCTATTATCCCCATTCCAATCCATTTCCACATTGGTAGTGTATCAAATAAAACAGAAAAAACTATAGCCATTATTATGGCCAACACAAATCCACCGGCTAAACCTTCCCATGATTTTTTTGGAGATACTCTTTCAAATAATTTAGTACGGCCAAACAGTGTTCCGGAAAAATATCCGCCCGTATCACTAGCCCATATCAGAAAGAGAATGCCTATGATGACTTCATATTGAAAATGACCTGTACGAAAAGCGATGATATGTAATAGTGAAAAGGGGACAAATACATAAATGATACCTAAAAAAGTATAAGCAATATTTGTGAATGGCCTATCATCTGATTTTTTATACAGCTTTATAAAAAATATGATAGCAGATACAGGAAAAATCAACAAGTAATACCTGTATGAGATGAGGCCCATTTCAACCAGGAATGTCACAGTATAAATTAGTAGGCCTGTCAATGTGCCCCGGGTTTTGAGGGGGATAAATCCATCGAGCCCTGTTAGTTTATAAAATTGTAGAATATAGGCCAATCCAAGTGCTAAAAACACAATAAAATAAGACCATGGGCTCCAGATAATAGCGACAATAATAACCATTACGCCAACCAGAGCTACAATCACCCGTTGGGTAAGATTATTATATCGATTCAAATTTAATTTCATTCTCTATGATTTGTATTGCCTTTATAACATGTTCATTCTTAACCTTAAGTTCATAGGTGCCAATCAATAAAGTGGAATCCTTCTTGTCCACTTTCACCACTTCTATACCTGCATTTTCCAATACACCTTTTACAATCTCCAACCGTATTAGCACTCCTGATTCATAAACTGTTTCCCAGTCACTCATTTTTATATTCCGTTTGATAATATTTTTTAAAATAATATATCGATATGGTACCGAGGACAAAAAATAAAACGATATAAGAGGTGGGGAAAGCCTCCATCGAATCTACATCTATGTCTGTAATACCAATCTGGTAAATATAAAGAAATAAAAGAGATAGGCCATTATTAAGAAAATGGGCAAATATTGGGATAAGCAAATTTCCTGACCACCAATACAAATATCCAAATAAAGCTCCTAGCAATATCCTTGGAACTACACCGAAAAATTGAAAATGCAATGCGCCAAATAAAACTGCAGAAACCCAAATTGCTATATGATGATTCCTGCCTATTTTAATAAATAAATTTTGTAACAAACCCCTGAATAATAATTCTTCACCAACAGCAGGTATGATTGCAATAGCTAAAATGGTAAAAAGAAAATAACCCAATGAATCAAAATTAATGAGATAATCAGTGAAAATCTTAAGGCGTTCTTCCAATCCCCGGGCCCAGGCTTCAAAACCAAACAGAAATTCGGGCAATTCCATTTTGGCATTCCATTCTGCAAAAAGTGTATTAACAATCATAAAACTAATTACAACTATAAAAGCAAGCCATAACCCTTTCAATGTGGCCGGCCTGTCTGTAAAAAATCTGCTTAAGGGAGTTTTGATAACTGTATAATAGAAAATCAGTGATGCCAATACAAATCCTCCTAATGAATTCATGCCCTGTACAGCCAGCAACATGGCTCTGTATTCCGGATAAGATTCCGGATCATTTAAAACAGGTTGCAGATCCATAGGGGTCACACCCTCCATTAGATAGGCCACGCCAAATCCCAACATGCCACCAAACAAAAACAAGCCTGCCAGTGTAATTAAAACCAACGATAGCAAAGCAAGCCAGGGATTCAAAGAGGCCGAATCAAAAGGATTAAATTCTTTCTTATTCATTTTTCGCCTAAATTTACAGCAAAATTTTAAAAAGCATTGGTAAAAATAGGAAACTTAGTACTCGGAGACTTTCCACTATTGCTCGCGCCCATGGAAGATGTTAGCGATCCTCCTTTCCGTGCTGTTTGTAAGGAAAATGGCGCCGACCTCATGTTTACCGAATTTATTTCTGCCGAGGGGCTGATCCGGAATGCTTCCAAAAGCATAAAAAAACTAAACCTTTTTGACCACGAACGACCAGTTGGCATTCAGATTTTCGGTGAAAGAATAGAATCGATGCGCCAGGCAGCTACCGTTGCTGAAAAAGCAGGCCCGGAATTGATCGATATAAACTATGGTTGTCCGGTAAAAAAAGTTGCAATGAAGGGAGCCGGCGCAGGTATATTACTTGATCTGCCAAAAATGGAAGAAATGACCAGGGAAATTGTTAATCAGGTTTCCTTGCCAGTCACAGTAAAAACACGTCTTGGTTGGGATGCGCAATCAATAAAAATTGTTGAAGTAGCCCTTCGGTTACAGGATGCAGGCGTTAAAGCGTTGTCTATACACGCCCGAACCCGCCAACAAATGTACAAGGGGAAGGCCGATTGGAATTATATCGCTGAAGTGACCGGCCATCCGGATATTGAAATTCCAATTTTTGGGAATGGGGATATTAATTCTGCATCAATAGCTGTGGAATATAAAAACAAATACGGTGTAGATGGCATCATGGTGGGCAGGGCAAGCATCGGATATCCATGGATTTTTAAAGAAATCAAACATTTCCAGAAAAAAGGTGATCTGCTCTCGCCTCCGGATATGAAAGAACGCATCCGAATGGTTAAGAAGCATCTTACATTTTCTCTCGAATGGAAAGATAATAAACAGGGTATTTATGAAATGAGACGTCATTATACCAACTATTTTAAGGGTATTCCCAATTTCAAACCCTATAGAAGTCGCCTCGTCCTAAGCGAAAGTCCGGATGAAATAATTAAAATACTGGACGAAATCGTAAGTGTTTTCGGTGAGAATTATATCCCGGGTAGTTAATTAGAGCCTGTCTATAAACTCAGGGTCTGGATCAGAATGTTCGCTATCAAGGCTTG
>Ga0164313_10001486_pt1 | contig 20697 bp, 22 predicted proteins | sample GuaBasSedimGuay4_FD_113735 | JGI IMG/M metagenome (GOLD analysis project Ga0164313, IMG submission 113735) | Subseafloor sediment microbial communities from Guaymas Basin, Gulf of California, Mexico - Guay4, Core 4569-4, 0-3 cm | ecosystem: Environmental > Aquatic > Marine > Hydrothermal vents... | reverse complement strand
TCATTCGTGGCACGTCGGCAGGCTACCGGCGAAACCGATAAACCGGTCGGCGTATCACAGCGTCCTCAACGCCTCGGTTGGCGATACCCGCGCTGCACGCATTGCGGGATACAACCCCGCAATAACGCCGATGATCAGTGCTGCTGCCAATCCACCGACGACGGCGACCGTGGGGATCAGTACATCCCAGCCTTGTGACCACGCGTATGCGGCCGTGACCGCACTACCGAGGGCAACCCCGCCGAGACCACCGAGCGTTGCCAAGATGAGAGACTCTCCGAGGAACTGGATCGAGATGTGTCCCTTCGTTGCGCCAAGTGCCCGCCGTAGACCGATTTCGCCGCGTCTTTCAAGAACCGAGATAACCATCACATTCGCGATGCCGACCCCACCGACGAGGAGGGCAACGGCTCCGAGTCCCAGGAGGAGATTGGTGAACGCCTGGTCGGCCGCTTCCTTCGCTTCGAGGGCGTCAGATGGACGGGTGACCTCGACTTCGTCAGGACTCTCCGGGTTGACCGTCGCAGGAAGCACTGAGCGCACTGCGTCAATGTCATCCGGGTCGCTCCTGACGTAGATCGTGCTTGGGACACCGTCGTGATCGAGGAATTCTTCTGCCGCCGAGTAGCTCACGAGCGCGGCGCGGTCAAGATCGGGTGAAAGGTCGAGCGTGTCCATGACGCCAACGACCGAGAACCACTCCTGTCCGAGCCACACAACCGTGCCACTCGTGCCGTCCGCCACACCGAGACGCTCTGCGGCAACAGATCCGAGCACCGCAACGGGCAGATCACGAGCGGCTTCGTCTAGGAATACCCCAGAGCCCATCTCGCCTTGAAGTGTTGCAAGCAGATTGATGTCAACTGCCTTCACTGAGATTCCGCCAGTCTGGCCCGATGGCACAAGGTCGTTCCGGTACACCTTTGCCTCAGTATTGCTGATCGATGCGACCTGTTCGACAGGCGCAACGCGAGCCACCATCGATATCGAATCCTCTGGGAGTTCTCCGCTGCCGATGCCGATCCCCGTACCTGCCTCGATTCTCAACATGTTCGTTCCCAGTTGATCGAGCTGAGCGAGCAGGTCCGACTTGGACGATTCAGATAGGCCGAGAACACCGACCATCGCTGCGATACCGATGACGATCCCCAAACCCGACAGGATCGAACGCAACCTGCGGGTCCTCAAACCTATCAGGGAAGCCCTCATCATGTCGGCAGGAGCAAGACGGGATGGTTCGAGGGTTACGTTCATGATGAATGCCCGTCGTCAACCGGCCTCGTGTCCTCAACGATCTTGCCGTCGAGAAGAGAGACCTTGCGCGGAAATTGAGAAGCGATCTCATGATCGTGGGTTATAACAACGATCGTCGTGCCGTCCGCGTTGAGGTCCTCGATAAGGCGCATGACGGCCTCACCGGACTTGCTATCGAGGTTGCCAGTCGGTTCATCTGCGAGGATGATGTCTGGCGAGCCGATCAGTGCTCTGGCGATCGCGACCCTTTGCCGCTCACCTCCCGAAAGCTTGGTCGCTTCGTGATTCATCCGGTGAGAAAGGCCGACCTGCGAGAGTGCCTGTTCTGCGAGGATCCTTCGTTCGCTCAGAGCCATTCCCGTGTAGAGCATCCCATCGGCGACGTTATCCAGTGCCGTCTCCCCTGCGAGAAGGAAGAACTGCTGGAACACGAACCCAATGTGCCGTGATCTCAGCGACGAGAGCTGTTTGTCGCTGAGATCGTCGACGTTGTAACCAGCCACCTCGACAGTACCGGAGGTCGCACGATCGAGGGTGCCGATCACATGGAGCAGCGTTGATTTCCCTGACCCCGAGGGGCCGACGATCGCCACGAGCTCGCCGGATCGAATGTCGAGATCGATCCCGCGGATGGCATGCACCGGCGGTGTTCCCTCGTACGTCTTGGTTACGTTCGAAAGAGCAAGGACGGTACGTTCGTTGGCCGACTCGAACGCTACCGCAGCGGTTCCACTTGCTGCATAGTTCATGGAACGACAACCATCATTCCGGCCTCGAGTTCACTCGACGTGATCTCCACGAAACCATCCGCGTACATTCCAGCGTCGACCGCGACAAGTCGCGTCTGCCCGCTGCCAGTGTCGATCTGGACCGCATAGCCTCCCTCACCAAGTGCCAGCAGCGCCGTGACAGGAACGACGAGAACGTTCTCGACCCGGTCATCGATCACCTCAACGTCGACTGGCGCCTCATCGAGGCCTGCAGCCGCACTCACGCTGCTGAGGATGATCTCAACCTCGAAGTATGTACCGAATTCCTGGCTGCGAATCGCGATGTTCCCGACCGTGGCGACGGAGGCGGGTTCCTTGTCACCATTCGGCATCACAACTACCACAGGATCGCCGGCGACGATGAGTTCCTGATCCTCAGCCAGCAATTGAACGGAAACGACAGAGGTCGACGTCGAAGGTGTGTAGATCTGAGTTCCCTGCGTCACATTGCTCCCGATGCTGATGTGCGAGGCCGCCACCCGGATCGGATCTTCGGTCACCATGACCTCACCGATGTTGAGTACGCCGTCAACGGGTGCACCGATTGAGGCCTGCCACGCAACGAGAGCGTCAGTGGTCACCTCATCAAAGACGTCGTTCACGACCATCGCACCGTCAGCGTCGAACCCGAAGCTCACGAGGGCTTCTTCGAGAACGCGAACGTCTTCACCGATTGAACCCACGGCAAGAGTCCTGTAGAACGGCACGTCGGTAACGAACAGGGTCACAGGATCCCCCTCGACGACGAAGAGCGTGTCTCCGTGGACAAGAATATCTCCTTCGCTTGCAACGGCCGTGACCGTGCCGCCAGGTACGGAGGACGTGGCAATGACGGGTGTACCGGGATTGACCGCTGATCCGACATCAGCCAGCGTCTCAGCTATGAATATCGGGCCATCGACGAAGATGTACGAGCCGAACTCAAGGGTGCCGGTCTCGTCTATGCCGAGGTCTTCCTGGAGATCTTCGATCGCGTACTTCGTTGAATAGGTGAAGTCGCCGTCCAGGTCAAGGTCTTCGTCCTCGTCGTACCCGAGGCGCGTGAGGGCATCCTCGAGTTGGATCACGTCATTGCCATCCTCGGAACGTGTACTGAGTGTCCGATACGCCGGAATGTCGCCATAGAACACGATCACCGGCTGCTCATTCGTTGTATAGAGGATCTCTCCTTCTTCCACCGTTGCGCCGTCGGCGGCCATCGAGGTGATGGTGCCAGAGGCACCTGCAGTGATCATGACTATTCCGTCGGACGATCCCGCGTACACGAGAGGGTCACCAGCGACGAAGCCAAGGGTTCCCTCGAGTGAGGTGGCGTCTTCGAGCGTCGTCCTATCCACCTCAGCGAAGTTCAGTGCCGCGACTGTTTCAGTGGTCGTGGACACATCGTTGCCTGTGGCAACCCAGGCACCGACGGCGACAATTACGATGGCGCCGACACCAACAACCCAGGTTGAGGTGCGCCGCCACCACGGTTTCGCAACCGTGTCCGAAGAGCCAGCCGTCATGGAGTCGTCCGGTGACACTGGATCGATGGGCTGATCAGTTGAGTCCCCTTGTGTATCGGACATCAGCCGCGACCCCCACCGGTACCGGGAATCGGTGCACCAGCACCGAAGATGTCGCTGCAAGCAGCCAGGGCAGCCTGGAAGGCAGGATCTTCCCTATCGAGTCCACCGAACGGCCCGCCACCGCCCGATCCTGGCGACCGTGGGGTGGAGAAGTCCGGATCTGGCATGTCGTAGCCGTTGTCACGGACGCAGGCAGCGAACGCAAGGAGCTCATCCTCACGTTCAGTTCGGTCCTCAGAGTCGAGGCCAAACGTTACGTCCTCGAGGTACTCGTTGCATGACTCGAACGCCGCGTCTGCAACGTCACGGTCCAGGTCAGCGATATCGCGGAGTCGTGGAGGTCGGAGATTGCCCTGATCATCAACGACCGGATCTTCAACATCCAAGCCTTCGTCACGGAGGCAGACAGTGAATGCCATCACGGCATCTTCCTGAGATGCTGAGTCGACCGCGGCGTCCTGGGACTGGTCACTCGCCGGTTCGCCTTCGAGAGATGCCACGCCAGCGTCGGAATCTGTGCCGCTGCAAGCCGCCGCCAGCAATCCGATAGCCAGCAGCAGGGGAACGATCTTCGTACGTGTCATCTCGGTCTCCAGTCGTATGCGAAATCTTGAGGTCGAACGTAAGTCAATCAGACGATCGTGAGCGATACCTGAATACCAGATAAGAAGATCCTGAGAAGAATCGCAGCCCGAAAGCCGCTCTCACTCTTCGGTGCCACCGAAGCGCAAGGATCCGCTGAAGACCTCCTGGCACTCCTCGAGCGCTGCCGCCACAGCGGGGTCATCCAGGTCGATCGCGCCCCCGAAGATGTCACCGTCGCCCGATCCCTCATCGCCTCCGCCCAGTCCGAGATTCGAGAAGTCAGGATCTGGCATGTCGACACCGTTCTCACGCATACATATGGAAAATTCGAGCATGGTGTCCTCGATCTCAGTGAGATCGATCGACCCCGGACCAAACGCCAAGCCTTCAAGATGCTCCTGACAGGCTTCGAAGGCTGTGCGCATCGCGTCTCTGTCACCTTCTGGATCGTCGCTGCGACCGCCGAAACTGAATTCGATCGAACCGTCCGCACCGATCTGCGGATCCTCGAAGTCCTCGACGCCGTTATCGCGTATGCATTGGGAGAACTCGAGGATCGCCTCCTGATCGGCTACGTCGGTATCGACCGCCTCAGCTGTGACATCGCCTGACCCAACAGCGTCCTCGAGCGAGGCGACCTGTGACCCATCGTCGTTGCTACAAGCAGCAAGCACTAGCACGAACGCAATCAACATGAGTAGAAGCTTCTTCATGCGCATTTCCTTTTCGTTAATCTGGAACTATGGAAACAATCGATCTTCAACGTTGTATGAGCAGAGGATAAGGAGAATGTGAGAAAGCGCTGTCCGCCCTCCGCCCTCCGCACTCCGCACTCCGATTCTGGCTGACAGCTGATAGCTGACGGCTGACGGCTGGCTGACAGCTGACGGCTGACAGCTGATGGCTGAGGGCTGGCTCCCAACTACTCTGCTTCCCATGAGCCAATCCTCTGACATCCGCAACGACAAGAGAACCATCTTCGGATGGGCCATGTACGACTGGGCGAATTCCGCCTATATCACCATCTTCGGTGCAGTGATCGGAGCGTTCTTCACCGGCTCAATCATGAAGGGCGACACCTACTGGGGCCTGTCTGGTGAAGCACTCTTCTCGATCCTGATAGGCATCGGATCGATCCTCCTGCTTCTCGCGATGCCGGTACTGGGCGCGGTTGCAGACTACGCAGATGCCAAGAAGCGGTTCCTGAGGAACTTCGCTCTCGTTGGCGCGCTGTTCACACTCGTGATCGCCTTCATCCCTGAAGGTCTCGTGCCCTGGTTCCTCCTCGTTGTCATCGTGAGCCAGTTCGGATTCGTTGCCGCCAACGTGTTCTACGACGGCTACCTCCCGGACATCACCACGGACGACACGATCGACAAGGTCTCGTCGAAGGGTTTCTCGCTCGGGTATCTCGGTGGCGGGCTCTACCTGCTCGGTGCGCTCATTCTCATCTTCTTGTCAAGCGACGAACCCGGCGCCTTTCTTACCGAGACACTCGCCGCTCGGATAGCGATCTTCGGGACAGGGATCTGGTGGATTGGATTCTCGGCATTCTCGCTCTCCAGACTGCCAGACGACCCTGGCACCAGCGAGAAGCGTGGATTCTCCACCTACGTATCCATCGGGTTCGAGCGAACCATCAACACCATCAGAAAGCTCGGCAGGTTCCCACAACTGCTCTTGTTCATCGTTGCCTTCATCCTGTACAACTCTGGAACCGGAACCGTCATCGCGGTCTCAGGTGTCTATGCGGAAGACACCTTGAACCTGGAACTCCAAACCATTGCCCTGGCGTTCCTGATAGTGCAGTTCATCGCGTTCGGCGGGGCACTCATGTTCGGGATTCTGGCAGGCAAGATCGGTCCGAAACATGCCATCATGGTCTCACTCGTCGTGTGGATCGGTATCGCTGGAGGGGCGTATCTGATCCCCGAAGGCTCAAGTGCCGGCTTCCTCGCCATGGCCGCAGTCGTTGGCTTCGTTCTCGGCGGCGTCCAGGCGCTCTCCCGAAGCCTCTACGGCTCGATGATCCCCGAACAAGCATCAGCTGAGTTCTACGGCTTCTACTCCGTCTTCTCGAAGCTCTCGGGAATCGGGCCACTCGTGTTCGGAGCCGTGAGCGCCGCGACAGGGTCGGGAAGAACCGCGATCCTCTCCGTTGCCGTCTTCTTCCTCATCGGGTTGGTCCTCCTCGCAATGGTCGACGTGGACAAGGCCCGTGCGTCCCGAGAACACTGGCAATTCGACGGATCAGACGCAGGGGTCGTGTGATCTGATGGCTCGGACGAACACTTCCGGACTGTCTATCGCAGAGGTCACCCTGACAACCCCGAACAAGGACACTGTGATACTGGGAGACCGCATCAAGGTTCCAACCATCGTCATCCTTGCCAGGTACTACGGCTGAGCAGGTTGCCTCGACATGCTGGCGCAGTTGGCGACAGCCCATCCCGCAATAGTGGACAATGGCGGCGCAGTGATCGGCGTAGCTCCCGCGGCAGGTTTCCAGGCCACATATCTCATGGACACGTCGATCCCGTATGAACTGTTGATGGACCCTGGGCACGTCCTGTCACAAAAGCTCGATGTCGGCACACAGTCGCTCGGCAGCTTCCTGTTCAACCTCAAAGCGTGGTGGAACTACACCGTGGCCTTTGCGAGGAATAGGAAGCAAGGCAAGATCACCCAGAGCTACGCCGTGCTCCCTGCGATCTTCGTCGTCAACACGAATGCAACGGTCACCTACCTCTATCAGGGGACCGGAATCGCTGACTATCCACCGATGACCGAGGTACTCGGCGCACTCGCGGATCTTCTCTAGCCGCTGCCGTCATCGACACGACTTTGGTGCTGGCGTCGCGGCGTGTAGGGTGATGCACAGGACACAAGCGTGATTCACCGAGAGGAAAGAACATGACTGCGGAAGAGGAACCGGCGTCCGAGATCAAGCGGAATTCTCTCTGGGCGGCCTATACGCCCGTCATGATGCTCGTCATCCTCCTCATCCTGGCGTTCACCCTCTATGGCGACGACGCAACTGGCGGTTACGTTCAGGTGGCGCTGCTGTTCACGGCGCTGCTCTCAGGCTGGATCGGGATGCGTCACGGCCATAAGCCGAAGTTCATCTTTCAAGGCGCCATCGACAGCGTCACAACAGCCATCGGGGCGATCTTCATCCTTCTCGGCATCGGCGCCCTCATCGGCACGTGGAACATGTCCGGCACTATCGCCACACTGACGGACTACGGCATTCGATTCCTCAACCCGACCTTCTTCTACATCGCTGTCGTTGGGGTGACAGCTCTGATCGCCCTCTCCATCGGCAGCTCGTGGACGGTCGTCGGAACACTCGGAGCCGCACTGGTAGGCATTGGAATCGCCCTCGGTCTCTCCGCTGAGATCACCGCAGGTGCGGTCATCTCAGGAGCATATTTTGGAGATAAGCTCTCTCCGCTCTCAGAAACAACCAATCTTGCGCCAGCAGTTTCAGGAGGCGATCTCTACTCCCATATCAAGCTGATGACCCGACGGACGATCCCATCGATCATCATCGCTTCCGTGATCTTCTTCATCATCGGTCTGCGGGCAGAACCTCAAGGCGCCTTCGACCTGACAGCTGCAACGGATGCCATCGAATCCGCGTTCAATATCGGCCTCATCATGCTTCTCCCGCTGCTTGTCGTGATACTGCTGGCCATCAAGAAGGTCCAGCCAACCGTGACGATTCTCCTCGGCGCGCTCACCGGTGGGATCATCGCTGTGATATTCCAAACTGACGTCGTACTCGCGTTCGTCAACGAACCAGACCTCCCAGACGCTCTCGCTCTCTTCAAAGGAGTCTGGTCCGCCATGGCAACCGGTTTCACGGCGGATACCGGATTTGCCGGACTGGATGACCTCTTGAGCGGCGGAGGCATGGAGTCCATGCTGAACACCGTGTGGCTCATCCTGGCTGCCCTCGCCTTTGGCGGAGTAATGCAGGTCACAGGCCAACTTGGGCGGATCATCGAACCGCTGCGGGTCCGTGCGACATCAGACTCAGGGATCCTGGTTGCCACAGGTGTCACCGCAATAGGCATCAACGTTGTTGCTGCTGATCAGTATCTGGCAATCGTCCTCACCGGAACGTCGTACAAAGCGGAGTATGCAAAGAGGGGGCTTGCACCAGACATGCTGTCGACAACGATCGAAGGCACTGCAACCGTCTCGTCACCGCTGATTCCGTGGAACAGTTGCGGTGCGTACATGTCAGCGTCGCTCGGCGTGGCAACGTTCGCCTACTTGCCGTACGCGTTCTTCAACCTCATCGACATCACGTTGACGTTCGTCTATGCCCTTCTGAAGATCAACATCCAGCACGTCACTCCGACCGATGAGGCCACCCCCTCACTCGACGAGGTGCGGCTCTACGGCATCGACAAGGACGTCGCCCCCATCGAAGAAGTCGGCCAGATAACAAAGCGCCGGAAGTAGCGGGCCGGATGCCAGATATCAGATGCCAGATTCCGGATATCGGATACCAGACACCAGATGCCAGATACGAGAATCTCTTATCTGGTATCTGAAAGCGAGCCTGCGAGCGATCTGACATCTGAAAGCGAGCCCGCGAGCAATCTGCGAAAAAAGCGAGCCCGCGAGCGCTCTGCGAGCGCAGCGAGCTAGAACACCGGATCTCGCAGGACAGGACACGTCATGCAGTGTCCACCACCGCGGCCGCGGCCAAGTTCTGAGCCTTCGATCTCGATGACTGTGATGCCTGCTTGGCGGAGCCTGGCATTGGTCCACTCATTGCGGTTGTATGCAATGACTACGCCTGGTTGGATCGCTACGACGTTGTTCCCGTCGTCCCACTGCTCACGTTCGGCCTGGAAGGCGTCACCCGCTGTTGGCACAACTCGGAGTTCCGAGAGGTCCAACGCATCTGCCACGACCTCGAGCCAACGCTTCTCCTCGATCACAACATCGACGCCGCCGTCATCGGCCGGGTAGTAGCTGATCGGCTGGATCGCTTCAACCACCGGCGGGTACACGGTGACAAGGTCGATGTCACAGAACGTGAAGACGGTGTCGAGGTGCATGCTTGCGCGGTCGTGCGGCATCTTCGCTGCTATGACACGCGTGGCGGCCTCATTCTCGAATAGGATCTGCGCCAGCTGGCTAACAGCCTGGTATGTCGTCCGTTCGCCCATTCCGATCAGGACAACGCCCTTGCCGACAGGCATCACGTCGCCTCCTTCGAGCATCGCCTGGCCGTAGTTCCCCTCTGGCGGATCGCCCCACCAGATCTTGAAGTCGCCGCCCTTGAATTCCGGATGGAACTTGTAGATGGCTGCAAGGTGGAGCGTCTCCTTGCGCCTCGCTGGCCAGAACATTGGATTGACTGTCACACCGTTGTAGATCCAGCATGAGCTATCGCGTGTGAACAACTGGTTCGGCAAGGGTGGCATCACGAAATCGGTGTCCTCCCACGCCTTACGGGCGACGGAGCGGAAGTCGCCCGGGAGTTCATCGACGGTGATTCCGCCGATAAGGTGCTGCACCAGCGTTGGGGCATCGAGCTCGTTCATCCACTCCCTGAGAATCGGTCCAGCGTTCACGCCAACCTCGTTTGGAACGAGCTTGTGATCGAGCAGGTAGGCCCTACCCTCAGGGTCCTTCACGACGTCTTCGAGTAGTTCATGCACCCGCATGGCCTGAATGTCGAATTCATTGCGCATCAGGTCAACGAAGGCGTTGTGCTCCTGGCGTGCCTTACGGGCCCAGATCACATCGTCGAAGAGGAGTTCCTGTGCGTTCGTGGGCGTCAGTCGCCGCATCTCGAGCCCAGGTCTGTGAACGATGACCTTCCGGAGCTTCCCTACCTCAGAATGTACGCCGAATTCGGCCATTGCTCGATCCTTTCGTCGTGTGCGAATCGCCAGGACAATCCCTTCTTGCTATGTTAGGCGCAACAAGCCACGCGGTCGAATAGGGAAAGTGAAGACATGTCACAGGATCACACACCCGACTCCCCGGAAGTCGCGCCGGATACGGATATGGTCGAAGCACCAGAGGCACCGGACGGGACCAAAAAGACGTTCGCCTTCCCCCAGGCACTCACGGTTCTTGCGATCGTCCTGCTCGTTGTATGGGTCGCAGCGTTCTTCATCCCGTCAGGTTCCTACGAACTCGACGAGGACGGCGGACCAGTACCAGGGACGTATCAGGCGATCGAGAATTGCAGCGGTGGCGAGGAGACTGGCTGTATCGACAAGTCTCCACTCAAGATGTTCCAGATGCTGTGGGTTGCCACACCGAACGGCCTCTACGGCATCGAAGGCGACGATGGCACGGTCCAAGCCTTCAACGAGGGGCCGCTCTACGGCTCGGCCCAGATCTTCCTCTTCGTGCTTGCGGTCGGCGCGTTCATCACCGTGACAATGGCGACCGGCGCAATCGAACTGGGTATCAAGCGCCTTGCTCTACGATTCTCGCACAGCCCGACACTCCTGATCGTCATCTTGATGGTCATCTTCGCCCTCGGAGGTACGTCCTACGGGATGTGGGAGGAAACCCTCGGGTTCTACACATTGATGGTGGCCCTTGTGATAGCCATGGGCATGGATCGCATGGTCGGCGTCTCGATCATCTTCCTTGGGGCTGGAACAGGTGTGCTCGCATCCACGGTGAACCCGTTTGCGACTGGTGTGGCATCGGATGCCGCCGGAATCGCCATCAGCGACGGATTGGGCCTGCGCGCCGCGATGTGGGTGGTCCTCACGGCAGTGGCCATTCTCTACGTGTTGAGGTACGCCAAGAAAATACGGAATGACCATTCCAAGTCGATTGTCGGCTTCGATATCGACACGTCTGATGTCGAAGAGGCCGAGGACGTCCCCAAGCTGAGCAAGAAACAGGTATGGGTGCTCGTGGTTTTCGGCATGACATTCGTCACGATGATCTACGGGTTCATCCCTTGGACAGACATCTGGCAGAACATCTTCAGTGCCGACTATCCGTTGTTCCTTCTGTCAGACATCTTCGGAGACTTCTACTTCACAGAAGCTTCGATGCTGTTCCTTGTTGGCTCGGTCATCGTCGGCATAATCGGAGGCCTCGGCGAAAAGGGCACGGTCAATATGATCATCACAGGTGCCGCGGACTTCCTTGGTGCTGCGCTGGTCATCGTGCTGGCAAGAGGGATCACCGTCGTGATGAAGAACACCTTCATCACCGACACGATCTTGAACTGGATGGAGGATCTCGTTTCGGGAACCTCCAGTGCAGTCTTCTCGATTGTGGCATTCGTGGTCAACATTCCGATCGCATTCCTTGTGCCGTCGTCCTCTGGACATGCGGCTCTAGTGATGCCGATCATCGCCCCGCTCGCTGACTTTGCGAATGTTGGGCGTGACATCGCCGTCACTGCGTACCAGTCGGCTTCGGGTCTCGTCAACCTTGTGACACCGACATCTGCCATCATCATGGGTGGCCTCGCACTCGCGGGCGTGGGCTACAACAAGTACCTGAAGTTCGTTACACCGTACATCGGCATCATGTTCGTACTCGTGTGCGGTTTCCTCGTCCTGGGCACAGTACTCGGCGGGTAACACAGAACTGACACGATCAGCACAATACAGTCAGACGCCATCGTTCATACAAAACGTTCACAGATAGAAGGAGAGCACAATGGCATACAACTTGAAGAATCGGAACTTCGTCAAGGTCATCGATTTCACCCCGAAGGAACTGAATTTCCTCCTCGACCTTTCGCAGTCACTCAAGACCGCAAAGTACACGGGAACCGAGCAACCCATGCTCTCGGGCAAGAACATCGCACTCATGTTCGAGAAGACATCGACGAGGACTAGGGCAGCGTTCGAAGTCGCTGCCTTCGATCAGGGCGCACATGTCACCTACTTCGACCCGTCCGGTTCACAGATGGGTCACAAGGAGTCGATTGCAGACACGGGCCGCGTCCTTGGTCGCATGTACGATGCCATCGAGTACCGCGGGAAGCGTCAGTCTGACATGGAGATTCTCGCGCAATACGCGGGCGTCCCCGTGTACAACGGACTCACAGATGAATGGCACCCGACTCAGATGCTTGCGGACTTCCTCACCATGCACGAGGACTCGAACAAGCCGTACAACGCCATCTCGTATGCCTTTGTCGGTGATATGCGGTTCAACATGGCCAGGTCTCACATCGTGATGGCCGCATTGATGGGATCCGACCTGCGTCTTGCCGGTCCTACGCATCTTGCACCGCCAGCAGACGTCATGGCGGTGGCAGAGGCCATTGCTGAGAAGACTGGCGCTTCGATAACGATCACAGAAGACGTCGAGGCTGCCGTTGATGGCGTTGACTTCATCCACACAGATGTCTGGGTCTCGATGGGAGAATCCAAGGATGTGTGGACGCAACGCATCGAGGACCTCAGGCCGTACCAGATCAATGCGGACCTCATGCGCGCCAGCGGCAACGACGGTGTCAAGTTCATGCACTGCCTGCCAGGTTTCCACGACTCGAACACGGTTGTCGGGGCAGAGATCATGGCTCACACCAACATGCCAGACGGCATCGAGGTGACAGACGAGGTATTCGAATCCGACGCGAGCATCGTCTTCGACCAGGCCGAGAACCGTCTCCACACCATCAAAGCCATCATGGTGGCAACACTGGGATAAGAAGGCACTTGGTACTTGGTACTTGGTACTTGGGCAGGGGGCAGCTTGAGAACGCGGTTGGCCTCTGAGACTCTCTCCCCCGGCCTTCGCGGGGGAGATGCCGAGGTACGAGGCAGAGGGGGAAAGCCAACCGGTACGACTCAGGTCAATCGAGTTCCTCGAGTCGGCTGACGGCTTCTCCCTCTATACATCGCCCGTCATTGCGCGACAATATCTGTATGGGGACAAGTGCCCGCAGTCGGGTGGTGCTGATAGCGATAGGGGTGGTCGCCGCCGTCCTTGTTGGCGTCGCGATCCTGGTCGCGGTGCAGCCGCCAGCCGTGCTTGACCCGGCGACACCTGAGGGCACCGCCCAGGGATACTTTCAGGGACTCCACGACGGCGACGATGCACTCGTGAACTCGTACTTCACCGATGACCTCATGGATCGATGCGACGATGCCCTGTATCACAATGACTTCGGACGCTATGAACAACGGGAAACCACGAGCGTCTCGATCACCTCCACGGAGATCGATGGCGACGTGGCCGTCGTAGAAGTCAGGATCACTGTGACCTACGGCGAGGGACCTTTCAATGCTGGCTCCGACCGTTTCGATGAAACGCTTGTGATGGAACGCCACGGGGATCGATGGCTGATCTCAGAACCAGCTTGGCCATGGGATCGGTATTCCTGCGAAAGGGAGGGTTGACGATGGAAGCTGCACTGGGCATTTTCGGTTCCTTCATTCCACTGCTGATTCTCGGTGGAATCATATTTGGCGTTGTGAAGCTCATTTCGAAGCACGACAAGGAATCCGGGGAAGGCGCCGGCGTTGCCATCCGCAGGTTCTTCCAGTATGCAGTGATGCTTGCCATGCTCATCCTCACAAGCTTCGGCGTAGCAGGGTTGATCGATGCCGCAGCATCTGCCGGAAGTCAGATCACGGTCGACGCTACGGGGACCGCGATGTCGATCGCATTCGTGGTCGTGGGCCTTCCCGTCTTCGTTGGCCTTGCGATCTACACAGATCACAGACTCAGAGTCGACCATCGGGAACGGCAGTCCATGGGTTGGGCGGTGTACCTCACGATTGTTCTCTTCGGATCACTGGTCACCGTGATGTCGCTGACAGGGGCACTCCTCGCCGAGCTACTCGACGACGGCGATATCGACAGGACGATCGGTATCTACACCGCGGTCTGGGCGATCGTGTGGGTTGGCCACTGGTGGGCGGCCCAGAACAAGGGTGACCCACAGCGGCTGGTTGCACAGACGCTCCTTGGCTCTGCCGCGGGGCTATTCGCCATCTTCTTCGGAATCGCTGCTGGCGTGGCAGAGGTGTTGGCCCAGATCTACGGCAGGCTCTTCCAAACTTCGATCGTAGACACGGGAATCGAGCCATTGGCAGGAGCACTCATCATCCTGGTTGTCGGCGTCCCCGTGTGGTGGTGGTATTGGTTCCGCCACGGTCGACACCTGAGCCATGGTGCCCTGTGGCTCACCTATGTGCTACTGCTTGGTGTCCTTGGAGGGGCGATCGCTGTAGTCATCGGAGCAAGCTTCGTGATCTTCGGTGTGCTGGAATGGTTCCTCGGAGACCCCGGTACCACCTCGTCAGCTTCGCACTTCGATTACCTACCTGTCGCTATTGGCTTCATGGCTGCTGGGTCAGCGAGTTGGCTCTATCACGCGAGACTCCTCGGCGACCGAATTGACCGCGAGCGGACAGAGGTCGACAGGGTCTACGACTACCTTCTTTCAGGTGCCGGGCTAATGATCGCAGCGAGTGGAGTCGCCACACTGATCACGGTGACCCTCAAGGCCCTCTCCGAGCTCGGGCTGACATCCTTCCGATCCGGCGACGCGACCGCCGCAGCTCTGACCCTTCTCGTGGTTGGCATCCCACTGTGGTGGCGGCACTGGTCGACCATCCAAGGCTACAGAAGGACGGATCCAGATGAAGAGTTGCGGTCGGTGACAAGGCGTATCTACATCTTCCTGCTTTTCGGCATCGCAGGGATCGTGGCGGTTGTCAACCTCGTCGTCATCGTCTTCATCATCTTCAACGACATCCTCAAAGGCGATTTCGGGTCGATAACCCTCGACACGGCATCAGTGCCGATAGCCCTGCTCCTCACCGCTGGCGCGGTGGCCGGCTATCACTTCGCCATCTTCAGGGAAGATCGTGCCGCAACGCACGATGTGGTCGAACCGACTCTCCGCAGAGTTGTCGTGGTCGGCTCAGGCACCGACCCCATCGTGGAAGCGATCAGGTCAGACACCGGAGCCTCGGTGACGGTCATAGATGTCACTTCCCATCCCATCAACGCGGCGAGTATCGAAGACGCCCTCGAGAAACTGAACGCCATGGGCCACCAGGCCGCCGTCGTGATCCCAGACGAAAATGGCGGTTACACGATCCAACCGACCAACCATTGACCAGTCGCCACGAGGTTCAGCGGATAGGGATCGTTTTTCCCCTCCGCCTCGCAAGCTCGGCACCTCCCCCGTCCAAAGAGCCGAGGGAGGAATCAGAACCGAGGTGACGGCACCAGAGGGGGAGCTGAGAACATGGATCACCACACGAGCATCCACCTACCTGCCGAACCTCCAAGTACCAAGTACCAAGTACCAAGTACTCTTCAGCCCCATGGACACCATCACAGGTCTTGCAGACCTATCACTTCCCGATCCCGAGGGCACGCTTCATCGACTCGGTGACCTGTGGGCCGACGAACCCCACGTTCTCCTCTTCCTTCGCCATTTTGGCTGACTGACATGCAGAGAGCGGGCCGGTCAGGTCCGTGAACGGTATGAAGAGATCCTGGCGACGGGGTCAGGCGTTACGGCGCTGGGCACCGGTGGAGCCAGGTACGCGACCGCTTTCATCGAGGATGAGGACGTTCCCTTCCCCGTGCTTCTCGACGAAGACGGAACAGCAGCCGATATCGTCGAGTTGAACCGGCTCAAGGCCTCGTCGTTCATCCGTCCCGACGCACTGCTGGCAGGGGGCAGATCACTCCTCGGCGGGCATCGCCAACACAACACTGGACGTCGCCCGAGCCAGCTCGGAGCAACGCTCGTTATCGGTCAGGGGAGCGAACTGCTCTACATCGACCGGGAGTCGTACGCAGGCGACCATGCAGACCTTGATGAGGTGCTCACCATCCTGGGGGCATGAAGAGGCTCGCGCGAATTGGTGGCAGCATGGAGATCCATCTCATGGATGTCCAGTTGGACCCGCAGATCCTCCCGGATGCAGCCTTGGTCCAAGCAACGCCAATACCACTCGGCTCCAGCACGCTCCGATCAGGTGTGGCTTGACGACGTCTCCCACAGGTCTATTCCGCCCTCGACCGCAAGTTCGTCGATTTCTGCGAGTTCTTCATCGCTGAAATCCAGATTCTCGAGCGCGTCGAGGCTGTTCTCGATCTGGGACCATCGACTCGCTCCGACAAGGGCCGTGGTCACTCTGGGATCACGCAGCACCCACGCAATTGCCATCTGAGCCAGAGACTGGCCGCGTCTCGCCGCGATTTCGTTGAGACCGTTGATCCGCTGAAGGTTCTCATCGGTGAGGAACGATTTCTCGAGGCTGGCGTCTTCGGACGCTCGCGAGTCTCCGGGGATACCCCCGAGGTACTTGTCTGTGAGCATCCCCTGGCCGAGCGGCGAAAAGGCGATCACACCCATCCCCTCGTCGGATGCCGCTTCGAGCAACCCATCCTCAACCCACCGGTTGAGCATGGAGTACGACGGCTGGTGGATGAGAGCCGGAGTGCCGGATGCCCGCAGGATCGCCGCAGCCTCTCGTGTCCTGGTGGCACTGTACGACGAGATCCCAACGTAGAGGGCCTTCCCCTGGTCCACAGCGCTGGTCAATGCGCCCATCGTCTCTTCAAGTGGAGTCGTGGGATCGAACCGATGCGAGTAGAAGATATCGACGTAGTCGAGGCCCATCCGCGCAAGGCTCTGGTCAAGGCTTGCGAGCATGTACTTTCGCCCTCCGCCACCCTGACCGTACGGGCCGGGCCACATGTCGTATCCCGCCTTGGTTGAGATGATCAGTTCATCACGATACGGCCTGAGATCTGATGCCATGACCCGCCCGAAGTTCTCCTCAGCCGTCCCGTACTCCGGTCCATAGTTGTTGGCAAGGTCAAAGTGGGTTATCCCGCGGTCGAAAGACTTGAGCAGCATCTCCCTCGCCGTTTCGAGGGCCGCGCGACTTCCGAAGTTCTGCCACAGGCCAAGGGCGATCTTTGGAAGGTCCAGTCCGCTGCGCCCACACCTTGCGTAGGGCATGGTCTCATAGCGATCATCGGCCGCACGGTACATCGCAACTCCTCTTTCGTGACACTCGTCCCTGGCGTTTTGCGTTGACTCGGCTGATATCTCGCCTGTATCAACGCCAGAGCACTGATAGTAGGATGGTTGCGTGTTAGCCATGATGCAGAAGGAGTTCCGCGAGTTGCGTCGCGACCGCCGCACGATGGCGATGATCATCGTTTTTCCCCTCTTGCTGCTCATCATCTTCGGCTATGCGGCGTCATTCAACGTGGACAGCGTTCCCACCGCGTTCGTCGGACCTCAGGCTGAGATCGCCTCACAGCGGACTCCCGGCATCTTCGACGTCGTGATCGTCGACCCAGCCGGTACGTCGGCCACGGCCCAGGATCTCCTCAGAGACGGCAAGGCACAGCTGGCAATCGCAACTGACACGCAACCTCCGACAGCCTTCATCGACGGCTCCAGCCTCTTCACCGCTCAGGCAGCCAATGCGGCACTTGGCCGGCTCGGGGATCAGGTCACGGTCGAGATTCTCTACAACCCGGATCTCATCACGTCCTGGGTTCTCATCCCACCGCTCATCGGGTACATACTCATGTTCATCGCCACGGTGGTCACATCGATCGGCCTGGTGAAGGAACGTGAGAACGGGACCCTTGAGCAACTGGCTGTGATGCCCCTGAGTCCTGGCGCCGTCATCTTCGGGAAGGTGACACCCTATTTCATAGTGGCAGCGATCGACCTCATCGCCGTGACTGTCCTCTCCATGATCCTGTTCCATATCCCGTTCGTCGGGAGCGTGCTCCTGTATGGCGCAGGAGCAGCCATCTTCCTCCTGGTCGTACTCGGGGTGGGGGTTCTGATCTCGACAGTGTCACAGAACACTGGCCAAGCCATCCAGCTGGCGATCTTCTTCCTCGTGCCACAAATACTGCTCTCAGGCATGATCTTCCCGCTGTCAGCCGTGCCGTGGGCGATCCGATGGATCGCGTACATATTCCCGCTCACCTACTACACGATCATCTCCCAGGGCATCGTGCTGCGGGGTGCCAGCATCGACTCGTTGTGGCCCCAGTTCCTCGTCCTCGCTGTCATGGCAGTTGTCGTGTTCAGCGCTGCAATTCTGCGCTTCCGCACCGATCTCACTCCGCACCGAAGCGACAAGGTCGACTCCGACGGCGCACAAGCGTGACCTTCGGCGTCAGCAACACCACCGTCCGACAGGGCGACGTCACTGCTCTTGACGGGGTCACCGTGACGCTCAAGCCAGGAGAAGTGACGGCGGTAGTCGGCGCGGATGGTGCAGGCAAAACGACCCTGCTGCGTGTCCTCGCTGGACTCGTGCACGCGGACAGCGGATCAGTGGCCACGCCTGGAGCCGAACGCATTGGATACCTCCCGTCGGGAGTGGGCAGCTGGAAGGATCTGACCGTAGCGGAAAATGTCGCCTTCGTTGGTGCCGCGTATGGGCTCACCGGGGCCGACCTTGCCGATCGCGCCGACCCCATCCTCGAGCAGGCAGGCCTCGCTCACGTCACAGACCGCCTCGCGAGACAGCTGTCAGGAGGAATGCGCACGAAACTCGGAGTGAGCCTTGCGTTGTTGCATTCGCCTGGTCTACTGATCCTCGACGAGCCAACGACCGGGGTCGACCCCGTGAGCCGTGTCGAAGTCTGGCGCATGATCTCTGAGGCCGTGGCGAACGGGGCCACGGCGGTTATGACAACTACCTACATGGATGAGGCCGAGCGTGCAGCATCGGTGGTACTGCTGGGCGAGGGCCGCGTGCTCCTATCCGGAAGTGCTGATGACCTGATCGCCGCGATGCCAGGGGCTGTCGGTGTTGTGGATGCACCAACAGATCCGACGCTGTCATGGAGAGTGGGCCCCGTATTCCACGAATGGTTCCCCGATGGGAGGCCCGAAAGCGTAGATCCGTTCGCAGCAGACCTCGAGGATGCCTGCATCGTTGCTGATCTCTCGGCCCGAGATGCCACAGTTGGTCATGGACGATGAAGGGCCTCGCACTTCAAGCCGAGTCTCTCACAAGGTGTTTCAAGGACAACGTCGCCGTTGACAACGTCTCTTTCGACGTCGCGTTCGGCGAAGTGGTTGGACTCCTCGGGGCGAACGGCGCTGGTAAGACGACAACGATCAGGATGCTCGTAGGTCTCCTGGAACCCTCCAGTGGCCATGCCATGCTCCTGGGGGCCCCGCCGAGCCGGGAATCCCAGAGACGCCTCGGCTACGTCCCTCAGGGCCTCGGACTCTATGGAGACCTCACGGTGTCCGAGAACCTCAGGTTCACAGCGCATGCCTATGGCATCGAGACACGTGTCCTGACAGGACCGCTCTTAGAGTCATCGAACCGTCTGGTGCGCGATATTTCACTCGGCCTCCAGCGTCAACTCGCCTTCACATCTGCCGTTCAGCACGTCCCTGACGCTCTCATCCTGGATGAGCCAACATCGGGTGTGGGACCATTGGCCGCAGCCCGCCTGTGGGATCAGATCCGACACGAAGCTGAACGCGAGGTGGGAGTGCTCGTCACAACGCATTCGATGCAAGAGGCTCGTCAATGTGATCGGCTCGTGCTGCTCTCCGAAGGGTCGGTCGTTGGCCGTGGCATGGAATCCGACATCGTTGCGGGACTGACCGCGATCGAGGTCACGGCGGACATGTGGAGCGATGCGTTCAGCGCGCTCACGACGACCGGTGCCATTGTCACGCTCGATGGCCGATCCGTACGTGTCATCGACCAGTCTCGAGAAACGGTCGAACGGACACTGCACGATGCTTGCGTCGCCGCGACCATCAAGATTCTTCCTGCCACGATCGATGAGCGCATGGCTTCTCTCGCAAGGGCCGCAGCCACCGGTTGACCGCCGATGGTCAGCCACCCGACCGTCGCCCTTCGACGATCATCCAGACGATTCCGCGGCGAAGCTCTCTGGCAACGTACCTTCCAACGATCACCACCCCGAGAGGATCTGCGGGGCCACCTCACCGACCGAGGTGTACCTTCTCGGCACGAAGGCCTACGGCTACCACGTCGATCCGATCGCAAGACCGATCGGGAGAAACTCGGCGTTGAGGTACACCAACGCGTGACCGTGCTCACGGTGGTTCTCGAAGACATCGACACCGGGCACAAGTTCCCGCTCGAAGCATCACGCCTCAACTTCCATCACGCCAAAGCACTGGTCGAATTGCTCATGATGAGTGACGAACACCACGAAGAAGAGATCGAAGAGGAAGAACCGAGCGGCGCAGACCTCTAGCGCATCGTCCAAAGGTCCTGACGGCCCCGTGAAAGGGGAAGTGCCGCTTGGGTATCTGGGAAAGGTGAAGCTGGAATCGCGGTACTGCTTTTCGTACTGACCCCGCCTCTTGCGATCGGTCCGGTGGCGTATCCGCATTGCTGACTGAGACCGATGAACCCCTGGAGCGGATTACTGGCTCTTCGGAAATGGGCGGGGTTGTGACATGACTGTTCAGCACTGCAGGTCCTTCGGTTGGAACGTCGCCTCGCCGATCTCAGTCCGAAGACGATTCGCGGGTCCAACTTCCACGCCAG
>Ga0164313_10001485_pt1 | contig 20703 bp, 18 predicted proteins | sample GuaBasSedimGuay4_FD_113735 | JGI IMG/M metagenome (GOLD analysis project Ga0164313, IMG submission 113735) | Subseafloor sediment microbial communities from Guaymas Basin, Gulf of California, Mexico - Guay4, Core 4569-4, 0-3 cm | ecosystem: Environmental > Aquatic > Marine > Hydrothermal vents... | reverse complement strand
TCTACGCCTATGTCTTCATCACAGTCCTGCCGACCTGGTTCGGCCTCGACGGCGTCACGGTCCACGTCACAATCGGCGAGATCGCCAAGAGCGTATTCATCTATTTGGGCATCCCATTTCTGGCCGGCATCATCACCCGCTTCACCCTGATCTCTATCAAGGGCAAGCAGTGGTATGAGACGAAGTTCATTCCCAGAATCAGCCCGATCACCCTGATCGCGCTCCTCTTCACGATCCTCGTCATGTTCTCGCTCAAGGGCGAGTACATCGTCCAGCTTCCGCTCGACGTGGTACGGATCGCGATCCCGCTGATGATCTACTTCGTGGTGATGTTCCTGGTCTCGTTCTTCATGTCGAAGAAGGTCGGCGCCGACTATGAAAAATCGGCAACCCTGTCGTTCACCGCGGCCTCGAACAACTTCGAGCTCGCCATTGCGGTCGCCATCTCCACCTTCGGCATTTCCTCCGGCATCGCCTTCGCCGCGGTCATCGGCCCCCTGGTCGAGGTGCCGGTGCTGATCGGCCTGGTCAACGTCTCTCTGTACTTCCGGAGCCGTTTCTTTGGAACGCAACCGGCGGCAGCGACGACGTAGGCCGCATCTTCCGCTTGTCTGCCGCCGCTTCGCGGCTTGGCTGATTGAGGTTCCCCTTTTCCTGGGGCTCACGCCCCAGGCTAATTATCTGTCGCCGCTTCGCGGCTCGTTCGACTCAACCAAAAGAGAATTGAGAGTGTCTTTTCGCTCACCACAGAGTTCGCACCGGATAGCTCGTGATCTGCTCGTCGGGCGTCAGGAGGACCAGCCCTTCGACGGTTGCCTGGCAGATGAGCATGCGGTCGAAGGGGTCGCGATGATTCCCCGGCAGCTTGCCGAGAAACAGGGCCGCCTCCTCAGAGAGCGGCAGGGGTGCGATCCCGTGCCGTCGTCTCATCTCGGGAACGAAGTCCGAGGGAGGGGCCGGCAAGGGCAGGCGGCCGAGACCGTGTTTGACCGCGATCTCCCATGCCGAGACCGCGGATAGAAAGACCTCGTTGTCAGGTGCGGTGAATTCGATTCGGGCGCGATCGGAGAGTTCCGGCGCCCCGGCCACGATCCACAAGAAAGTGCAAGTGTCGAGGAGGAGCTTCATTCGCCCTCGAAGGCTTCCACGAGATCGTTGGGCAGTGACTCGAAGAAGGCGGGAGGAACCTCGAACACCTCGCGTGCGAGCCCGATGGGCCGGGGTTCTTTTTGCCGGCCCGGAAGGCCCCGAATCTCGGCGATCGGCACGTTGCGCTTGCAGAGCACAATCACCTCGCCCTCGGCAAGAGCCTTCAAATAGCGCGACAGATGGGTCTTGGCCTCGTGAATGTTGAGTCGAATCATAGTTTAAATATGAGTCTATAACTGAACTATGTCAACGCCATCCTCACTCTCACGGAGTCCGCGACGGAACCGGTCTTGACATGGCCCCGCGCGCGGGCAAGGATCGTGCGGGGCAGCCGCCCCCGAGGAGAATCCATGGAAACCGACGAACCCGTCCTCATCAATTACACCCGCGGTCCGGTCGAGGTCTACGGCCGGCGGATGAAAATGGAGTACATCGGGATGGCGTCGGTCTTTGTCGTCATCGCCGTGCTCATCTACGGCGGCGAGCCGTGGCAGCGGTCGATCGTCGCCACCTTCGGCAGCTTCTTTCTCTTCCTCGGCTTGAAGAAGAAGAACCGCGATCACTTGATGTGCTCATTTCTGCTCTTCATGGCTGCGGCTCTCGCGCGTCCGGCGATTCTGGTCGCGGACTGGGCGCTGCCACTCCTGCTCTTCGGCGCGACCGTGTTCTCGCTCGAGCGCTACATCGAGAAGCGACCCTCGCAGGTTTACGTGCTGCCGGTGGTCTTCGCGGTGTGGGGTTGGGTGGACGGGTTCTGGCTGCTCGCCCTGCTCTTTGCCGCTGCCTATCTCTTCCACCCGAGGGCCGACCGGCCGGGTTGGCGCAAGAAGCTCGGTCTAACCATTGCAGGCGCCGCCGTCGCCGGCGGCATAACAACCGCCCTACGCCTGACGGGCTCGCGCTCGCCGGACGGCTACTGGCCATCAGAGCGGATCACCCTCGCTCCCGGCCAACTGATCTTCACCGCCGTCATTGCGCTCGCAGTACTCGTCATCGTGGGATTTTACTGGCGGCGGATCATCGCTCCACACCGCATCAACCCGGTCGTTTTCGCCATTCTCGCACCCTGGGACATCCGGCTGACGGCGATGTTCGGAATGGTGGCGGCGGTGCTCTTCGCGGCAACCATATTCCACCACAGCATCGACTCGGATCGGGCTCGTCCCATCTTCAAGCACACCGAGTGGCACTTCTTCTGGTGGGTTCTCGCGCTGGCAATATGGGCGGTGGCGTTCCACTGAGGGCCCTTGGTTCACAATTCAGGCCACGGTCTGTCGCCGATTCGTGGTTCATGGAATTTGACCTCGGTGCGACTCGCGACCTGTCTGGGGAAGCCACGAAGCGGCGATAGATTCGTAGCCCCGGGCGTGAGCCCGGGGTTTCCCGGATCTCTGGAAAGGCCAGCCCTGAAGGGGCGACAGACCCTTGATTCCTCGATCGCCGCTTCGCGGTCACATGCTAGACTCCATCGGCCCTTCGAAATCGAGACAATCGTGCTCTCAGAGGAGGTCGACGATGTTCCGAAAGCCCTGGTTCTGGGCAATTTTTGTTTTGATCTCGGTAGCTTGCACGGCGTGGGCGGTGATGCACTTCGCCGCCGCATTCCCCCTCGTCACGCTCGACGTCACGATGGACCGCGCCGCGGCCGCGGCCGCGGCAGAGGAGCTTGCCGTCGATCGCGGATGGGGGCCCGACAATGCCCGCGATGCAGTGGAGTACAGGCTCGACAGCCGCGTCCAGAGCTTCGTCGAGCTCGAGGCCGGCGGCAAGGAGGCCTACTCCGAGATGCTGCACGGCCATCTCTACTCCCCCTACACCTGGGTCGTGCGGCGCTTTGCCGAGGGCAAAACCAACGAAACCCTCATCCGCTTTCGGCCCGGCGGCGCACCCTATGGCTTCCGCGAGAAGATCCCGGAGGACGAGCCCGGGGCGAGCCTCGAGCCCGAGGCCGCGCAGGCGCTCGCAGAGGCGGCGGTTGTTGCGGATTGGGACGTGGATCTCGGCGCCTACGAGCTGGTGGAAGCCTCGCACGAGGTGCGGCCGGGTGGGCGTACCGACCACACCTTGGTCTACGAACGGCCGGACGTTGAGATCGGTGACGGACACTACCGGCTAAGACTCACGGTCTCAGGCGACCGTTTCACCGAGCTCACCCACTTCATCAAGATCCCGGAGGCCTTCACGCGGCGCTATCAGGAGATGCGCTCCGCCAACGACGCCATTGCCACCGGCTCGCTCTTTGCCATCGCCATCCTCTACATGGCGGGCGGCTGCGTGGTGGGCCTTTTCTTTCTGATGCGCGAGCGCTGGGTGGTGTGGAGGCCGGCCGTCAAGTGGGCCCTCTTCATCGCCTTTCTGCAGGCGCTGGTGGTGCTCAACCAATGGCCGCTGCTGTGGATGGGCTACGACACCGCGGTCTCATCCACCACCTTTGCTCTGCAACAGATCGCGATTGCGATCGCCCAGTTCATCGGCATGGGTGCGGTCCTCGCGCTCTCCTTCATAGCGGCCGAGAGCCTCACCCGCCGCGCCTTCCCCGAGCGCATCCAGCTGTGGAAGTCCTGGAGGGGAGATGTTGCGGCATCAAAGTCAATGCTCGGTTACACGGTGGCCGGCTACCTCCTGATCGGCATCTTCTTCGCGTACGAGGTGTGGCTCTACTACTTCGCCAACAGCCAACTCGGCTGGTGGACTCCCTCGAGCGCTCTCACCGACCCCAACGTGCTCGCCAACTTCTTCCCATGGCTGACATCGATCGCCATCTCCCTCCAGGCCGGGTTCTGGGAGGAGAGCCTCTTCCGAGCGGTGCCCATCGCCTCGGCGGCCCTGCTCGGGCGGCGCTTCGGCAAACGCTGGTTGTGGATCACTGGTGCGATGGTGTTGCAGGCTGTGATCTTTGGCGCCGGCCACGCCAACTACCCGGCCCAGCCGGCCTACGCGCGTCTGGTCGAGCTGATCATCCCGGCGCTCGGCTTCGGCGGTCTCTACCTGCTCTTTGGTCTGGTGCCGGCGATCGTCTTTCATTTCGCTTTCGACGTCGTGTGGTTCGCGCTGCCGCTCTTCGCTGCCAACACGCCGGGCATCTGGGTCGATCGCGGAATGGTGATCCTTCTGACGCTGGTCCCGCTGTGGGTCGTGCTGCGAGCCCGCCGGCGAGCGGGCAGGTGGGGAGAGGTCCCCACTGACGACCTCAACGGGGCGTGGACGCCACCCCCGGCGCCCATTCGAGTCGAGCGCGAACCGGCCGCGGCATCAAGCGGTCTGGCACCGAGGCTCCGCGTTACGCTCGCTATTCTCGGAAGCGCCGGAGTGCTGCTGTGGGCTCTCACTACCAGCTTCCAGACCGACGCCCCGCCCATCGAGCACGGCGACGGTGAAGCGCGGCTGGCCGCGCGTGAGACCCTGGCCGCCCGCAACATCGAGCTCACCCCGGATTGGCGTGAGCTGAGCTCCGTCCAGGCGCCCCTCGGTCTCGAAGATCGATTCGTCTGGCAGGAGGGCGGGTCCGAGGCCTACCACGAGTTCCTCGGGCGCTATCTGCCGACACCGCGGCGTCTGGTGCGCTATGCCCGCTTTGAAGGCGACGTCGCCGAGCGGGCCGAGGAGTACCGGGTCTATGTGGGTCCGGATGGTGTGGTTCAGAAAACCACCCACCAGTTACCCGAAGGCCGCGCGGGCGCCGAGCTTGACGAGGACGACGCCCGCGAGATCGCCCAGACGACGGTGACGGCTGAGTACGGCCTGGCCGCCGACTATGTGGAGGAGGTTTCGGCCGAGGCCTCGCAGCTCCCCGAACGCCGCGATTGGTCCTTCGTCTTTCGCGATCCGGAGGGCTACTCGATGGATACCGGCGAGGCCCGAATCACGATCAACATCGCCGGCGACGAGGTGGTGGGGACCGGCCGATTCGTTCACATCCCCGAGGAATGGGAGCGCGCCTACCGAAACCGTCGCAGCGTCACCCAGGTGGTGCAGATCGCGTGCGTGGTGCTGGTGGTACTGCTGTATCTAGCGGGCGCGGTCGTGGCCGTCATCCGATGGAGCCGGCACCGCTTCGCCGCCGCAACCTTCGCCGTCTTCTTCGGGGTGACGGCTGTTCTCGGCGTGATCCAGCTCGGCAACGGTTTCCGTTCCACGATGGCTCATTTCGACACCGCACAACCATTCAAGCTGCAGGCGGCAATCATTGTTGTCGGCGGGTTGATCGCCATGACCGGTATCGCGGCTGTGTCCGCGCTGCTCATCGGGCTGGCCCACCGCCTGTTGCCGCCGCAACCAACTGAGAATACCGGCGCGAGCATCGCGGCCGGTTTTGGTCTTGGCGCCGTCCTCGCCGGGCTCGGCGCCCTCGGCCTGCAGTTGGCGCCGTCCACACTGCCTCTTTGGCCGAGCTTCGGGGGCGCCGGCAACTCCGTACCGATTGTCGCAGCCGCGCTCGGTCCGCTCAGCTCCTGGATCACCAGCACCGCGATGTTCGTGCTCGTGGTCGCGGCCCTGCAGGCGATCACGGACGGCTGGCGACGCCTGCAGCCCTTGGCCTCGGCCCTGGTGATCATGCTCGGTCTGGTGGTCACCGGCAGCGAGGGGATCGACAGCATGCCCCGGTGGTTGGTGGAGGGCGTGCTCACCGGGACCGTGATTCTGGCGGTCTGGGTCCTGCTCCTGCGACGGCACCCCGCGCTGACGCCGCTGGTGACCGCAGCCGGCGCGGTCCTCGCCGCCCTGAGAAACGCTCTGATTGGGGCCTACCCGGGCGCCGCGGCCGGATCTGTGATCGCGGTACTGCTGATGCTCGCCGCCGCCGTCTGGTGGTATCGGCGCCTGAGTGCCGACTCGATGATTCAATCGGCACCGATCTCGACGGGTGAACCCGCCATAGAAATGGAGGTGTGAAATATGCGTGCAACTGCAGCATCTCTTTTGGTCATCGGCGTCCTGTTATTCCTGGTCAGCTTGACGGCCGACACCACCGGCTTCGGTGAAGGGATGGGGGTGGGATGGAAGCAGATCACGGGCGCGGTGATCGGGGTCGTCATCGCCGCGATCGGGATGATCCGCCTACGGAGACCGTAGGCCGCTGACCAGCTTTCGTGGCGAGGGCGGCGAGACGCCGTGGACTCACGCGTGAACCTTTCCCTGCTATTCTTTTGCGATATTTGAGGGAGTGATGGCAGAACAGAAACACAGCAATCCGCACTACCGCCTCAACGAGCTCGAGGCGACCGCCATCTGCGGCAACGACATCACTTCGTCGTGCCTTTACGTTTCGGCATTGACCATCCTCCAGGCCGGCAAGTGGGCGCCGCTGGCGCTGCTCATCGTCGCCGCGGTTCTCTTCCTCTACCGCAAGATTTACGCCGAGGTGGTGGGCGCCCTGCCGCTCAACGGCGGCGCCTATAACGCGCTGCTCAACACAACCTCGAAGAAGTTCGCCTCATTGGCGGCGTGTCTGACCCTGCTCTCCTACATGGCCACGGCGGTGATCTCGGCATCGGAGGCGATGCACTACGTGCACTCGTTGTGGCACGGCCTGCCGGTTATCCCGGCGACCATCATCCTCCTCGCGGCGTTCATGGTCCTGACCATCATGGGCATCGGCGAGTCGGCCAGGGTCGCGGTCTTCATCTTCATCACCCACATCGCCACTCTGCTGCTGCTGCTCGGGGTGGGCGTGCTCTTCGTCCTGCGGGGCGGGCCGGCAACCCTGGTTGCAAATCTCACCGCCCCGATGGAGATCAGCATTCCACAGGCCCTGTTCTTCGGCTTCGCCGCCGCGATGCTCGGAATCTCGGGCTTCGAGAGCTCGTCGAACTTCGTCGAGGAACAGGCCCGCGGAGTCTTTCCGAAAACCCTGCGCAACATGTGGGCCGCGGTGGGCTTCTTCAACCCGTCAATGGCCCTCCTCGCCCTGGCATTGGTGCCGATCGCCTCGGTCCCGGCAAATCAGGAGGCCCTGCTCTCATACATGGGTCTGGTTGCGGGTGGAAAATGGTTGTCCGTCCTGGTCTCGATTGACGCCGCGCTGGTGCTCTCAGGCGCGGTCCTGACCGCCTATGTAGGCGTCACCGGGTTGGTGACACGCATGACCCTCGACCGCGTCCTTCCCCAGATCCTGCTCAAAATAGGCCGTCAGGGCACCCATTTCTTGATCATCATTTCCTTCTTCTTGCTCACCGTGTCGGTACTCCTGACTACCCATGGCGACCTCGGCGCTCTCGCCGGGGTCTACACCATTTCCTTTCTGTCGGTGATGATCCTATTCGGCATCGGCAACATCCTGCTCAAGGTCAAGCGGGCACGCCTTCCGCGGCCGACCATCGCGTCCTGGCCCTCGGTCTTCGTGGCCATCGGCGCCGTGCTCGCCGCCCTGGTCGGAAACATCCTCATGAACCCGGCCTACCTGCGGGTTTTTCTCGCCTACTTCCTGCCTGCGGTATTGGTCGTCGGCATCATGCTCGGCCGGATCGAGATCATGCGGGTGATGCTCTTTGCGATCCAGGCTATCAACGAGGCGATTACGACGCGTACATCGCGCGCGGCAACGGCCATCCATGCCAAGATCGATAAGATCAACTCGCAGCGCTTCGTCTTCTTCACCCGCGGCGACAGCATCGCCAACCTCAACGAGGCGATGCTCTACGTGCGCCGTAACGAGCACACCAACCGCATCAGGGTGGTCACCATATTCACCAACAAGAAGGACATCCCACCCAAGCTCGAGCAAGACCTCGAGTTCCTCGACGAGGCCTACCCCGAGATCGACATCGAGTACGTCGAGATCGAGGGCGAGTTCGGTCCCGAGCTCATCGACAAGCTATCCAAGAAATGGCGGATCCCAAAAAACTTCATGTTCATCGGTTCACCGGGGGATCACTTCCCCTACCGGCTGGAAGACCTCGGCGGGGTGCGGTTGATCATTTGATGGATTTCGAATTTCGAATTTCGAATTTTCCACCCATCCACCCCAACAAAATTTCGGATTTGCCGCCCGCCCGCCGAATCAGTATTGACTGAGTTCTTGGTTCACCCGCATATCCCACCTCAAAATACGAACGTCAGGTTCGCGTTGATCGAGCTTTGCCGGATGTTGACCTTGATCTTGGTATCTCCTGCTTTCTCATAAATCACATCGGAGCCCGAGAGGCCGAGACCCACCCCCACGTGGCGGGAGAAGAACCACGTGAGACTCGCCCAGGTGGAGAAAATCCGCCCGTTGTGCTCGCCGATTTCGAGATCGACGAATGAGGCCTTGAGCTCCAAAATGAGGTTTTTCCTGAGCGCCTGGTTGATGAAGAAGCCAAAACCCGGGACGGGGGCGATGACATCGACATTCTCGCTCCTGAACTCGGTCCGTTCGGGGTCGTCATCAATCACAACCTCCCCCGCGAGCACCAGGTCATACTTGTAGATTGCGAGCCCAGCCGAGATGCCGGCCTCGGTCTTGCCGTTGTTGATGAAGCTGTACTGGTACTCGACGATCGCAACCTGGTTGACGAACTCGCTCGCAATCACGCCGGTGAACTCCAGATCCAGAATCGGAACCGACCCTTCGATCACCGCATGGGCATCACGATCGAAGTTGGCGTACCTGAATTGGACCGCATGCTTGCGGTTCTTGGTAAAACGGTAGAAACCCTCGAGACCGAAGGTGGAGATCTGCTCGTCGAATCCGAGGACATCCTCGAGGTCGATCAGAGCCCCCAGGCCCTTACCGGCAGCAACATCGGCGTTCATGTTGACGAGACCGCCGATGATGCGGATCGAAAAACGATCCCCGAGGTATCGAGTCTCCTCGATCTCCGGATTCTCCTGCGCGGTGGCGACAGGGACCAGGGTTGTCAGCAACAGGAAAACGGCGAGTGCTCTCACCACGGTAGATCGAGCCATCTTGTCCTCCAATACCCGGCGTTGACGAGCAGAGTTTAGCACCGGGCGCTTCGCGGACACGAAATTTCGAATTTCGGATTTTCCCACCTACCTGGCAGGCGAGACGCCTGCGCCACAAGGCTTCCCGGAGCAATTGTGGGGCAGGCGTCTCGCCTGCCGTGCGACGGAAGAGCGCGGGCAGTGAAACCACATTGCCTCCTCGTGCATAGGACGGTGTGAAATCAAAACCACCGAGGAGGATCCATGGACTTTCGAGATACGATCAATCGCGTTAACGGCCTGACTTTGCAGGTCACCGACAAGCTCGGCTTCATCGCACCGCTGGCGACCCGCATCGTCATCGGCCTCGCCTTTTACCAGGCCGGGAGCGGCAAGTTCCGGCACTTCGAGAACATCGTCGGCTTCTTCCAGGGATTGGGGATCCCCTTCCCGACCTTCAACGCCGGTCTGGTCGCCGGAATGGAAACGGTCGGCGGGATCATGCTGATCCTCGGCCTCTTCACCCGCTTCTTCGCCAGCGGTCTCTCGATCACCATGGTGGTCGCCCTGATGACCGCCGACTCCACCTCGTTCCTGGCGTCGTGGAGCGCCGCGAGTGAGAACTCCCCCACCGACATCACCGCCTTCGTCTTTCTCCTGTTCCTGCTGTGGCTGATCGCATACGGCGCCGGCAAGCTGAGCCTCGACGCGCTGCTGCGAAAGGTGTTGGGCTTCGAGCCGCGCACGGCCAGTGATTAAAGATCCACACCTCATGTAACCATTCGCGGATTTCCTGCTTACTTAGATCGAAATCAAGAATAAACGAGACACAGACTCAGTTATGAAAAGAAGCCTTTCTAATAACCAACAACCTCCCGAGGAAAGGGGAACGAAATGAACTCGAAAATGAAGAAGCTCCTGGTCAACGCAGCGATGGCAGGAATGATCGCCGGTGTCGGCACGATGGGCGCGCCGACTGCATCCGCAGCGACCAACCCGTCGGAAAGCGTTCGCAACGGTTGCGGCGGCAAGGACGGCTGCGGCGGTAAGTCGGGCGACAAGGCGGAGAATACCGACAAAAACGCCTGTAAGGGCATGAACTCCTGTAAGGGCAAAGGCAACTGCAAGTCCGGTGACAACGGTTGCGCCGGCAAGAACTCGTGCAAGGGCAAGGGCGGCTGCGCGTCCGAGGACGCCAAGCACGGTTGCAAAGGCCAGAACGACTGCAAGAGCCTCGGCGGCTGCAAGTCGGGCGACAACGGCTGCGCGACCAAGAACTCCTGCAAGGGCAAGGGCGGCTGCGCCGTCCCCGTCAAGGAAGCTGCCTGAAGATATCAACCCGGCGTGGGCTCCGGGGAATCCTGGGGCCTGTCGCCAGGGTGCCAGGCTTTAGAAACTTAGAAAGTTGTGTTTTACCACCTTTATTATTTCAGTCGGCTGATTCAACTTTCTAAGTTTCTAAAGCCTGGCACCCCCACGGCGAACACCGACACTGGAGAGATGAGATGAGCGAAAATCGCTGGAGCTTCCCCGACCTCGGCCTCGGAGTCGGGCTGCGCACCCCGCATTACGCCCACATCCTGTCGGAGAAACCGGACATCGGGTTCTTCGAGGTCCTGACCGAGAACTACCTCGACACCGGCGGCCGCCCGCTCTACCTGCTCGACCAGATCGCCGAGCTCTATCCGATGGTGATGCACGGCGTCTCGATGTCCATCGGCAGCACCGACCCCATCGATTTCGACTATTTGGCCAAGGTCAAGGCCCTCGCCGCTCGCACCGGCGCGCTGTGGATCTCGGACCACGTATGTTGGACCGGCGTCCTCGGCCGCAACACCCACGACCTGCTGCCCCTCCCCTACACCGAGGAGAGTCTCAAGCACTCCGTCGAGCGTATCAAGGTGGTGCAGGACTACCTCGACCGGCCCCTGGTCATGGAGAACCCCTCCACCTACCTCGAGTTCGCCGCTTCCGACATGCCCGAGTGGGAGTGGGTGGCGCGGATGGCGGAGGAGGCCGACTGCGGCTTGCTCTTCGACGTCAACAACGTCTATGTGTCGGCCTATAACCACGGATTCGACCCGGTGGAATACATCGATGCGATTCCGGGCGAAAGAGTGTGCCAGTACCACCTCGCGGGCCACACCAACAAGGGCACCCACATCATCGATACCCATAACGACCATGTCCTCGACCCGGTGTGGGAGCTCTTCGGCCACACCATCCGCCACGTCGGTCTGCGCGCCACCCTGCTCGAGTGGGACGCCGACATCCCGCCCTTCGAGATCGTCCACCAGGAGGTCCTCAAGGCGGACGACTGGCGCCGGCAGGAGGTGGCCAATGTCGCTTGAACAACCGAAGCTCGATCGTCTGCAACGTTGGATGCAGGAGGTCGTGGTCCACCCGGGCACCGTCGAGGAGGCGATCGCTTCCGAGGGCGCCGAACACGAATTCCCGAGCGAGAGGCTCGGCGAAGTGGTAACGCCATCCCACTCGATGACCTCCGCCGAACGTGTCGGCGTCTACCAGGGCATGTATCTGATGCGGATGGAGGAGGCCCTGGAAACCGACTACCCGGTGATCCGCTACCACCTCGGTGACGTCGCGTTTTCGCACCTCATCGAGGCATACGTCCAGCGCTATCCGTCGCGCAGCTACACCTTGAATCGGCTCGGGGACCACCTGCCGCAGTTCTTCCTCGATGAACCTGAGTGGCCGCAGGCCGCGTTTCTCCACGATCTGGCGCGGCTCGAGCTTGCCATGACCCAGGTCTTCGACGAACAGGAGTCGCCGGTGCTGTCGGCCGAGGAGCTCGAGGCGGTCCATCCTGACGCCTGGGAAAACGCGCGGCTCGAACCCATCGCAGCCTTTCGCCTGCTCAGCTTCCGGTACGCAGTGATTCCGCACCTTGTGGCGTTCCACGAGGACCGGCCGTCACCGAGTCCACGCCGACGGGCCGCCTGGGTGGCGCTGTATCGTCGCGACTACTCGGTCCTGCGACTCGAGCTGAGCCGGGCCGAGCACGATTTGCTCAAGGCCCTGGCCGGCGGCACCCCCCTCGGAGAGGCCCTCGCCATCGCCGCGCAGTCGCAGAAGTCCTCACACCAACGGGCGCAAATCTTCAAGTGGTTCCGGACCTGGATCGCCGAAGGACTTTTCACCTCGATCGAGGCATAGTCTCGATCAAGAATTAGGAGTTAGGAATGAGGAATTAGGAATTCCCATCCAACAACTCCATGATCGCTTCGGCATTCTGGGGCGGCCGTCATTCCTAATTCCTAATTCCTAATTCCGAACTCATGATTGACTTGGCTCAATATCCTTGAGAAGATGAGAATATGAGCAACACAACGGAACCGGATGCTCTTCCCGAGTGGATCGTGGAGTGCCTCAGCCGGCTCTTCTCGTCGATCTCCGATCCCACCCGGATTCGCATCGTGTATGCGCTGACCGAGCATGATCGGCTCAATGTCACCGACCTGGCGACGTACACAGGTCTGTCGGTCTCCGCCATCAGCCACCAGCTCCGCCTGCTCCGCGACCGCGCGCTGTTGCAGGCCCAGCGGGAGGGCCGGTCGGTCTACTACAGCCTTGCGGACGAGCACCTCAGGGCCCTCTTCCGGACCGGCGTCCAACACGCCTACGAGGACTGCACCAACAACCTTCGCCGCCAGGCCGAGCGCGGGGAATAACTACGGATCTGTCGCCGCTTCGCGGCTTGACGGTTTTTTTGTCACGTCCTTTCCTGGGGCTCACGCCCCAGGCTAATTGTCTGTCGCCGCTCCGCGGCTCATCACACCCGACCGTCGTCCTTTCTGGGGTTCTCTTGCCGCTCCGCGGCTCATCACACCCGACCGCGATCCTGTATCGCCGTTTCGTAGAGCCTCCCCGACGGTAGTTCGACGTCACCTGGCACCTCGACGGATCGCTGCTACCGAGCGCCGAAGGCGCGATAGATACATAGCCTGGGGCGTGAGCCCCAGGAACACGAGAAACAAAATTCAATCAAGCGCCGAAGGCGCGACAGATACCACAGTTCAGCCATCGACCACCGGGCGCCGGCGTTTCACCGCCTTGTCGATGAGCCAGGCCGCTATGAGCATCAGCCCGAGGACCACGACTATTGCGGGTCCGGTCGGCATATCCAGGTAATAGGAGGCAACGAGGCCGATGACCGATCCGACGACGCCGAAGACCCAGCCGAGGACAAGCCGCGGCCGCATCTCCACGGCGAGCAGGATCGCTATGCAGGCGGGAATCACCAAGTAGGCAAACACCATCAGCACACCACCGATCTCCACCGAGAAGGTGATGATGATTCCGAATGAAAGATAGAAGAGGAAGTCCCACCAGCGTACGTTCCAACCTCGCCGGAAGGCCTCTTCGGGATCTGCGGTGATGAGCAGGAAACGACGGCGGAAGATCCAGTGGAAGAGGCCAACCGCCGAGTAGATGATCACATCCTTGATCACGGTCGGCCAGGTCACCCACAGCAGGCTCCCGGAGAGCATCTCCTTGATGTGCTCGGCGCCTTCAGGAGCGCGATCGGCGACCAGGATCGTGGCCGCCGAGGCGACCACGAAGGTGATGCCGATGATCGCCTCCTGCGGCAGCTTCTCGTCGCGGGCACGGGTCAGCGCAAAGAGGACGGCCGCGAGAGTTGCGAAGGCCATGCTGTAGAGAGTGGAGCTGAGCTCACCCGGATGATGACCGTTGACGAAACCCACCACCGCGCCCAGCGCCGCGAACTGGGCAACCGCCAGATCCACGAAGAGAACCCGCCGCTCGATCACGTGGATTCCGAAGTACGCGTGAATACCGACCAGCACGAGACAGGCGGCAAAGGGCGCGGCCATGAAGCTCAGCATCTGGGTCATTGGTGGGTCCCCGACGAGTGGTGCCGATCATGGTGATCAGTATGATGGCTGTCGTGATGGCCTCCCTGATTGTGGTGGCTTTGTCCACCAGACGCCTCATCCGCCAACGCGAAGGCATCGAGCAGACGGATCAGCCAGGTGTCGACGAGGTCAAAATATGTCACCACCCCGGGCTCACCGCCCACCGAGGTCGGCACGACCACTGGCACGATCCCGGTGCGCTCGGCGATCAATTCGGGCTTGCGGCGTTCGAAGTAGTTGGCTGCCAACAACACCTCGATGTGCTCCGTGTTGATCAGGTCAATCAGCTCCGCCACGTGGCGTGCGGTGGGCGGGATCCCCGGCTTGGGTTCCACGTAGTCCGCCACGCCGAGCCCAAAGAGGGTGGTGAAGTAGACCCAGTTCTTGTGGTAGCAGATGATCGTGCGTCCGCGCAGTGGCAGGCCCTCCTCCAGCCAGCCGCCAAGCTCACCGAGCATGTCATGCTCTTCCAGGAACGGAACCAGGCGGCCGGTGCGGGCGAGTGGATCCAACGCCTCCACACCGAGGTCTTCCACCAGTCGCTCACCGTAAAGACGCCGGGCGATCTCGTCGGTGAAGACTGCCAGGTTGAGCTTGTAGCTCTCGCACCCCTCCGGGTCCACCTTGCACAAACCGGTTGCGATGTTGCGCGCAATGATCGTGGCGTTGAGGGGCGAGGTCTGGATGTGGGGATTGCCATAGACATGAACGCCGCCCCCCGAGCGGTCGAGAGAGATGGGCTTCTGCATCAGATCGATACCCTGGAAAGCAGCTACGTATCCGGGCGCGCCGTCCACGATATTCCGGTTACCCGCCTTGTTGACCACCGCCGGCGCCCACAGCTCGAGGTCGAGGCCGGTGCTCACAAAGAGGTCGGCGTCGCGGAGCATTAGGGCGTAGGAGGGCTTGGGCTTGATGAAGTGGGCATCGGCGTTGCCGGCGACGATCGCCTGTACCTCGACCCGATCACCTCCCAAATCGCGGGCGATGGCGGCGTAGTCCTGAAGAGTCGTGACCACCTTGACGGTTGCGCCGGCGAACGAAGTCACGCCTAGAAAGGCGACCAACAGCAGGGAAAGAAGTCTTCCTAAATTTTTCATGACGCCACCTCAGTAACTTTCGTGCTTGTGCGGACCGGCCGCAAAGGTGATCTGGAGCTCGAACCGTCGATCGGTCCCGTACCAGCTGTCCCTTTCATAGGTCGCCTGCCCGCGAAGCCGGACAAAATGGGACTGCCAAAAGGTCAGGTAGGGAGTCAGGCCCCACGTGTCGTGGTCCGGCACACGCTGGTCCTCCGCCCAGTCCCAGCGAAGGCCGCCGATCCAGAGCGCTGTGAATCTGTACTGGCCGTACAGATAGCTGCCCCATGCGTCCAGACTGCCGCCGTCCTCGAGGTTCAGCCACGAGCGTAGGAGCATGCCGCGCGCTGTGAACCCGCGGTAAAGCTCACGTCCCGCCGGGTACCAGTCGTAGGCGAGATCGAGGGCCAGGAAATCGTGGTCGAGGTCACCCGCGTGGTCCGTGACGCCGTGCAGCCCGGTGAGGTCGGCCTGCAGGTAGCTGTCCCCGTTGAGGTCCCAATAGCTCTTGAGATAGGCGAGGAATGTCGGCCTCTTCCAATCGGAACCGGCGAAGGCCACGTCGTTGTTGCCGTTCATGATCTCGACGGTGAGCTCGTTGGTGTCAGCCCACAGCCGGGGCATCAGCCAGTCAAAGGAGACACCCGTGCCGACTAGGCCGTGAGCGCCGAAGCTCTCCTGGATCACCCACGGATAGTCGGACTGATCGAGGGCGTGCTTGTGCCAGCGGTTGAGAATCCCGAACTGTTGGCGTTTCTGGCCGACCGTAAGCGAGGTGTGGCCAGGGAGGTGGAGCCAGGTGATGTAGCCCTCACCCAATCCGAGGCCCCCATGGTCGTGCTCCTCCTCCCCATGGTCCTCCATGCCGAATGAAGACTCATGGTGGGGGCCGTGGTATCCGATGACCAGGTGCATTTTCGTATACGGGTCAAGGTATGACTGGATATCGAGCTCGAAGTGGTCGGCCAAAAACTCCTCTTTTTCATGCTCACCGCCGACGAAGAAGATGTCGCCGGTGACCGAAAGCTCGGGGTTGAGCATGGCCTGCATGCGGGTTCCGGAGACGAACTTCGTGGAGGTGTCCACCTCCTCCGCCGCAGTGTCCTTGGCTGCCTCGGTGTGGGCCGCCTGTCGCAGATGCTCGAGCTCCGCCTGGCGGCGCTCCGCATCCTGCTGGACCTTCATCTTCTCGAGCTGTTCCTGCACGAACAGCAGCTGCCGCGTCAACTCGTCGATCTGGCGTTGCAGCTCCTCGATTGTGGGCTGTTCAGTCGGCGCCGGGTCCCTCTCCTGTGCCGGGACCAGGCCGGCGGCCAGCACGATCGTGACCGCCAGCACGGCGCCACGAACACAACAGGTTTTCATGTGATCTCCCCTTTTTGTCTGGACGGTGATCAGAGATCGATACCGAATCAGACAGTGGCGGGAGGACCTCGAAGGAGGGGTAGATGAAAACGGCTCTGCGAGCGGCAGTCTGTGACTGCGGCCACCGCCTGAACATGATCCGAGATCATCGAACCAAGCGTGATCGTCGCGGGTGCAGACGCATGGTTTGATCCTGCGAGACACGCGAGACAGTGATGCGGGGTGAGAACCTCGCCCGCACCGTGCAGGTGGAACGTGCTCGACAGCGGGTGAGAGGCCGAGCAGCCGAGCTCTTCCTGTGGAATGCCAGCGTCCGCATGGTTGTGGGGCAGGCCCAGGATGATCCCGTGCCACGTCATCAGAAACGCGGCTGCCGTTACCAGCAGGACCTTGGCCGAAACCCTCACCCACCCATGATGATTGGTGGCACCGATGATGTCAAACCCAAGTGGTGAGAACGACATGGCGGTGTAGGATGGTCATGGCAATCGAGGAAAAGCCCATGGACAACGACGAGATCAAACGTCTGTACGAGTGGATCCAGACCCGGGTAGCTCTCGGTGATGGCGCGGACAAGGTGACGATCCTCTTCGACGAGCCCACAGCAAGAGATTTCAAGGATCAGGAATTTGGCGCCGATGCGATCTCACTCACCCTCGAGTCCGGGTGGTGGGCCGAAATGGCGGCGGATATCGTTGAGACCCCGGAGTACGCGGAGCCCGGCGAGTCGCCGGAGCAAGTCCTCAGCTACGCCCGCGATGTTGTGATCGAGTACGTGCGGAAGAGGCTGTTCACCTAGCCAGATACCGGATGCCGGATGCCAGATGCCAGATTTCGACAGCGCGTCCTCCCCTGGGATGGGTGGGCGGATCTGGTATCCGGAATCTGGTATCCGAAATCTGGTATCTGGTATCTAGCTCTACATCTCGGTTGATTCGACCTCAGCTTCGCCCGGCGGAGCTTCGACCCAGAACCAACCGCGGAGATCGCCCTCGGAAAAACCGACCGCCTGATCGTCGGGGTAGTGGTCGGCAAGCGCCGCCGCGATCCCCTCGTCGATCTCGTCGGCTTGGCCGTGACACATCTGGCACTCCGCCTTGAGCTTGATCGGCAGTAGGGCGCCAAGCTCTCCGTTCGGTCCGGCGACGTAGGTGGGTTCCTCGATCATTGTCTCGACGTACGGATGCGCCCACTCAGGCGCGACGTTAGCGGGGTTGCGCAGCCAGTACGAGGTGCGGCCGATGTCGACGCCATAAGCCTCCGACACGTGGGCCGCCACCACCCGCGCCTTGCTGCGGCAGACAGCAATTGCAGCACCCGCGTCCCCCGAATCGAGCGCCGCCGTCAACTCACCCATCAGCTCGGCGGCCAGCGCATTTGTGGCAGTCAGAATGAGCTCCTGCTGGGCTTTCTGGGTTTCGGTCATCAGCCCGGGCAGGGCCCTCTCCCACTCGACAGTCACCGCCGGTTCCTCCGTCTTCACCGGCTCCTCCGCCGGCCGCGTACAACCGGCCGCCACCGAGCAGATCACCATACAGACGACAAGTAGATGCTTCATCGCGTCCCCCCCCCCGTGTGATGAATCGAATCCGCACGTCCCACCACCTACAATGTGACGAGGTGAGAAGTGTGGACTATGTGCTGGAACCACACCTGCATCATCGGCCTCCGGGAGTTCGATGTCAACCGCCGAGACGCGACACGGAGATCAGGCGCGCACCCGCTCAATGATCTGGGTTCCCCAATTTTCTTGAGATAACTTGTATCAAATATACTTATGCAGCTGCGATGGTCCTCTCTTCGCCAGGACGAGGGATATTAGATCCAGCGGCGATAGTATTCAAAAATCGCAGAAATTGGAGATGGGGGGCGCCGAACTTGATGCGCCAGTTAAGAGGCAAAGCTCCGATAGTGGCCGCCGCCATTCTCGCGGCGGCGATCCCGGCGTTCGCGACGGTTCCCACGGTGGAGACCGGATCCACCGACCAGGAGATCCACCTCGACGGGGCCCTCGACGAGCCCGCATGGCAGCAGGCCGGCGTGATCCCGAACCTCACCCAACAGGATCCTCACCCTGGAGAATCCACCCCCTTCACCACCGAGGTGCGGGTGCTGGTGGACGCAACGACGATCTACATCGGCTTCATCTGTCACGATCCCGACCCTTCCCGAATCGCCATCCACACCATGCAGCGGGACGGCAACATGCGCGGCGACGACACGGTGACGGTGGTCCTCGACCCCATCGCCGACGGGCGTCGCGGTTACTACTTCGAGATCAACGCAGTGGCTGCGCGGCTCGACGGGCTCATTTCCGGGGCTGAGGACATGTCCACCGACTGGGACGGAATCTGGGACGCCAAGACCCGGCGTACGTCCGACGGCTGGAGCGCCGAGATCCGCATCCCGGCCCAGACTCTCCGTTTCCGATGGGGTCAGGATCACTGGGGTTTCAACGTCCAGCGTTATATCGCCCGGAACTTGACGACGCTGCGGTGGAGCGGCATCACTCTCGATGCCAACCTCATCGACCTGCAGCGGGCAGGACAATTGACGGGTGTCGGCGCTCTCCGCCAGGGCCTCGGCCTCTCGCTCGCACCCTATGGCCTCATCCGTGCGGAGACGGATTTTGAGAGCGGGAAGCGTACCGTTACGGGAGAGGCCGGTGGCGATCTGACCTGGAACTTCACCGGCGACCTCACGGGCTACCTCACCATCAACCCGGACTTCGCCGAAACCGAGATCGACAGCCGCCAGGTCAACCTCACCCGCTTTCCGCTCTTCTTCCCCGAGAAACGGGCATTCTTCCTCGAGGGCTCGGACATCTTCGAGTTCGGGTCCGGTCTCGGGCGCGATTTCATACCCTTTTTCTCCCGCAGGATGGGCCTCTACGAAGGAGAGAAAGTGCCCCTCCTCGGCGGCGTGAAGCTGTTGGGCCGGGCAGGAAAGTGGAGGGTCGCGGCGCTCGGAGTGGCGGCGGACCAAACGGAAGTGACCCAACGAACAAATCTCTTCACCGGACGAGTCACCTATGACGTCGACGAGCACCTGACGCTGGGCGTCATCGCCACCGACGGCGACCCCGAGGGCGAGCGTGACAACTCACTCGGAGGCGTCGACGTGCTGTGGCGAACCTCCACCTTCGGCCGCGACAAGGACAAGAACTTCTCGGTCGGCGGTTGGGCGGCGGCGAGCCGCGGCGACCTTCCCGATGGCCAACGCTCCGGCTGGGGCTTCAAGATCGACTACCCCAACGATCTGTGGGACGTGAATCTGATCGTCAAGGAGTTCGGCGCCGGTCTCGACCCCGCGCTGGGTTTCCTCCCCCGCCCCGGCACCCGCTGGTACTCCTCGAGCGTTGAGTTCAAACCGCGGCCGAAGGGCGGGTTCTTCTCCTGGGTGCGCCAGTTTTTCTTCGAGTTTCGTCCATTCTATGTCGAGGACGACGACGGACAGGCCCAATCGTGGCGGGTCTTCACCGCGCCGTTCAACGTTCAAACCCAAAGCGGTGAGCACCTCGAGGCAAACGTCGCGCCGCAGTTCGAGCACCTCGATGAGGATTTCGAGATCGCGGACGAGGTCGTGATTCCTGCCGGAGACTATGACTTCACCCGTTTCCGGGTCGAGGCCCAGTCCTCCCGCCACCGTCCGTGGCGGGTCGGGGCCACGGTCTGGTTCGGGGATTTCTACACCGGCACGCTGACCCAGACCGAGGGTTTCGTCACCTACACGACGCCTTCAGGCCATCTCCAGCTCGAGCTCAGCGGTGAGAACGACTCGGGAAAGCTCCCCGAAGGCGACTTCACGCTCAACCTCGGGCAGCTCAAAGCGGTCTACGCATTCACCCCGGATCTGATCCTCTCGAGCTTCATCCAGTACGACTCCGAGTCCGGTGATCTCGGCGCGAACACGCGTTTTCGCTGGACCATCAAACCCGGCAACGACCTCTTCGTCGTATGGTTCCACAGCTGGCGGCATCCCATCGACAGCGACAAGAGCTTCACGCTGCGACCGATCAACGATCAACTGGTGGTCAAGCTGCGCTGGACCTTTAGGTGGTGAGCGGTCGCCACCACATCGGACATCCGCAGTGGAATATCGAGCCTCTCGCGGCGTACACTCTGGAGAGGCAGAGAAATCCAAGCCCGAGGAGGCCCCATGACCGAAGGCCGATCCAAGCTCCACCGATCGTCATCGAACCGCATCATCGCCGGCGTCTGCGGCGGCATTGCCGAGTGGCTCGGCTGGAACCCGACCACCGTCCGGGTGCTGTATGTGGTCGTCTCGATCCTGTCAGTCGCCTTCCCCGGCATCCTGGTCTACTTGATCCTATGGATCGCGATGCC
>Ga0164313_10001484_pt1 | contig 20706 bp, 16 predicted proteins | sample GuaBasSedimGuay4_FD_113735 | JGI IMG/M metagenome (GOLD analysis project Ga0164313, IMG submission 113735) | Subseafloor sediment microbial communities from Guaymas Basin, Gulf of California, Mexico - Guay4, Core 4569-4, 0-3 cm | ecosystem: Environmental > Aquatic > Marine > Hydrothermal vents... | reverse complement strand
GAGGAAGGCTTAAGGAAGCTGGTGTACTCTATTACGAATGAGAGTCATCCGAACCCTTTCGGCGCCCTGGCGGTGAAAGGCCTTTTGGAAAGAATACTTTACGGTCGCTATATGATCGAACAGGAAATGGCGAAAAAGCCCTGGATAGAGGATCAGCGTATAGAACAACCGGTATTTATTATTGGGATGCCCCGGACAGGCACAAGCATCCTGCACGCCATCCTGCATGAAGATCCTGCACACAGGTCGCCACTGGCATGGGAATGCCTTTTGCCTTACCCTGCTGCCACACCGGAGACGTTCAAAGATAATGCACAGTTCAGGACCATTGAAAAGGAATTTGGACAGCTCTTTAAGCTTGTTCCCGATTTTCAGCGCAAGCACTATATGGCGGTGGATTCCCCCCAGGAGTGCCTCGGGATTACAGCATTTGATTTTAACAGCTTCCAGTTTTCGGCACAGTTATACCTTCCATCATATATGAAGTGGTTCTCCGACGATTCGGATATGCTGGGTACCATGCGTTTTCATAAAAGGTTTCTGCAATATTTGCAGTCGGGCGGAGTTAAAAGTGAGCGCTGGCTGCTTAAGTCGCCGGTCCACCTGAGGAGACTGGATGAGATATTCGAGGTTTATCCTGATGCCCGCATTATTATGACGCATCGTGGACCATCTGACATAGTCAGCTCTACGGCCAGCCTGATCTCATCCGTCAGGACCTTATACAGTGACCGGGAAGATCCAAATGTGACAGGGCAGGAGCAAGCCATGCTCTGGAGCAAGTACTTCGATCGATTTATCGAAAGCAGGAAAGCCCTCGGTAAAGAAGATCAGATCATCGACCTGAAATTTGAAGACTTCGTGGTGGATCAGCTAGGGACTATCAGAAAGATCTATGAGCGTTTTGGCTGGGACCTGAGTGAAGAGGCAGTGAAAAATTTCGAAGGCTTCCTGGCGGAAAATCCAAGGGAAAAGCATGGCAAACATGAGTATTCCCTCGATAACTTTGGTTTAAAGGAAGATGAGGTGAACAGGCAATTCAGTCGGTATCTTGAATTTTACCAACAACTTTAATTACATCACATGGAATATAAAAGCAAAGCAGCCCTGGAGTATTTCCTGGAAGTGATCAGGAATGCCGACCAGACTTTTCTCGATCCTGAAAAAGTCATTGACGAACAGGGCAGGGTAGATGGATATCAGCATATCTTCCATCTGCTCCGCACCAGTATTGACTTTTACCTCTTTAATGATCCCCTGCGGCCTGATTTTATGCTGCTGGCCAATCCCCATCACAAAGTGCTGGGCGATAATGTAGATGCAGTGTATTATTTTACCCAGGTAAGGGGCGATCAGGAATATATAGTTCGGGGCAAACGATTCGACAGTTGCTACCTTTCTTTTTGCCTGTATGGCGGTGACCCGGATGGCGAACTTGCAGATCGTGTGACCCGGAATGTCAATCACAGGGATATCGAATTCGAGGCCGATGGAAGCTTCGAGATCAAGTTCACACCGGACCCCAAAGGCAGGAATGAGTTTAAGCTGGATGAAGATGCTGTGACCCTGTTCACACGCGAGTATTTCTTCGACAGGCCAAATAGTAGCGAAAGTGAGCTTTCGGTTGAGAATACAAAGCTTCAAGAAGCACCAAAACCCCTGGATGATGAAGAACTGGCTCGCCGCATTCGTATGATGGCGACCTTTTTTGAACAGACCACCTGGATCGCTCCGCTGCCTGTTGATTTTCCATTGAACGATTTTTTACCGCCTTTTGCCTTTGAGGCCGATCAGGGTGGATGGGGAACCGTTGATAATATCTATTGTTTCGGACGCTACAGCCTGGAAGAAAATCAATACCTGAAGATCAGGTTTACCTCACCAGAATGCTGTTATTGGGGTATACAAACCTGGAACTTCCTGATGCAGTCGACCGACTATAAAAACTACAAGGTGTGTATTAACAAAGGGAATGCTGTGCCGGGTGATGACGGTAGTTTCACTGTTTGCTTGTCGCACAGGCCAATGGATGTCGATAACTGGATTAGCACCGCTGCCTATAAAGAGGCCATTATCTTTTGCCGCTGGCTGCTGGCTGAAGAAATGCCGGAGCAACCTACCGTAGAACTTCTTGAAATATAAAAAAAGTGCTCCTCCGGAGGAAGAGCACTTTTACTTATTTCTTATGCAGGATTAGCGTGCGAGTGTTACGCGCTTTGTGATTACCTGCTCATTTACCAGTACCTGTACAAAGTATATCCCGTTTTCGAGATTGTCACCGCTGATGCGGATGCTTTGCTCGCCCGGTGCATGCATGCCCTCATCCGACTGGTACACCAGTTCGCCAAGGATATTATACATATTCACATTGATTTGGCTAACCTTATTGGTATTGATAACCATATTGGTATAATTGCTGAAAGGGTTGGGGTATACCAAAACTTCAGCTTCTGTAGCTACATCCTCGATGCCAAGGTCGTTGTCGGTGCTGAAGTCGGTAGCAATGCTGTAGCCGAAATCGCCAATACCCCTGAGAATGATGGTCCCGCTGCCATGGAAGAGCGCAAAGAATTTATCGCCAAGTCCATCGCCACCGGTATCATAAAAGTAGAATTGGTAGCATGAAAGGTCATCCAATTCAAATGATTCCTCAATGATTCCATTTGGTGTTGTATAAGGACCACCTGAGTACAATACAGTGCCCATGTCATCCATAAGTTCCCAGCTAGATTCACCTGGATTACCATCAAGCATGATCATGAGGCTGACATCGGTAGGAACTGGTACCGGCTGCTCAATCATCATATGGATAGTATCATTCAGTGGAAATTGGTCTGGATTTCCACTTGGGTTTTCGGAATAAATGGTGATTGTATTCATTTCTTCAACAGGAAATGAAAAAGAAGGCAGGTCAATATCAGTACTTCCAAGGAAAGGAATGCTCCCTGTCCAGTCGTAAGTAGCAAGTTCGTTGCCATTCACCAGGCATTTCAGTGTAAGGGAACTCAGGTCTGTATTTCCGTGGTTACGTAAAGTAACAGTGGGAGTGCACATTCCGGCACATGTTGCTTCAGGGATATTTGACATGCTGATCATAGATACATCATAATCATTTACGTTGCCAAACTCCATCATGTCTTTTTTGCTGGCATTCAGGATCTGTTTAGTATCATTGTCCTGCAGGAAGATCACGAGCTCACAGTGCTCGGTTACCCAGCTTGGATCCAGCGAGAAACTATAGTTATGCTCGATGGTGTTTCCTCCTGAAAAATCAAGAGAGATGCCGCTGGAAGAAGGTACCATCATACGCTGAACAAAGTTCAAGTGTGTTTGTCCCTGCCAGTAATCCTGAATTTCTGATTCAGTCACCACGCAGTGAAGACGGACATTTGAGCCTGCATATGGGTCAACCATTTCAATAGTTACATCAACATTAAAATCGATCAGGCCTGATGATGAGCCCTGCATGTCAATTGAAAATGATGATGGAACAGTAATCTTCTGGTTATACTTTGTCAAATATTGTGGATACATGCTGTTACTGGCACTTCCACCGATAACTTTGGTTTGGCCGTCGAATACAGCGGTTGGATAACTTGTAATACTGTAATATGAATTCCTGGCATTGGAGGCATTATGTGTATATGCATCGCCATTATGATTTTCGATAATGGCAACATCATGTCCGTTGGCTACCAGGTCGTCAGCACCCATGGCTGCTCCCGGGCAATAAGGGCACCAGGTTCCTGTACCGATCTCTACCAGTACTTTGTCGCGTTGGATTTGCTGCGTGAAGGCAAAGCTGATGCCGATCAGCAGTGCGAAGAGAGTTGTGATTGTTTTTTTCATAGTATCTTCTTATTACGTTTTAGAGTCAAAATAGTTTTGGTCTGCAAAGTTAATCATTTTGAATATGAAGCTCATAAATAATATTATATATATCAATAGCTAACTATAATTTAATGTTTTTTAAGGAGTAACTAAGGAATTTGTATTAATTTTGCAGTAGAAATAAATAACAACTAAATCCACGTATTATGAAAAAACTATTACTCCTTATTGCAGTATTAATGACATCATCAATGCTGTTTTCACAATCGATCATGACTACCTGGGAGTCTTTGCCTACAGCTGCTTTCCCAATGATCAGCATTAATGGCGCTCCAACAGATATGGAGATTGTCAGCCATATCAGGGTAACCAATATCGGATCAACACCCATGAAGGTTAAAGTAGCCAGGGAAATTATTTATCAGGTTGACCTGACCGGCCACCAGTTTTGCTGGGCAGAAGCCTGCTATCCACCTGACACTGACACTTCTGGTAACTTTCAAAGTTTAGCCCCGGGTGAGTCAACTGACGAGTTCTCAGGCCATTTACAGCCAAACGGAACATTTGGTATTTCTACCATTAAGTACACTTTCTTCGATATAGATAATCCTGCCGAGGCAGTATCAGTCATCATACTTTATAACAGCCTGTTTGAACTCAGTTGTGAGGCAGGGGACTTAGTTTCACCTCATGCGAGGATGATCAGCGGTACTCCGGGTGAAGTTATGAGTGGGAATATTGCTATACATAATTATTCTCCTGCTCCACTGAATATGGTAGCATTCAAACAACCCCTTTCCATTGTAGAAAATACAACCAACTGGTTCTTTTTCGATGGAGTAGAGTATCCCTTTGGAACCGATACTTCCGGATTGGTAACTATTCCGGGCAGTACCACTGATGAGTCTTTTGAATTTTTCTATGATGCCGACGGCCATCCGGGTGTTTCCCAGATGATCTATGTATTTAATGATCCAACTATTCCAGGGAATTATGCAATTTATATGATTGGCTTTTCCGATAATACAGGCATCAGCGATGATATCCTGGCCAACACTACCTTCTCACCGGCTTATCCTAACCCGGCAGATAATTTTGTATCATTCAACTATGATATTCCGAACGAAGTGAAACAAGCCGACCTCCTCATTACCAACCTGCTTGGTGCAGTGGTTTATGAAGGCAGCCTGCAGGGACTGACAGGAACAAAACGCATCGACGTTTCCAACCTGACTGAAGGCATCTATTTTGCCACCCTGAAACTCGATAACGAGATTGCTATTTCACAGAAGATTTTGGTTCAATAATAGGAAACTGAAATTCAAAAAAACCCTCTGCCGGAAGGCGGAGGTTTTTTTTTGGTGTGTGGTATGTGGTGTGTGGTATGTGGTGTGTGGTATGTGGTGTGTGGTATGTGGTATGTGGTGTGTGGTACGGGGTATTAAATACCGAAAGCTTCTTTGATCTTCTCTACGTAATCCATTTTTTCCCATGCGAAGAAGCTCACCTTCTTCTTAAAGGAGTTCCGATGTCCGTTTGAGAAGTCTTCAGTTTTATCCGGGTTGTAATACACTTCAACTTCTTCTTCGAAAGGGTCACGTCCAAAATGACCGTAAGATGCAGTCTTCTCGAAGATGGGATTCTTGAGGCCAAAACGTTTTACGATAGCATGTGGGGTGAGGTCGAAGATCTCATCCAGTTTTATGGCTATGTCTCCGTCCGCCATAATATTGCCATCGGCATCTTTCACTTTTGCGGTGCCGAACGTATTTACAAAGAGACCAACGTGCTCTTTACGTCCAATGGCATAGGCTACCTGAATAAGCGCTTCATCAGCTACGCCGCCAGCCACGAGGTTTTTGGCGATATGGCGCGTTGCATAAGCTGCGGAACGGTCTACTTTAGAGGCATCCTTGCCTGAGAAAGCACCACCTCCATGGGCGCCTCTTCCCCCATAAGTATCAACGATGATCTTCCTTCCTGTAAGGCCGGTGTCACCATGTGGTCCGCCGATCACAAATTTCCCTGTTGGGTTCACAAAAAGCTTGAAATCACCTTTAAATAGTTTCCTAACATAATCGGGAATATCGCGGCTTTGCTTCACACGTGGTATAAGGATATCCCTGACATCATTTTCTATCTTCTGGAGCATCTCCGAATCATTCGGACCAAAATCATCATGTTGTGTAGATATCACGATGGTATCGATTCGCGCTGCCTTATGGTCGTCGCCGTATTCAATGGTCACCTGTGACTTTGAATCGGGACGCAGGTAGGTCATCTCTTTTCCTTCCTTGCGGATGGCTGCCAGCTCCTGAAGGAAGATCTGTGAAAGCTCGATCGGCATTGGCATATAGTTATCCATCTCCGTGCAGGCATAGCCAAACATCATGCCCTGATCGCCCGCACCCTGATCTTCTTCCTTTTCCCTGTCGATACCCATGTTGATGTCGCCAGACTGTTCATGGATGGTGCTGATCACACCACATGAGTCGGCATCGAACTTATAAGCAGATTTGGTATATCCTATCTTGCGGATGGTCTGCCTTGCGATATCGTCAACATTTACCCATCCCCTGGTCCTGACCTCACCGGCACAAACGACAAGCCCGGTGGTAACGAGGGTTTCACATGCAACCTTGGATTCAGGGTCGTGACGAAGAAATTCGTCCAGCAATGCATCCGATATTTGGTCGGCCACCTTATCGGGATGACCTTCCGAAACTGATTCTGATGTAAATAAAAATCCCATTCTATCTTAAATATTTCTGTCTGTTAATATCAATGATTGAGCCCGCAAATGTACAAATACTTCTCTATACGGCGGGGTTGGTGGTGGTAGTAAGTGATTGGAAAACCTCTTCAAGGCTCTTCCCGCCTTTTTTTAATGAACTGATGGTATCATCGGCAACGACCTTACCCAGGTGGATGATCACAGCCCTGTCGCAGATGGCTTCTACCTCCTGCATAATATGGGTTGAGAACAAGACTGTCTTTTCTTTCCCTATCTCCTGTATAAGTGACCTGATCTCCAATAACTGGTTGGGATCCAGTCCGGATGTGGGTTCATCCAATATCAGTACAGAGGGATTATGCAGCAGTGCCTGTGCCAGGCCTACTCTCTGTCTGTAACCTTTAGAAAGGGCTCCTATCTTCTTATTCTGCTCCAGTCCAAGTCCTGTGATATCAATGATCTCGTTTATCCGGCTCTTCTTATTCCTGCCAAGTTTATGAATACCTGCCAGAAAAGAAAGATATTCCCGTACATACATTTCAAGGTAGAGGGGGTTGTTTTCAGGCAAATAACCAACACGCCTCTTCACCTCGATCTCCTGTTCGAAGATGTCGAAACCATCCACACTGGCCTCACCTGAAGTAGGAGGGAGGAAGCAACTGATGATCTTCATCATGGTCGACTTTCCGGCTCCATTAGGGCCGAGCAAGCCAACAACTTCGCCTGCACCTATCTCCAGTGAAACTGAATCCAGTGCCTTTTGCTTTCCGTAGATCTTCGTAATATCAGTGGCTATGATCGACATCTTTCTGTATAATTTGAACCGCGAAAATACTAAATTTCCGCTTCTTGCACCCAGATTTACACAAAATGGGCGTATCCTGATAAAGCGACTTTTGTTATCTTTGCTTCGGTTACAATAAACGTTTAAGGCGTATAAATATTCTTTACTAAATTACTTATGAGGCTGCGACCCTTACTATATATAGTACCGCTTATCATTTTGGTTATGGCACAACCACTGTCATCCCAGACTTTTACACGTATAGATGCAGGCTTTCCGGTTACTCATAAGCCCGCCAATGCCTGGGCTGATGTGGATAATGACGGAGACCTGGATGTATTCCTTGCAGGTCTCGATGAATTTGGGGTCCCCCACGCCGGCATCTACCTGAATGATGGGGGATTTTTCAGCCCGGCTTCAGCATCCATCAACGATGTATACAATGCTTCCTGCGCATTTGGTGATTATAACAATGACGGCCTGGTCGACCTTGTTGTAGGCGGAACGGATGGGTCGGCTGTAACAACACGTATTTACCGTAATGATGGGGCAGGTGCCTTCAGCGATATTGGAGCTGGTATCACCGGCCTTGAGGGAGGTGGCCTCGCCTGGGGCGATTATAACAATGATGGGTGGATAGATCTGCTTTTGAACGGGCGCAACAGCTCTGGCGATCCTGTCAGCACATTATATAATAATGATGGAGGAAATTCCTTTAGTGCTTCAGGTCAATCCTTTAGCGGACTGGCTGAAGGGAGCCTGGCCTGGGCTGATATCGACTTAGATAGCGATCTCGACATCATCATAGTGGGATTGGATGCATCGCAACAAGCTTTAAGCATTATCTACCTTAATAACGAGGGATCTTTTACTCAAATGGGTGCCGGGCTGATCGGTTTACATGGATCAAGCGCAGCCTGGGGCGATTATAATAATGATACATATCCGGATCTGCTGATTACAGGAGCGGCATCCGACGGAATTCCAGCCACACTGGTATATAAAAATAATAACGGCACATCCTTTACTGCACTGGGCGGCCCCTTTACCGGCGTCGCAAATGGTTCCGGGATTTGGGGCGATTTCAATAACGATGGAGACATGGACTTTCTGGTCGCAGGGGAACAGCTACTGAACGGTGGAGGTGGAGGGCCTCCCATGCCTGACCGACCGGCAAAAATTCAGTTATTCATCAATGAGGGAAGCGATCAGTTTCTTTTGCAGAATATTCAGCAAAACGGGATAGAGAATAATGCCATTAGTTGCAGTGATTATGATAATGATTCTGACCTGGACTTGCTGGTATGCGGAGAGATGATCAACTCCATCGGCCTCTTGACTATCAATGCTTTCATCTTTCGTAATGATGGCTCAACTATGAATCTTCCTCCCTCAGCCCCGGACGGCCTTGCTTTTGAGCTTATCGGTGACGAGATGCAGTTTTCATGGAATGCATCTACCGATGATAAAACTCCGGCAGGAGGATTGAATTATAATATGCGAATGGGTACGCAGGACATGAATATGGATGTATTTTCGGCCCATGCAGATCTCAGTGATGGATATCGCCGCATTGCAAGCACGGGAAATACCGGGTCCAATACCTCCTGGTCACTGCTAGATATAGGTTTTGGCGAATACCATGTGTCGGTACAGGCTATCGATCCTTCTTATGCCGGATCCGCATTCTCATCGGATCTTGTCATAGAATTAAGTCCGACAGCTACTTTTACCATGGCTGATACAGTATGTACACTGGAAGAAACAAGCATCACATATACCGGTAATGCATCTCCGGCTGCACAATATAATTGGGATTTCGACGGGGCGGTCATCGTTTCCGGCTCCGGACAGGGTCCTTATATTGTTTACTGGGATACGCAGGGTGACAAAATAGTCGGCCTGACCGTAGAGGAAAATGGTGTTACATCAGACCCATTCAGCTTGGATGTCCTGGTGATAGGCTATCCTGAGATACCGGGATTTATTGCGGGATCAACAGACATATGCCAGGGAACGATCAGCTCCGAATTTGTTGTCCCCCCTATCGCCAATGCTGTGACATATGAGTGGTTCCTGAACCCTTCGGAAGCAGGATTGATAAGCGGTACAGGTATTATCGGAACAGTGGTTTGGGATACCGGATTTCATGGCAATGCATATGTTTTTGTCAGAGGAACGAATTATTGTGGCAGCGGCCCGTATTCAGATAGTCTTGGGGTTGTTATCAGTCCCTTGCCTGCACAAGCGGGACAGCCTGTCGGCCCGTCAGCATTATGCCGGGGCAATGCAAATACCACATATACTACTACCGCTGCTGCTTTTGGGGATAGCTATCAGTGGACTTTGATCCCTGAAGCAGCGGGTGTGATATTCAATAATGGTCTTTCCGCTGAGATCGACTGGGATGGCAGCTATTCCGGGGCGGTGGAACTTTTTGTTTCATCCTCAAATACCTGCGGAACTGGCCCGGCTTCAGATGCTTTAATGATCTCGATAAGCATACCGCCGGAGGCCGATGCCGGTGATGACCAGACGATTGCTTACGGTAACGCTACCCAACTTTCCGGATCTGCCAGCGGAGGTTCAGGTACATACAATTATTACTGGATGCCGGATAGCCTTTTACTCGATCCACATATGGCGAACCCGACAACCCTGGCGCTGGAACAGAGTGCACAATTTACCTTCATAGCCACAGATAATGGGAGCGGCTGTCCCGGATATGATCAGATGGTGGTCACCGTAACCGGGGGACCGCTGATGGTAGATGCCCTGGCTGATCCTGATGAAGTATGCGCCGGCGAACAACTTGACCTTCTTGCACTGGCCAGTGGAGGTACAGGGAATTATACATACTCATGGACATCCAACCCTCCGGGATTTACTTCCATTGAGGCTGCTCCAAGCCATCATCCTGAGGCCAGCACAGTATATTGTGTGGAGGTAACTGATGGAGGCGACGTGGTTTTCGACAGCGTGATGGTTACGGTAAATCTGCTTCCTTCGCCTGCCGGGATAATCAGTGGTCCTGACAATGTGTGCGCAGGTGATGAAGACATTTTATTCTCGATCGACCCCGTTGCGAATGCTACACATTACCTCTGGGAGATGGAAGATGGCATTTTTGGAAATAGTGACAGCACCAGTATTTTGCTCAGCATTGCTACCCAATGGATTGTTGCCGGTGGCCAGATTTCAGTGAGCCCGGTAAATGCCTGTGGACAGGGTGAAGTTTCAACAAAAACCCTGATCGTCTGGGATAGCCCGGAGAGGCCCGGCATGATCGCAGGACCAGATACTCTTTGCACAACTACGGATACGCTGAGCACATACACACTGGCAACACCGGTATCTGGTGCTACTGATTATATCTGGGAGCTTCAGCCCATTGAAGCCGGATATATCGAAGGCAACGGGTTAACGGCTATGGCCCACTGGGAAGCCAGCTGGGAGGGTGAAGCACTCATTGCCTGTAAAGCGGTAAATGAATGCGGGAGTTCCGAATATTCTGACCCACTTTTGGTGCATGCCTATTCCTGCCTTGGGATTGAAGATCCGGGCGCAGGTCAAATTAGCCTCCGTATTTATCCCAACCCGGCCAGGGAAGTGTTGAATGTTGAGTGTTGGGTGTTGGGTGAAAAAGAGGAATTAGAGATAAATATTCGTGACCTTTATGGCAGAAAAGTGCTGGGAAAAACTCATCCCGGCCAGGGAATTCTTCTGCTTAGTGTGGATCACCTTAGTGCCGGCATGTATATCATCAGCATCACCGGAAAAAGAGGTGTAAAAGTGAGCCGGCGGATGATAGTTTTGGATTAATATTTCCCGTCAGGGCTGCCTCACATTCCAGGAACCGATTTGTGAGCAAATATTTGTTCGTAAATTTTGGTATTCAAAAAACTTAGTTCTATCTTTGCACCCCCATTTTGAGGGATGAAAGAATCAGAAGTAGAAAATTACCGATTATAATGGATACATTAAGTTACAAAACAGTAAGTGCCAACAAGCAAACAGTCAACAAAGAGTGGCTGTTAATCGATGCAGAAGGATTAGTCCTCGGACGTTTGGCATCAGAAGTAGCAAAACTTTTACGCGGGAAGCATAAACCTGAGTTTACACCTCATGTTGATTGTGGCGACAATGTCGTTATCATCAATGCTGAGAAAGTGAAGCTTACAGGGAAAAAGATGGATGACAAGATTTATATCAGATATTCAGGCTATCCGGGTGGACAACGCAGCAGGACTGCTAAAGAAGTGCTCGCTAAATTTCCCGAAAGGCTTGTTGAACACGCTGTAAAAGGGATGCTTCCAAAAAACAGGCTGGGAGCTGATTTGTTCAGGAACCTCTATGTTCATGTAGGTCCGGAACACAATCAAGAAGCCCAGCAACCAAAGAAAATTGAATTAAATACAAATAAATAATCATGGACGTTACGAATACTTTAGGCAGAAGGAAGAAGGCAATTGCTAGGATTTACCTCACAGAAGGTAAAGGAGAGATTACCATCAACAACAGGGATTGGAAAGAATATTTCTCAACATCTATCCTGCAATATGTAGTACAGCAACCTTTTATTCTGACCAATACGGAGTCCAAATATGATCTTAAAGTGAACCTCGACGGTGGTGGTATCTCCGGACAGGCTGAAGCTTTACGACTGGCCATTGCAAGGGCATTGATCAAAATTGACCCTGAGTACCGTCCGATCTTAAAATTGAACGGTCTTCTGAAAAGGGATCCAAGGATGGTTGAGCGTAAGAAGCCTGGCCAGAAAAAGGCACGTAAGAAATTCCAGTTCAGTAAACGTTAATATTACCTGATATCGGATCGTGTTTAGTATCTAAATTGCCAAGACCGTTGACATCAATGCTACTTGGCAATTGCTTTTAAAGAATGTAAACAAACAATTAAAAAAATGGCAAGAACAACTTTTGAAGAATTGTTAGATGCAGGTGTACACTTTGGCCACCTCAAAAGAAAATGGAACCCCAACATGGCACCATATATCTTTATGGAGCGTAGTGGGATCCACATCCTCGACCTTTACAAAACCATGGCAAAACTCGAAGAAGCAGCTTCAGCAATCAAGCAGGTTGCCAAATCGGGTAAGAAGATTCTTTTCGTTGCTACCAAGAAGCAGGCGAAAGAGATTGTTGCCACGCAGGTACAAAGAGTGAACATGCCTTACGTAACTGAGCGTTGGCCAGGTGGTATGCTTACTAACTTTGCAACTATCCGTAAAGCGGTAAGGAAAATGTCATCAATTGACAAGATGATGACACAGGAATTGTACAAACACCTTTCTAAGAGGGAAAAGCTGCAGATCAGCCGTGAGCGTGCCAAGCTGGAAAAACAACTGGGTAGCATCTCCGATCTGAACCGCCTACCCTCAGCAATCTTTGTCGTAGATATCCTGAAGGAAAAAATTGCTATTGCTGAAGCCAGGAAGCTGAACATCCCCACCTTTGCGATGGTGGATACCAACTCAGATCCTACACTGATCGACTTCCCGATCCCTGCCAACGACGATGCATCTAAATCAATACAGCTGATCACCAAACTCATGGTGGATTCAATCGAAGAAGGTCTGACCGAAAGGAAAGTAGAGAAAGACAAGAAAGACCAGGAAGTTGCTGCTGAAGAATTAGCTGCTGCTGCAAAGAGTGAAGAAAAAGTTGCTGAAGAATATGGTGACCTCGAAGACGAAGAAGCTGAAAAGCTTGTGAAAGAAGGTGAAGCCAAAGTGCCGGGGAAAGCCGATGGAACTGATGCCAAGAAAAAAGAAGGTGGCAAACGTCCCAGGAAAACAGTGATAAAACCTAAGAAGTAAATAAGTTGTTAAACAAATAATAGAATATAAGAGATGGCAAATATAACAGCTGCTGAAGTAAACAGCCTGCGTAAAATGACCGGAGCAGGTATGATGGATTGTAAAAAAGCCCTGATCGAGAGCGATGGTGATGCAGAAAAAGCAATCGACATTCTCAGGAAAAAAGGACAGAAGATCGCCGCCAAGCGTGCAGACAAATCTGCAAGCGAAGGTGTTGTGCTTGCTGCAACCAATGATGCCGCAAATTTTGCTGCTATCGTGATGGTGAACTGTGAGACTGACTTCGTTGCCAAGAATCAGGAATTTGTTGACTTCACAAAATCAATTCTTGACCTGGCCATTGCCAAGACACCCAAAAGTGCAGATGAGCTTTTAGCTCTTGACCTGAATGGAAGAACTGTTGAGGAAAATCTCAGCGACCAGATGGGGAAAATTGGTGAAAGCATTAAGATGGGTGGCTATGAATTTATTGAAGCACCATTGGCCTGTGCATACAATCACCAGGGAAACAGGCTTTCAACCCTTCTTGCGATGAACATTGCCGATGATGCAAAAATCGCCCAGGTAGGACATGAACTGGCTATGCAAGTAGCTGCCATGAGCCCTGTTGCTGTTGATAAAGATGACGTTGACCAGTCAGTGATCGATAAAGAGATCGAGATTGGAAAAGACCAGGCACGCCAGGAAGGAAAACCTGAAGAGCTGCTTGAAAAGATCGCTATGGGAAAACTCAACAAATTCTTGAAAGACAATACACTCTTGAATCAGGTGTTTGTTCGTGACGGAAAGAAAATTGTTCGTGAATACCTTAAAGAAACCAATGCTGATCTTACCGTAACCGGATTTAAAAGGCTTATGCTTGGTGCATAACTCTTAACTACGATATTAAAAAAGAGCGATCCTGTGGGTCGCTCTTTTTTTTGGTACGGGGTACGGGGTACGGGGTACGGGGTACGGGGTACGCGGTACGCGGGAATTACAATTGTTTTTTCTCTGCCTCTTTAATTAGTTTTATAAGTTCATCCGGAGGAATGGCAATTCGTCTGGTCTTCAGGTCAATCCAGAATCCTTCAACTTTTACCACGCAAGCCAGCTTTCCATTCTCCTTAAAGATCTGATGCGTTGCAGCATATTTCCTGTAATCATCGGAGAAATAATCAATGCAATAATCAACACTGATTACTTCATTCATCAAAATTTCTCTTTTGAACTGCAAATTGGTATTTGTAATCACAAATCCTACATTCAGCTTAGTAAGCATATCCATTGTCATTCCATTCGATTCCATAAAATCAACTCGCGTATGATCCGTGAAATCAAGGTAGGCCGACCCCCGCAAATGCCTGTTCGGGTCAACATCTGACCACTTTACCCGATACTTTTTCTCAAATACTTTCATATTATATACACCCTAACTTTTGTGCATAATGTTTTCAATCACTGAAAATCTATAAAATTCTATTGAACTCCGCACTTCTTACGCCAGCAGCTCCTTCACTAGCATCGAAACCTCTTTATTATCAGCCTTTCCGGCAAGCTTCTTTGATACCATGCCCATCACCCGGCCCATGTCTTTCATGCTTTCGGCGCCGGTCTCGGTGATGATGCCCTGAACAATCGCTTTGAGTTCATCTCCACTAATCTGTTCCGGCAGGTACTTTTCGATTATTCCCGCCTGGAATTCTTCCACTTCTGCCAGCTCAGCACGGTCTTTATCGCGGTATATGGCCGCCGATTCCTTGCGCTGCTTCACCAGCTTTTTAAGGAGACCCATCTCCAGGTCCTGAGGAATTTCACCCGAGGCACCTTTCCCGGTTTTTAAAATGAGCAAGCCAGATTTAATGGCTCGTAGGGCCTCAAGTTTCTTCGCATCCTTCGCCAGCATTGCGGCTTTGATATCTTCGTTGATCTGTTCTGCTAAAGTCATTGTATTTCGGATTTGCGCAAAGTTAATATAATATGGTGGTGCGCGGTACGAGGGACGGGGGACGGGGTTCGAGGGACGGCGATTTTTGAAATCAGAACTATGAACTTTGAAATCAGAAATATTAATATTTAATGCTTCTTAGTAGCCACTACAAAACAATGGAACAGTGAAACAATGAAACAATGAAACAGTGGAACAATGAAACCGTGAAACCGTGAAACAGTGGAACAATGAAACAGTGAAACAGTGGAACAATGAAACAATGAAACAGTGAAACAAAAAACCCTCGAATTCGAGGGTTTTTGTTCAAAATAAATCAAAAATTAGAAAAACTTCCTAATCAACATTGTCATGGAGAAACGAATTGTCCTTGAGGCTTGTACCTTCCTCATCATCTGACAGTGTGTATTTAGATATTTGAGATTCTTCGGATGGCTTTTCGTCTGAAAGCTCAATATTTTTACGGCGATAGGCCGGTTCTGTTTCCAAATCATCCAGCCCACCCGGCGACTTGAGCTTGATGCTCATCTGACGCAGGCGCTCAACACGTTCTTTGTGTTTTTTCTCAGCAATTTGCTTGTCTTCCGTTATCGTTGCATCCTCTTCCTGGGTCTCATAAGTCTTGAATTGTGGCTGCCTCTCTTCGAAAGTATTATTTTCTGTTTCAGATGCCTGGATCTCGTTTGTTGGGGCGCTGACTTCCGTAATGCTCTCTGTCTTTTCGGGTTCCGGTGCCGGATCGTCGAGACTGAAGCGGATAATATTAGGTTTCTCTTCTTCAGTGTTCATGCTGATCTCCGGCTTAGGTATCTCAGGCTTGGAGATCTCATCATCCAAAGAGTTGACCAGTTTGATCTCTTCATTTGGTGTTTCTTCTTCCTCTTCTTCCATGCGTGGTTCCACGGCAGGGCGAGTGGGCCTTGGAGGCATTACCTCGGCTGCCGGCTCTTCTTTCATCCTGTTGTCATATAAATCGGTTGTTTTGACGACCGGGGCTTCTTCTGCTTCCTTATCAAAACCTGTAGCCACGATGGTGACGCTGATCTTATCTCCCAGCGAATCATCCTTTCCTGCACCCCAGATCACATCAACCTGGTTGCCGGCTGATTGGAGGATATATTCTGTGATCTCGGTAATCTCATCGAAGGAAATATCTTTTTCTCCGGATGAAAGATACAGCAGGATATTATTTGTTCCCTTGATATCATTATCGTTGAGCAAGGGTGAATTGATGGCTTCCGTTATGGCCTGTTCAGCGCGGTTCTCACCTTCGGCAATGCCTGTACCCATGATGGCAACTCCGCTGTCCCTCATTACCGTATTCACATCTTTGAAGTCAATGTTGATATACGCTTTTACTGTGATGATCTCGGCAATACCCTTAGCCGCTGTCAGCAGTACATTGTCAGCAATTTTGAATCCTTCCAGTATCCCAAGGTTACCGTAGGTTTCACGCAACTTATCATTGCTGATGATCAGCACGGCATCAGCATATTTCCTGAGCTCTTCTATCCCTTTGTCGGCCTGTAATTTTCGCTTTCGTCCCTCGAAACTAAATGGCAAGGTAACGATAGCTACTACCAGGATCTTATTGGAATCGTCGTCTTGCAGGTCAATTTCTTTTGCCAGCCTGGCAATTACCGGTGCTGCTCCGGTACCTGTGCCACCACCCATTCCTGCTGTGATAAACAGCATTTCCGTATTGGTATCCAGGAGCTGTTTTATATCTTCTGATCTTTCTATGGCCGCCTTTTCAGCTACCATAGGGACACATCCTGCCCCAAGCCCTTTCTCACCGAGAATGATCTTATTCGGCACAGGGCTCATGTCCAGAGCCTGGGTGTCTGTATTGCAAACAATGAAGTCGACACCCTTGATCCCTTGCCGGTGCATATGGTTAACCGCGTTGCTTCCACCGCCGCCAACACCAAGGACCTTAATGATAGACGACTGATTTTTAGGCATTTCGAATTTAAGCATATCCTCCATTTTGGTCAATTTAAATTTAGATTAATAAATCACGTAGTCTTTTGGTTTCGTTTTTATTTATTAACAAAGTTGTTGTTGATTAATCTTCCAGCTGATCTTTTTCAAACCAATCCTGTATTGTACTCAGGAAATTTTTGGTTTTTGGCTCTTTGCCTAGTTTGATCTTTCCTTTGCCTTTTGGCTTTCCTTTGCCTCCCTGAGCTACTTCTTTATCCTTTTCCTTGGCCAACCTTTTAAAGCCTTCAATTACCAGGCCGGTACCCGTAGCGTACATGGGGCTGGCCATTTCATCAGGAACATCATTGGACAGGTGCTCATTGGGATATCCCACACGTGTGTCCATGCCGGTGACAAATTCTGTCAGCTGTACCAGATGCTTCAGGAGGGACCCGCCGCCGGTGAGTACAATGCCACCGATCAACTTTTTCTCATAACCTGAGTTTTTGATCTCATAATGGATATGATCTATGATTTCTTCCATGCGTGCCTGTATAATGCTGGCAAGGTTTTTCAGCGTGATTTCCTTGGGTGGCCTGCCCCTCAAGCCCGGGATGGCAACCACCTCTTCATCCCTGTTCTCGCTCGCAAGGGAGGATCCGAATTTCACTTTTAGCTCTTCTGCATGTTTTTTTATTATGGTACAGCCTTCTTTTATATCTTCAGTGATGATATCGCCCCCGAAGGGGATGACAGCGGTATGACGGATGATGCCATCCTGAAAAATAGCAATATCGGTGGTGCCACCACCAATATCGACCAGTGCTACACCGGCTTCCTTCTCTTCTTCATTCAGAACAGCCTCAGCAGAAGCAATAGGCTCCAGGATGAGGTCGACCACTTCCAGTCCTGCTTTTCGTACACATTTGTATATATTCTTGGCTGCAGCAGTCTGGCCAATGATGATGTGGAAATTTGCTTCCAATGAATTGCCCAGCATGCCAACCGGCTGCTTGATACCCTGTTCGGCATCGATGATATATTCCTGTGGAATTACATCGATAATCTCCTCGCCGGGAGCCATGTTCAGGTTGTACATATTCGCATTCAGGGTATCGATATCATGCTGGCTGATCTCCTCATCCACGTTCTTGCGGATGATGCTGCCATGATGCTGGAGACTTTTAATATGCTGTCCGGCAATGCCAACATTCACATAGCGGATATCGACTCCTGATTTTTGTTCGGCTTGTTCCACCGCGATCTTGATAGAGTTTACGGTGTTTTCGATATTGGAAACCATGCCTCGCTTCACACCGATCGACTCGGTACGTCCATGACCGAGAATCTCGATCTTCCCGTGCTCATCCTGACGACCAACAATGGCCGCTATCTTGGTGGTCCCAATGTCAAGTCCTACAATAATTTCTGTGTTTTCCATAGTCTAATTATTTTGAACAGATTACTTGATTTTTATACCTTAGGTCGATGGAGCGGTAATCGATCCATCCTGCCTTGCCGGCCCCTTCTCTGTAGTAGACCGTCAGCTTTTCGAATTTATCTTCCATATCACTGAAGTCGCCGAACTTTATGGTGTGTTCACCAATCAGCGGGATCAGTTCCAGATCCCTGTTTCCATCCATCCACACTTGCGTGATCAGCTTGTTCAGGAATTCGTCCTTATAAATGTATTGTGCTAGTTTGAACAGTTTCCTTACGACAGAACCTTCTGATAAGGAGTCTACATACAGCCTTTTGTCTTTAATTCCAGTGATCCCATCCCTGATGTTTCCATTGATGATGAGCACCCTGGATGGGAAGCCGGGACTAATTGGCATGAGCCTGCCTTCATGATCGATATAATAGCTTACACCATCTTTGTTCATGATCCTGACCACAGCCTGCCGGAGTGTAACATTTACCTCCATCTTACCATCAATTCCTGTCTGCACATCGGCATATTTTACATAAGGATTCTTATCCAGGATGAGATGGATATCATATGGGCTGATCTCAGCCAGGCTCTTTCCGGCAAGCGTATCAGTTCCGGCGATGATCAGCGATGTCAGTGATGCTGCATCTGTCAGGTCATCATGTCCCGGGTTAACAATATTTAGCTTGAAGTGCTCACAGATGGTCTCGTTGTGCTTTTGCTCAACGAAGATCAGGGCAACGATCACTGCTGCCACGAGCACACCCCATACTACCATATGAAAGAACTTCTTTATCATGCTGTGATCAGTTTTTCTTTTATGGGAATCAGCAAACGATCGATATCGCCTGCCCCCATGGTGAGTAATACATCCGGTTTGCGGGCCTTTATCATGTCCGGCAAGTCTTCTTTACTGCATATGCTTTTGTTCGCAATGGTGATCATGTCGAGCAGCATTTTTGCATCCACTCCCGGGATGGGCTCTTCCCTGGCGGGATAGATCTCCAGTAAGATCAGTTCATCCAGCATCTCCAGGGTCCTGGCAAAACCATCGGCAAAGTCACGGGTCCGTGTAAAGAGATGAGGTTGAAACACTCCGCAAATCTTCTTTTCCGGGTATAGTTTCCTGGCAGTGGAAATACAGGCCTCTATCTCATCGGGGTGGTGGGCGTAGTCATCAATGAAAATGATGCCCTCCGTGTCATCGAGCACAAATTCAAATCGCCTTTTCACGCCCCGATAAGATTCCAGGCCGGCCTTAATTTCTTTCAGATCCATCCCTGCATGCAGGCATACAGCGGCTGCGGCAGTGGCATTTTCAATATTGTGCATGCCGGGCACCAGCATCCTTATGTCGATATTTCCTTTGGAAGACTCCAGCAGGAAGTGATAATGATGTTCAACAACCCTGACATCTTTGATCCGAAGGCTTGCTTCCTTTCCCTGTCCATACACCAGGGCATTGGAGGGTGTTTCGATTTGCCCCAGCACATCTTCGTGTATGATCACCAATCCGTTTTCGTCAGTCTGTTGCACAAAACGACTGAACGACTCCTTCATATTCTCCAGCGAGCCATAGATGTCGAGATGGTCTGCAGAAACGGTAGAGACCACCGCCACTTTTGGATGAAGCTTCAGAAATGAGCGATCATATTCATCCGCTTCCGCGATCAGGTACTTACTCTTGCTTGCATAGAGCATGTTCGTATCGTAGTTGTTCATGATGCCCCCGATAAGTGCAGTGGCTTCATGACCGCTATGATGCATCATATGGGCCGTCATGGATGAAATGCTGGTCTTGCCATGTGTACCTGCAATGGCAATGGTGTAATAGTCATCGGTGATCAAACCCAATACTTCAGCGCGCTTCATAACCGTAAATTCGCCTTCCATGCAGTATTGCAATTCCCTGTTCGTTTCCGGAATGGCCGGTGTGTAGATCACCAGGCCGGCATCACAGGGAACGTATGCAGGATCATCAGTATAGTGGATGTTCATGCCCTCAGCCGCTAGTTGCCTTGTGAGTGGAGTTTCAGTACGGTCATAGCCCGATACTTCTTTCCCCTGCTGCTTGAAATACCGCGCCAGGGCGCTCATGCCTATGCCGCCTATCCCTATCAGGTAAATGGTATTTGTTTGCAGTTCCTTCATTATCTTTCAAGCAGTTTTATCACTTCATCAGCAATTTTTTCCGTTGCATCAGGGCGTGCAAAGCGGTGAATATTTTCTTTCATAG
>Ga0164313_10001483_pt1 | contig 20721 bp, 16 predicted proteins | sample GuaBasSedimGuay4_FD_113735 | JGI IMG/M metagenome (GOLD analysis project Ga0164313, IMG submission 113735) | Subseafloor sediment microbial communities from Guaymas Basin, Gulf of California, Mexico - Guay4, Core 4569-4, 0-3 cm | ecosystem: Environmental > Aquatic > Marine > Hydrothermal vents... | reverse complement strand
GAGCAAATGCTGGCTAATAACTACTATCATTATATATTCCTTGGCATATTCCTGATCTATTTCTCAGGCAACATAGTTATATATCCCAATATTAATTTTCTGTTGAAAACCAATTATCAGCATCAGCATTTTGGGAAATTATACAGCTATGCAACTTCCATTAATAAAATCGTCATGCTGTTCGTTACATTCGTTTACGGATATCTGCTCGACTTCAACAATTTTTCCTTTGTTTATATCATACCGCTGATAGGTGTTCTGGGAGTGATTTCTGTATTCATTCTTTCAAATATTAAATACCCTGAAAACGAACCGACAGATTATCATCTTTCAATATATCAGTCCGTAAAACGATCTATACTTGAAATGAAACATATACTCTCGACTAATATACCATACAAACATTTTGAAATGGGTTTTATGTTTTATGGTTTCTCATTTATGATCTCCGTAACAGTTATTACTATTTATTTCTATGAGCATCTGGATTTAAATTACGCCAGTGTGGCTTTCTACAGGAATGCATATAATATTCTGGCCATCATTTTATTGCCCTTCTTTGGAAAAGTACTTGGAAAGATTGATCCAAGAAAGTTTGCAGTGATTACTTATTCTGCAATAGTGCTTTATATTTTCTTTTTAATGATGACAACTTATTTCCCGTATTCATTTGAAACTTATGACATAACTATCTATTACACCTTGATCTTTTATATTGTATTTCATGGAGTATTTGCCGCAACTATGGTGTTATTATGGAATATTGGTTCGGCTTATTTTTGCAAACCTGAGGAAGCAGGTACCTATCAATCGATACATCTATCATTAACGGGGGCAAGGGCATTGGCAGCACCTCTTTTTGGCGTTCTGTTTTATGAAATGTTTGGTTTTACTTTAACCTTTAGTTTAGCGATAGCCTCATTATTGGCGGCAATAGGATTAATGCTATGGTCGTATCGTAATGAATAATAACCTGAGTTTGATGTAAGGTAGTTTTCAAGTAAATCAGAGTTACATTCATTTACATTTTTGCTGTTTTTGGAGTAATGGATAAATGGAGTGTTGGAAACAACAATAACATCAATGTCTCACCATTACTCCAACAATCCAACACTTCAAAGTGTGCTGCCGTTTTTATCAGATTGTTAGGCGCTTACACTATATTATTAGATCAAGTTGGGATTAATCTGGTATAAGTTATCTTTTGACCGCAAAGGGTTCCCCGAATTTAACAGTCTTGTTTTCTGAGATACTGTAGGGATAATAGTATACAGGTATTTCCTTTTCTTCATTTGTTGTGATGTCAATAGTAATAGTGTCAACAAAGTCTTTATCTTTTTCAAGTTGCACGCTCGCATGAAAAGTCAATCCATACGCAGGTATCTTGCCTTTTTTCATTTCATCGGTACAATAGGTAGTAAGTGCTTCTATTACCTTCCCAACTGTTGGCATATTCTTTTTGTCGAATTCGAATTCGAGTGGATGTACATTTCCCTCTGGTCCGATATAAGCCCCAAAAGGATAAAGTTCTCCCGTTTCAGTTAACAGTTCTTTAGCAAATTCGGATGAATGTTCTAAGATTTTATCAATTTCAGTACTCATTATAGTTTTAAGTTTAATTAAGTTTTATCACACCGTCTCCGATAGTAATTATTTTTTTCTTGTACAAAGCCCCGATAGCTTTTTTAAAATTCTTCTTGCTAATTCCAAAAGTAGCGTAAATCAATTCAGCCTGGCTTTTATCGGTTATAGTCATTGATCCGTTGTTTTCCTTAAGGTATTTGAGAACTAATTCAACGCTGGAGCCCATATTTTCATAACCAGTTTTTTGCAAAGCAAGGTCGATCTTGCCGTCACTTCTTATTTTTTTAATGAAGCCCTTAACATTGTTACCGATTTGCAGGGATTGGAATACCTCATTTTCATAAATCATTCCCGTATGAGAAAAGCTTATGATGGCCTGGTAACCAAGGTCATTTTTCTCAAATATCAGCAGGTCAACTTCATCTCCTTCCAGGTATTCAGCAGGAACAAGATTTAAAAACTTATTCAATTTTGAAGAGGCGACCACTCTGTCTGTATCCTCATCAAGATAAACGTAAACTACATAGGATTGTCCTGTATTCATCCTGTGTCTTTGCTCCTTAAAAGGAACCAGAAGATCTTTTTGAAGACCCCAGTCAAGAAATGCACCAACTTTGCTAACACTAACTACTTTCATGCAGGCAAAATCACCTACCATTGCATTTGGTTTTAGGGTTGTTGCAATAATTCTGTCTTCAGAATCCCGATACACAAATACTTCGATTTCGTCATCAATTTTGCAACCTTCAGGTACAACTAACTTGGGTAATAAAATATCGCTATGTCTATCTCCTGAAAGATAGATGCCGTGTTCAGCTTCGCGCATCACGGTAAGTTTATTCATCATTCCTACATCTGCCATCAGTAATTATATTTATTTTTCCATCTGTGCTTCAATACTTTTCTGGTTTCTTTCTCCCTGGGATTATCACCCGGTTCATATAAACTTGTTCCAGTAATTTTATCGGGCAGGTACTCCAAGTCCACAAAGTTATCTTCGTATTGATGCGCATATTTATAATCTTCACCATAACCAATATCTTTCATCAATTTGGTTGGAGCATTACGCAGGTGCAAAGGTACTGATAGATTGCCTGTTTTTTGAACAAGTGATTGCGCATCTTTAATTGCCATGTAAGAAGCATTGCTTTTTGGCGAGTTGGCGAGGTAAATTGCCGTTTGTGATAAAATAATACGTCCTTCGGGCCAGCCGATTTTATTAATTGCATCAAAGCAAGTATTGGCAAGCAGCAGCGCATTGGGGTTTGCATTACCAATATCTTCGGAAGCCAATATGAGCATCCTTCGTGCAATGAATTTTGGATCTTCTCCGGCTTCAACCATTCTTGCCAGCCAGTAAATCGATGCATTGGGATCACTGCCTCTCAGCGATTTAATGAAAGCAGAAATGATGTCGTAATGCATTTCCCCTTTCTTATCATATATGGCTATGTTCTCCTGGATGGTTTTTAATAGCGATTCATTTTCAATGAAAATTTTCTTTTTATTAATCTTTTCCTGGTATATAAAAAGCTCAAGCGCGTTAAAAAGCTTACGCGCATCACCACCTGAAATCCTGAATAATGCTTCAGTTTCTTTGGCATTAATTTTAATATCAAATTGTTCTTCGAGTAAATTAATGCCAGAACGCAATAATCCGGTTAAATGCTCAACAGTAAGCGATTTTAGGATATAAACCTGGCAGCGTGACAGGAGGGGAGAGATAACTTCAAAGGATGGATTTTCGGTGGTAGCACCAATTAAGGTGATCACTCCTTTTTCGACAGCTCCCAATAATGAATCCTGTTGCGACTTGCTAAAGCGATGAATTTCATCAATAAACAGGATGGCTGATCCGCCAAACATGGATGCATTTTTAATAACATTGCGTACATCTTTCACCCCTGAACTCACAGCACTTAACGTATAAAATTCCCGGTCTAGCGTTTGCGAAATAATGTGTGCAAGGGTGGTTTTTCCGACACCGGGAGGTCCCCATAAAATCATTGACGGGATATTTCCTGACTCAATACTCCTTCTTAAAATCGCATTTTTTCCAACAAGATGCTCCTGACCAATATATCCGGACAGCGATTGCGGACGAAGTTGTTCTGCGAGAGGAGTACTATTCATATGATTATCCTTTGAGTTTGTTATTCGATGCTTTTGGCAATTTTTTCAATTTCCTCAAGAAGCGCTTGCAAATGTTCTATTTCTGTAAACGGATTCATCAAAGTTACTCTTAAATAAGTCTCACCATCCAATTCTGTTTGAACGATATAATACTCCCCATTTTCCAAACTTGTTTTTCTTATTTGGCTGTTCAGCTTATTCAGATCAGTTTCTTTATTTTCCTTATATCTGAAACAAACAATGTTCGCCATGGGTTCCGTTGCTAATTCAAAGTTTGGATCTGTTTTGATCAAATCTGAGAATTCTTTGGCAAGATCATATTGCCTGGTTACATAATCATCAAAGATCTCACTGCCATATGCCTGTATAATGGAATAAAACCGAACGCTCATCATCAGTTTTGTACATTCAAGTGTTCTTTTGGCATAATTATACCATTCTTTATCTTGTTCATTCTCCCATAGATACTGAGCTTTTTGGCTGAACGTTTTGTAGGAGTCATCACTGTTCTTAAAAAGAACGAGGGTACTTAAAGCAGGGCTCAGCAACATTTTATGTAAATCAATAATGACAGAATCAGCATCCTCCATACCAGCTAGCAGGGATTTGTATTTGGGTGAATATAAAACTCCTCCTCCATGTGCAGCATCAACATGAAACCATATCTTTTTTGAAGAACAAAATTCAGAAATTGCTGTCAGATTATCATAAGTCCCTGTGGATGTTGAGCAGGCATTAGCTACAACGGCAATTATTTTTAATCCATCGCTTTGTGCTTTTTGAAATAAAGGTTCCAATTGATCGGTTCTCATTTTATAATCATTATCAACCGGAACTTTAATTATACCGGATGCACCCAGCCCCATGATCCTTACTGCCTTATCAACAGAATAATGGGCTTGTTCCGAAACCATTATGGCGACTTTGTCTTTAAGTCCGTCTTCCCAAATATCACTTTCCAACACAGTCTGCCTTGCACTAAGTAATGCGGTTAATGTTGCTAATGTACCTCCTGAAGTCAGAAACCCATCTGCTTCGTAGTTGCCGATTAGTTTGGCAAAATGCGTAACGATCCATTTTTCAATAGCACTGGATACAGGACCCATTTCATAAATGGCCATTCCGTTATTCAGAAGTGAACCAACCATACTTGCTAAGGCGGTAACAGGAAGAGGTGCAGCCACCTGGTGCCCCATATACCGTGGATTATGCAATTGAATTGACTGATCTATCAGGTCGGAAAAGAATTCATTGACCGGAATATCTTTTTCAAAATAATTCTTCCATTTTTCATATAGATCGTCTGGTTCGATCCAGTCAATTACTTTTTTTGTTTTACCGCTGCCAGAGTTTTTCAGGTAATCTGCCAGCAGATCTACCAGTTCATGTCCTTCTTTTCTAAACAATTCAGGATCATATGCTTTTTGAAGTAATTTGCTCAAACTGTTAAGGGATTTAAAAACGAATTTTTAAAATTAGATACTAAGAAAATCAAAATTAATCTATTATTTATAACTTCGAAACAATAATCACTATGAAATTATTATACATTTGATTTGATGCCAGATGGTCTAAATAAGGAAGTAAAATACCGCACAAGTCGCAGTAGTGGGGCAGGGGGACAGCATGTAAATAAAGTCTCCACAAAGGTTGATCTGATATTTGACGTTAATAGGAGTGAAATCCTGTCTGAAGAACAGAAAACAATAATTCATGAGAAGCTTAAAAACAGGATTTCAAATGAAGGTTTATTGATTTTACATTGCGATGAAACCAGAAGCCAGTTGAAGAATAAAGAAATTGTTTATAACCGCTTCGTCATACTGATAGAAGATGCTTTGAAGCCTATAAAAAAGAGGAAATCTACCAAACCAACAAAATCGTCTGTTGAAAAACGATTATTCAATAAAAAGAAGAAATCGGATAAAAAGGATTTGAGAAAGTCCTTGGATGATTAAACAGACAAAAATCTAAGTTAACTTTTTACTAATTTTGATTCAAAATCAAAGGCTATGAAATTGTTAATGATATATTGTGAAAAATTCGGCTATCATCCCACTGTTAAAACACTTGACGAATTTGAGGAAGTTACTGGGGGAAAGGTTTTTGGGAATACACTGGTGGCTTTTATTCATGCCGAAGAAACAGATGAAGAAGACATAAAACGTACAGAAACTAAGATGGTTAAGAATTTAAAATGGGCTGCTAAAAAGAACAATACCAAATCGATTTTGTTACACTCTTTTGCCCATCTTGCTGAAACAAAAGCTAATCCAAATTACACAAAGGAGTTATTTGACAGGGTAGAGGTAAGGATGAAAAATACTGATTACGAATGTGATCAAACTGCATTCGGTTATTTTATGGATTTAGATATTAAGGCGCCGGGTGTTTCGCAGGCGCGGATATTTAAATCGTTTTAATGAACTATAATATAAGCTTATGAAAACACAATATCTATTTATTTTGTTGGGACTGTTAGTTTTATCGGCCGGGTGTAAAAAAGAAACCAAATGTATTGATGGTAATGGAGACCTGTTGCAGGAAACCCGAAACCTGGAACAGTATACTTCTGTTGACTTATACGGTGACTCGCATTTGTTTTTTTCTCAAGGAGCCAATTCAAGAGCAGATATTTTTGCCGAATCAAATATTATTCCCTTAATAACAACTACAATTAATGCTCAAAAGGTTCTTATTATAGATGTGAAGAATGATGAGTGTTACAATACAAATCATACACCTGAAGTGACTTTGATGTCTCCTGATTGTTTTAACTTTTCTTTATATGGATCAGGAAATTTTCAGGCTAATAGTTTAAATATGGATAGATTAAATATAACGAGTCTGGGTTCCGGAAATATGAATAGCTCGTTCAGTGTCAGTTATTTCAGTATTGAATCCAGTGGATCAGGAAATGCAAACTTCGCAGGAAGTACATCAAGATCAGGTATTAAGTTGTTGGGATCGGGAAATATTTACGCTAAAACCGTAACTGCAGATACATGTATTGTTATTTCTGTCGGATCTGGTGATATTACATTAACTGCTATATCTTATTTAGATGTTGAAATTAAAGGAAGCGGCAATGTCTATTATTCGGGGGATCCTGTTATAGTCCAAAATATTACAGGCTCAGGACTGTTGATCAAAGAAGGAAAATAATGCAGGGTTAAAGAAATCATTTTTTATTTTCCAATAATTTTACCAATTGTATATTCTCATCCCTCAATCGTGCTGCATCAATAAAATCAAGCACTTTTACGGCTGCCTGCATGTCCTTTTTATTCTTGTCTATTGCTTTACGAATAGCTTCAGCACTCATATATTGCACAACAGGATCAGCAGCAATACTGCTCTCTGAGCTTTCGTAATAAGCATTTTCAACATGTTTGGCATTGGCAACAGTTGTCTGATCCATTATAGAGTCGGTTGATTTGATAATGGCTTTGGGTGTAATGCCATGCTTCATATTGTATTTTAGCTGTTTCTCTCTTCTCCTGTTTGTTTCGTCAATGGTTCTTTCCATCGATTTGGTAATCTTGTCGGCATACATGATCACTTTGCTGTCCAGATTACGTGCTGCCCTTCCTGCTGTCTGTGTCAGCGATCTTTCGGAGCGCAAAAAACCTTCTTTGTCGGCATCTAATATGGCAACCAGTGCTACTTCCGGGAGGTCGAGGCCTTCTCTTAACAGGTTCACACCTACTAACACATCAAAATTTCCAAGTCGGAGATCGCGCAAGATCTCAACACGGTCAAGTGTATCGATATCGGAGTGGATATATCGTGTTTTTATATTTAGTTTAATGAGGTATTTGCTCAGCTCCTCAGCCATTCGTTTGGTAAGCGTTGTCACCAGTACCCGGTAGTTTTTCTCAGTTGTTCTTTCAATTTCATCTAACAGGTCATCAATCTGGTTAATGCTTGGGCGTACTTCTATTACGGGGTCTAATAAGCCTGTGGGACGGATCAACTGCTCTACAACCACGCCCTCTGATCGCTGTAACTCATAGTCTGCAGGGGTGGCGCTTACATAAATGGTTTGCCCTGTTAGCTCTTCAAACTCATCAAATTTAAGCGGCCTGTTATCCATGGCTGCCGGCAATCGGAAACCATATTCAACTAAATTTTGCTTTCTTGATCGATCCCCTCCGTACATACCTCTGATCTGTGGAATAGTAACATGACTCTCGTCAATAACGGTTAAATAATCATCAGCGAAATAATCCAAAAGACAGAAAGGCCTGCTGCCTGGTGAACGTCCATCGAAATAGCGGGAATAGTTCTCAATTCCTGAGCAATATCCCAATTCTCGCATCATTTCAATATCATAGGTTACCCGGTCTTCCAAACGTTTTGCTTCAAGATGTCGTCCGATTTCTTTATAGTACGCCACGTGTTTGCCCATATCCAGCTGGATTTCCTTAAGCGAAGACTTCATCTTATCCTGTGATGTAACAAAGATATTGGCCGGATAAATGGAAATATTGGGCATGGAATCTATTTTTTTTCCGTCAATCGGATCTATCATTTCCAGCTCTTCAATTTCATCACCCCAGAAAATAATTCGATAAGCATAGTCGGCATAACCTGGGAAAACATCTACTGTATCACCCTTCACACGGAAGTTGCCTCGACCCAATGTTACCTCATTTCTTGAATATAAAGCATTTACAAGGTCGCGAAGGAATTTGTTCCTGCTAAGTTTTTGGCCAAGTTGAAGAGTTAAAAGATTATTTGTGAAATCATCAGGATTGCCTATGCCATAAATACATGAAACAGAAGAAACAACAATGATATCTCTGCGGCCTGATAGCAGAGAAGAAGTAGTGCTTAGCCTTAGCTTTTCAATTTCTTCGTTTATAGACAAGTCCTTTTCAATATATGTATTGGTAACGGGAATGAATGCTTCCGGTTGGTAGTAATCATAGTAAGAAACAAAATATTCGACTGCATTCTCCGGGAAGAATTGCTTGAATTCACCATATAACTGTGCTGCCAGTGTTTTGTTATGACTTAGTACAAGGGCAGGTCTGTTTATTTCAGCCAATACATTAGCTATGGTAAATGTTTTTCCGGAACCGGTAACTCCCAGCAGCGTTTGTGCCGTGTCGCCACGCTGTAATCCTTCAACCAGTTGTTTAATAGCTTCTGGCTGATCCCCGGTGGGCTTAAATTCAGATGTTAGCTTGAAATCCATTGATACTTCCTGATTGCAAAAATAAAACAATTAGAAAGGGTAGGGAAACACCATGAAATTTAATTAATTCTCTTATATTTGAAGTTGATCCTATTTAAAGCATGAATCAGCAATACATCTTATCCCTCGACCAGGGAACAACCAGTTCAAGAGCAATAATTTACAATGAGCGAGGTGAGATATGCTCTATTGCTCAAAAAGAATACAAGCAGATTTATCCGCAACCGGGTTGGGTGGAGCATAACCCAATGGACATCTGGTCTTCTCAGATAGGTGTTGCTTCAGAGGTGATTGCTAAATTTGGTATTCAACCGGAAGATATTGCCGCCATAGGCATTACCAACCAAAGAGAGACAACTATCATCTGGGATAGAGCGACAGGAAAACCGGTGTATAATGCCATTGTGTGGCAGGATCATAGGACTGCTGAAATATGTGACGAGCTGAAAAAGGGTGGGTATAGTGAACTGGTCAAACAGAAAACAGGATTGGAGATAGATGCTTATTTTTCAGCGACAAAAATTAAATGGATTCTTGACAACGTTAGAGGAGTAAAGCGCAGGGCAAAAAAAGGAGAACTGGCATTTGGCACGGTTGATACATGGCTGGTATGGAATTTGACCCATGGCCGCAAACATATTACTGATGTTACAAATGCTTCCCGAACCATGCTGTTTAATATAAGTACGTTGCAATGGGACAGCGAACTGTTAAAAATATTTGATATTCCTGCTGAACTGCTTCCCGAAGTGTATCCTAATGACAAAGTGATAGCAAAATCTACCGCATCAGTTTTAAATTCTGAGATTCCTATCGCCGGCTTGATTGGCGACCAACAGGCAGCATTATTCGGACAAATGTGTATTGAAAAAGGAATGGCCAAGAATACTTACGGTACCGGATGCTTTTTAATGATGAATATTGGCAGCAGGCCCATCATGTCGAGTAACAGGCTGATAACGACTATTGCATGGCAGTTGGGTGATAAACTCACCTATGCACTTGAGGGAAGTGTATTTGTTGGAGGCGCCGTGGTTCAATGGTTGCGAGATGAACTGGACTTTTTTGAAGAGACTGTGGAAGTGGAGGATATGGTAAAAAGGGCAAAGGATAACAATGGAGTATATTTCGTTCCTGCCTTTACCGGATTGGGAGCTCCATACTGGAACCAGCATGCCACAGGAATTATTACAGGAATTACCAGGGGGACAAAGAAAGAACATATTGCCCGTGCAGCGTTGGAATCCATTGCTTACCAAAGCTATGACGTGTTCAATGCAATGGAACAGGATATAGGCATGAAGATAAAAAGTATTCGCGTTGACGGGGGAGCTTCCGCTAATAATTTCCTAATGCAGTTTCAGGCGGATATTTTGCAGAAAACAGTACAAAGACCGGAAATACTTGAAACCACATCTTTGGGTGCTGCCTATTTAGCAGGCTTAAATGTCGGCTATTGGAAAGATATTCCCGAGTTAACAAAACAATGGACACTGGAACGAAAATTCAATCCCAAAATGGATAGGAAACAGGTGAAACAATACCTTGAAAACTGGCATCAGGCAGTCCACAAAACATATTAAGTTTAAGACAATTATAATCTAATACTTGCCAATCGTATTGATCAGTTCGATGAACTTCTTGTGTTCAATAGCAATTAATGTTTCTGCATACAGCGCTCCACTCATACGACTTATCATGGATATTTTAGTAGCAGTTTCTTCGTTAGGTGCTTCGTAAATATCCAGAAAATCATACTGACCCAGTAGGGCATAATGCGCTTTGAATTTTACGTCAGGGCATTCTTTCTTGACACGAGTATACCACTCTTGGCTGGTTCTGTCACGGTCTTTCAATTGCTCATTGGCTTCAGGAGCAAGCTTTGTAAGTAAAATGTATGTTTGCATGGCTTATTAATTTTAGTTGACTGCATTAAGATACGATATTTAGAAGCAAAAAGCAAGTTTTCATACACCCACTGCCAAGAAAAAAAAAGGGCTCCCGAAATCGGAAGCCCATATATAGATTGGGTTTTGGTTCTATAATTGTGGTCCTGAAGCAACAAGACCCTTACCCTTTTCATTGTCGGTATACTGCCCAAAGTTTTTGATGAACAAGTTTGCGAGTTCAACTGCCTTTTTATCCCATTCAGATGGATCTTCATAAGTATCACGAGGATCAAGTATGCCTGGATCGACACCCGGAAGGCTTGTAGGTACTTCAAGATCGAAAATTGGAAGTGTTTTTGTTTCCGCTTTTTCAATGGAGCCGTCTAAAATCGCATCAATAATACCCCTTGTATCTTTTATTGAAATTCTTTTACCAGTTCCGTTCCATCCTGTATTCACCAAGTATGCTTCAGCTCCGTTCTCATCCATTCTCTTTACCAGTTCTTCTCCATATTTTGTTGGATGCAGTAATAAAAATGCAGCACCAAATCCGGCTGAGAATGTTGGTTGTGGTGTGGTCACTCCCAATTCAGTTCCTGCTAATTTTGCAGTAAATCCTGACAAGAAATGATATTGGGTTTGTTCAGGTGTTAGCTTGGCAACCGGCGGCATAACACCAAATGCATCCGCAGTCAGGAAAATCACCTTCTTTGCGGCACCAGCCTTTGAAATTGGTTTTATAATATTATCGATATGATAAATAGGATATGAAACCCTCGTATTTTGTGTGACAGAACCATCGTCAAAGTCGATCGTACCATCGTCAGCTACAGATACATTCTCAAGCAGTGCATCACGTTTGATTGCATTGAAAATATCCGGTTCACTTTCTTTGTCTAAATGAATAGTTTTGGCATAACATCCACCTTCAAAATTAAATATCCCGTCATCATCCCATCCATGTTCATCATCACCTATTAAAGCGCGTTTCGGATCTGTGGAAAGTGTTGTTTTTCCTGTTCCTGATAAGCCAAAGAAAATTGCTGTATCACCGTCTTCCCCAACATTTGCTGAACAGTGCATGGCAGCAATGCCTTTCAATGGCAGGTAATAGTTCATAATAGAAAAGATACCTTTTTTCATTTCGCCTCCATACCAGCTACCACCGATTACGGCACGTCCTTCTGTTAAGTTAAATGCGACAAACACCTCTGAATTGAATGGAACGCCATCGGTTCTTTTCATGCTTTTCCAATCAGGGTTAGTTGTTTTAGCAGCATTCAATACAACAAAATCCGGTTCAAATGTTTCAAGTTCCTCATCTGATGGCCTGATAAACATGTTTTTGATAAAATGTGCCTGCCATGCTACCTCCAGTATGAACCGGACACTTAACCTGCTATTTTCATTTGCACCAGCATAACAATCTACTACAAATAATCTTTTCCCCGTAAGTTCGTCAGCACCCAGCTTGTATAGTTTTTTCCATGTTTGATAGTCAATAGGCTTATTATCCGAAGTCTTTGCCTGTTCAGCCCACCAAACAGTATCTTTTGTCTTATCATCGAAAACGATATACTTGTCTTTTGGAGAACGTCCGGTAAAAATACCAGTCATTACATTTACAGCACCTAATTCAGATAGCTGGGCTTTTTCATACCCTTTAAGTTCCGGTTTAAACTCTTCTTCAAACAGAACATCGTAGGATGGATTATAAAATATTTCTTTAACATTAAGGATTCCATAGCTTTCGAGATCAGCTTTAATTTTATTCATGTCTATTGCCATACTGATTTTTTTTGATTGAATATTTATTTGGTTTGATTTGCAAGTTTACTAAATTCTGTTCTATTATAAAAAAAAGCCACATGTTAAATTTAACATGTGGCTTTTAATAAATTATTCGAAGCTCTTAATGTTTTCTCTTCCAGCTTCTTTTATTTACGATAACAGCCTGAGCTGTAGCTAATCTTGCGATTGGAACACGGTAAGGAGAACAGCTTACATAGTGTAATCCTGCACGGTAACAAAATTCAATTGAACTTGGTTCACCACCATGTTCACCACAAATACCTAATTTAATATTCTTGCGTGTTTTTTTACCTTTTTTAACAGCAGTTTCAATCAGTTGTCCAACGCCTTCCTGATCAAGTACCTGAAATGGATCGTCTTTCAGGATGCCTTTCTCAATATAAATTGGTAAAAATTTACCGGCATCATCACGTGAATACCCAAAAGCCATTTGTGTAAGGTCATTGGTTCCGAATGAGAAGAACTCAGCTGATTTCGCAATTTCGTCAGCGGTAAGTGCTGCTCTTGGTATTTCGATCATCGTGCCAACCAAATAATTAATCTTGGTACCCTTTTCCTCAAATACTTTGTTAATGGTATTCCTGACAATATCTTCCTGCATTTTCATTTCCTGGTATGTTCCTGTTAAAGGGATCATAATTTCAGGATGTGTTTTGATTTTACGCTTTTTGAGGTTTAATGCAGCTTCGATGATGGCACGTGTTTGCATCTCAGTAATTTCAGGATAGGTATTTCCAAGGCGGCAACCACGGTGTCCGAGCATAGGATTGAATTCTGATAGTTCTTCAACCTTTTCTTTAATCTCTTTCACAGTTAATCCCATTACTTCTGCCATCTCTTTTTGTCCTTTTGCATCATGCGGTACAAATTCATGCAAAGGTGGGTCCAGCAAACGAACAGTCACCGGAAGATCATGCATAGCTTCAAAAATACCTTCAAAGTCAGTGCGTTGGATAGGCAATAATTCGTCCAGTGCATTGCGTCGCCCTTCTTCATCTTCAGCCAGGATCATTTTACGCATTGCAACTATTTTGTCATCACCGAAGAACATATGCTCCGTACGGCATAAACCAATTCCTTTTGCGCCAAAGTCGCGGGCAACTTTTGCATCAAGAGGAGTGTCGGCATTGGTGCGTACGAGCATTTTAGCTTTTTTATCTGCAAGTTTCATCAGTTTTCCAAAGTCGCCACTTAATTCCGGTTCAACAGTGCTGATCTGCCCATCGTAAACTTCACCGGTAGATCCATTTAAAGAGATAAAGTCACCTTCTTTATAGATTTTACCATCCATTTGGAGGGTTCGTGCCTTGTAATCAATTTTAATTCCGCCAGCTCCTGAAACACAACATTTTCCCATTCCACGAGCTACAACAGCAGCATGAGATGTCATGCCACCACGAGCTGTCAATATACCTTCTGCTGAATTCATTCCAGCTAAGTCTTCAGGAGATGTTTCAATACGTACAAGTATGACTTTTTTTCCTTTTTCAGCTGACGCTTCTGCATCATCTGCATGGAATACAATCTGTCCGGTAGCTGCTCCAGGAGAAGCAGGTAAACCTTTTGACATTACTTTCGCATCGCTGATAGCCTTTTCATCAAATACAGGATGAAGTAATTCGTCCAGTTTCTCTGGCTCAACGCGCATCAGGGCTTCTTCTTTGTTGATCAGCTTTTCTTTCAGCATGTCCATGGCAATCTTTACCATAGCTCCTCCAGTACGCTTTCCATTTCTTGTTTGCAACATCCATAGTTTACCATCTTCAATGGTGAACTCAAGATCCTGCATATCGTGGTAGTGCTTTTCAAGTAATTCCTGCTGCTGATACAATTCTTTATATAATTCAGGCATGGCTTCTTCCAATGAAGGAAACTTTTCAGCACGTGTTTTTTCATCTACATGTGCCAGTTCAGCCCAGCGTTTTGAGCCTTCCATTGTGATCTGTTGCGGTGTACGGATTCCTGCAACCACATCTTCTCCCTGTGCATTGATCAGGTATTCACCGGTGAATATATTTTCACCTGTTCCGGCATCCCTGGTAAAAGCAACACCAGTTGCTGATGTTTCACCCATATTACCGAATACCATTGCCTGTACGTTGATAGCTGTACCCCATTCATCTGGTATCTTTTCCATTTTTCGGTAATAAATAGCCCTGTCGTTCATCCAGCTATCAAATACAGCCATTACGGATCCCCATAATTGTTCCCATGGATCTGTAGGAAAATCATGCCCCGTTTGTTTCTTAACCGCTGTTTTAAATCTCTTGACTAATTCTCTGAGGTCTTTAGTAGTAAGGTCTGTATCGAGTTCTACATCTTTTTCCTCTTTCATTAAATCAATGATCTCTTCAAACGGATCAGGGTCTTCTTTTGATACTGGTTTCATTCCCAAAACCACATCACCATACATCTGAACAAAACGGCGATACGAATCCCATGCAAAACGTTCATTACCTGATTTTTTCGCAATACTAGCTACAGCTTCATCATTGAGTCCAAGATTGAGTACGGTATCCATCATCCCCGGCATAGATGCACGAGCACCTGAACGTACCGACATCAGTAAAGGGTTTTCATTGTCTCCGAATTTGGTACCCATGATCGTCTCAACTTCAGCCATCGCGGCTTCAACTTCTTCTTTGATCATTTTCACTACGTAATCTTGTCCTTTTTCATTATAAAGGGTACACATTTCCGTGGTGATGGTAAAACCCGGAGGAACCGGGACTCCGATCAGGTTCATTTCAGCAAGGTTGGCACCTTTGCCACCTAAGAGGTTTTTCATTTTTGCATTTCCTTCAGCTTTCTTGTTGCCGAACGAATAAACGTACTTTCTTTTAGCCATTTTTATTTCTTATTATATTAAACTTTTGCTCTGATTTTCAGGAGTGCAAAGGTACGAAATAATCGACTAAATGAAGTGTAATTTCATTAAATAAAAGGATGATTTTATGCAAACGTTTGTATGAAATTAGTGGTGGTTTTCAAGTTAGTAAGGCATAAGTAGCTTACACTCTAAACGTACTATACTTGGACCTGTGGGGGTATTAGTTTCAGTCTACCCTTTCCAAATCCTTCACCGCTGCATATTTTGCCTCAATTACCCATTCGCCAGATTGATTGATGAATCCCCATTTATCATCTTTGTTAACGGCAGCAAATCCGTTTTTAAAATTGCGTCCTCCTTCATATTCGGGGGCGATAACCCATTTACCTTTGTTATTGTAATAGCCTGTTTTCCCTCCTTTTTTACCCTTGGCAAGTCCTTCACTGAAATCGCCCCAGCTTTCGGTATTATCCATATTAATGATTTCACCGGTTTTATTCACATAGGCCCATTTACCATCCGTCTTTATGCGGGCCAGTCCACTGATTGGGTCAAAGTTTTTAGCTGCATCAAATTTGGGATTTACAACCCATTCAGCATTTTTGTCGATATAACCAACTTTCTTGTCGCTTGTCTTCGCCCATGCCAGTCCGTCAGTGAAGTATCCTACAGTAAGGAATTGGGCAGGAATAGCTATATTTCCCCCAGTATCAATATAGCCACTCTCCTTATCGCTATTTGTAAAGGGAGCAAGCCCTTCTGAAAAGTGTTTAGCGTCAATCAAATCTTCGCCCTCAATTTTAGTTTCCTCTCCGGTTTTGTTGATTACAAAGAAGTCGTCTCCGCTTTTTGCAACAGCTAAGCCATCATCAAAAATACTGACCATGTCATATTTCAATTCAATGGCTATTTTCCCTTCAGAGTCAAGGAATCCCCATTTCTTGTTTTTCGTTACCGCTACGAGGCCTTCATGATATCCCTGAAGGCCACCGAAACCCATAAAACCTTCAATTAATTTAAAACCTTCTATTTCGGTTGCAATTTTCTCACCTTTGGTATTGATAAATATAAACTGCTTAGATTCATAGATAGGCGCCAAACCGTTTTCGGAAAATTCATAGCATTTTTTGTAGATAGCTTTTGTAACTATTTCATCATTTTGATTGACGTATCCCCAGGCTTTTTCTCCGTAGGGTTTAACCTGAGTGATGTAGGTTTGTGCAATTGCCCCAATGGACAGCACTAAACTTAATGTGATAATAATAAGTGTTTTCATGGCTTTTATGTTTTAATTATTTCTGAATATTTTCAAAAGTAATAGTTTTTTAACTTGGTACTGTTTATGAGCTGTTAAAATTACGTGTCCTAATTTATAGTCTTAAATATAGTAAATTATATAACTATACCGTAGGTTCTTAGTCCTGTTTCTAAATAAAGTATTTATAATGACCCCAAATAATAAAAATCATTAAAAAGATTTACAGAAGCCTTAAAGTGGGCAGTATATTTTATAAGTTTGTTTGTCAAATTAATCGGATGAAGCTATGCATAAAATTGGACTACGATATGAAGATAAATATGTAATGGAACGGCGTATAGCTCTTGTTCCGGAGCACGTTAAACAACTGGTTGATAATGGAGTTGAGATTGAAGTTGTCAGATCGGCGAAAAGAATATTTGAAGATCATGAATTTGTTGCTGCAGGTGCCAGCCTGGTTGATGAAGTCACTGATTCAGAAATCGTTATCGGAGTGAAAGAAATGCCAATTGGGTATTTCAAAAAAGATAAAACTTATATATTTTTCAGTCATACCATCAAAGGGCAGGAATACAATATGCCTTTGCTTAAAGATATGATGGAAGCGGAAGCGAACCTGATTGATTACGAAAAAATTGAAGACGAACAGGGTAGAAGGCTTATCTTTTTTGGGCGTTTTGCCGGTTTGGCAGGCATGATCAACTCATTATGGGCACTGGGACAGAGATGGAAGCATCTGGATGTGGATACGCCATTTTTAAAAATGAAACAAACGCATCATTATAATTCACTTGATGAAGCAAAAGAAGTAGTTAATGAGGTTGGAAAATTTATTAAGGAAAATGGCTTACCCGATGGTATTTCACCTATGGTAGTTGGGATAACCGGTTATGGAAATGTGTCAAATGGGGCACAGGAAATACTTAGTTTACTGCCAGTTGTTGAAATTGAACCTGATGAATTGCTTTCTCTGAGTTCACGTAATGATTTATCAAATAAAGTAATTTATAAAACTGTATTTAAAGAGAAACATCTTTCAAAACCTGTCGATTCATCCAAAGAATTTATTTTGCAGGAGTACTATGATCATCCGGAAAGATTTGAAAGCCGGTTTGAGCAGTATATTCCTCATATGACAGTGCTAATGAACTGCATGTACTGGGATGACAAATATCCAAAATTGGTAACAAAAAACTATCTTGAAAAACTTTACAGAAAAGAAAACCCTAAACTCACCGTGATAGGTGATGTAACCTGTGATCCTGACGGATCTGTAGAAGCCTTGCACAAGGGAACAGAGATTGAGGATCCGGTATTTATATACAATCCGTTTACGCGCCAGCCAACTATGGGTTTTGAAGGAGAAGGTATTCTTATAATGGGTGTTGATATTTTACCCAGTGAATTGCCCCGTGAGGCGTCACAAACATTTAGTGATGCGCTTATTGGTTTTATGCCTGAAATAGTCAAAGCTGATTTTAATGTTTCTTTCGAGGAACTCAAACTTCCGGCTCCGATAAAGAAGGCGATGATATTGTATAAAGGTAAGTTGACACCTGATTACGAGTATCTGAGTGAGTATGTAAGTTAAATATTCCCTGGAATTATATAAATAAATTAAATGAAAAAGATATTAATACTAGGCGCAGGTCTTTCAACGAATAGTTTGATAAATTACTTGTTGAACAATGCAAAAGAACATGATTGGAAGATCATTGTCGGCGACATTAATGAAGAGCTGGCACGAAAAAAGGTAAATGGACATCCACAAGGTCAAGCTAGGATATTTGATATTAATGATGAAATGGAAAGTTGGCGTACAATTGCAGATGCCGATATTGTAATTTCAATGTTACCTGCTTTTATGCACCATCAGGTTATAAATAAGTGTATTGATTTGCGAAAGCCCATGTTAACAGCATCTTATGCTACTGATGAAATTAAGGAACTTGATGAGAAAGCAAAAAAAGCCGGCATCCCTATCATGATGGAGTTAGGGCTTGATCCTGGAATCGATCATATGTCGGCAATGAATGTGATTAATCGGGTTAAGAAAGAGGGAGGAGAACTTACATCATTTTATTCGTTTACAGGTGGTTTGGTAGCTCCGGAATCTGATAATAACACTTGGAATTATAAGTTTACATGGAATCCAAGAAACGTTGTATTGGCAGGTAATGGTGTTTCAATGTTTGTACATAACGGACGATACAAATACATTCCCTACCATCGACTGTTTGACAGGGTATTACCACGTAAAATACTGGAATATGGAGATTTTGAGGTTTATCCAAACAGAGATTCATTAAAATACCGTGAAGTATACGGACTGAAAGATATCCCTTCTATGTACAGGGGTACAATAAGAAGGCCCGGATTTTCAAAAGCATGGAATGTATTTGTTCGATTAGGTTGTACTGAAGATGGTTATACGATGGAAGATTCTGAAAATATGACATACCGTCAGTTCATCAATTCATTTTTAAAATATGAGCCAAATATTCCGGTAGAGATTAAGTTAAAGGATTATTGCCAGAATGCCAGTGATCCGGTTGTTTATGAGAAGCTTAAATGGCTTGGCGTTTTTGATGATCGAAAAGTGGGTCTTAAAAATGCTACGCCAGCACAAATTCTGCAAAAGCTACTTGAAGAAAAATGGAGTATGGATCCGCAGGATAAAGATATGATCATTATGCAGCATGAGTTCAAATACAACAATGGAAATGAAGACAAGATGATCGTATCGGCAATGGCTGTAATTGGTAATGACCAGGATGAGACTGCTATGGCAATGACTGTAGGTTTACCTCTCGCAATAACAACAAAGTTATTAGCAACGGGAAAGATCAAGCATAAAGGTGTAACGCTTCCTATTCATAAAGATATTTATGAGCCTGTTTTAAAAGAATTGGAGACTTTTGGAATAAGATTTGAAGAGAAGGAATACATGATTGGCTAAGCGAAATCGTTATGCCGCTCCATTTAAACAGATTTTATGAAATACTTATTAATAATTATCCTGATTGGGATTGCGATATATTATGCCATGAAGTGGCAGCGGCCAAAAAAAGATAGTAGAAACGAAAAAGACAATAATTCCAATAACCCTTATTCAAAAACAAATACGAGTAATGGTTCATACAATTCAGATAATCGTAGAAAAGGCGGAAGCCAGTATGCAAAATGGGTAGGAGGTGGCCTGGGCTGGGCATTTGGTGGACCAATTGGGGGAATACTCGGCTTTATGTTCGGTTCCATGTTCGACGGAATGAGCAGTGGTAAATATGAATATGGTAAAACACAAACAGGCGATTTTGCTGTTTCTCTATTGGTTTTAACTGCAGCAGTGATGAAAGCTGATGGATCGGTAAAAAAATCGGAATTGAGTTATGTAAAGAACTTTTACGCGAATAACTTTGGAACTGAGAGGGCTGGGCAATATATAAAAATGTTGGATGAATTATTGAAACAGGAAATGGATGTGCAACAAGTCGGGTTGCAAATCGGACAGTTTATGGATTATTCTTCCAGGATGATGTTATTGCAGTACCTGTTTGGCATTTCACAGGCTGACGGGCATTATCACCCAAAGGAAGTTGATATGATCAATCTGATCTCTGGATATATGGGTATTAGTCAGAAAGACTATGAATCCATGAAGGCTATGTTCATAAAAGATACCGGAAGTGCATATCAGATACTTGAAGTGTCCCCAAATGTTTCCGATGAAGAACTAAAAAAAGCCTATAGGGAACTGGCTAAAAAACATCATCCTGATAAAGTCAACCACCTGGGTGAAGAAGTGAAGCTGGCTGCTGAAGAAAAATTCACTCGCTTAAATGCGGCTTATGAGGCTATAAAAGTTGAACGTGGGATGAATTAAATATCCGGTATAATAGACAAATTGGTTGTTTTTTTTGAGTGGGGTTGTTCAAGTGGACAAAATGGTTGCTCTTTTTTTCAATAGAGTTTTGCATCAAAAATTTTAGTGGTTATTTTTGTTTTGTCAAGT
>Ga0164313_10001481_pt1 | contig 20747 bp, 15 predicted proteins | sample GuaBasSedimGuay4_FD_113735 | JGI IMG/M metagenome (GOLD analysis project Ga0164313, IMG submission 113735) | Subseafloor sediment microbial communities from Guaymas Basin, Gulf of California, Mexico - Guay4, Core 4569-4, 0-3 cm | ecosystem: Environmental > Aquatic > Marine > Hydrothermal vents... | reverse complement strand
TTGTCCAGATCATTCCGTCCTGTTGCTTTATCGTGGAGATACCCATGGGAATAGTAAGATGGAAACTCACTCGAAAGACTATATTTGACGACCAGGGGAATAAAAGTCTTCAGGTTGAGGCTCGTCCCAGTCAAGGATTGTAGCAAGCTAAGCTGTTCGGCTTCCAGGGAAGCAATGCGTTGTGCAACATCTGCTCGTGGTAGTTCGATTTCCTCATTAACAACCTTAAACCGGTTGTCTCTTTTACTGTCTATTTTTTTTAATGCCTGCAGAGTACTAAGTCCCAGCATATTTCCCAAAGGTTCTGCGTCCCGGGGATGATTTACGTCTTTATACCATACCGGATTAATATCACCGGCACACCCTTGTAGAAATAAGGCGATTGTACCCTCGCTCAGATTGTTCTCTATTACCCTGGAAGCAAATCCAGTGATATCCGCAGTGTTTCCATGACTGGGAACACCCTGGATGGGATGCATTGCAAAATTATAAACAACTGCAAGAGTCCGGCCATCTCTTCTGTCCAGTCGAAGAATACCTATTTCGGGGTCAACCGGACCAACTTCAGCAACCTCTTCATCAGGTGGAAGCGAATACGCATGACGAACGTCAGCCTCTTTGCCACTTTTCAGTTTAAGCCGGCGATTCTCCATGATGCGATCTTCATAGCCAGTACCTGCACCAATATTCACCGGAACCATGTTTTGGTAAGCCTCCTTCACGGCCTGAAAAGTCTTTTTATCAACATCAGAGGATACAATTCCGTGACAATGACTGGCATTGATCATGACATTGCCAGGTTTGATATTAAGTTCTCTCTCGATCTCAGAACGAACATTTTCAAGATAATCGTTACTTATATATCCGATCTCCCCTATCGCAACTGCATCAACAGAGATAATCACAGCTGTAGTTGTGCCGGCCTTCAATACCAATGCCCGGGCGTATAAACGGTCATTAACAGGGCCTGCTTTTGTCTCCGTAATGTCAATTTTTGCAGCTCCTGCCTTTAATTGAGCAGCATTCACATCGCTTATCTGTATTGATGCAAAGATTGCTGATACAAAAAGCATAGGGACAGGAAATAACAATTTACTTAACAGTTTTAAAATCATCATTCAAATTTTTCGGATTGTCGATAGTATAATTTTTTAATATAGACACAATATAGCAGGATTAGATAATCAGAGCATGATTTTTATTGTATTTCTAAATCTATCCCCTTCTAAACAAATAGGATAAAAAACTCAGTTTATTAAAAAAAACTAAAATATTAGTTGTTTAACTAAATAATTAGTTATACGTTTATATGTAGAACATAAATTCTGATAAGCAACCACTATGTAATTACCAAAACTTCACAAAAATGAACACATTATTATTTATCTTATTATCATTGGGTTTATTCAGCTCTGAAAATGACCAGGATGGTTATTCAATTACCGGTTTAACCAACAATATAGCCGACAGTACATTGCTGTATTTGAATTCGCAAAACACTATCGTAGACAGCTCTTATGTAATTGGAAATAAGTTTAAGTTCACAGGCAGGTTAGATGAACCGTACAAAAGGCATTTGATTTATACAAAAAGTTTTAAAGAAAGAGTGGGGCTTTGGGTGGAGAATTGTGACATTGTTATTGATGCCCATAACACAACTTTAATTAAAGCAAAAATAACCGGCTGCAGAATCCAGAATCAAAGCAATGAATACCAAAATACTGTTGTTATCCCTGATGCTGAGCAAAAAGACAGCCTTCGATCTCTCATGCGTAAGTACTACAAAACAGACAGCATTAAAATGGTACAATTGAAAGAGCAGTATCAAATCTTAAGAGATCAGGAACAAGAAAGGGGGATCGCATTTATAAAGGAACACCCTGATTACGAATTAAGCGCATATTTCCTGAGATTTTTAAAAAATACTATTGAAAAAGAAAAGACACAGGCATTATATGATGAGCTGGATGAAAAGGTTCAAAACACAAAATGGGGAAATACAATTGCTATGTATCTGGAAAAATCCGTTAAACTCAACCCCGGTGATAAAGCCGTAGATTTTTCTCTACCCGATCTCAACGGCAAAGAGGTGGCCTTGTCCACATTCAAGGGCAAATACGTATTGCTTGAATTTTGGGCAACCGGTTGCGGGCCATGCAGAATGGAAAATCCAAACTTATTAAAAACCTATAGAAAGTACAAAGAACATGGTTTTGAAATACTGGGTGTTTCCCTTGATGAGAGCCGGACTCATTGGGTATCGACAGTCGAAAAAGATACCATTATCTGGACAACCGTGTCCGATTTGAAAGGTATGTCAGGTATAGTGCCTATAACATACAGTGTATATTATATTCCCAATAATTATTTGATTGATAAGGAAGGCACAGTGATCGCAAAAGATTTGCGGGGAGATAAATTGCCGGAAAAATTAAAAGAAATATTTGGGGAATGAGAAATTTTAACACTGAACATTTTACTTATAAAGCTTGAGAAAAAGTAATCCAATTTTTTTTTGGGAGGGTAAGGTTGTGGATTTGTGAAAGATGTGAAAAAGATATAATTTACATATTAATTGCGCAAAATTATATAACAACCATAACATGAAAACAATAATTATTACTATCTCCTTTTTACTCATAGTAAGCTGTAGAGCTAAGAATGAATATTTAATCCAAGCTACATTGAATGATAATAAGGGTGAAGGATGGATGTATCTGCAAAAACTTTGGTCACAAGAACTACAGATTGATTCTGTTCGCATTGAGAATGGAAAATTCAGTTTTTCAGGAATCATTGAAGTACCCGAAATTTATGCAATAGCTCATCCATCAAGTTCACGGGAGGGATGCATATTCATTCTGGAAGCCTCGAATCTTGAAATCAAACTTGATCAGGAATCCAGGTTTAATGACGGCACGAAAGTGACAGGCGGACCCTATAATGAAGAATTCAACAGGGTTTATAAAGAGCGAATGGAGAAGTATAATAATGTAATTATTGACCTCAGCAGTAAATTGCCGGAAGCGGATGAAGAAGAACAGAAAATCATTAATCAGAATATTCAACAGTTAAAAATTGCAGACACGAAATATGTAACCGATTATATTGAGAGAAATCCAGGTTCACCAGTTTCTGTCAATTTACTGATGTGGCACTTTTTCAATTTACCACTCGACAAATGGGGGCACTTATTATCTGTACTTTCACCCGAGATGAAATCAACCTCAGTATACAAACGGATGGAATCAGATTATAAAACCCAAATGGCATTAAAGGATAATACTCCAGCATTGAATCAGAAAGGAAATCCATCCTTTTTGGAAGTTGACTTTACGAACAAATCCATAATTCAATCGCTTGTTGATTTAAACCCTGGCAAGGTCCTCTTTGTGGATGTTTGGGGCACAACTTGTGGCCCTTGCCTTAAAGAGTTTCCCTACTCCAGGGAATTATATGATAAAGTGGATCAGCAGGCAGTGTCCTTTATATATCTGTGTACAAACACAAAAAATGAAGAGGATTGGCGAGAAAAGATTAATGCTTATGATTTGAGTGGTCAGCACTTCTTGCTAGACTGGAAACTTAGGGAGAAGCTTAATGAGGAGTTGGGCGGATTGAAGGGATATCCCTACTATTTTATTGTTGGTAGAGATAGTAAAATCGCCTATTTTAATGCACCAAGACCGAGCTCAAATGAAATAGAAAAGATATTGGATGAATTAACATTGAAAATCAATAGATAGAGATATTCTAAGTATGATAAATAATTTGATTTAGAAGTTAAATAGTATAAAAATGGTTTATGAATTAGTTACAGTCAGGAAAACATATTTTGTAAGTAATTATTTTTATAAGATTTCAATTAAAATTATCATCATTCCATTTTTTAGGATTATTGATAATATAATTTTTAATATTTTTAAATTCTACCTCATTACGAATAATATGATCATAGAAACGTGATTGCCATTGCCAATTAGGATTAATTTGTTTTGCATTTTTGGTTACACCAATTTTATAACCACGTATTATTGATGCCAGATTTTTGGATTGAGGCCCAAATACATTTTTGGGTTGGGATTGGGATTGGGATCGTAGAGACGCAAAATCTTGCGTCTCTACAACGATAACATTATCGTTTTTTTTATCAAATGGTTTATCAATAATAATGATACCGTGTATATGATTGGGCATAACAATAAATTCATTCAATTGTACAAATGGAAAATGTTTTGGAATTTTACGCCAATAATTTTCTGCCATGCTACCAATTTTCGACAATTGCATTGCACCATCGATGATTTCACCAAAAAAATGTTCCCGGTTGTTGGTAACGATGGTAATATAATAGGCTGCATTCCAACCATAATCCCAATTTTGCAAACGGGCAGACTCTACACGATATCGGTTTTGATATTTTGCTATTTTTTAATTTCCTTTTAATATTGACACAATATAACAGGAATAGATAATCAGAGCATGATTTTTATTGTATTTCTAAATCTATCCCCTTCTAAACAAATAGGATAAAAAACTCAGTTTATTAAAAAAACTAAAATATTAGTTGTTTAACTAAATAATTAGTTATATGTTTGAAGCATTATTCGATTATATAACGAAACTCATACGTTAAGAAAAGTTTAAGCAGAGATCAAATAATTCTTTCTTTGCATCTTTGCGACTTTGCGAGACACAGAAACACTATGAAACAACTTACAAAAGCAGAAGAAGAGATCATGCAAATTCTTTGGCGGTTAGATAAAGGATTTGTCAAAGACATTATCGAACAAATGCCGGAACCAAAACCTGCATACAATACCGTATCTACCATCGTTCGGATATTGGAGAACAAAGGGTTTGTGGGCTATAAAGCCTATGGAAAGACGCATGAGTATTTCCCCCTTGTCGAAAAAAATGAATACAGCAGCTTCTATCTTAAAAATTTCCTTGGAGGTTATTTTAGTGGATCTTTTAAACAGTTGGTGTCATTCTTCGCTAAAGATAATGACCTGGATGTACAAGATGTGGAGGAACTGCTTAAACATGTTAAAGATGACCTGAAAGATGATGATGGAGAACAGAAAAAGGATCATAAATAGTTGACAAGAATTTAGACCTAAAACACCCATTTACAAATAAATACGAATACCATGAACAGCCTAATCACTTATGCCATCGAAAGCAGCCTGATCCTGATAGTGCTATATATTTTCTATAGCATATTTTTTGCGAATGACAGGAATTTCAGGTTTAATCGCTTCTATTTGTTGGTCACTCCCCTACTGGCAATCGTACTGCCTTTGCTGCACATTCCACTTTTCAACAATACCAATCTTCAAGAACTTCAAACCTTCCAGCAAGCAATACAACTACCTGAAATCGCGGTGTCAAATACTGCATCAGACCTTAATGCAACAGGAATGAACTTTTCTCTGTTTCAAATTCTGCTCATCATTTATCTTGCTGGTGTAGGATTTTTTGTCTTCAGATCTGCATATCAAGTCATACTCCTGTTACGCATTACAAATATGAGTAAAAAAAGTACTGAGGAGCAAAAAAGTTATACGCTGATTGAGACCGGTGGAAAATTTCCTACCTGTTCGTTTTTCAGATATCTGCTTTGGGACAATACACTTTCATTAGGAAAATATGAAAAAGAGCAGATTTTACACCACGAAGAAGCTCATATCAAACAGGGTCACAGTTATGATGTATTGTACCTCGAAATACTAAGGGCTGTATTCTGGTTTAATCCAGCCATTCATGGTTTTAAAAAAGCAATGTCAGATGTGCATGAATACCTCGCTGACGAGCAGGCATCCTCAGAAACAGGTCAGCAGTCATATTTAAGCCTCCTGGCAAAACAAATATTAATATCATTCAATTTTTCTGTAAGTAATAACTTTCATCAATCTCAAACCTCAAAACGTATGAAAATGATCAAAAACAACAATCGAAAACGCCCGGTATGGATTAAAATACTGGCCACCTTGCCTATAATAATTGCGATATTCTTCGTGTTCTCCTGTGAGCCCACGGAAGATGATAATTTAAAAAATATCACGCCAGAAAAGACAACTTTTAGTGTTGATTCCGAAAATGATATTGCTGATGAAATATTCACTATTGTAGAAGACCAGCCCATGCCTGTGGGCGGTATGGAAAGTTTTTATGAAACAATCTCTAAGGAGTTAAAATATCCTGAAGAGGCGAAAATAAACCGTGTAGAAGGAAGAGTTTTCGTAGAATTCGTGGTGGATGAAGAGGGAAATTTAACACGCGTCAAGATCCCAAAAGGCCCCCCAGAAATTGGCTACGGGTTGGAAGAAGAAGGTATTAGGGTAATAATGAATAGCCAGAAATGGAAACCTGGTAAACAAAGGGGTAAGGTAGTAAAAGTCCGCATGATCCTACCGATCACTTTCAGACTCGACAACAAAAAGAAATCATTTGAAAAGTAGTAAAGATTCGTTTATAATCGAAAGGCACAGGTTCATAGAATTTGTGTTTTTTTGTTATAATAGATTCAAATAAAAACCCTGAGATTTGTCACAAATATCTTGCCTCCAACTCTTATAACGTGTGAATCGGAGTGGTGACAACCCACCCCTAAATCCCCTCCAACGGAGGGGACTTTCACAACTAAAGTTGGAGCTGACATTTAAATTTTAGCCAATTACCTGATAACTAGCTGACATTGATTAGTAAATAATAATTAGTAAATAATAATTAGAAAATGACACTCATTTGCTCCAGATAAACGTATAAGTATATTTTAGAATAACAGTATTTTGGTCGATTCGGGGAAGTGTTGGGTCGTCCCTCTCAAGCCAGGTATTGTACCCGCCATTGTACACCAAATACAAGTCGTTACCCTCACGGGGGTTGTATCTAAACCTTATGTTGTTAATCCCAAACTGATCACTGCTGCTATACTGAAAATAGACCAATAACGATAATTTGGTTGTAAATGTCAGTTCGGTACGTAATCTTGCCAGGTGGGATGAAAAGAACTGATCCCGTGAAGGCACATTTATCTGGTTGAATTGATAATCAAGTCCAAGTTTGAGTGTAGACGATGCCCGCATGAGTATCTCTGCCGGTCCCAATGTAAAAATGTTCCCGTCATAAAATGTGCCACCACCTATTCTTCCTCCTATAGAAATCAACTTGTTTGAAGGAGTACGTAGTCCAACTGATATCGACTGGGATGTATACTCACCAACGGGGAACATCAAATCATCTGATATTTCAAAAGACTCATCAAGATATTCATACGAATTCTCCAACTCCACCCTACCCCGAAAACCCTTTTTCATAGCAACAGTATACCCTATCTGGGAAGTTAAAATATCAGTTTTCATGTCTACATTCTGCTTATTTAACCAGGACCAGAAATAGATCTGTTGGCTCAACATTTTCTTTTCCTTTTCATTATACACCCAACCATAACCTATCATGCCGAAAATACGCGAATAGTCCTCCATCATTTCAAAACCCATTTCCGGGTTATAATAATTGCCGGCACGGGATAATATAAAACTATAAGTGACACCTAAATTCGATCGGTTATCCCAGCTAAAATATAATTTTCCATGATCGATCAGATTATCCTTCATTTTTACCCTGCTGTCAAATGTCTGCACATAGTTGGCCGTAATATAATCATCGCGAAAGGGATTGTAGATGAGATCAACGGCTGTATTAATATTATAATTACCCATTACATCTATTTTGCTTGTAACCATAGCGCCAAGGTAACTGGTTGAATTGAACACCCTTTTCCGAAGCCTTAAAACACCATGATTGGTTGATTCGATGTGCGTCAATGAGTCGATTTCATCATCATAATAATCGATTGATGCCGTTTGCATATCCATAAAACCGATATCCCAATTACCGGCTCTTCCAACCAGCCTTGCTCCGGCTATTATAGGTACGATCTCACCTTCATGCAATCCGATACGCCGGCTGTAAAAAAGCTGATCCATATATCCGGTGCGCATAGTAAAAATACTGGAACGCTCAATAAAAAACTGCCGTTTTTCAGGAAAAAACAATGAAAATCTCGTTAAGTTAACCATTTGATCATCCGCCTCTACCTGAGCAAAATCTGTATTTAATGTCAGATCCATAGTCAGATTACTGGATAGCGAGTATTTTACATCAAGACCGACATTAAGCTTGGTTTCAGTTTTCATTTCATATCCCGATTGTGCTTTATTTAGTTCATTTAGTTGTTCGAGTCCACCAAGAACATACGGTGTCAGGTAAACCGGATTTTTCCTTTCAATATCATGCATCACAACTTTTTTAGCCTGTGAAGGTTTCCAAATGCTAAAACTCCCGAATTTATTTGTCATCAATGGAAACACCTGCCACTCCTGTAGGTCCACCACCGATCGCCAGATAGATACTCCCATATTGACCGCACCATTTTTCTTCTGAAATCTGAGGCTTGATAACGGAATACGCATTTCTACTTGCCATACATCTCCTTCTACAGTGGTCTTGACATCCCAAAAGGTGTTCCAGCTCCGGCCAAAAGGTCGCTTTCCCTGGTTAGCCTCACCATCATTTGAAATAGTAAAGTCAGACCTCATTCCAGAAGGATTTGTTTCAAAACAAAGTGCGTTTTCATTGTCATTGAAGGTGTCGAACAAAATACCGAAATTATCACTCCCGCCATTTGCACCATCACGCTTTTTCGTTGTAACGGATGGACTGGCACCATCTGAATAATACAAGCGAGCACCTACGTAGATGTATTTCTCGTCAAATGTGATAAATACTTCAGATCGTTGGGTTGGATTATCACCATGGTTCGGACGAAACATAGACATGGGAATGGTCTCAAGCCCATCCCAAAGTGGCTCAGTACATATCCCGTCAAAAATTAGCTTTTGAGTAGTTTTCCTGATTTCAAGGTATGGTTGTCCCTGCCCAATTAAAATAAAAAGTGGAAAAATAAACACAGCATACAAAGCCAACAACCTTTTAGCAACCATTAGAAAAAATACTGCTAATAAAATTTTATCAAAAATCAACAATAATAATCATTTATCAAAAGCATTCCTTCAGACACCAATATATAACTAACACAGAAAAAGCATTAGCCTATATTATGACAATAAATTTTAAATTGGTTGAAGAAGAAGAGAAAATTTAAGAAAAATAGAATCGGTGTGAATATTAAAGAAAATCTTGATTTTAGGGCTACGGATGTATAAAAGTGAATTTTTAAGAATTAGCGATTAACAAATTAGGGCATTAATATTATTGCAAATTAAAGACTTACTACCTTAAATTTTATTTTTAAATCTGAAGTATGATCCTTTTGCTTTTCAGCTCTTTCTTTCTGAATTAATTTTATCAGTTCTACTGTAAAAAGAATTGCAATCGATACAAAAAATATAATTGCAACAATAGGTATTTGATCAATAATTGATTTGATACTTGCAAAATATAAAAGTGTTAAGGTAAAAATCAAAATGTTTTTCATGGCGTTAATATATTTCAAGATTTTAATTTGCTTTCACCTTTTAATACAAATTAATCTTGAAATGTAACCATGGGTGGGTAATTTTTTTTATCTCATATAAAATTTGCACTTATTAAACTTTGCTTCGATAGCCTGGCGCGTAAACAAAAAAGCCTGTCAGAGTGCATAACAGCAACCTTGACAAGCTTTTTTATTTCTAATTAGGTTTGTCCATAATGTCGATAAAATTCAAAAAAATAAATGGTTTTTTATATGTACCCACCCTTCCCTGCAAGCCGGCCCCTCGCTAAATTGCTTCACTGGAGCAATTCTTAACACTCGGTCCGCTCCAAGGAGGGGATTAGGTATTTATTTTTTTAATTTATGAACCATCCTGGTTTATAGACAGACTCTTATACATTTTTACTTTTTCTTAGCAATATCTTCCAACATACCTGTGGTAAGTGATTTAGGTCGTTCGATAGGATAACCCAAAGCACGATCCCAAATAATATTGGCTAGTACACCGAGGGAACGTCCCATACCAAACAATACAGTATAGAAATCATATTCCTTTATACCATAATGCCATTGGATCACCCCTGATTGGGCATCTACATTTGGCCATGGATTTTTAGCTTTGCCTTGTTCGCGCAAAATATCCGGTGTTACTTCATATAGTATATTGATATATTGAAAAATCGGATCATCGGGCAAGTGCTTCAAACAAAAATCCCTCTGTGCTGTGTACCGCGGGTCTGTTTTTCTTAGTACAGCGTGGCCATAACCGGGAATAACCTGACCTGAGTTTAAAGTATCCCAGACAAACTTTTTCATTTCATCCGATGTTGGCACCTTACCCCCCATCTTATGCATCACGTCCTGGATCCATCTCAAAACCATCTCGTTTGCTAATCCGTGCAGTGGACCTGCCAGACCATTAAGCATACTGGAAATACCATAATACACATCTGAAAGGGCACTGGCAACCAAATGACCTGTATGGGCGCTAACATTTCCACTTTCATGATCACTGTGAAGGATGAAATACAACCTGGCCAGGTCATCGTAAGGCTTTCCAATGCCCATCATGCGGGCAAAATCACCACCCCAATCCAATTTTGGATCCCCTGAAATAATATCCCCTTTCTTATATTTTTTCCGGTAGATATAAGAAGCAATTCTCGGAAGCTTAGCCAACAGATTCATTGAATCTTCATAGGTGCATTCCCATAGGTTATTTTTTGAGATTTTTCCATCCTTATATTTTGGTGTAAAGGATGACTCTTTTTCCATGGAAACAATAGCTGCTGAAAACATAACCATAGGATGGTGATCAACGAGATCATCCAATACCTTATATACATAATCCGGCACATTCCTACGTGTCATAAACTCTTCCCTGACCTCCTCAACATTTTTCTGTGTTGGCACATCGCCTGTTAACAATAAATAGACAAAACCTTCAACATAAGGTATTTCGGCTCCGGGAGGCTTTGGCAGCTTTTCCAATACTTCAGGGATGGTGTATCCCCTAAATCTAATTCCCTCTAAAGGATCAAGATATGAAATATCTGTTACCAGACATTTTACACCTCTCATGCCACCTAAAGCCTGGGCTATGGTTACTTCACCAAGCACGACATCTCCATGCTCCTTAACCAGCTTCTGTGTCCTCGGTCTCCACTCTTCAATTTTTTTTGCAAGTGTATTTTTTAATGTAGACATATTAAAATATTTTGATGAGTTAAAAAAACAATATAAAAATTAAACATATTACGATTATACTAAAAATTTATCATTTCAATAGATTTTATTAAAACTTTTATTTTCAGTAATACATATTTTACAAAATTTACAAAATCCAGATGAGAAATAAAAAAAATGAATAACTAATTTTGTCTAAACTTTCATTGTAACCATTCCCTAATTACTTAACCCAATCAAAATAATAATAGTTCCGTTATCCTATTTTTAAAATTCGGCCTTAATGTCACCAAATACACATTCTTAATGCAAATTCCTTATAACCTTATTATTTCCCAAAAAAATTGTAATATTAGGAAATCAAAACCTTAAGCAGATGAAACCGACATGACCAAAATAGTCATTAAACTCACAGGAAAATGATTATTTTGATCATCAAAGGTTCCATATGACATTTGAAAAATTAATTTTAAACACATGAAACTAATTCTTGTATTTTCGCTTTTATACTGTCTGGGTACATTGCCCATATTCGGCCAGAATCAACAACTAAACGTATTGGTAGTAACCGGCGGTCATGACTTTGAGCGTGAGTCTTTCTTTAAAATGTTTGATGGATTTGAAGGAATTGTTTACCGGGAATCAAAACATCCGGATGCTGATGAGTTGATAAAATCCAAAGAAATAGACGCGTTTGATGTGCTGGTTTTCTACGATATGCCAAAAACCATCGGTGACGACACAAAAAAAGCATTTATCAAATTGCTTAAAAAAGGAAAAAGCATGGTATTTTTACACCATTCACTGGCATCTTATCCAGATTGGCCGGAATACACAGCGATTCTAGGAGGAAAATACTTTGAAAAGGCGACATCAACTCATGGCCCCTCTTCATATAAGCATGATGTAGAAGTACCAGTTATCATAGTTGATAAAGATCATCCCATTACCCGTGATATGAATGATTTCACGATTTATGATGAAGTTTATGGGAATTATTTGGTTATACCCCAGGCCAAACCCCTGTTAAAAACCACCCACCCCGAAAGTTCACCTGTAGTTGGGTGGACAAACCATTATAAAAATGCACGGATCGTTTACCTTCAGTCAGGTCATGATCACTATGCTTACGAAAACACTAATTATAGTAAACTGGTCTATCGATCTATTTTATGGGTGTCGGGGAAATTGGAATAGGTTTTTAGAAGGAGTTTTTATTTTATTAAAAAAAAGCCGTTTCGGATGAAACGGCTTTTTAAATTCTAAATCTATAATTTCAATTACGATTCTTTCAAAACCGCATGTGCTGCTGCCAGTCTGGCAATCGGAACACGATAAGGCGAACAACTTACATAGTTCATCCCTACGCGGTGACAGAATTCTACTGATCTCGGATCTCCACCATGCTCACCACAAATACCAATCTTAAGGTCAGGCTTGGTAGATCTACCTTTCTGAATGGCAATTTCTACCAATTGGCCTACACCTTCCTGATCAATAGTCTGGAAAGGATCATCCTCCAGTATGCCTTTACTATAGTACTCTGAAAGGAATTTTGCAGCATCATCACGGCTATAACCAAATGCCATCTGAGTCAGGTCATTTGTTCCGAAAGAAAAGAACTCCGCTTCTTCTGCTACCTTATCAGCAGTAAGGGCAGCTCTTGGGATCTCGATCATGGTACCTACCATATAATTTACTTTTACACCCATTTCCTCCTGAACTTTTTCTGCCACTTCCACAACAAACGCTTTTTGATTAGTCAATTCAGCTTTAGTTCCAATCAGCGGGATCATGATTTCAGGATATACATTAACACCTTCCTTGGTCAGCTGACATGCTGCTTCCATAATGGCACGTGCCTGCATTTCCGTGATCTCAGGATATGTAACACCTAAACGGCAACCCCTGTGACCAAGCATTGGGTTAAATTCGTGAAGTGCATCCACTTTAGCTTTTACTTCTTCAACTGTAATTCCCATCTCATCTGCCATCACTTTCTGATTGGCATCATCATGTGGTAAGAATTCGTGTAAAGGTGGGTCAAGTGTACGAATAGTTACAGGAAGATCTTTCATCGCTTTGAATATGCCATAAAAATCTTCACGCTGATATGGAAGGAGTTTTTCAAGAGCCTTCTTGCGTCCTTCAACATCATCAGCAAGGATCATTTCACGTACTGCCTTAATGCGATCTCCTTCAAAAAACATATGCTCAGTACGGCAAAGGCCAATCCCCTGGGCTCCAAAATTTCTTGCCACTTCCGAATCATGAGGAGTATCAGAATTTGTGCGTACCAGAAGTTTTCTATATTCATCTGCCCACGACATCAATATGCCGAAATCACCTGATAATACAGGATCTACAGTAGGCATCTTACCATCAATCACTTCACCACTTGAGCCATCAAGTGAAATCCAGTCACCTTCATTAAAGGTTTTACCATCAACGATCATGGTCTGTGCTTTATAATTGATATTGATATCACCACAACCAGCCACACAGCATGTCCCCATACCTCTTGCAACAACGGCAGCGTGTGATGTCATCCCTCCTCTTGAAGTCAGGATACCGTTGGCCACGTGCATACCACCGATATCTTCAGGTGATGTTTCGATTCTAACTAAAATAACTTCTTCACCCTTTTCAGCCCAGGCTTCTGCATCTTCAGCATGAAATACAATACGACCAGTAGCAGCGCCAGGAGAGGCAGGCAATCCTTTGGCAACTACTTTTCTCTCAGCTTTTGGATCAAACATAGGGTGTAGCAACTGATCCAGTTGTTCCGGTTCAACACGCAAAACAGCTGTTTTTCTGTCAATCAGGCCTTCGCTTTCCATTTCCACTGCTATACGTACAGCGGCAGCTGCTGTTCGCTTGCCACTACGTGTCTGAAGCATCCACAAACGTCCCTGTTGTATTGTGAACTCAATGTCCTGCATATCCTTGTAATGCAATTCGAGTTTCTTATAAATGGCTTCCAGGTCAGCATAAGGTTCAGGCATAATTTCCTGAAGCGTTTTCTGACTTTGGTCGCTTCGTGTTGAATCATTAACAGGTTGTGGTGTACGGATACCTGCTACAACATCTTCACCCTGAGCATTAACCAAATATTCACCATAGAACAATTTCGTTCCTGTGGCAGGGTCTCTTGTAAATGCAACACCAGTGGCACAATCATCACCCATATTGCCATAAACCATAGCCTGCACGTTTACGGCAGTACCCCATTCGGCCGGAATTCCATTGAGTGCACGATATTTAATAGCACGGTCGTTCATCCAGGATCCAAATACGGCACCTACTGCTCCCCAAAGTTGTTCCATCGGATCTTCTGGGAAGGCATGACCTGTTTTTTTCTTTATGGCTTTTTTGAATTCATTTACAAGTTCTTTTAAATCTTCTGTTGAGAGATCTGTATCCAGTTCTACACCTTTTTGCTCTTTCTTTTTTTCCAAAATCTCTTCAAACGGATCGATATCTTCTTTATTCACAGGTTTCAGATCCAGTACTACATCACCGTACATCTGCACAAAACGGCGATATGAATCCCAGGCAAACCGTGGGTTTCCAGATTCCTGTGCCAACCCTTCAGTGATTTCATCATTTATACCAAGGTTAAGGACAGTATCCATCATGCCTGGCATTGAAGCACGGGCCCCCGAACGAACCGAAAGGAGTAATGGATCTGAAGAATCACCAAACTTTTTACCCATTTCATTTTCTACCCTTTCTATTGCGTCTTCAACTTGGGCAGCTAGTTCAGCAGGAAAATTCCTTTCATTGTCATAAAACTCTTTACACACATCGGTGCTGATAGTAAAACCTGAAGGAACAGGAATGCCCAAATTTGACATTTCCGCCAGATTGGCCCCTTTTCCTCCGAGGAGATTTTTCATTTCTGCCTTACCATCTGATTTGTTGGCGGCAAAGAAATAAACATACTTTTTTGATGATCCCATAGTTAATTATTTAAGTTTTAATTTTGTAATGCTCTTATTTAAAAATGTACTAAATCATTATGCAAATGTGAATAAGGGTGCAAAAGTACGAAAATTGAATTACTTCATGAAATTTTATGACATCATCCTTCATGAAAATTGTAAAATATTTTCATATATCGATAAATACTTAAATAAAATTCGAACAACATTTCATTTTTGTTCTCAGATGTACTAAACTTGCAACTGACAATGGTTGTCCAAAGGCATACGGCCAAAGGACATTAAAAGGGAATCCGGTGACTTGTTCTATACACTAGAACTGGAATTCCGGAGCAGTACCCGCTGCTGTAATCCTGTTTTATGGTTTGATCATATCAATTTCCACTGTTCCGTATTTAAGGGATGGGAAGGAAGTCAAACCCAGGAGAGCCAGAAGACCTGCCATATTAATAATTGCTTCGGGATAAAAGCGTGTTTAATATGACTTTCAAGACTCATTTATCATTTATTTCTGTCCGGCTATTAGTAGGTCTCCTTTGGGTGTCATTGCTTTTGTGTACATCATGTCGCAGAGAAACAAATAATTCCGAAAAGATACTTGTCCCAACAGCACAAAGTATTGCAAACAATCAAGGGACAAAACTTCAAATAAACCACGCAGTCGGTTTTGATTTGGATATTTATGATGGATACGCCATTCTACAAATAAAACAATATCATAATGATACAAGCGACCTGCAGACATATATCCTGCTCAACCACGATGTAACTCTGCCTTCTAACCTACTCGGCTTCCAAACCATCCAGGTGCCGATTAGCAATGTAGTGCTGTTACAAACAGCTTATTCGGCTTATTTCAAGTTTTGTGATGCAACAAGCTCTATCCTGGGCATCGCCGATTCAAAATATGTATTTGATAAGAACCTAAACAAGAAAATAGAACAGGGAATAATTCAGGAAATAGGATCACCGGAACAATTAAATATTGAACTCATAACAAAGCTCAACCCCGAAATAGTTATTGGTACGGGATTTCCCAATATTCCTAATAAAAATGCAGTCCTGTTGGAAAGATTGGGTATACCCACACTTTTGTTTTCTGATTGGATGGAAACCGAACTGTTGGGCAGGGCGGAATGGGTAAAACTTATTAGCATTCTTACAGGCCGGGAGGCATTAGCTGCAAAAAAGTTCCAGATCATTGAAAATAAATACAAGTTACTTTGCCAAACTGCCTCTCTTGCTAATAACAAACCACTCATCATGTACAACATGCCTTACAAAGGAACATGGTACATGCCTGGTGGCTACAGTTATATTGCCAATACGCTCAAAGATGCTCATGGATCGTACACATGGCATGATGACACACACACCGGAGGAATACAATTAGATTTTGAAACCGTATTTGTTACAGGTCTGAAAGCAGATATCTGGATCAATCCCGGTCTGGCAACATCCCTCCGGGATATCACAGGTGTTGATTCCAGATTGGCCAGTTTTCGCCCTGTGCAGCAAAGTCTGGTTTATAATAACAATAAACGTACTAACCAAAAAGGCGCTAATGATTACTGGGAATCAGGCCTGGTTAATCCACACATAATTTTGGCTGATTTGATAGCCATTATACATCCGGAATTGCTCCCTGAACATGATTTATTCTACTACCAAAAACTAGTGAATTAGTGAATCCGGCCCAACAACATACTGCCTCTCTCCCAGTTTCCGGATCGCCGCGTTTCATCAAATGGCATCTAATCCTGACCCTACTCCTGGTCATACTTTTTGTCATCGACCTCACTTTTGGTTCAGTATATATTCCCATCAAAGAGGTTATCAATACTCTTTTTGGTTCCGAAAGCGTCAATGAAACATACGAAAAAATTGTTTGGTTGATCCGCTTTCCAAAAGCTATCACAGCGGTTCTGGCAGGAAGTGCTTTGGCTGTTGCAGGTTTACTTATGCAAACGATGTTTAGAAATCCACTTGCCGGACCTTCCGTTCTAGGTATTACTTCAGGAGCAAGCCTTGGTGTGGCATCTATCATGCTCTCCGCCGGTGGATACTCAGGAATATATATGATCAACCAACTAGGCATAGGACAAAGCTGGTTGATCGTGATCGCTTCATCTGCAGGAGCTGCCTTCGTCATGATCATTATTCTCGGAATATCTATCCGGATCAGGGATAATGTAGCCCTTTTGATCATCGGTATCATGATCGGGAACCTGACCATTTCAGTTGTAAGTATATGGCAATATTTCAGCAATCCTGACCAAATCCAGGATTATCTAATGTGGACCTTCGGAAGCCTTGGAGGTGTCAGCAACTCGCAATTGACAATTTTTGGCACAGCTGTTTTGGCTGGTATTTTATTGTCCTTTTTCTCATCAAAGCCATTAAATGCCCTCCTGTTAGGAGAGAATTATGCACGTAGCATTGGGATTCGTACCGGAACGATTCGTTTCCTCATCATAGCGAGTACAAGTATACTTGCGGGTGCAACAACAGGCTTTACCGGTCCAATAGCGTTTATAGGTATTGCTGTACCGCATATCACCAGAAATTTATTGAATCAATCGGATCACAAAGTTCTTATCCCCGCCACTATGCTGGCCGGTGCAGCATTAATGCTGATCTGCGATATAATATCGCAAGTGCCTGGTAGTCAAATCACTCTCCCCATCAATGCCATCACAGCAATGATTGGATCCCCGGTGGTAATCTGGATTATAATGAAGAGAAGAACCATAAACAGCGGATTTTGATGACAAAGGCAATCGACATATCGACCCTTGAAATAGGTTATCAAACTAAAGGGTATGCTATCAAAAAAGTGGCGGGGCCCATGAACCTGGAAATGAACAAGGGTGAACTAGTCTGCCTTATAGGCCCAAACGGATCGGGTAAAACCACACTTCTACGTACTATTGCTACTATGCAAAATCCCCTCGGAGGAGATGTACACATATTAGGAAAGCCGGTCAGGAAACTGGATAGAAAATCATTATCCAAAATGCTCAGTATTGTCCTGGCAGAACAACAGGTACCGGGTAACATGAAAGTTCATGAATTGGTTGCACTTGGCAGATACCCACACACTGGGTGGTTAGCACGTCTGACACCCACCGATACGGAAAAAATAAGATGGGCCATGAAGATCACAGGGACATTGAATTTTACAAACCGGGCCGTTGTAACCCTGAGTGACGGAGAGCGTCAAAAGGTAATGATCGCCAGGGCACTCGCTCAGGACACTCCTGTGATACTCCTGGATGAACCTACTGCCCATCTCGATATCCCCAACCGGGTTGCTATTATGATGCTATTGAGGAAACTGGCAAGAAAAACCGGGAAAGCCATACTTATGTCCACTCACGAACTGGAACTTGCCCTTCAGTCGGCAGACCGTTTGTGGTTGATCCGGGATGATAGTACAGCAATTAGCGGCACACCGGAAGATCTTGTTCTGGGAGGAAAAATCGAACAGACCTTTAACGACAAAAGTGTCAAATTTGATATCTCCAGCGGAACATTCAAAATGGTTGAAAAAGGCAACAAATTAATTCGGGTAACAGGTAATCAAAATGAGTTATTATGGACATCCCGGGCACTGGAGCGTATAGGATATAAAATAACTGAAAATGCTCAGGTCGAAATGCGAATTGACATTAGTGGCTCTGATAAAACAAAAAAATGGCTTCTGACTGAAAGAGTTGAAGTTTATGAGTTTGACAGCATCGAGGGTCTGATTGCTTATTTAAGGTCAAAAGAAAAGATGTTATGACCATGGGGATGAAATATATTAGCCCCGTTCTCCGGATCTACCTCCTCTTGATAATTATTTTTATCATCCGGACACTCCCTCCATCTAACGCGGTGATCTCAGGCGAAAACTTCAGCGGACTCGACTACAATAATGATACCGGCATAGCCGATGCGGCTCATTTTCAAGGCAACGGCAAATTCCTGGCCTATAGTAAGGATGACAATAAGCTGGATGGAAAAACAGTGGCCATCGGCCCAAACCGTTTTCCTTTTTAAGTAAGAATTTTTTTAATATCCATAATCAAAAGAGTACGTCGAAAGGCGTACTCTTTTCTTATTTAGGCTCTGTCCATAATGTCCGCTATCTGCGTTACGCTTGCTCTCAAAATGATCATTTACGAAATGTAAACTCACATTTTTCGAGCTGCGCAAGCCTTGATAACGAACATTCTGATCCAGACCCTGACTTTATAGACAGGCTCTTATTAATGTTAGTCTGTGGCACATCATCTACCGCATTGCTACGGCATCGTAGCATTACTATACAACTTCGCCTTGCGGCTTTGTATCTGATGCGCCACAGACTTTTTCAGTAAACCTTACTTATTTTTCAGGTTAAAGCTAAAAACATCAGTTCTTGCATAATGACCAACTACGTCAAACATTCGTTTGGAAGTAATAATATCATTCAAATCAATATCTGCGTATAAAATGTCTTCCTCTGCTTCTAAAGGGCCAGCCAATATTTTTCCATTTGGACCAATTATACAGCTATTCCCCGTGTTTATCCAATCCCTTCCATCCGGATATAGTTTTTTAAACTCATAATCATCAGGTATGTCAGTCATTTTAAGTGCCATGCATACGCTAATCACAAAAACTCCTCCTTCTCTTGCAACGTGTTGCATACTCCCCAACCAATTAGAACTTTTATCCCAGGTTGGAATGGCAAGAATCTGAGTCCCATTTTCGTACATTGCATTTCTAGCAAGAGGCATGAAACTTTCCCAACAGATAAGACCTCCAAGTTTCCCTACAGAAGTATCATATGATTTCAGTGTAGTTCCATCTCCTTGTCCCCAAATAAGCCTTTCTCCCCCGGTTGGAATCAACTTTCTGTGTCTTCCTAAAATTTTCCCGTTTTTACCGATAAATAAAAGACTATTGAAAAGGCTGGCACCACTGGTTTCAGAATTGGCCTCATTCATTCCAATCACCACATTAATATTTGCCAACTTAGCCGCTTTACATAGCTTATCGGTAGCATTATCGGGTAATGAAATGGAATTTTCAACCAATTTTAAGTAAAGCTTGTTCAAATCCGCTCCTTTACTATTGGGTATAAGCCACACCCAATCAGGATAACCAGAAATAAAAGCTTCAGGGAAAACTATTAATTTCGAACCATTCCTTCCGGCCTCTTCAATAGCTGAACATGCTTTTTCAATCGTTTTTTCCTTGTTCAGAAATACAGGGGCCAGCTGAGCAGCAGCAACTTTTGTTGTGTTATTCATATTTTTTCAATCATTAAATACCAACCCCAATTTTAAAACTGTGTTATCTGTAACATTTATCACACAACTGCTTTGTGCTGATAATGTTTGATATCAATGCTCAACACCCTCAAAAAGCAAAAGAATAACCGAATTATTGAATAATATAAGTTGCCCTAAAACTACCAAAGCTTTATAGAACCATGCACTTATTTTGCCAAACATAGTATGATTTAATAACAGGTCTCTTTTTGCACTGCTATTTGCTTATGAAAGTTTATTGTGAAAATGGGTCGTTTTAAGAATTTTGAGCTGTGTGGTTTTCCATTTATTACCAGCGTATTCTACAAT
>Ga0164313_10001480_pt1 | contig 20748 bp, 12 predicted proteins | sample GuaBasSedimGuay4_FD_113735 | JGI IMG/M metagenome (GOLD analysis project Ga0164313, IMG submission 113735) | Subseafloor sediment microbial communities from Guaymas Basin, Gulf of California, Mexico - Guay4, Core 4569-4, 0-3 cm | ecosystem: Environmental > Aquatic > Marine > Hydrothermal vents... | reverse complement strand
ACCGGTACAGCGTGCGGCCTTCCGACGAACGGGCGGCCAGCATGCTTGCGGACGCCTGTGGATTGGGGCTGACCGCGGCCCAAGTGCTTCTGCATCGAGGTCTCGGTAACGCGGACGAGGCTCGCCCCTTCCTAGACTCGACGCTGCGCGGATTGAGCTCTCCCGAGCCGATGGCCGACCGCGCGCTGGCTTCGGAGCGCATCGCTCGTGCCATTCGCGCGGGTGAGCGGATCGTCGTGTTCGGCGACTACGACGTGGACGGCACGACCTCGGCGGTGATTCTCAGCGAGGTGATCACTGCCCTCGGGGGCGAGGTGCGGACCCTCATCGCCGACCGATTTCACGGGGGATACGGACTCAGCGATCAGGCGCTCGACCGTTGTCTGGCCGAGAGCCCCGGCCTCCTCGTGACCTGTGACTGCGGCTCGAGTGACCACGAACGAATCGCCAAGGCCACGGCCGGCGGCATCGACGTCATCGTGGTCGACCACCACCTCGTGCCCGAAGAAACCCTCCCGGCGTTCGCCTTCCTGAACCCGCATCGGCCCGAATGCGGCTTTGCGTACAAGGGTCTTTGCAGCGCGGGTCTCGCCTTTTCATTGGGTGCCGCGCTCCGTTCGGAGCTGGGCGCTCAACTCGACCTTCGCGCTTGGCTCGACCTGGTGGCAATCGGCACGATCGCCGACCTCGCGCCCCTCACCGGGGACAATCGCCGTCTGGTCCGGGCGGGCCTGAAGAAGATTGGCTCGCCCAATAGCAGACCGGCGCTCGTCGCGCTTCGTCAAGCGGCTAGAATCCCCGAGTCTGCCCAGCTCACAGCGCGCGACGTGGCCTTTCGGTTTTCACCCCGACTCAACGCGCCCGGCCGGCTCGGTGTCGCCGACCTCACGCTCCGCTTTCTGACCGCGAAGACATCGAAAGAGGCGTTGAGCTTGCTCCAGGACGTCGAAGCGCAGAACGAGGAGCGGAAGGCACTCGCCAATCGAGCTACCGAAGAGGCGCGCGCACAGGTCTGTGAGCTCTACGGAGACACGCCCAAGGAGGGGGTGGTCGTTGCGAGCGACACGTGGCATCGGGGGGTGGTCGGCATCGTGGCGGCTCGCCTCGTAGACGTCTTCGGCGTCCCCGCGGTCGTGATCTCGCTCGACGGCGAACACGGTCACGGCAGCGCTCGAACGACGGCTGACTTCGACGTCTACGCCGCGCTCGCCAAGTGTGCATCCGACCTGAGCGCCTGGGGCGGCCACCGCGCAGCGGCCGGGCTCTCGCTTTCGAAAAGCCGCCTCGATTCCTTTCGCGCGTCGTTCCTTCAGGCTACCCAAGGAGAGGGTCTAGGCGAGCGGTCGTTGGCCGAGGTTGACGTAGCCCTCGGCGGTGCGTTCCGCGTTCCAACCATCGAAGACCTGCAGCGCCTCGGGCCGTTCGGTGAGGGCCATCCGGTGCCTACGTTCTTGCTCGACGCACATGTCGTCGAAGCAACCGGGGTTGGACAGGGGCGCGTCCACGCAAAGCTCAAGCTCCGGGTCGGACAGGACTCGCTTCGCGCCTTTGCCCCAGCCATGTTCTCGCGCATCGAGGGCCGGGACAACCTTCGACTAGTGGGAGAGTTTCAGCCCGATCATTGGATCGGCGGACGGGCCGTCGAGCTCCTAGTCAAGGACGTGCTCGACTAGTGTGCGATCCAGAAGCCTAGCGGCCCTTCCATTGGGGTTCGCGCTTCTCGAAAAACGCGGAGAGACCTTCCTTGGCGTCCTCGCTGCTGAGTACGGCGTACAGCTGTTCGCGCAGGTAGGGAAGGGCCTCTTCGACCGACATCTTGCGTTGCTCGTTGAACGCGTTGAGCCCCATTCGCATCGCGTTGGGCGACTGCTTGGCGAGCTGGCCGGCGAGCTCCGCGATTCGAGCATCGAGCCGATCGTCCGGCACGACCTCGGTCAGCAATCCAATCTCCTTTGCCTTTGTCGCGGTGATCTTTTCACCCAGCAATATGAGCTTCATCAGCTCCCGCGAGTGAACGACCCGTTGAAGGACCGCCATGATCATCATCGGGAACAGGCCGCGCTTGATCTCTGGTGTCCCCAGAATTGCGCTTTCGCAAGCGATGGCGAAGTGACAGCAGGCGATGATTCCCATCGCGCCGCCCATGACGTATCCCGGGATGCGCGCAACGATGGGCTTCTTCAGCGTGTCGAAGCGCAGGAGCAGGTCGTCGAAATCGCCCTTCTTCTCGAGCTTGCCCCGGTCAGCGGTCATTCCCTTCAAGTCGGCCCCCGCGCTGAACGCGTTCCCGGCGCCGGTCAATACGATCACCCGCACCTCGTCGGCGGCTTCAGCGTCGTCGAGGGCCCAGAGCAGCTCATTCACCATTTCCTGGCTGAGCGGGTTCTTCTTCTCGGGCTTGTTGAACGTCAGGGTGACGATGTGCCCTTCCTGCTGCACGAGCAGGGATTGATAGTCGCGCTCCTCCATCCGCGGATTCTTGGGTGCTCGCGCAGTGAATTCAAGGCAAATGATTCCGCATGTAAGGTCGCGAGGTTGCAGCCATTTCGGCCTCCGTGTAGTGTGGGCGAAGACGCCAGTCGGGGGAGAGATTGAGCTGGGGACGGATCGGATATGTGCTTGCTTTGATGGCGGTGATTTCGCTGTCGGCGCTTCCGCGTTCGGTGCAGGCGCAAGTCGACCCCGCAGTCTTCAGCGACATCCAAGCCACCCCGAAGGGCACGATTGGTTTGGGCTTGGTGGGCGCCGAGCTCGGACTCATCATTCCATCCGTATCGGGGCTCAACGAAGCGTGGGCCTTGGCCGTCTTCCCGGTCGTTGGCGCGACGGGCGGCGCGCTCGCCGGTTACTTTGCTCTCGACAAACCCGGCCGCGAAAAGGGCTCGGTTGCGGTGCTGGTCGTCGGCTTGGTTGGCGTGCTCCCTGCGATCCTAATCACTGTCAAAGGCGTCCGTAGGGAGCGGCAGGACCGGTGGGAGCCGACCCCTCAGATCGACCTGCGAACCAAGAAGGAGCAGCGCGCCTCTGAAACCGCCGAAGCCGGGCCAGGGCTCCTTCGACGGTCGCGCTCCGGACTCCGCGTGGCGGCGCCGGGCATGACATTTTCGAGGCGACCTCCGCAAGACGCGGAAACCGCGCGGATGGGTGGTCTTCGTGACCGAACAGAGATGCGGCTTTCCCTCGCGTCTGGCGTGTTTTAGCGTTCCTGCATGATCACCTCGACGGTGCGGCGGACCCTGCGCGAGCGCGCGCTGGTGTCTCCTGGAGATCACGTGTTGGTTGCGTGCTCCGGTGGGCCGGATTCGACCACCTTGTTGCATGTGCTGCATCGGCTGCGCACCGAGCTCGGCATCACGATTTGCGTCGCGTCGATTGACCACGGGCTGCGGGCGGAGTCTGCGTCGGAGGTCGCGCAAGTGGGGGCCTTTGCGAGCACACTCGGCGTACCGTTCTACTCAACGCGCGTCGACCTCGCGACCAAAGGTGTCTCGATTCAGGCGCGAGCGCGTGAGCTTCGGTACCGCGCGCTCCAAGAGATCGCCCGCTCTCACGGCGCCGCCCGGATTGCGGTCGGACACACGCAGGATGACCAGGCGGAAACGGTGCTTGCACGGATGCTTCGCGGTGCCGGGGTCCGTGGACTCGGCGGCATCGAGGCTCGCAGGTCCGACGGTGTCATCCGCCCGCTGCTCGATTGCCGCCGTTCCGACGTCCTGGCCTACGCTACGGATCGCTCGCTTCCGTTCGTGGACGACCCCTCGAACCATCAACGCGCTTTCGAACGGGTTCGCGTTCGTCACGAAATTTTGCCCAGACTTGCAGCTGAGGACCCGCGTGTCGTCGAGCACTTGTGTGCGTTGAGCGACGAGGCCGCCGAGCTCAATGCCTACCTCGATGCCCGCCTTCCCGAGCTCCCCCCCGAGGGCGATCGCTTCGTGCCGGCCGAGACCGTCGCTGAGCTTTCGGCCCCGATTCGGATTCGCTGGCTCCGAAGCTGGATCGAGCGGGAGACCGGATCATGTCCTAACCGCAGCCATCTCACCGAGGTGGGCCGACTTCTTACGGGTCAGGGGGAGGTCCTGCTAGGATCGGGTTGGTCCGTTTGCCGCCAGGGTGGTGGGCTTTCACTGCAATATCGTGAACATCGTAGAACACGCAGCAATCGCTCTTGAGCCTTCGACCGGGCAACGGTTGCCAAGCGGCCTTTGCGGCCTCACAAAGATAGGACGGGCTACGCCCCGCCTTACCATATGAAACAAAGCCAAAAAACACTGCTCTTCTGGGTCCTCGTGATCCTGATGTGCATCGTGATCTTCAATTTTGTCGCGCGCGAGGAGCAGCCTCGAAGCGTTCCGTTTAGCGAGTTCGTCACCGATGTCGTCGACGGCAAGGTCCAGAAGGTCAAAATCCGTCCACAAGACAACAGCGGCGAGTACACCTACTGGCTCAAGTCGGTCGATGAAAGCGCGCAGCAAGGTCAACGCGGCGCCCGCAGTGAAAAGGTCACTGTGGGAATCATGGGCGAGCAGATCAACCAGCAGCTCCTCGATAACAAAGTCAGCGTCGAGTACATGCCGGAAGATGAGAACAGCCTGTGGACGAGCATCCTCGTAACTTGGCTTCCGATGCTCTTCCTCGTCGGCATCCTCCTGTTCTTCATGCGACAGCTTCAGGCTTCCGGGGGCAAAGCGATGAGCTTCGGCAAGTCGCGTGCGCGCCTGCTCAACGAATCTCAGAACAAGGTCACCTTCAAAGACGTCGCCGGCATAGACGAGGCGAAGGATGATTGCGAAGAGATCATCGCCTTTCTGAAGGACCCAAAGAAATTCCAGCGACTCGGCGGCCGCATTCCGAAGGGCGTCTTGCTCATGGGTGCACCGGGTACCGGCAAGACACTCCTGGCGCGCGCCATTGCGGGCGAGGCGGAGGTCCCGTTCTTCAGCATCTCCGGCTCGGATTTCGTCGAGATGTTCGTCGGCGTTGGCGCTTCGCGCGTTCGTGACCTGTTCGAGCAGGGCAAGAAGCACGCGCCATGCATCATCTTCATCGACGAAATCGACGCCGTCGGCCGCCATCGTGGCGCCGGGATGGGCGGCGGTCACGACGAGCGCGAGCAGACCCTCAACCAGCTCCTCGTCGAGATGGACGGCTTCGAGTCGAGCGAGGGTGTCATCATCATCGCTGCGACCAACCGGCCCGACATTCTCGACCCGGCGATCCTTCGTCCCGGGCGCTTCGACCGTCGCATCATCGTGTCACGCCCCGATTTGAACGGCCGCCAGGGCATCCTGGCGGTGCACTCCCGCCGTGTCCCGCTAGCCGACGACGTGCGGCTCGACATCATCGCGCGCGGAAGCCCCGGCTTCTCCGGCGCCGATCTCGAGAACCTAGTCAACGAGGCCGCGCTCCTCGCAGCGCGCCAGGACAAAGACCTCGTCGCCATGATCGACTTCGAGATGGCCAAGGACAAAGTGATGATGGGCTCCGAGCGCCGATCGATGGTGATCAGCGAGCACGAGCGCAAGACGACGGCGTACCACGAAGCCGGGCACACGTTGGTGGCCTGGATGCTTCCGCATCATGACCCGATTCACAAGGTGACCATCATTCCGCGCGGCCCCGCACTGGGTCTCACGATGGCGCTGCCCGAGGAGGACCAACTCAGCTACAGCGCCGACTGGGTCCGCGACCGTATCGCAATGGCTCTCGGTGGGCGGCTGGCTGAAGAGGCTGTGTTCGACCAACTCACGACGGGTGCCGCGGACGACTTCAAGAAGGCCACCCAGCTCGCGCGCTCCATGGTCACCGAATGGGGGATGAGCACGGCCCTCGGTCCTCTCTCGTACGTCGAGACGGAGGAGACGGGCTTTCTCGGTCCGTCCCACCACAAGGACTACTCCGAGGAGACGGCCAAGGAAATCGACGACGAGGTTCGCCGGATCATCCGCGAGCAGTACGAGCGCGCCAAGGCTGTCATCGCCGAGCATCGCGAAGAGCTCACTGCGATTGCCGAAGCCTTGCTCGAGCGGGAGACCCTCGGACGCGAGGAAATCGAGGCGATCATGTCCGGCAAGGAGTTGCCCCCGTCGGTCATCGTCAGCGTGCCCACCTACGCGGAGAAGCGTCGTGAGAGCGAAGAGAAGAAACAGGGCACCATCTTTCAGCCCCGCCCGCGAGAGGTCCCCAGCGCAGGCTAGGTGACGGAGGTCCTGATGCCCGAGCTGTGGGGCGTCATCAATGTGACGCCAGATTCGTTCAGCGACGGCGGTCGGTACCTCGATCCTGGCGCAGCGGTCGATCATGGCCGGGCGTTGCTGCAGCAAGGTGCCGACGTACTGGACATAGGGGGTGAGTCCTCTCGGCCGGCGGGTCGCACGTACGGCGAGGGCTTCGGCGACGTGTCGCCGGCAGAAGAGATTGCGCGCGTCGTGCCGGTCATCGAGGTGCTGACCGGCGAGACCCAGGCCCGGGTTTCCATCGACACCGTCAAGCCCGAGGTCGCCGCTGCGGCCCTGGCTGCCGGCGCGAGCATCGTCAATGATGTGCGTTGCGCCGAGAATCCGGCGCTCGCGGAGACTACTGCAGCTGCCGGCGCCGACTACGTCATCATGCACAATCGCGGGCGGGGCGAGGTGCGGTCGCCCAACACCGACTACGACGACGTCGTTCAGGAGGTCCTCGACGAGCTTCTGGGCGCAGCTGAACGCGTGGAGCGTGCCGGGGTGCCGCGGGCGGCCGTTTGGTTGGACCCAGGCCTCGGATTTGCCAAGACCGCCGTTCAGTCAGCCGCGCTATTAAGTTCTCTTGGGCGTTTCCGAAAGACCGGATACCGTGTACTTGTGGGGCCTTCGCGGAAATCGTTCATTGCCGAGCTTGCGCCGAACCGAGGCGGAGAGCTGCCGTCGGCGGATGACCGGCTCGGCGGGACGGCTGCGGCGGTTGCGATCTGTGTTGCTGCCGGAGTCGACGCAGTGCGCGTGCACGACGTGCACGTGATGCGTCAGCTCGTTCGCGTCGCCGAGGCACTACGCGCGCCAGGCGAGGGTTGGCCATGATGGAAGTCCTCACTAGTGTGCTGAGCGATTTCAGCGACGGTTTCATGGGCTTCTTCCAGCGAAACCCATGGGATGTGCTCCACGATTGCTTCGACATCGGCTTGGTCGCCGTCCTGATCTACTGGGCGCTAGTCATCTTGCGCGGCACGCGCGCGATGCAGGTGGCCATCGGTCTGTGTCTCGTCTTCGTAGGCTACCTCTTCGCTCGTCGTGTCGGGCTGGTGACTGTCACGACGATTCTAGATTCGGTGCTCGCCTATCTTGCGGTCATCGTCGTCATCATCTTCCAATCCGATATTCGCCGCGCGCTCGCGCGAATGGGAAGAAGGCCGCTCCTTCGCGGGCAACGCACCGCGAAAGAGACTCAGACGATCGAAGAAGTGATTAAGGCCGCGGGGACTCTCGCCCAAAAACGCATCGGCGCGTTGGTGGCGTTCGAGCGGAGCGCAGCGCTGGACGAGTTCATCGAGCGCGGGACCGAGGTCGATGCGGCCGTGAGCAGAGAGTTGCTACACAGCATCTTTGTGCCCAGCTTCGAGAACCCCATGCACGATGGTGCTGTCGTAGTGCGCGACGGGCGCATTTGGCAGGCCGGGGTGTTTCTGCCGATGGCGGGTTCCGCTGGGGGCGACCGCTCGTTGGGCGCCCGTCACCGCGCCGGCATTGGCATCACCGAAGAGACCGATGCGGTGGTGGTGGTGGTCAGTGAGGAGCGTGGCGCAATTTCGCTCTGTTTTGATGGCAATATCGTCCGCAATCTCGATGCGGCCTCCCTGCGGGACGCGCTCTACGGCCTGTTCTACGCACCCAAACGTAGCCGCCGCAAGGCCGCGGACCGCCGAAGCACGGTCGCACCCCCCGAGCCGAGTCGCTCGCAAAGCTCGGAAGCGGTGATCACGGTCAAGAAGGCGGAGGAAACCTCGTGAGCGCCATCGTCGAGGCGCTTCATTCCATCCGGCTCTTCTTCACCGAGAACCTCGGGTTGAAGGCCAGTGCGATCGGCATGGCGATTCTCATGTTCTCGTTGGTGCACGGTGCCGAAGACATGGAGCGGAACGTGTATGTGGGCGTCGTCGTGCAGCCGCCGCCCGATGCGCAGGACATGATTCTGGTGACCGAAGTTCCGGACCGCGTTCGCGTACGCCTCAAGGGGAGCAGGGCGCGCCTCAACGCGATCCGGCAGGAGAACCTGCCACCGGTCGACGTGAAGCTCAACACCAGGGCAGAGCCGCGGTACTACCTCGAGAAAGAGATGTTCGACCTTCCGGCCGGCGTATCAGTGATGCAGGTCGTTCCGCCGTCGCTGGTCTTCAAGTGGGTGCCACGCGCTCTTCGGGAGCTTCCCGTCGAAGTCTCCCTCGATGGAAAGCTTCCCGCGGGCCTCGAATGGGCCGGAGAGCCCGAGGTGTTTCCGGAGACGATGCACGTCGATGGGCCGCGCGATGTCGTCAACTCGATGCGCAGCGTCCGCTCGATGGAAGTCGATGTCACGGAGCTCGAGGTGGGCGTGGTGCAGCGCGAGGTTCCGCTCGTCGGGGCACCTGCCAACACGACGTTCGGGGCTCAAACGGTTTTGGTGACGCTGCGCGTCCAGCCTAAAATGAAGGAGCGGGTGCTCTCGCCACTACGAGTCGATGCCGAGGGCGTCGTGCCTCGTGCGCTACGTCCTCGCGCGGTCACCGCGCGCATCCGTGGCCCGGAGGCGATCCTCGATCAGCTCAACCCGGCGTCCGTGCTGGCGATCGTCAATTTGAGCGATGCACCCGTGAAAAAGGGCGCGCTGGCGGTGCCAGTCGAGCTTCGCGGACTGCCCGACGAGGTCGAGGTGATCGCGCTCGAGCCGGCGATCATCACCGTGCTGCTAGGCGACTAGCGGGCGAGCTTGAACTCTTTTTTCGCTTCTGCGGCGATGTCGTTGGCCATGGCCTTGATTCTGTCGTGCTTGGGGCCTTCGATCATGACGCGGAGCTTGGGCTCGGTGCCGCTCCAGCGAACGAGCACACGGCCGTTTTTGCCCAGGGCCTTCTCGGCGAGAGCAATCGCGTGGGTCGTTTTCGGCAGGTCTTCCAAGGGTCGGCGATTGGGGAGGGTGACGTTCACCAGGACTTGGGGAACACGCTCCATCGCCTCGGCGGCCAGCTCGGAGAGCGGCCGCCCTTCGCGAAGCAGGATGGCGAGCACCTGCATTGCGGCGATCAGGCCATCGCCCGTGGTTGCATGGTCGAGGAAGATCAGGTGGCCCGATTGTTCGCCGCCGAAGTTCAGGCCGCGCTTTCGCATCGCCTCGACGACGTAGCGGTCACCGACGTTACAGCGAAGCAGCTTCCCGTTGTCGTTCTCGATGGCGCGCTCGAGGCCGAGGTTGCTCATGACTGTGGCGACCAGAGTCCGGCGACGGAGGCGCTTGGCGCGAAGCATGCGAGTCGCGCACAGGGCCATGATCACGTCGCCGTCGATTTCGTTGCCCTTTTCGTCGATCATGATGATCCGGTCCGCATCTCCGTCGAGGGCGATGCCGAGGTCCGCGCCCCGTTTCCGAACCTCGCGCGCACACGTCTCCGGGTGCATCGCGCCAACCTTGTGGTTGATGTTCTTACCGTTGGGCCGCACGCCGATCGCGCGCGTCGTCGCACCGAGCTCCGAGAAGACCAATGGCGCGGTTCGGTAGGCCGCGCCGTGCGCCGCATCGACCACGATCTGGAGACCTTCGAGGGTCAGCTCGTCCGGGAACGACGCCTTGACGAACGCCACGTACCGCCCCGGCGCGTCATCCAGGCGCTCTGCGCGGCCAACACGCGTCCCCGTCGGGCGCTTCTTATCGAGGTCGGAGCCGAAGATCAGGTCCTCGACCTCGTTTTCGACATCATCGGGAAGCTTGAACCCGTCAGGTCCGAATATCTTGATCCCGTTGTCTTGATACGCGTTGTGCGATGCACTGATCACCACTCCCGCGTCTGCGCGCATGCTGGTCGTGAGGTGCGCGATCGCAGGGGTTGGAAGCGGTCCGGACAACAGCACCTCGCCGCCGAGTGCGCAGATCCCCGAGGCCACGGCGGTCTCGAAGAGGTAGCCTGACAACCGAGTGTCCTTACCGACGACGATTCTCGGCACGTGCTCGACTCGTTTGCCCGCTTGGTACGCGATCGCGGCGCCGATGCGAAAGGCGATCTCGGGCGTCATGTCCCCGCGATTGGCGAGGCCGCGAATACCATCGGTTCCGAAGAGTTTCCGGCTCATACTTGTTTCAGGGCTCCCACGTGACGTCGATACTCCAGTTGGAGGGCGGGGCAAACGTGCCCGTGGTCACGAAGTTTAGTGGCCAAAGCGCCTCGATCAAAAAACCGGGACGCTGGGCCTGCGCCGTCGTGTTGGGGCCGCCCTCGTTTCGTCGCGCTACGAACTGCCCTTCGACGTACAGACCGCGGATTGGGATATTGTCGGGAAGGACGCTGTCTACGTTGAAACCGACTTGAACCGCGGTGTCTCCCTCAAAGTCGTCGACTCCGCCTTGTCCTTGCGTGATGCCAAACGTTGGCGCGAATCCGCCAAACTGAGATTGCAGTGATGCGGAAAAGAGGCCTGCGGCCACGCCGGTCAGGAAGTTCGTGGTGTCCTGCGAGGCTTGGGCCGTGGAGGTGTTGACGCCGCGTTGTTGCCGCGTGCTGCCCGTAACCAAAAGCGCGATGACTTGGGCTTCGCTGCTGGTTGCAACGTTCGATTTGAACTCGATCGTGGGGTCGCTGAGACGCCCAGACACCACCACGGTCACCGTGTCGTTGCTTCCGCGCAGCGAGTGGCGCGCGACTAGATCGACTTTGGCGTCCATGTCGGGATCACCGTCGAAGATCATGCTGCCAGAACGGACGTCAAACCGTTTCCCGAAGACCTGAAAGTTCCCGCGGTGAAGATTGACCGTGCCCTCGACACTGAGCTCTTCGGCGAGACTGGTGTCCAGCTTTGCGGTCGCTTCTACGTAGAAGCCCTGGTCCTTACTCCGGATCACGAGCTGGTCGTCCGAGCGAATCCTCAGCTTTATGGGGTAGGCGTCGGTTCGGCGAATCGGTTCGTGCGTCTCGCCGATGAAGAAGACTTCAGGGTGCCTCTCGAGATCTTGCGGGGTCACCATGCTTTCCGGGATGTCGAGCTCCAGCTTCCGTAGGCGCACCTCTCCGTCGAGACCCGCCTCTTCGAACTTCGCGATCACTCGAGCGCTTCCGGCGAGCCGCGCAATGATCGACCCCTCCTGGCGCAACGGGAAGTGGTTCGCTTCGACGACGAAGTCCGCCTTGTTGAGCCGCAGCTCTTTGAACCCGACTCTGCCGTTGACCTCTGCCGTGCCGTTCGTGTCGGTTGCTCTCAAATCGGTGATCGCCACCCCGTCCTCGTCGAAGATGGCGCGTCCGGTCACATCTTCCAGGGTCTGTCCCACGCTTCGCAGGTTGACGCGCCCGTCCGTGAGCTCGACGCTTCCAACGAATTTCGGGTCCCGCACCCGGCCTTGCGCCCTCACGCTGCCTTGGAGGATGCCTTCGACATTGACCACGCCCGCCATCCAGGCGAGCACCGCTTGCAGCGGCATCCGATCGAAGTCTGCTCTGCCTTTTACGTCGCCTCTCTTGGCCAGCACAGGGATTGGGTTTTCGCTGTCCCATATCAGGGGGACCTTGGCCGAAATCGTCGTCGCGCCTCCGTTCCACCACTGCATGTCGACGTTCATTTCGCCGACACCGTCTTCGTAGGCTGCCGAGATCCGATTCCGGCTGGGGGGCGTTTCGATGATCGTGTTCACCATCCCGGTTCGGCGCGCTGGCTCTATCCGCCGCGCGCGAAGCTCGTCGGCCTCCATCGTGAACGAAAGCTTCGGGTCGTCGCTGAAGATACCGGTGGCCTTGAGCTGTGCGCTCAGGACGCCAGCCGCGTAGCGGCACAGGTAGGGAAGGTTCTCCGTGGGTGCTTCGTAAAAGTCGGCGCTGACCCGAGTTACCGGCCAGGCGGGGATCTCCGCGTTCTGCAACCAATCGTCGAGGGGTGTCTCAGAGGACGCCTCCAGATCGAGGACCTTCGTGTCTCCGACGACACCGTCCATGGTGATCACGGTGACCCCATGCTCCAGATGCGCCCTCAGCGTGGCTCGTGGGTTGGATTCGCTTCCGCACAGGCCTTCCGAAGAATCTGAGAGCCAGTCGATGCTGGAGTGGAAGTCGCCGCGAGTTCGGAACGCACCGCCTGCGAGCGTGAGACTGGCTGCCAATTGCAGGCGATCGGCGTCCGGAACGAAACGATCGCTGAGTTCCTTGGGAAATGCGCTCAATCGCCGCGGCGGCATGCGCAATGAGAGTCGCCACGGAGACGTTGCGAGCGCTTCCACCGCTTCGCTGGGCTTCTGGGCGAGATGAACCAGGTCGACGAGCAAGCTTCCTTCGGTTTCGGCGAGCTCGCCATCGTCGTCAGCCAGCCGCACCTGGGCGAGTAGTGCGCCATACTCGTAGCGGAAGGTTGATGTGAGCTCGACCGGGCCCCACGCGTCGACGATGAGGTCTGGGATGTCGATGCTGCCCTTGAAGGCAGGTGCATCGATCGGTCCCGAGAACTGAATGCTGGCGTCCGCGTAACCCTGCACGTTGGGCATGTCTTCCTCGAAGATCAGCTCGAGCAGCGTGAGGTCCATCGCGCCTGTGCTGAGTGTCGTCTCGTACACGCCTTCAAGCAGCGAGGGCCCAATGCCGCCGGGCGCCGGCTCGATGAAGCCGGTCGTGCTCAGCGTGAAGTTGCCACGTCCACCGAGGTCTACCTGCGCGTCGGCGTCGAGAAGCCCGTTGTCATAGCGGATGAGGTATGCGGCAGTAACCGGAGCGATATCCCACAGATTCGCGTCGGTCAGAGTGCCCTCGGCGACGATGGTGGGCTCCTTGTCGAGGTCGCCGCGAAACTCGAAATGGAGGTCGACGCCGCCCGTGAAATCTGGTGCATCCTCCGGGTAGAGGATCTTCAGCAAGGCCAAGTCGAAGTTCTCCAGGTCGGCCCGGATGTCGTCCGGCCCGTCGAATAGCCACTCGCCTCGCGCTTCGAGACGTTGGGGCCCGTTGCCTATCAGGATCCTCTCGAACGAGAGACCCTTGTCGGCCTCGAGGGTTGCGTTCTTGACGGAGCCGCGCCACGAGTGCTCGCCCACAGCGAGCTCGACGGTGTCCACGTCGAGCCTGTAGACGCCTTCGCTGGCTTCCACGCGGGCTTGGAACTCCGCTCGCCGTGCGCCCCGCGCGGTAAACGCACCCGTCGCGGAGTACTCGTTGGGGCCTCCGGTAAGGATCGCTTGCCCATTGCCGATCGGGTACCCCGCGACCCGCAGCGCTGTGCCGTCGAGCTCCAGATCCAACTTGGGCTTCAGAGGGTCCCCCCAGATGCGCCCTTCGAGGATGAGGATGCGCGCACTGAGCGCGCCATAGTCGAAGCGATCGAAGCGTACCCAGCCCTTCGTCTCGAAGTCGCCGCGCACTGTTTGGCGAATGTTCAGATCGAACTCCGCGTTGCCTTGGACGCCTGGCGCATATTGCTGGAAATTGGGATCCGCGCTTACCTCCGGAACGTTTCCGCGCGCGTGGATTTCGGTGACGCCTTCGTATTCGACGTGTCCGTCCAGGTAGAGATCGCCGCCCGCGTACTGCGTCTGCAGTGAATCGATGTCGATGCCATCATCACGCGCCCGAATCTTCGCGAGGAGGGCCGGGATATGGATGTCCTCATAGATGAATCCCTCGGTTTCGATTTCCACGCCCAGCACGTCCTCGTTCTTCGGGTCGCTGGTCATCTCGATTCTGCCGCCGATCTCGACGTCGGGTACCCCACCGATCACCTCAATGAGCTTCAACCGCGGGCTGGAGACCTCGATGCGGGTGACCCCCTCGCTCGGCAGCTCGCCCTTGACCCGGGCGCGGCCTCCGAGCGTCTGCAAGTCGGCCTGCAGGCGATAGTCCTCTTCGGGTCCCCACATCCGGACCCACCCTGTCGTTTCTCCCTTCATCGACTCCGCCCAATCGAAGCCGACGTCGTACAGGGTCTCGGCGGTGATCGGCTCTACGCGCACGAAGAGGTCGAGGTCCCACGGGTCCTCGGGGGCGCTGTCTTTGTGCGGGCGGTAGACGAGCTCAGCGGTCACGTGCTCATCCCCGCGGCTCGCCCCCGCGGTCACCTGCGCGCCTCTCGCGTCCGTGTGGACACTGCCGACCAAGTTGTCGAGACTCGCCTCGAATGGGAACGGGCGCACGATGCGTCCCTCCGCGGACCAGACCTCGATGTCGGTGATCCAGTAGAACTCCATTCGGCCCTTCGCGTCGAGGTCGACGACGCGTAGGTCCTTTAGGCCGAGCAACTCTCCGGTCACCTCGAGATTGCGCAGGTCCATGTTGTCGACGATCGCGTGGAAGGGCTCCCCTTCGGTAGGCGTTTGATCAGCTGCCTCGAATGCCGCGAGGAACGTCGGCGCACCTTCGCCATCGTCGATCAGATCCACCCATCCATTGGTGAGGTCGCCGTAGTAGAACCGGAGGCGGCCACGAAGCGCCGCAATCGGATCGATCCCGACCTCTACAGTCTCGGCGTAAATGATCGCGTTGCCGTCTGGATCGTAGACGAACACATCCTTGACGATCGAGTGCCAGAGCCGGAGTTGCGTGATGTAACCAGCGTGCAGGGTGCCCACCATTTCGCCGGACACGAACTCGTTGAGCATGTCCCGGCCGATCCTGCGGCCGAGGCCGGTGTCCAGGTGAAACAACACGCTTGCGATGAGGGACACGATCGCGATGAGCGGCCAGCCTAGGAACCAACTGAAGAGGCGAGACAGCCAACGCATCAGAACGCCTCACCGATGGTGAAATGGATGGCGCCCGGGACGCCTCCCTTGATGAAGCGGAAGATGTTGAATGCATTGGGCGGGGCGTCCCCGCCAACGACCTGCCATTTCGGGATCAAGAAACCGAAGTCGAGACGGATCGGTCCGACGGGTGTTTGGTATCGAAAACCGAAACCTGCGGCGGCGCGGATGTAGTTGAACCGGAACGCCTCCCCGCGGTTCACGTCACCGAAGTCCATGAAGAGCGCCGTCGCAAAAGCCTGGGTCACCGGTACACGCCACTCGATGCCCGCTTCCCATCTGCGCAGGCCACCGTCGTTACGCGCGTCGAACCCTTCGCGGTTGAGTGAGTCGATGCTGCCGGGGTCGCCGAGGAAGCCGCCGAAAAAGCCGCGATGGGTCGTCGGACCGCCGGAACGCAATCGGTAGTTTTGCGGTCCGAGCGCTTGCCCGACCAAGTCCAGCCGATTGCGGTCTCGTGAGAACAAGAACATCGCTCCCACGCCGAAGCGAAACGCGAGCGTCGAAGAGAGCGGTAGGGGCGCATAGCCGCGGACCTCGGGCGTGACGCGGACGTATTGCCAAGAGCGCTTCAGGCTCGCCGGCGATTGCTGGGTACCGACCTGGAAGAAGAATCCGGCCCGTGGACTTCGAGAGTCGTCTCGCAGGTCGACGATGATGCGCTCGTCGAGAAAGACGACCTGGTAGCTCGTCGGGAATCGAGGGTCCTTGTCGACGGTCAGGAACGTGTCGTAGTTGAGGGCGCCCACGAGGAGCAGGCGGCCGTCGTAGAACGGCCGTGAGAGGCTCGCGCGAATCTGAAGGTCATGGCGGCGAAAGAGCTCGAACGGGTCCGGACCCCAGTCGTGGCGGAATTGGATGGAGGCGGTCGTGCGCGGCTCCAGGAACGCCGGCCGTCGGTACTCGACGCGGAGCTCGTTGCCGAAAAGGAAGCCTCGGCCGAACCGAAAGAGCGGATCGCGGGCGACGATCTTCGGGCGATCCTCGATTCGCAAGCGGCGGAAACCATCGATGAAATTCCGGTGCTCGAACAGCCCGAACAAATGAACGTCCGAGATTCGAGTGTCCTGCTGGAGCGTTAGGGTGGCGATCGTACCGCTCTGGAGGCCTGCGCCGATACCCCAACGGATTTGTCGGCCGGGCTCGACGGCGATGTTGACGTCGACGACGCCCGTACACTGCTCCTCCTCGTCGAGCCTCGGGGTTGAGGTGACGTTCACGGACGCGAGCGCACCAAGCGCGTACACGGCGCGCTGGGCGTCCGCGAGGCTCAGCGAGCTGTACGTCTCACCCGTTTTGAGGTCAGCCACGGCGAGGATCGTGTCGGCGGGCAGCTTGCCGTTACCGGTGACTGTGATGTCGCCGAGCGTGCACCTGGGTCCATCTTCAACATAGAGCTCGACGAACGCCTCTTTGGCGTCGCGATCGATTTCGACGCGCCCCAACACGGAGCCGCATGCGTAGCTCTCCTCTCTGAGCAGGCGCCGGATCGCGCGTTTGCTGCGCTCGTAGACCGCTTCGTCGAACCGTTTGCCGACCTCGATCTCCACGGCCTTGTCGACCCTCTCTCGCTTGTTGGCCTCCCAAGCTTCGTGACCGGTCACCCGGATGGAGCGCACCATCACCGGCTCGCCTTCTTCGACTTCGATGCCGATGGTCAGCTTGCAGCCCTCATCGTCATCTTCCCGGGTGCACGGAGCTTCGCCTCCAGACGTGACGATGATGCGGTCGTTGCCGGCGGCCGCTGGTGGGTCGAACTCGGTGCTGACGACCGCGGCGTCGTAGTAGCCACGCGCCTGATACCACCGCTCGATTCTCTGGACGTCGCGATCAAACACAGCCGAATCCAAGGTCGGCCAGCCCTTGCGGAGTTTCTTCCAGAGATCGAACGACACGCGCCTCCCGTCGAAGGGGGGCACACCGCATTCCCGCTCCGTGCTCGTGCCGAAGGCAAGGGTGACCCGGTCGCGCTCCTGGCTGGCGAGGCACGCCCTGAGGGCCTCTTGATCGAGGGCCTCCATGCCGCTGAAACGGATCCGATCGATACCGTAAGCATCCTCTGGGATCGTCTTGCAGCCGCTCGCCAGAACGAGCAGGAGGCAGATGCATCGCCGGCGAGCCATCTACCTAGGGCTTGTAGCGCGGAGAGCCCCAATTCCGCCAGCGAACGGCGTAATTTCGGCCGTTTGGCGGCTACCCCCCCCTGCTGCTAGAGCTATCGCCAGATTCCCCATGAAGCAGTACTTCATCCAGACCTTCGGCTGCCAGATGAACGTTCACGACTCGCGTCGGATCGAGGAGGTCTTGCGATCGAGTGGGTTCCGCGAGGCGAGCGAGCCCGCGTTGGCCGATCTGCTGGTCGTCAACACCTGCAGTGTCCGCGAGAAGGCAGAGCACAAGTTGATGAGCCTTCTCGGGACGTTTCGGCCCTTCAAGGAGGCCCAACGAGGCACTGTGCTGGCCGTTGCCGGGTGCGTCGCCCAGCAAGAGGGCGAGCGTTTGCTGCGCAAGGCGCCCTTCGTGGACATCGTGGTCGGGCCAGACAACATTCCCGAGCTTCCTGCCCTGATCCGAGAGGTCGAACAGGGCGGCCCGCCGATCACGCGGACCGTATTCGACATGGATGACCCCCAATTCCTCCGGGCCAAGCCGCACGCAGATCGCCGGGAGGTCACGGCCTACGTCACGGTGATGAAGGGCTGCGACGAGCGATGCACATTTTGTATCGTTCCCTATACACGTGGGTCGGAGCGATACCGGCCGGCTGACGAGATTATCGGGGAGATCCGAGATCTGGTCGCCGGGGGGGTGCGGGAGATCACCCTTCTTGGGCAGACGGTCAACTCGTGGCATGAGCCGGGCGCCGATGCCGAGGCGAGCAAGGCCGAATCCAAGACGGCAGCCTCCACATCTCAGTTCGCCGGGCTGCTCCGGCGGATCGCCAAGGACGTCCCCGACCTCCAACGGCTTCGCTACACCTCGCCGCACCCGCGTCACATCACCCCCGAGTTGGTGGCCGCTCATGCGGAGCTCGAGGTGCTTCCGGCGCACGTCCATTTGCCGGTGCAGTCCGGTTCGGATCGCGTGCTGCGACGAATGGCGCGGCGCTACACCACCGAGGACTACATCGCTCGCACCGATGCACTGAAGCGAGCGAAGTCCGGGCTGACGCTTTCGGCTGATTTCATCGTCGGCTTTCCGGGTGAGACCGAAGATGACTTTGAACGAACCCTCCAGCTCGTGCGGCGGGTCGGATTTGTCGCCGCGTTTGCGTTCAAGTATTCCCCGCGGCCCTACACACCCGCGCTCAAGCTTGGCGACGAAGTGCCCGAAGATGTGAAGGACGACCGCTTGGCCCGATTGTTCGCCGTGGTCGAGACACAGCAACAGGCGCACCTGCAATCGCTGGTTGGCCAGGAGTTGCGCGTCTTGGTCGAAGGGCCGTCGCCTGGTGACACAGGTCGATTTGCCGGACGCAGCGAGCGTAACGAAATCGTTCATCTCATCGCGTCCGAAGGCCACGATCCGACCGGCGAGCTCGTCACCGTGACCATCGACAAGTCCTACCGCCACAGCCTGTCCGGGTACATGAGCGGCGCGGGGGGGCTGCACGAGCGTGGCCGCCGAACCCGGTTGTCGGTACTAGATGCGGGAGGCGCGAGCTGAATACGAACTCGTGGTGGGAGAGGGTGCGTCCGTGGCGTTTCGCGTTGTTGTACATGGCCCTCATCTTCGTGATTTCATCGTTCGAGGTGGAGGTCCCGGGGATTGAACACGTTCCCTTGCAGGACAAAGGTATTCACTTCGTCGAGTACGGCGTGCTCGGTTGGCTCTGCGCAGCGGCATCCTCGAGGACTTGGGCGTCGGCGGCGATCTGGAAGACGGCAACGTTCGCGGTGTTCGTCTCGGTGCTTTGGGGGCTCTCCGATGAGATTCACCAAGCACTGGTTCCAGGTCGATCACCGGAGCTAGGTGACGTGATAGCGGATTTATTTGGCAGCATTGTAGGCGTGTCGAGCTGGCATCTTTTTTCCCGCAGATCTGTGAGCTAGTGCACCCGATAATTCACCCTAGGGGGCGCCGTACCATTGACGCTCTGAAGCCTATTATCTAACTTTTAATCCACCAGGACGGAGACGTCCTCAGAACAAAAAATAAAAAGTTTAGCCGGCGGAACCCCCCCAATATCCACCGGTTGCTCCCCGCCCGGTCGTGTCTCCCCCCCTCCAAACGACCGGGCGACCCTTTTTAACCGCCCTGCCAGTCCACCCACCCGGCGAACGTGCCCGCGATGTAACATCCGGCTCGTTTCGCCGTTAGACCCCAAAGCCAAAGGAAAAATGTGGGCGCACTCAAACGATACTTTCCGATTCCCTACTTGATGGTCGCCATGGGGGCCATGGGTCACATCGTCGTCCATCTGGTCCGCGCGCCGGAGACCGGGCTTGCCTGGGTTGGCGCGCTGGTTGCGATCGTTCCGCTCGTCTCCTTCATGTCGTCGCTCGTGTTGGTCAGGCGAGCGCGGACGTGGCGCAATCAGTATCTCATGCTCGCGCTTGCGCTGATCGGCACGGTGATTTCCTTCATTGGTTTCGAGTCGCCCGCTAGTTGGTATGCGTTGTTTCTCGGCCTGATCCCATCGTTCGGCTACATCTTCTGGTACTCGCGCCTCGATCGCTCTGCGTCGACAGCTATTGCGGTTGGCGTCACGTTGCCCGAGCTCGAGCTCTTCGATGGCGACGGGAAGCCGGTTACGCCGACCGAAGGCAAGCACGGCCTCTACATGTTCATTCGCGGCAATTGGTGCCCTTTGTGTATGGCGCAGGTGAAGGAAATCGCAGCACAATACCGAGCGCTCGAAGCTCGGGGCGTGGAAGTGTTCCTCATCTCACGACAGCCCGAAGCCAACACGCGGGCGCTCGCAAAGCGTTTCGACGCGCCGATTCGATTCTGCGTCGATGAGGACGGGCAGCTGGCACGCCGCTTGGGCATTGAACACATCGGCGGAGTGCCGTTTTTGATGGACGCGCTCGGGTATGACAGCGACAGCGTGTTGCCGACCGTCGTGATCACCGACCCGAGCCGAAGGATCATATTCGTCGATTTGACGGACAATTACCGGGTCCGGCCCGAGCCGAGCACCTTTCTCGCCGCCCTTGACGCGCTGACCTGAAAAAGCGGCCCATTGGCCTGGACGAGCCTAGGGCCCACTCCTACATTTCGCGCCATGAGTTTCCTGACTGGCAAGGCGCGTGTGTTCGGTTTGGTGGTGTCTGCGCTGCTGGTTTTGAGCTGCGCGAGCTCCCAGACGCCCGGGGTAGAGGAACCGAAAGTCCGCGCCGACGCCCAAGCCTTCGTCGACCCGCTTCCCTCATGGAACGATACGGAAACCAAAGCCCAGCTCCTCGACTTCGTCCGCGCGGTCAGTGACCCGGACGACCCCGCGTTCGTGGAACCCGAAGCGCGGGTCGCGACGTTCGACAACGACGGGACCTTGTGGGTCGAGCAGCCGGTGTATGCCGAGATGGCCTTTGCCCTTCATCGCGTGAGGGACCTGGCCCAGGTCCACCCCGAATGGAAGACTCAGGAGCCCTTCAAGGCCGTCATCGAAGACGACAAGGAAGCCCTCATTGCCGCCGGAAGTCACGGTCTGATCGAAATCGTGGTTGCCTCGCACACCGGCATGAGCGCCACACTGTTCGAAACCATCGCGACCGAGTGGGTTCGAGACGCTCGTCATCCGAAGTTCGAGAGGCCGTACACCGAGCTCGTGTATCAACCGCAACTCGAGCTCCTGCGTCACCTCGAAGCCAACGGTTT